>WNFD01006701.1_pt1 | contig 11482 bp, 12 predicted proteins | sample 5400491 | NCBI WGS metagenome assembly WNFD01 (sample SAMN13153343, study PRJNA577476) | soil metagenome | isolation source: 120 cm saprolite under Douglas fir tree site 2 hole 2 replicate 2 | place: USA:California | collected 2015-04-18 | reverse complement strand
CGGTTCTTGCGAAGCTTTTCGAGGAGTTCTTCGAGGCGTGCGTCGAGCTGGCGAACGGCGCGGTCGCGGTTGAAGCTCAGCGGAATCTTGTCAGGAGACGGCATGGTTTAGTTTACGCCGGAAAGTGCCTCCGGGGAGAGGATGAGTGGAGGCAAGTAGGTAAGGAAGTAAAGAAGCAAGGATGAGCCCCCACCCCCTATGTTTTTTGTAAGTGTTGCATGTAAAGAACTTAGGTGTTGCGCAAGTCCTTTGTTTGCAACACATACGAGGGGGCCAGAAGTGTTGCATCTAAAGGACTTACATTGCACCAAAACTGTGCAGAATAGGCCCATTTCCGCTGGCGGGAATGGGCTCTCGCATCGCCCCGATCTGTGCGCAGACGGTTCGCGAGGGGCTGAAGAAGGGACTCGGAGGAGTCGAGCGGCAAGATAGAGAGATGGACGAATCGGGGAGAGTCCTTTCCGACAGGGTCGGAAGCTTCCGGATGAGATCGGCACAGGCCGGTCGACTCGCGATGCACGCTCAGGATGCGCATCGTTGATGGATACGCGGCTCGGGGGTCGATGGATGTGGCTGGCGTCCAGCTCATACAAGAGTGTAGCAGGCCAAGCGCTAACTGTCAATATCTATTCTTACATAGATATCATTCGAATGGAGCTGTAAGATGTTGAAACGTCCCGGCTTAGACGGCCGGGACGCAAAAAACGCGCGTTTGCAGGTTACAAGTTTGAAGGTTGAAGTTCAGGGGTGGAGGTCAAAGGACGGAAAGCGGAGAATCTGAGAAAGAGGGCATTCGCTAATCTCGGCTCGCGCAGTGACTCGACGAGAGAGGGCCATTTATGAAGAAGCTAAATAAAAAGCAGAAAAAACAAATCGCCGCTATCGGGGCAAAAAAAGACGCCGACATCGATCTGACCGATATGCCGGAAGTCCTCGACTGGTCCAAAGCCGAAATCGGCAAGTTCTATCGGCCAGCGAAGAAACCCGTGACCATTCGCCTGGACACCGACATCATCGCCTGGTTAAAGAGCTACGGACGCGGATACCAGACCAAGACCAACATGTTACTGCGGCACGCTATGAAGAGTTCCGTTCGCGCCAAGGCAAACAACAGACGGTCGGCATGAGGGGGAAGGAGCGGCCGAAGAAAAGCGCCATCTTGAGAACTGCGGATTCCGAAAGAAGATCGGAGAATAGTCAATGACCGCACCCTTTGTAAAACCAAACCCCAAAAGCGCCACCCAGTTCAAGAGCCTGTCTCACCCGCGAGGTCACATGGTCGGAGAAGTAGATAGCCACCATCCATTTCCGGAACACCAACAGGTTTCGTCAGGCGGTGCATTGCGCCGCAATGAACGCACGTTCCTGGAATCGCCGCGCTTGAACGCTTCGGACAACTTCGACGCAGTCTCGTCATCCCGAGCGCCGGCACAGGGGATGATCATTACTGGGCAGACGAAGCGCGCGTCAAATCGTTCATTCGAGGTCCGGGTGATTAGAAACATGCCTCCCGCGCGGGGCATGCCGCCAGGACCATCGGTTGGCGTGAGAGGTAACAGCAAGCGTCCGTTCGGGCGCAATGCATCGAGCCAGATATCCAATGGAGCAGTGGCTCCAGCGCTGACGTAGATTGCATCGCAGTCCGGCAGCGGTCCTTCTGAGCCAGAACGGTGATAGGCAGCAACATTGGAAAAATCAGCAAGGTTGCGTGCGGCGTCCCGTGCAAGGTCTTGTTCAATCTCATAGGCGGCAACCGAGCCCGTCGGACCTGTGAGCTTTGCGAGCAAGGCCGTGTAATAGCCGGTTCCGGCTCCAATGTGAATAACCTTTTCCCCTTCCTTCACATTAAGAGCTGCAAGGCAAAATGCATGGAGAACCGGCTGCCCATTGTTGATTTTGCGTTCGGGGACAAGGCCCACCACCACGTCCTGATACAAGAAAGCGGGGTCGGCGGAGGGGGTTTCAATGTAGCCACCCAGAGTAAATACCCTCCATGGCCCGGGGCCCACGAAGCGCTCCCTGGGGATGGATGCAAAGGCAGTGGTGAGCGGGCCGTGATTCTTCAGCCCTGCGCCAGCAGTGATCAGGTTCGCATAAAAAGACCTGTGAGCTTCCAATCGGTCCACGGCTTTACCTCCAGAATGCGGCCTGCGCCGGCCCTTCTACGCTTTTGGTAGCGGCCGCTCCCTGTTCTCTTCCATAATTCTTATCAATTGGGCTGACTGCTCAAGGCGACGACGATCATATTTTTTTGCCCAGCGCTCAAAGATATCGTAGATTGGCAAAGGGTTAAGAAAATGCAGTTTCTCCCTTCCGCGCCAACCAACAAGAACAAGCTTCGCGGCTTCAAGCAACGCGATATGTTGGGTCACTGCCTGACGCGACATGTCGAAGGGCTCAGATAGCTCGGTCAGAGTCTGGCCGTTCTTTGCGTAGAGGCGATCGAGCAGTTGTCTGCGAGTAGGATCCGCAAGCGCCCTGAATATCTCGTCCACATAAGAGAGAATATGCAAGTAAATGCTTGCATGTCAAGGCATAGGGTTAGAAAAAGAGTTCGGGGGAGATGTGGAAGAGGCGGCTGAGGCGTTTGATGTGGTCCTTGTTAAGTTCGCGCCCCGACGAGCGTGCGGGGCGCAAAAATCGCGCTTGCCGCTGAGAACCTCGGAGACGATGCTGGGAGTGCCGAAGACATCGGTCAGGTCTTTTTGGAGGGGGCCGTGCTGGTCCATGAGGAATTGGAGGACTTCGAGAGGCTTGGCGCGGGGGACGGCGATTTCCTGTAAAGGGTGGCCGCGGGCTAGAAAAACAGGACACAACTGCTACAATCAGGTTTGTACAGGAATGCGCAACGAGCAGAGGGGCTGTGAAGGGTAAGGAAGATATGGGGTCAACCATAAGAGCGCGATTTTCTCATGGCACTTTGAAGCCCTTGGAGGCAGTGGAACTGAGGGAGGGCGACGAAGTTACAATCACAATTGTCTCTTCACGGCCCGCGTCAGGGGGAGATTGGCTGGACCGCACTGCCGGCGGGTGGGTGGGATTGGTTGATGCCGAGGAACTAAAGCGAGAAATCCATGATAGCCGTTTGATCGCGACGCGAACCGAACCGCGGTTATGAAGCCGCTTTCTTTCCTCATTGATACGGACTGGGTGATCGATCATTTCAACGGAGTTACGCAGGTCACCCTGCGCCTCAAGGAACTGCAGCCGCGCGGGTTGGGGTTAAGCGTGGTCTCCGCTGCCGAGCTGTGGGAAGGCGCGTACTTTTCACGAGACGCAAAGCGCAGTCAAGAGACGCTCGAGGGGTTTCTCTCGGGCGTGGATATACTGGGTCTTGATGAGGAAATTTGCAAACGGTTCGGACAGCTTCGCGGGGCCATGCGAAAACGCGGACAGACTATAGGCGATTTCGACCTTCTCATTGCGTCTACGGCATTGCGCCACAAGTTGACACTCTTAACCAACAACCGGAAGCATTTCGAGAGTATCGCAGGACTCGAGATTGAGAGCAGGTGATTCTCACTTCGTGTAGGAATGCAGGGCTGTGCGGATGCGAACTCGCGATCGTGGGATTGTCACTCCGTGTAGAGCATGAGAAGGACGCCGAGCACGATCATCAGAAGGGACCAGAGCCGCGCGAAAATCACCTGCCAGCGAGTGGGCAACTCCGACAATCCCTTGAAAACGCCAATACTGAAGCCGGCGGAAGCGAAATCCATGTGTTCGGCCTGGATGCGAGCCATCACCGTCATGTGGTCAGGACCGTGCATACCGCCGTGGTGCTGGTGAAAAAGGAGCATTACAGAACCAAAGAAAGCAAGCACCGGGAACACCCACGCGGCCCAAGCCGATTTCAGAACTCCGCGGGCGCGCTGCACCTCAATGAGGCCGAGAGCAAGGAGAATCACGGCAAACGCCTTGTGCTGCAAATCTTCGGGATTGTGGGTGAGACCGTACCACCAGCTCTGTGGACCAAAGGGCCACAACTCGGTGTCGCTGAAGACGAGCAGGAACAGCCCGGAGAGCAGAAAACAAGCAGGCCATGCAAAACGAAGGAAGGACCAGCGCCGGGCCAGCGCACCCTGACCAAGGATGAAAATGCCGGCGAGGATGACGAAGAATCCCGCCAAATGATGGTTGAATTCACTTTCTTTCTTGTCGGCGAGGAGCTTGCGCTGGTGGGCGGCGTCCATTTGTGCCTGGCCGTCCATGGCCATAGACATGGCTTTGTGTCCGGCGTGGCCTGAAGGCGCGGAGTGGCCCTCTGCCGAGAGCTGCGAAAGGGTGAACATGAGCAGGGCGGCCAACAGGGCGCCAACCATTGGAAGCTTGAAGCGCGTAGACCTAAGGCGAAAACCATCGCAACTCTCCAGATTCAGCAGATTATTTTCCTCAGAAAATTTGCGTTATGGTGCGCCGAGCCGGAAGGGTTGACTCGATAAGGGAGGAAACAGGCTGCAATTCGGACATGCTACCTCGCTACGTTCGTGACCCTCCGGTTAGCCGTGCCGCGTCTCTCTGACTTCGATGTTCGAGGCAAGCCAAACGACACAAAAAATTCTTGATCCTGAAATCCGCGGTTGAAAAGAGATTTCTCTGCAGAAAACGCGGAGAGGAAGCTCATTGCGAGCAGGAATGGCTGTGCCACAAAGAAGAAGGGCGTCCGCGCGGGACGCCCTGGAGAGGAATCGATTCCCTACGTTAGATTTGGGGACCAGACTCAGTTGCCCGGCTGAGGCTGCTCGGCGCGCCTTTGCTTGATCTCCTTGACCTTGTCGACGAGATCGTCGGCCTGTTTCTTCAGGCTGGCACGCTCATCGGCGGACTCGACCATATCAGCCTTGCGGCGATAGAGGAGGTTCAAGTAGGCCATGGCGTCGTCGTAATCGGGCTTGACCTGAATGGATTTCTGCAGGTTGGTGATACCTTCTTCCACCAGGGCGCCATACTTTGAGGCATACTCGGCGCGAACTGCCGGTGGGAGCGGATCGTCATCCCTCACTTGCTTATTGACGTGATCGCGGTTGTAAGCGGCGCGCAACTCGCCGTTGGCACGGAAGGCCAGGGTCCAGTCGATGACGCCGATCCAGTAATAAGGCTCGGGATCAGTGGGCTTCTGCTCAATGTGCTTCTGATGGTAGGACTTGGACTCCTCAAATTTCTTGGGATCGTAGGGAGTGCCGGCCATCTGGAAGAGGATGGAGCCGATGCCATCGATGGCGCTTAGATTCTTATCATCAATGGAGAGAACGTCCTTGAATTCAGTGACCGCCTGGGTGCCGAGGCGCACGTTCTGGTCCGAGGGCGCGCCGGGGATGTACTGGGTGGCATAGGCGGTAGCCAGATAAAGGCGGGCGACCACCAGGCCGGGGTCGAGATCCTTGGCCTGCTTGAAGTCTTCGACGGCGGTGTCGTACTGAGCGTTCTTGAAAGCGGCGACGCCCTTATTAAGAAGGTCGCGAGCCTTTAATTTGCTGCAGCCGGAGAGGCCGGCAGCCAGAATCACGAGCGCCGCGAAGGCCGAAGCCCGGCGAACGAAGCGAACAGTCCGCGCGCAAGCGGCAGCCGACGCGGGCCACGTTCCACGCCGAGTTGAACTGGCATTTATCACCGATGATACATAAGTCATCGAAGCATCCATCCCTGCTGTGCGCGGCCCCAAGATTGCCAGGGCCAGCGCCCGGATATTCACGTCCGCCCTGCGAGGGGCATTCTAAAGCGGTCAGAAGCCTTTTTCCAGGTCCGGCGTCAGCAGGCCGACTGACGCAACTCCCGAAGTGTGCATGACGTCGATCACTTTGGCCACCACACCAAATTCGACCGGTCCATCGCCGCGGATAAACGCGACGCGCGTTGCACGCAACTTGAAAATTTCCTCAATCCGGCCGCCTAGCCTATCCCAACTGACGGGCTCCCGATTGATGCGCAGCGAACCGTCTTCGAGGACCTGAACCACCACCACTTCTTCGGGCACCGGCTCTTGGTCTGGCCGCGTGGGTGACTGGGGAACCAGCACATCCAGGCCCTTGTTGTGCACCGGGATGATCATAAAGATCACCAGGAGCACCAGCAAGATATCGATCAACGGAACGACGTTCATATCCGAGACGATACCGCGCTTACCGCTGACTGACATTCCCATGATCCACCTCGTTTTAGGTGCCTCCGACTGGGTCGGAGCCAACATATCGGGGAACTGCCCCGCGAGGAGGACTCTCACATCGGTAACGGGCGGCGCAAAGCCCCGCCCCTACTGACCTGCGAAAAACTTATTGGCCTGCTTCGAGCTTAGCGGTGATCAAACCAATCTTGTCAATGCCGGCGCCGCGCATGACATCGATGGCGCGGGCGACGTCCATGAACAGTACATCGTTGTCGCCTTTGACGAAAGCGATTTTCTCGGCGCGCTCCTTGAAGATCTCCTCCATGCGCGGGCCAAGACGATCCCAGGTAGTGTCCTCGTTGTTGATCTTGAGTTTGCCGTTGTTGGCAATCTGGACGACCACGGTTTTATTCTCGAGCTCGACGTTCTGCTGCTGGTTGGGCGAGGGCTGCGGTACGAGCGTGTCCAGGCCCTTCGGAACGAGCGGCGTGATGACCATGAAAATGATGATCAGCACGAGCAGAATGTCGATGAGCGGGACCACATTGGGCGTGGCCATCGCTCCGCCGGATTCTCCTCCTACATCCATCCCCATAGCGAGTCTCCTGTAAGCCTGAGGTAGAGCGTCTCCGCAGGCCATGAAACCGCGCCGGGTGGGATCCTGCGCGGCCTTAAAAAAATCAGCAAACGAACGGCGCAAACAGTCGCAGTGCTACGGTCCTCAATCCGCGGATGGCGGAGGAGGAGTTGACTTTGCATTCTGGTTTTTCTGGGTGAGCAGACCCAGCTGATCCACGCCGGCAGAGCGAATCTCATCGACGATCTCGACGACGCGGCCATACTTGGCGCGGGCATCGCTCTTGACGTAAACGGTCTTGTCAAGACGGGTGGAGATGCGATCCTTGACCTGACCGGTGATTTCTTCCTTCTGGATCTTGGTGTTGCCCAAGTAGATGCTGCCGTCGCTGGTGATGGCAATGACAATGGCATCGTCCTTGTCGGCGTCCGTCATTTCATGGGGGTTGTCGGTCGAAGCCAAGTCCACCTGGTGCGTTTTCTGCAACATGGGCGTGACCACCATGAAGATGATGAGCAGGACGAGCATGATGTCGGCCATGGGAATGACGTTGGGGGCCGCCATCTGAGGTCCGGCTACTGGCTTGTAGGCCATGGCCGGTTACTTCTTGGCGCCGCGGCGCAGGATGAAGTAGTTGATGAGCTCCATGGAGGAGTTGTCCATCTCGACGTCGAAGGCTTCCACTTTGTTGGTGAAATAGTTGTAAGCCCAGACGGCCGGGACGGCCACGAGGAGACCGAAGGCGGTGGTGACGAGCGCTTCAGCGATACCGCCGGCGACGGCCGACAGACCAGTTGCTTTGTTTTGCTCGATGCCTTTGAAGGCGTTCAGGATGCCGACGACGGTGCCGAAGAGGCCGACGAACGGGGCGGTCGAACCGATGGTCGCGAGAGCGGAAAGACCGCGCTTCATTTCGGCATGGACAATGGCGACGGAACGCTCGAGGCCGCGCTTGGCAGCGTCGATGACGTCGGAGTCCGAAACTTGTTGTGAAGCGGATTGGAACTCGGAGAGGCCGGTTGCGACAACCTTAGCGATGTGGCTTTTCTTATTGCGCTCGGCAATGGCGATGGCTTCATCGAGCTTGCCGTCCTTGAGCGCGCCGGCAACCTGTTGCACGAAGACACGCGACTGCTTGCGAGCCGCGCTGTACATGAGGAAGCGGTCGATCATAACGCCGAAGGAATAGATGGAAAGGACGAAGAGGATGACGACCACTGCTAAAGCCAGCTTACTCATCTGGCCCAACATGCTCCGCAGGTCCCAAGTGCTGGCCTGCTGAAACAGCAGGGCGGAAAATACATACAAAGTAGCTACCATTCGTTTGCTCCTTAAGTCTCAAGTGCCCCCCGGCAAGGCCGGGGAGCAACGAGAGTGTTTGCTGAATTCTGCTACCCGGAGTGGCGCGCCTGTCCCACGACCGGCACGCCAACCCGTCCTACTGGTTTAGAGAGAAAATCACGTCAATGGTGGTGTCAACTTCCACCGGCTCGCCATTAAGCAAAGTCGGCTGATAGCGCCACTGACGCACGGCATCCAACGCGGCCTGTTGCAGCAAAGGATGGCCGTTCAAGACTTCGAGCTGCTGAATTGTGCCATCCTTGCCGATGATAGCGTGCAAACGCACGGTGCCGGAGATACGCGTCTGGCGGGCCAGCGCCGGATAAACCGGCTGAACACGGTTGATGATGCGTGCTGCCTGGACGTTGCCACCGACGCGGAGCGGGCCAGTCTGGTGTGGCTTCGGTGGGGGCGGCGCTGTACCCATGCCGCCGATGACGCCACCGAGCACGCCTCCCATGGAGCCACCGGCCACGCCGCCGGGGACACCACCGGTCATGCCAGTAGCCACGTCTGGCTCGGCATCTTCCTTAATGATTTTGACTTCTCTTGGGATGACTTTCGGCGCCATCAATTTGCCTGCATCCATCAAATGGGCCTGGGGCTTGACGTGGACCACCTGAGTGACAGCAGGAGGCGGCGGGGGAGGCGGCGGAGGCGGGGGAGCGGTGAGCATCGTCGCCATCATGGTCTTGGGAAGCGCCTCGGTGTAAATCAGTGGAATGAGGATCAGTATGCCCAAGAAGGCGACCTGAAAAATCATCGAGACGACGACGGTCCAAGGCTTGTTGGTCTTCTTCGGATTCGGACTGGAAATCACCATTTCTTCAAACATGGATCCTACCTCCTCCCAGCAGGAGCAAGACGTCCGGGGACGTTCTCGCTACTGCGGGCTTTGTTGCCGGCTGCGGGTCCGGTGCCTGCCGCTACGCCCTGGCCGCGCCAGCGGTTCCAGGCGACGACGAGCGGAGCAGCAATACCAAAACTGGAGTACGTTCCTACCACAATCCCTACCACCAGGGCAAAGGAGAAAGCACGAAGCACCTGGCCGCCCATCAGGAACAAGACGAGCACGGTAAGGAAAGTCAGACCGCTGGTCAAGATCGTTCGCGAAAGAGTCTGATTGATAGACTTGTTGACCACCGCAGCGAACGATTCGTTGCGCAGCAAGCGGTTGTTCTCACGGATGCGATCGAATATGACGATCGTGTCGTTCATGGAATAACCGACCAAAGTGAGCAGCGCCGCGATGACCGTCAGCGATATCTCAAAATGCAGCAGCGAGAAAAAGCCCAAGGTGATGAGCACGTCGTGAAACACAGCCAATACAGCCGCCAGCCCAAAGATCATTTTATCCAGCAACCGAAGTACGAAGCCGACAAACCCTCTCTGCGCGGAAAACAGCTGGCCAACCGAGCCACCACCCTGAAATCGAAGGGCAATATATAACAGCATGCCGCCTAAAGCATAGAGGGTAACGAAAATTGCCTGGCTGCGAAGCTCGGCGCCGACTTTCGGGCCGACGACTTCGACGTTGCGAATCGCGAAAGGCCCGAGCGCGTAGCTGTCTTTCACGGCGGCTAGAACCCGTGGCGTGGCAACATCGGCTTTCGAGAGATCATCGAAATTAGTGATCACGCCATTGGAATTTTTATCGCGGTAGTCGAGAATTTTTTTGGCGAGCTGCTGGTAACGATCGCCGGCATTGACGGAAAGGATCAGTGGATCCTTCTCCGTGAGGACGGCGGCAAGCGAGGTGGGCGTGGCGGAATTGAAATCGGGCTTGTTCGATCCAGAAACCCCGTAGGTGGCGTTCAGAGCGCTCAGGACTTTCTCGCGGCTGCTCTGGAGAGCAATCTCGTCCTGGCCTTTGCCTTCCACAAAGATCAGCACTTCGTTGGAATTGGGATTGCCAATGTCGCTGACGCTCTGGATTTCGGTGTTGCCAAGCCCTTGAGCGGCGAGGCCGCTGCGAAGCTTGTCGACATTCGGAGGCTGGGCGAAGCGTACGTCCACGTTGGTGCCGCCTTTGAAATCGATCCCGTAGCGAATCCCGCTACCGTAGAGAATCGAAAGCCACCCAGCAAGAAGAAGAATGCCGCTTAAGACATAGAAATACTTGGCTTTGCCCATCCAGTCGATATTGGGCTGTTTGAAGAGCTCGATCATGCGGCTTTTACTTCCCTTCCTTAGACACCGGAGGTGGTGGAATGTTCCCGGCGTAAATCCCCACCCTACAGTAGAGGAATCCCCGCCCCGAACCCACCGCCCACTCGTTTGGATTTGAGTGGGACACTCGCCCCAGAAGTTCTAGTACGCCTTAAATGCTCAATGCCGCCTGACGGTCCATTTTCGTCAGGTGATACTGGAAAATCGTTTTCGAGACGTAGACAGCTGTGAAGATATTTGCAACCAGACCTACCACCAGTGTAATGGCGAAACCCCGAATTGGGCCAGTTCCGAAAACACCCAAAAACGCCGCCGAAACCACGGTTGTGACGTGAGTATCGATAATCGTCAGGAAGGCTTTGTCAAAGCCAGCATCCACGGCGGCTGCAGACGACTTGCCGTTACGCAGTTCTTCACGGATGCGCTCGAAGACGAGGACGTTGGAATCCACACCCATGCCGATGGTTAGAATGACGCCCGCGATCCCAGGGAGCGTCAAAACGGCGCCGGACATTGCGAGAAACGCCAAAAGAATGACCAGGTTGAGAAACAGTGCAAGCACAGCATTGCCGCCGGAGAGACGGTAGTAGACGAGCATAAAGAGCATCACGACTACGAGGCTTAGTACGGAAGCCTGCACGCCGTGGCGGATGGAATCCGCGCCCAGCGACGGCCCAACGGTGCGCTCCTCGAGATACTTGATGGAAGCAGGAAGGGCGCCGGCGCGGAGGACAAGCGCGAGATCATGGGCGCTTTCCTGGCTAAAGTTTCCTTCAATTAGTCCTGAATCTTCAATTTTTCCATTGATGACCGGCGCGGAATAGACGCGGTGTTCGAGGACGATGGCCATGTTGCGGCCAATGTTCTGTTGAGTAAAGGGCCCGAAGCGCTTGGCGGCCTCCGGCGAGAGCGTGAAATTCACCTGCCACATGCCAGGGTTGTTGGTGTTGCGAGTTTCGACAGCGCTGCGCAGATCGCGGCCGGTAACCACGGGGGCACGGCTCAAGACGTACCAGCTCTCGCCGGTGTCAAATCCACCTGAGGGATTACGCGTCTCCGAGCGGCCGGGAACAAGTTCCGTGGCCGGAGGCAAAACTCCTCCGTGACGGCTAAGAGCTTCGGTCTGGGAAGAGTACGGAACGGGATCTTCAACCAATTTCAATTCCAACTGACCACCGGCCTGAATGACGGACTTGGCGCGAGTGGGATCGCCTTCGCCGGGAAGCTGCACGAGGATTTCGTTGTCCTTGCGGCCGTGAAGCTGGATGGTCGGCTCGGTCAAGCCCAGAGCG
>WNFD01032536.1_pt1 | contig 11484 bp, 12 predicted proteins | sample 5400491 | NCBI WGS metagenome assembly WNFD01 (sample SAMN13153343, study PRJNA577476) | soil metagenome | isolation source: 120 cm saprolite under Douglas fir tree site 2 hole 2 replicate 2 | place: USA:California | collected 2015-04-18 | reverse complement strand
CCAGAGGTACGGTTACCTTGGCATCGCTGAGCAATCGCGGCCCACCGATTTCGATGCTCTTCCCGTCCACAAGCGCCTTCGCTCCTCGACCGGCCAGCGCTTCGAAGTTCGTGGTTGACAGCGGGGCCACGCCGCGGCGTTTGGCTTCGGCGACGATTGCCTTTGCGAGCGGATGTTCGGAACTGAACTCCACTGCGGCAGCGAGCGCAAGCAAATCGTCTTCGGTAACGCCAGGTGCGGCCGCGACCCCCGACACGACAGGAGAACCGCGCGTTAAGGTTCCGGTCTTGTCGAAAATGACCATATCCAAATCGCGGCTACGTTCGAGCGCGAGTCTGTCCTTAATGAGAAGACCGTTTTGGGCCCCCAGTGATGTAGAGATTGCGATTACGAGCGGAATCGCCAGTCCCAAAGCATGCGGGCAGGCAATGATGAGAACCGTTGCCGTTCGAGTCAGGGCGTGTTCTTTGTCTCCCGAAAACCACCAGTAGGCGAAAGTAATTCCACCGGACACGACGGCGATGTAAAAAAGGAGTGCTGCTGCACGGTCGGCAAGGGCTTGCGCGCGAGAAGCAGAGGCCTGTGCGGCGGCAACCAGCCGCAGAATGCCGGAGAGGGCGGTTTGGTCGCCGACTGCGCTAATGCGAACGCGAAGGCTTCCACCACTGGCAACTGTGCCTGCGATTACGGTCGCATATGGTTCCTTTGATAGCGCTTTCGATTCGCCCGTGATCATGGACTCGTCAACATCGGCGACGCCCTCAACGACCACACCATCCGCGGGAAAGCGGGCTCCGGGCCGGACTAGAACGATGTCGCCAACACGCAGCTCAGAAAGCGGGACCGCTTGCGTATCTGTACCACTTACGCGTTCGGCGATATCCGGGAGCAGGGCAGCAAGTGCGTTGAGCGCGCCGCGCGACTGGGAAATGGCTCGCATTTCGAGCCAGTGACCAAGGATCATGATCGTAATCAATGATGCGAGTTCCCACCAAACCTCGAGCTCGAATAGGCCGAAGGTCCCAGCCAGCGAAGTTCCAAATGCGACGATGATCCCCAAGCTGATGAGAGTCATCATGCCTGGCTTGCGATCAGCAAGTTCGCGCCATGCCCCACGAATAAAGACGAGACCGCCATAAACGAAGACGACTGTCCCGAGGATGGCTGGGATAAACCCGGAGCCTGGAAAGGAAGGCGCTTTGTAACCCAACCAGCGTTGAACGTCTGTTGACCAGAACAGAACGGGAACTGTGAGTATAAAACTCAGCCAAAATTTGTCGCGAAACATGGCAACGGAGTGCCCGGCGTGAGGGTCGTGTTTCGCCTGAATATCGGACATATTGTGGCCCGTGCGTGGTTCGGTCATCTGCTGGTGATCGTGTTGCGTCATGTGGTTCATTTTGACTCCAATCGCCGAAGACGCGGTTCTATTCCGAGCCAGTGGTGATACTGAGGGTCCCAGCGCGAAGCGCGCGCTCTTTCATGAGCGCGAAAAAGACTGGGACCAAAATCAAAACATGAATTGTTGACGTAATCATGCCGCCGACGATAGGCGCCGCAATCGGCTTCATCACGTCTGAGCCGATGCCGCTTTCCCACAAGATAGGAATGAGACTTGCGAGCACTACGCAGACGGTCATGAGTTTCGGCCTGAGACGCTGCACCGCGCCCTCGATGACAGCCTCTTCAATGTCTTCGTGCTTCAGCGGTTGACCGCTCGCGAGCCGACGGTTGAGCGCTTCGTGTAAGTAGACGACCATGACGACGCCGGTCTCGACCGCAATGCCGAACAGGGCGATGTAGCCAACCCACACCGCCACGCTGAAGTTGTAGCCCAATAACTTTTGCAGGATGAGGCCGCCTGTGAGCGCGTAGAGCGTCGGGAAGATAAGTACTGCCGATTCCGCGACCGAGTGGAAAACCATGTACAGCAGCACAAAGATAACGAAGAACACGACCGGAAGTATGACTTGCAGGCGCTCCTTAGCTCGCAACTCGAATTCATATTCGCCTGCCCATTTATAGGTGTGACCCGCAGGCAAATGGAGTTTTTGTTTCAGCATGTCATTCGCGGCTTTCACGAAGTCGCCGTAATTTCTGGAATTGAGATCGATGTAGACGTATCCGGTCAACGCTCCGTCCTCATCACGGATCATAGCGGGCCCACGTGAAAACGAAATGCGTGCCACTTCCTCGATAGGAATTTGAGCGCCGGAGGGCGTGCCAATCAGGACTCTCCGCAACTCGTCTACGTTGTCGCGGAAGTCGCGGCTGTAGCGGACGTTGACGGGGTAGCGTTCGCGGCCTTCGATGTTTTCCGCCACCATTTCGCCGCCGATTCCTGAAGTGACGGCCTGCTGCACATCGGCAACGGTGAGTCCGTAGCGGGACGCTTCTTCGCGATGGACCTCGATGTTGACGTAAAAGCCTTGCGAGACGCGTTCGGAGAAAACGGATCGAACTTGCGGAAGGCCGGAAAGGACTTGTTGGATTTGTGCGCCAACCTGCTGGATGCCTTCGAGAGTCGGCCCTTGTATTTTCATTCCGAGCGGAGTTTTGATTCCAGTCAATTCCATGTCCAAGCGGTTTTCTACCGGCATGGTCCAGGTGTTCGAGAGACCCGGAAACTGGAGCTTCGCATCCATTTCCTGAATGAGCTTTTCGTAGGTCACTCCCGGCCGCCACTTCTCTCGCGGCTTGAGCATGATGGTTGTGTCGTACATGTCGAGCGGTGCGTTATCCGTGGCGCTGTCGGATCTTCCAATCGTTCCGAACACGGTCTGGACTTCCGGGAACCTGCGGATGATTCGGTCTTGTTCCTGCAGCAGTTGCGAAGCCTGGCCGATGGAAATTCCCGGCAAGGCGGTCGGCATGTACAAGGCCGAGCCTTCGAACAGCGGCGGCATGAACTGGCTGCCGATCTTCAATGCCAGAGGAAGCGTGACGACCAGAAAAATCAGGTTGAGCAGCAATGTCGTTTTGCGAAACCGTAGGCAAAGCCGGAGAACAGGAAGGTACACAGCCTGCGTTACGCGGGACAGCGGGTTCCGCGATTCCGGTCGCAAATGCCCGCGGATGAAGAGAACCATCAGCACGGGCACCAGCGTGATGGCCAGAAGTGACGAGAAACCCACAGCCAGGGTTTTCGTCCACGCCAGCGGGCGGAACATCCGGCCTTCCTGTGCCTCCAACAAGAAAACAGGAAGAAACGAAACGACGATGATAAGCAGCGAGAAAAAGATTGCCGGGCCGACTTGCTTCGCCGAATCCAACAAAATTCTTTTCCTCTCCGGCTCAGACACAGACCGTTCCGCTTGATGCTCGGAGAGTTGTCGGTAGCCGTTTTCGACCATGACGATAGCCGCGTCCACGAGAACGCCAATGGCGAGCGCAAGTCCTCCGAGCGACATGATGTTCGAGCTGACGTGGAGGTAGTACATCGGAATGAAGGCTGCGAGTACGGCGATCGGCAAGGTCAGAATCGGAATCAGCGCCGAGCGAAAATGAAATAGGAAGATAATGATGACGACGCTGACGATGATCGCTTCTTCCAGAAGGTCGCGCTGAAGAGTCTCGATGGAGGCGTGAATTAATCCGGAGCGGTCGTAACCGGAAATGACTTCGACACCGGGAGGCAAGGAGGATTTGGTCTCGGCCAGCTTTTTCTTCACGCCGTTGATGACGTTCAAAGCGTTCATGCCGTCGCGCATGACGACGATGCCGGCGACGGTTTCTCCCTCGCCCTGCCATTCGGCCACGCCTTCGCGAATATCGGGACCGAAGGTGACCGTGCCGAGATCGCGAATCTTGACGGCAGTTCCGTTCTTTGTAGCGACGGGCACGGTTTCAAGATCGTTCAGCGAACGCAAATAACCCAAACCGCGAATCATGTATTCCGCGCCGCCCATTTCGAGCACTCGCCCGCCGACTTCGTTCGTGCTGGCCCGGACTTTTTCGATGACGGTAGCCACGAGAACGTATTCATAGACCCAACCAGCGCCGGTCGCATCCGGGCCAATGACCGGATGGACGTTGGCCGGCAGTCCACCTTCGATCTGTTGCATGTATTCGAGGACGCGCGAGCGCGCCCAATACAGATCGGTTCCGTCTTCAAAGACCACGAAGACGTAGGAATCACCGAGCATCGTTTGCGCGCGCACAGCCTTAACGTGCGGCGCTGCGAGAAGCTTGGTGACGATCGGATAGGTGACTTGATCTTCGATAAGACTCGGCGGCTGGCCCGCCCATCGAGTGTGAATGATGACTTGCACGTCGGAAATATCCGGAAGGGCATCGAGCGGGATGCGGCGCAACGACCAGATTCCCGCGAGCACGAGGAGTAGCGTTCCGGTGAAAACGAGAAAGCGATTCTTCGCGCACCAGTCAATCCAGCGGGCGATCACGTTACATACCTCCCGTGGCGTTGACGCTCAGTTGCTTGCCGGCAACGGTTTGGCCGTTCTTCTTCGCGACGACGGTGACCTGCCACGTTCCGCCGCTGTCGAGTTGGGCTGATCCTTCATAGAGTCCATTCCCTTTGTCGTTCAAGGTGACCGGAGTGCGCATCGCCGCCATGCCCATCGCCGGCATGGCGGGCATGAAGAACGTGACGGAAACTTCCGCACCCGAGACCGGAGCGCCACCTGCTTCACTGAGCTTCACTCGAATGGTGTTGCTGCCTTTGCGTGGAGGAGCAGGTTCGGTCGAGAGTTCGACGCTCGCCTGTGGCGCGTTCATCGTGCCTGCGGAACCTGCACCGGGCGGCGGTGGGACAAAGGAGCCGAGTGCAGCCTGTAACTGGCTTTCGGAGTCGATCAGGAAATTCGCTGACGTGACGATCTCCTCGCCTTGTTTCAGTCCTTTCAAGACAATGAAATCGTCGCCGGCGCGTGCGCCGAGTTCGACTTCGCGCGGTTCGAGATAGCCGTCACCGCGATTGACGAAAACTATTTGCCGCGCGCCGGATTGCAGAACTCCGCTCGTGGGAATCACCAGCTGCGTTCCCGCGCGCACTTGAAGCACGGCATTTACGAACATTCCCGGCGTGAGCTTCAAGCCTGGATTCGGAAAAATCATCCGGACACGCGCCGTGCGCGTCGTCATGTCCACTTGCGGATAGATGAAGTTCACACGGCCTTCGAAGTTGCGGCCGGGGTAGGTGTCTACGGTGAGGGCCGCCCGGTCGCCGACTTTGATTCTTCCCAGATCGTTCTGAAACACTTCGGCGAAAATCCAAACGGTCGAGAGATCGGCGACGGAATAGAGGCGCGTCTCCGGCTGAACGGTCAGATTCGGCAAAGCGTTCCGCTCGGTGATGTAGCCCGAAACAGAAGAATCGACCTGAAGTTCCTGCTGCACTTGGCCCGTCGATTCGAGCCGCGCGATTTCGCGCGGCGGCACACCCCATTGCTTGAGTCGTTCGGCAGCCGCGTCCAAAAGCGAAGCCGCACTTTCCGCGACACCCGGCACTGTACTTCCCGCGACGCGCTGCTGGTTCTGTTTCGCCACGAGATACTCGCGCTCCGTCGCTGCGAGGTCCGGGCTATAGATAGTGAACAGCGGCTGCCCTTTGCGGAGGTATTGATAGGTCGCGTCGGCAAAGACTTTCTGGATGTATCCCGAATACCGCACTTGCACGTAAGCGAGCTTGGTTTCATCGACGGCGACATTGCCCGTTGCCCGAATCTCATCTCCGACCATCTTGCGTTCGACCCGGCCCATGCGAACGCCGATGCTTTGCATGCGCTCGGGCGAGAGTTGCACCGGCACGAGCGAAGCTTCATGCTGCGCCATGGACGCGCTCTCCCCTCCGTTCGAGACTTTCTGCGCTGCTTCGTTGGAAGCGGATGGCAGCGCCGCTTCCGTTTTCTTATGTTGCGCGGAGCGCCACCAAAGCCCGGCGAGAATTCCGATGAGCGCGATGTTGCCCACGACCGCGAAGACGAATGCATTCCGATAATTTCGCATGACTCTTTTCCTCTCCTAGCGCAACGACAACCCAGTGATCTGTTCGAGCCGCGCGACGGCGGTCTCGTATTCGGCGAGGTTTTGCCAATACTCTTCATCGAGGTGCAGCACGTCGAGGAACGAGGTGAGCACCGCTTGGAAATCTTGTTTGTTCGATTGGTAGGCAGCGAGACCTGCCTGAAACTCCGAACGCGCCTGAGGGGAAAGACCTTCACGGTGAATCTTGAGGAGCTCCGTGGTTTGTTGTGCGACGACGTACTGCGCGCGCAGCTCGGATGCGACTTGCTGTGATTGGGCTTCGAGCTCACTGCGAGCACGCAACTCCTCGGATTGCGCCTGGGCCAATTCCGGCTTCTGTTTGCGGCTCCGGTAAATGGGTACGCGCGCGCCGAAGGACAGCATGTAGTAGGCGCGGAACTGCGTCGGATCCGTGCGCTGCCACATGTACTGCACGTTGAAATCGGGATAGAAATCCTTGCGTGCGAGATCGACTTGGAGCGATTGCTTGTCGATCATCTTTTGCGATGCAGCCAGTTCCGGGTTTTGCGTTTTCGCGGCGGAGAGGAGTTCGTCGTAAGACTGAACCAGCGGAGTTTCTCCTGCGGCCGGTTGAGAAACTGTTTCAACTGAGCTTGCAGCTTGCCAACTTCCAGATGGTGCATGGCAATTTCGCGCAAGAGCTTCGTCTTTTGGAGTTGGGCCTGAAGGAGGTCCTGTTGCCTCCCCATGCCGGAACGATAGCGGGCGTCGGCGGCTTGCTCGACCTGCTTGAGAAGTTCGCCATCGCTTTCGAGAATCGTCAGTGTTTTTGAGAGATACGCCAACTGAAAATAGGAAGCTTTGACTTCGGCAAGCACTGCGCGTCGCACGGACTCGATCTGTTGCTGTGACACGTCGGCTTCACGTTTCGCAATTTCCCCGCGCAGTTTCAATTTTCCTGGGTACGGAATGTCCTGCGTGACGCCGACGCCGACGTAGGCGAAGTCGCTGTTGGTGTAACCCGCGAACGGCCGCGGGCTGCCGACGCTCAAGTGCTGCAACGTGAACTGCGGATCGGGCAGCGTCGACACTTGCGTGGAAACTTGTTTGGCTCCTTGCCAGCCCTGCCGCGCGGCTTCAATTTGCGGATTGTTCTTCTCCGCTTCCTGCAGCAGGTCGGCTAGCGGAGTTACAACGACCGCGTGCTGCGGTGCGGGTTCTTGCGCAAACGTGTCTTTTCCGAGAGCCGCCAGGAGCAGCAGGGCGTACAGAGTTTGTGCCAACCTATTCCCCGAACGAAGCGGGGGCGTAATCCATTTCACAAGCAAAGACATTTTCCTTCTCCTGAACGTGCGTATCGAACGATCGCCGGTCGGCGCTGCGGCGTGCGGGTTCGCAAGCGAAGCGAATCGGCGGATGAAAGGAACAATCGAGACGGAAAAAGAGACACCCGTGCGCAGCCGCACGGTTCAGGAGCGGATCAGATCAGCAGGGAGGAATGAAGTGTGTACAGCTCGGGAGGGGAATGCTCTGGAGCTTCAAAATCAGAACGAGCCGCACCAGAAAATTCTTGGACTTGCGAGGACGGCAAGATATCGGCCACGAAAACAACGCGGGTTTGCAGCGTCACATGGGAAGCTGGCAACACGCTGGGGGATTGCGAAGAAACCATTGCCTTGCAGCAGTCATGGCTCTGGTTGGACGGATCACAGGGCATGGAGCCACAGCACTGCATGCTTTGCTGGTCTTGGGTCGTTGCGAACATACAGTCGGCAAACTGCAGGCCCAACAGGGCCACCATTGCCACGGTGATAAGCACTCTCTTGCACATTGGCTTAATTCGACTCTAGGTTGATTAGACGCCAGAGTCAATAAAAGGATGCGTGTTACCAGTCCCTGCGGAAGCGCCTGTACGTGAAACGGTGATCTGCCCGTCGCATTCGCAACTGCGTTTGTTGAGTCGAGAGGCGCAAGAAAGGTGCGACGTGGGTTTCAGGGAAAATTCGCACAACCGCTTGCGCTAACGTCAGGCGCGGTTGGGGCGCAAAAAGAAAGGTATTGACTCTGGACTATACTCCAGGGTGTAGGTTCAGAAGGGAGCAACAACGGCATGCAAATCGGAATCGTTGCCAAAAAAGTTGGACTCAGCGTTGACGCGATTCGTTTCTATGAGCGGAACGCGCTGCTGCCGCGACCGGCCCGGACGCTGGGAGGCTTTCGCCAGTACGGCGACCGTGATGTCGAGATACTGGCCTTCATCCGCCGCGTACAAAGTTTGGGATTCAAACTGAGCGAAATTCGGAGCCTTTTGAATTTGCGCGGAAGCCGAATGCAGCCCTGCGCGCCCGTGCGCCGCCGCTTGCAGGCGAAGCTGGCGGATGTTCGGGACAAGCTGGCGAATCTGCAAAAACTGCAGGGCGAACTGCGTTCAGCTCTGCGCAGCTGTGACAAAGAACTTCGTAAGCAAGGCGCGCACTGTCCGATCCTGAGGGACAGAGATTTGCAGGGGGACGCTCGTCAATGAAAATCGAGATCCTGTACGTCGCGGAGTGCCCGTCGCATCCTGCCGCGGTAAAACTGGTGAGAGAGGTTTTGAGCTCGGAAGGGCTTTCCGCAGAAGTGCGTGAAGTGCTGGTCACAGACGAAACGGTCGGGGCCGCCCTTGGGTTTCGCGGTTCGCCAACGATCCGAATCGACGGACGGGACGTGGCGGGAGAGCCAGCAACGAAGGAAAGTTTCGGGCTCAGCTGCCGGCTTTATCCGGAATCACCCGAGATCGGCCTTCCCGCGGCGGACCTGGTGCGCCGCGCAGTGGTTGCTGCCAGAAAGGAGAGCCGACCATGAAGCAGGCGACAGGCATCTCGGCATCGTTCGGCGCGGTCTTGAGTTCCGTCACGACCATCAGTTGTTGTCTGCCGCTCGGTTTCGCCGCGGCCCTGGGAACTGGCGCGGCGAGCGCGTTCTTCACGACACTGCGCCCCTGGCTTTTGGGACTCTCCATTGCGCTAATCGGCCTCGGATTTTGGCAACAGCATCGCGCGAAGCAATGCTCAGTCCCTGGCCGAAGGATTGGAATGGTATTGCTCTGGGCCGCGGTGGCGATCGTCCTGGGAATGATTCTGTTTCCACAGGAGAGCGCAGCGTTCATCGCCGACCGCCTCGGCGGAGCGTGGAAACAATGAAGAAGCGAGCAATCGTTGTCGTGGTAGCGGCGATTTTGGTGCTGCTGGGTGTCGTGTATTTGTGGGGTCCAGGTTCCGCGCCGCCAGGGCAGGAACCAGTGCTCACTCTCTCCGAGACGAATTTCAGCGAATTTGAAAAGGCCTTCGATGCCGAAGCGGACGCTCCCCGCCTGGTCCTGCTCCTGTCTCCTACATGACCAGGTTGCCTGCGGGGGTCTTCCGCAGCCGAGCAACTCTTGACGCGGCATCGGGACCGAAAGATGCGTGTGCTGGTGGTCTGGGAGCCGATCCTCGCGACGGACTGGCGGCCGCCCGGAGGTGCCGCGCTTCGGCGAATTTCGGACGGCCGGGCGCGTCAGTTTTGGGATCCGGGACACCTGGTCGCCGCGGCATTGAATGAGAGGGCGAAACAGAACCCGCCACAGCCGCACCCCGCCTGTTGCATTCAGAAGGGATTTTACTGGGATGAGGCGATTCTGTACGCGCCGCTCGGGCGCTGGAAGGATGCGCCGGCGTCCATTTTTTGGAGCGGCCCGGTTTTTCGAATCATTCCAGGTTTGGAGAAGGCTCTCATCGAGGAGCCCTGACGGTTCGCGGCGGGGAACGCGGAGTTAGACAGTCGAATATGGTCGGGAGCAAAAGAGCGTGCTGCAGTTCACCGGCAGCGATGTGCTATTGGTTCGCAGCGTCGCTGAGCGTGTAGCGATCTAGTGACGGAGCCAATTCAAGTATCGCGGGAATCAGCGTTTCAGATAACTCCATCTTGTCCAATAATTTCACTGCTGCAATATTTTGAGCCAATTCTTTAGCTTCATCATCGTTTGCGAATGATATCGCCGGGTCCCAGGTTCAAATCCTGGCCGTCCACCTGCGTCCCAGCAGGTGGACTGGTTGGTGGCGAATCATATCTGTGTCTGGCCGCTGCGGAACTGACTCAAAAGCGCTGATCCGCCGCGATTTGCTCACCGCGAGAATGGGTAGACATTTCTCATTCTTCGGGCTCTCTAATCGTTTCGCCAGCGCTCGAAGACCGACACCAGGAATGAATGGAACGGCCAGAAAATGGGATCGGAGGGCGAAGTATCCGCATTGGGCATCTGTCCGCCCAAGGCGTCGTGCACCGCGCCATGGTAGGGAGTGAGTCGCCCGTTGAGGACGTCGTAGCCGTTAATCTTCTTTAGCGCTGTCGGTCGAAGATTTTTCGGGAGAGGCATATTCACATTGTTATTGCCCTTGTTTAATTGAGCCGGTATTGGCTTCGCCGGATCCCAATACGGTAATGGCACGAATTGCGAGCCCCCGTTGTTCACCAGCCACGTTTCGAGTTCGGCTAGGAAATGCTGGTGCCAGGCAACAAAACCTTGCTCGTGGATCATCAAGTTCATATCCATTCCGGCATTCTTGTGCTCGGCTACGGGATTGTCATTCGGCTTAGCGATGTATTGATCGAGCAGCGTCCGCAACTGCGTAAGCTTCGCAGTGTTCAGGCTGTTTATGCTCTTTCGCTTAGCCATGGACTCCCTCCAAAGCGCTGGTGTGAAAAGCTGTGCCAGCGGCGACCGCGGGGATACGGTCGACAGAACCCGCATTTCCCCGGCCTCACTTCGATGTACAGAAGGTAGTGTCATTTGCCTCGGGATCGTTTCAAACCTGCCGCTCTGTTTGCGTTATTCCTGTTTCATGCCATCCATCGCCATGCCGATATTGACGACGTGAGCTTCGAGCTTGCCGTCTTTCTTGCCAGCGTGGATGACGACACGATCGCCCACCTTTAGCTCCTTGATCGTTGCGGTGGCGTCCATCTTCTCAAACTTCGTGGAAGAAATTACGTTCACGGTGACGGTGGTTTTCTGCGCCTCGCCTTGTTTCGGAGCAACTTCCACCGAGATCGTGTGGTCCGTGATCTTGGTGACCGTTCCCATCACGTGTTGCTCGTCGCCATGAGGGAACGCCAACCCCGCGAACAGAACCGCTCCCACGAACAGAACCGCTCCCACGAACAGAACTAACATGCGTTTCATACCTTCCTCCTTTTTAGTGATGGTTCATCTTCATGGGCATGGGAGGCTTGCCTCCCTTCAAAAACTGCTCCTCTTGCTTTTCCTCGCTCTCTTCCATCGGACTCTTCGGATTGAGTTTTTCCATCTGCTTCTCCTCTTCTCCAGTGATCACTGGCAGATGGCGGATGAACCGCACGAGCTGCCAGGTGGATTCGGCGTCGCTTTGATCCTTTTCGCCAAACGCAGCCATGCCGCTCAAGCGGATTCCGTTGCAGATGGTGTAGAAGAGCTCGCCGTCAGTCTTGTTCTGAGTTTCCGCGGCGCGCATGTCAGGCGGCTTGGGGTACATATTCCTG
>WNFD01017080.1_pt1 | contig 11486 bp, 9 predicted proteins | sample 5400491 | NCBI WGS metagenome assembly WNFD01 (sample SAMN13153343, study PRJNA577476) | soil metagenome | isolation source: 120 cm saprolite under Douglas fir tree site 2 hole 2 replicate 2 | place: USA:California | collected 2015-04-18 | reverse complement strand
GAATTGCAGAATTCCAAATTTCATCTTTTTTTACCGACCATTTTAATCGCACCTCGCGGACTCGTTCCGTAATACGCACCTCGCAGACTCGTTTGCTCGGCTTCACTTCGTTCCGCCTAGCGCCCTTCGGCTCCGCTCAGGGCTTCGGCCGGCCCCGCTCTGCCTCGGCTCACCGTTTCGGCCGAAACGGGCCTTCGCTAATGGCATGGGCCGCCGCTCGATCCCGGTAGCGTTGTGTTCGCAGACTCCCTCGCTACGGGCTCGCATGCGAGCTCTGTCTGTCGCGGCTCTACGTTGCATCGCTCGCAACGTCATCTGCTACACGATCATCATCGGATTGCGCCAAAAGCGGTTGTGCTGACTTGTCCGAGCCCCTGGCTCCACTCTCGTCTGCTAGCGGCCTCGCCATTGTGGCGGCCGTTTCTCAGTGAATGCGACCGCGCCTTCACGCGCATCGTCGGTTTTCTGCAACCATTCATATAGCTCACGTTCGAGTTTTAGGCCGTCGGCCAGCGGCATATCCAGTCCACGCAACGCCGCCTGTTTAATCCGCTGCACCGCGAGCGGCGCGCTTTTGCAGATCTCGGCGGCGATCTCTTCACATTTGTTAATCAATTGATTCATCGGCACCACATAGTCGACCAGCCCGAGGCGCAATGCTTCGGCGGCGCCGATACGGTTGCCGGTATAAAGCAGTTCGAGCGCACGTCCAAGCGGTATCAGCCTGGGTAATCGCTGAGTGCCGCCACCGCCGGGGAGCCATCCGAGGCGGACTTCCCCCAGGCCGAACTGGGCATGCTCGGCGGCGACCCGGATGTCGCAGGCGAGGGCTTGTTCGAGGCCGCCACCGTTGGCATGGCCGTTAATCGCGGCGATGATCGGCTTGTATAAGTCGAGCATCACCGCAAACGGAGCATTGTGCGGTTCGACGCCCGGGCGTTCAACGTAATTGGTCTTGACGTCGCTGCCGGCGCAGAATGCCCGCTCGCCGGCGCCGGTGAGAATAGCGACACGCAGCGCGGCATCGTCCCGAAACTGGCGCCAATAATCGGCGAGAAGACCGTAGGTTTCGAAATCGCATGCATTGAGCCGTTCCGGCCGGTTGATGGTAACGTAGGCGACCGGCCCCCTTTTTTCGAAAATCACTTTCATCGCGAGCTTTCCTTGTTGGCGTTTGATGCGGATCTGTGACCACGTATGGGTGAAGATTCTAATCCCTCCCCTGCTAAGAAGCAGCGCGGCGACTAGCGGAGCCGACCGATGAGAGGAAAAGAGGGATGCGTTGCGTCTGTCATTCTCGCGCGTGTCTGGCGCGCGAAGAATCCCGGAACTGCGAGGGGCGAGTTGCTCTGTGGATCGTCAGCGTCGGCTAGGGCGGGCTTGCCGGGAAAAATGGCGAAGACGCGGGATTCCTCACGCGCGGCGGCCACGCGCGCGGGAATGACGGAATGCGGCGAGTGCCTCAGGGCTTGCCGTTTCCCTCTCCTGCCATCAGGTGATACACCGTTCGCCGGTGCAACTCGGCGAGATATGTCATCACGCGAGCCATCAGGCGGTCGCGCTTTATACACGCATCCATAAAGGCAGGGATATGTTCCGGGTCCATTTCTCCCTTGCTGATGATTCTAATCGCCGCATGCAACTCGTAGTCGGTAACCTGGATTTGTTGGCCGGTCTGTTGTAGCCAGTGCGGCACCTGGATTGGTATGAGCCGTGGCGAAGACGCTGATTTAGCCACTGTACCATACTGCGGCGCGCGGGCGGTTTGCTGCCTACGGGTCGCATTCCCCCCGTTATTGCAAGCCTTTCACGCACTTGCGCGGAATCAGGACATGTCACGTATGCTGACACAATAGGTCATTATCGATCAACTGTTTGTCATTCGCGTAGCCATCCATGGATGCGACAAACGCATCGCCGGGTCAGATGGGGCCAATGCATGCAGATAACCCTCGTGTGTCGAATCCAATGCCGGAGGGCGGGGCTGTATTGCAGCACTTGGCAGGGTGCGGAAAAACCTATTCTTTTAAAAAACCTTTCCGCACCATGCGATAAAAACTGGCTTCCGGGTAGCGGACTTTTTCCGATAGCGGCAGCGACGCGATCCGTGGTATGGGTCGGATCGGCGAGGCTCCATTATATAACCGGAAGAACGGAGGGAGACTTAAATGGCAACCAAGGATTTCGAGGTTCAACAGCTCCTTAAGGCGTATCGCAAGGGCTTAATCTCGGATGAGCTTTTCGAAAAACAGATGAATGAACTGGCCGACGGGGCCGCGATGGGCGGCGGGCTGGGGGTCGAAAACGTCTTCGCGCATCGCGGCGGCGGGGAAAAAGCATCGGCCCATAATCTGGGTAAGACCCCGCAGAGCGAGGCGATGGTCTTCACGATCCCGGCAAATTTCAGCAACGACCACGAAAACAGCCATCGCGGCGACCAGATCATTTACGTGATCGATGGCCGCGCCACCGCACGCGTTTCCGGCAAGGAGCAGGAAATCAAGGCCGGCGACGTCGTTACGATTCCGGCGGGTGCGATGCACACCCTGCGCACCGGCAGCGAGCCACTGTTCGGCCTGACGATTTTCGCGCCACCAGAAGCCTCCGCCGGTACCGCACCGTCTATGCGGAGCTGACCGAGGCGCGAGGGCCTGCCCTGAAGCAGGCAGGCCCTGCGCTTTGCCTGGCGCGAGCAGAAATCAAAACGAAAGCGAGCGCACGCGGCCATCGCTGCACCGGCGATCATGAATATTGCACATGAGGGCGCAGCCGAGGTGGTTCAATGGATGCTAAGCGACGGCCGGCGTAATACCCGGGCCCGCGAGTTTGGTGCCGAAATGTGCCGGCGCATCGTCGCCGCCGGCATCCCGATTTGGCGCGGATTTTGTTTCGTGGCGACGTTGCATCCCGAAATCCGCGCCACTGCATATATCTGGAACCGCGAGGAAGCCGGTGCGATGCGCGTCGTGGCCGGGCATGACCTCGCCAACAGCCCCGAGTTTACCGACAGCCCGATCGCAGAGGTGAGACGCAGCCGCGAAATGATGCGGCGGCGGCTGGGTGATTCTTCTTGCCCGCTCGATTTCCCGGTATTGCAACAGTTCAAGGCGGAGGGCGGCACCGACTACGTCGCAATCCCGATGGTCCGCTCGGACGCCGAAACCAATGCGATTACATTTCTCACCGATCGCAAAGGTGGGTTCACCGATGGCGAGATCGCCGGCCTCGAGTATATCGCGCAAGCGCTCGGCCTGATCACCGAATTGCAATCATCCCGGCGGATCGCGAAGAGCCTGTTGGATACTTATATCGGGCGCCGGACTGGTGAACGCGTCCTCTCGGGTTTAATCAGACGTGGTAGCGGTGAAACTATCCGTGCCGTGATTTGGGACAATGATTTACGCGGCTTTACTGCCCTGGCCGATGCGCTCCCACATGACGCTCTCAATGAAATGCTTAATGAATACTTCGAAATAATGGCCGGCGCCGTGATTGCCGAAGGTGGTGAGGTGCTCAAGTTTATCGGCGACGGCATGCTGGCGATTTTCGAAATCGTCGGCCGGGCCGAGCTCGGTCACGCCTGCCATTCCGCGCTACGGGCCGCCCGCAAAGCGGCTGCTACAGTGGCGCAATGCAACCCCCAGCGGATCGCTGCCGGGAAGCCGGCTATCCGCTTCGGCATTGCACTGCACCTGGGCGAGGTTTACTACGGGAATATCGGAGCGCCGGGCCGGCTCGATTTTACGGTAATCGGCCCGGCGGTGAATCACGCCTCCAGATTGGAGAAACTCTCCGCCGAGTTGAATCGCAATATCATCACGTCCGCGAGTTTTGCCGCGGAGGCTCCGGAACTGCTCGAGAGTCTCGGGTTTCATCAGTTACGCGGCGTGCCCGAACCGCAGGAGCTGTTCACCCCAACCGGGGAATGGTCATCGTCAACGCCGCCGTCCAACGACGAATCAGAATGATCTGGATGAGTCTTCTCGGTGGCGACAGTAGAACATCAAGACGCAATCAGCAGCGGGGCCTGACGCCGTTGCTCGCAACCGCCGCAATGCAGCCATGAGGCAAGATTCGGAATCGCAGCTCATCAGGCTGCTCGAAACGCTTTACCATTCGCGTAATCCGACGCGCCGCTGGCTTCATTGCACACGCCGCGACTGGCTCATCGGCAAAATCGCCGAATGCGCATGCGAACGTCCCGGACGCGCACTCGAAATCGGTTTTGGCGCCGGCGTCTATTTGCCCGCGCTCGCCAATCATTACAGAGAAGTGGTCGGCACCGACCTCGCTCAGAGCCATCTCGAACATGCTCGGGCGCGCACCGCAGGCCTTCCTAATCTGCGCGTCGTCGTTGACGATATCGCCGACACGCAGCTACCCGCGCACTGCTTCGACCTGGTGTTGTGCAGCGAGGTGCTCGAACATATCCATGATACCGGCCGTGCGATTGCAGGAATTCGACGGGTACTTGCTCCCGGCGGTTTGCTGATTGTCTCGACCCCGCAGCGCCACAGTCTGATGGAGTTGGCCTGCAAGCTGGCATTCATGCCCGGCGTCATCAAACTCGTTCGCTGGGTGTACGGCGAAGCGGTGTTCGAGACCGGCCATATAAATCTGATGACGGAAGGGCAGATGACGCGCGCGCTGGAGGCGGCCGGCTTCCATATCCGCCAACGTTTCAAGTCCGGCCTGTATCTTCCACTCATCGCGGAATTTGCGGGGGTCAGCGGCATGCGCCTCGAGCGATGGCTCGAAGAGGGGTTGCGCGATGGCCCGCTAAGCTGGACGTTGTGGACGCAATACTACGTCGCGCAATCCGAGCTTTCGTCGTTTTGAGCCGTCAGGGGCGCGTGCGTCTTATCAACAGTCGGGGGCCGATGCTATCGTTCGGAGTCGCTTCCAGCTCGGCGGTGAAGCATGTGCGCCGCATCGGCGGCATCGCGTCGAAGTCCTGCTTGCGGATTATGACGTACTGCTCCGCGGCGGAATCGTCGGCGCATGAAATTTGAGAAATCGGTTCGAGCGGCCGCGGCGAATAGAAGTTCAATTCGCAATCGCCGAGTCCGAGGTGGCCGATGCGCGCATCGGAGGGGACCAGCGCAGCGGCCTGGCGCGCGAACGTCTTCAGCGTTTCACTTTGTGCCAATGCCGGATTCATCACCGCAAACCAGCACCAGCCGCCGGCCGCCGCTATCAGGAGTGTGCCCCATGCTAGTAACACGCCACTAAAGGGTTCCGAATTGAGACGACCCGGCGACTGTTCGGGATGCATCTCAGACAACCACCTTCTAACCCGCTCTGAACATGCGGTCAGAAAACCCCCACCTAACCTCCCCCTGGTCAGGGGGAGGGATTGGATTCTCACCTGGGAGCGGGTGGGTCTCCGGCCTATAGGCAACTCCCCCTGGTCAGGGGGAGCGACTTGGCGCAGGTCAGCCGACCCATCGCCTCTCTTCTGCTGAGAACCACCTGGAACACTTCGGAGTAATCCGACAAGTACGAAACCGACGCCCGCTAATGAAACAATCGCCCAGAGAAGGAATGCCGCGCTCAAACCTTGGCCGACCAGCAGTTCGAGAAAACGGCGGTCGGTCGGATGCAATCGCAAAGCTATTTTCGCCGAGACGCCGTAACCGATTACCGTTATCGCCGCCATCACTATCACCGCGGCGCCGATTGCGATGATCGCGCTGCCGGCCCTGAAGAGTTGCCGCACCCGTCTTCGCGTGTCGAGGCCGGCTTGCACCTGCGCAATAGCCCATCCGGCGAGAATCGCCAGCGGCGGAAACGCCGGCAGAATGTAGACGAGGCACTTGCCATGTGAGGATGAAAAGAAAATGAACAACGCAGCGAACCAGCAGAGCGTGTAAACGACTGCCTCCGGCAACCGGCCTCCCGCCACAGGCCATGCTGCAAGCGCGAATGCGGGCAGATAAAGGCTCCAGGGCAGAAATCCACGCAATATCTGTGGGGCGAAGTACCAGAATGGATGAGCGCAATAGCCTGCCCCGCCGGCGCCGGCAGGAATGAAGCGGCTCCAGAGATTCATTTGCACCTGCCACTCAAGAAATGGGCGCCCGCCAAGCCGATAACCGGCGAGGAACCAGGCGAGCCCTATCGCCAATCCCGCCGCGAAGGTCGCGATCAGGTCGAAGCGGAGCAACTCGCCCAACCGCCCGCGGACGAGCAGGAAAAGCGCGACGACCAGCCCGGGTAAGACGATGCCGAGTATTCCCTTGGTCAATGCACCAAGCCCGATCGCGGCCGCGGCAGCGGCGAAATACCAGGCCGCATCTCGTTCAGCTTGTGCCCGTGCCGCAATTGCGCGTTCGAGGCTTACTGCCGCGGCCGTCACAAACATCGCCAGCATCGCATCCATCCGCGGTTGCCGCGCTGCGTCGAGAAAAAAATGGCACAGGAGCAAGGCCGCGCCCGACCATAATCCGACGCGCAGGCCCAGCCGGCCACTCCAGGCGAACACAATCGCGCAAGTCAGGGCAGCGGCGATAAGCGAGGGCAACCGAAACGCGATTTCGTTCCATCCCAGCGCCTTCACGCATAGCGCCGCTATCCACCAATACAGCGGCGGTACGTGAACAATCGGTCCCGGCAGGAAGCGCGGCAGAATAATATGGCCGGCGAGCACATCGCGGACGGCCCCCGACTCACATACCCCGAGTTCCTTGGTAAAGGGCGCCGACGGCGCGAGTGTGAGCAAAAAGCCAGCGGCACCCAGGAATACAGCACCGGCCTGTAGCAAGAGCGGATTTTTGATGTGCACTATGCTACAGCGCGTTTGTAACGCGCCTCGCAGACTAGTGGCATGTAAGGTTGATGGACGTGTCGTATCGAAACGAAACCGGACAACCCCCACCTAGCGCCTCCCCCTGGTCAGATAATTACGGCCCGTAGGACCCGCCAGGTTGCACGAAAGTAGAAGGGAATCTTCGAAGCGAACGACTCCTTGCGAGCGGTCTCGTCTCTTTACCTGCGTGCCCTACCGCCCAGGCAAATCGCTCCGCGTTGATCCCTCGGCTTTGCTCGGGATGACAAAAGAGGCTGCCAGTGTCAACCACTACTTCCATGGCAAGGGAAGAGATTGTCAGCGATACCGATTTCAGTGTTACACCGCACCAGTGCGATAAGCGAAACGCCGATCGGCGGGCGGAACGGGCCGAGCAGAAACCGCTCGCTGGAAAACAGGCGCAACAGCACCGCATTCACTAAGCGCGACGGCATCGTGAGATCGTGCCTGCCGTTGGTGGTGGGCGCGGCGGCACGCAAGCGCTGGAATAATCGCACGCCGGCAATCGCCGGAAACAGGATAAAATTGTAATAGCTGAGATAATCTATCGTGAAACCACAATCGCCGAGCAGGCGTCGCAGTTCGACTGCCCGATAACGGCGGCGATGATGATGGGTGGCGTCGTGCGCGCTCCACAACCAGCTTATAGCCGGCACCGTCATCAGCAACCATCCGCGCGGCTTTAAGCTCGAGCGCACCGCGCACAATGAGCCACGCTCATCGTCGAGATGTTCCAACACGTCGGTCATTACCACCAGGTCGAAGCGTCTGGCGGCGAATGGGAATTCCTGCGGCAACGAGCCGCGCGCGAGTTTGGCCAAACGCCGCGAAGCGGCAAAGCGAAGCGCGGATTCGTCTGCGTCCATCGCGTAAAGCTCACCGCGCCGCGCGAGCATCGGGAAATTTCCGCCCGTGCCGCATCCTAACTCGAGGACCACCGGATGCGCAGGCAGCGCGATGCGCTCCAGCATTCGTTCGCAGATTGCTCGCCGTCCAGCGAACCACCAATGAGTGTCCTCAACCGCCGCCATTCGCGGATAGAGCGCTGCGTCCATCAGAAGAGGGGGATGAGGTAAAAGCAATGAGGACCGAGAGCAGAGAACGAGAGCACAGCGTTATGTATGTCCTTCTTTTCTCTCATTTCTCGCTTCGCTCAACCCGCTTATCCTTCTGGCCGGTTGTCGTCGAAGCCCCAGCGCCCCCGGACCAGATAAAGCGGGCGTCCTTTGACCTCGTTATATATGCGTGCGAGATACTCGCCGATGATTCCCAGTGTGATGAGCTGCACGCCGCCGAGGAACAGTACCGCCACCATTATCGAGGCATAGCCGGGGACTACGACGCCGTGGACTATGGTCAGGCCAGCCAAAAAGAGCGCATATAGAAAGGCAAGGATCGAGACCACCACACCCACATAGCTCCATACCTTGAGCGGCACGGAACTGAACGAGGTAATCGCATCGAGCGCAAAGTTCCACAGCCGCCAGTAGGTCCATTTGGTCTTGCCGGCGCGCCGTTCTGGCCGATCGAAACTAAGCGCCGTTTGCCTGAAGCCGACCCAGGCGAAAAGGCCCTTCATGAACCGTGTGCGTTCAGGCAGACGCACCAGGATATCAACGACCCGCCGGTCCAGCAGGCGGAAGTCCCCCGTATCGGGCGGGATAGGGATATCAGTGATACGGTCGAAGATACGGTAAAAGTAGCGTGCGGACACTCGGCGCAGGATACTTTCACCATCGCGGCGGGCGCGGGTGGCATATACGATGTCGAATCCTTCGCGCCATTTCGCGACCATCTGTGCGATTAATTCCGGCGGGTCCTGCAGATCGGCATCGATCGGCACCGCCGCCGCTCCGCTCACATGCTCGAACAATTCAAGCAATCGCTCAAGACTGCCGTCACTGCTGCCATCGTCAACACAGACAATTTCACAAGCGCAGCCGAGGTTCTCCAGCACGGGAAGCACCCGCGCGAAAAATTCGTCGAGTCCGGCGCTTTCGTTGTGAATTGGGACAACCAACGACAACTCGATCGCTGCCTTCTCCGGATAGTGGCCGGCGTCGGGCGGAACCTGCACAAGTTGCGGATGACTGGTCGTGAGCCTCATCACGGTGCCCCGAATGCCGTGCCGGAGGGATGCGAACTCTGCGGTTGTTCAGCCGCGCGCACCGCATATAGATCGTAATACGATGAACGGTAACGCGGATAGCGCTTGAGTAACTCAAGGCAGTGGGGAGTCGGCGTAACATGGAAGGCCTGTTCGTCGCGATTTCCGATCATTAGGAAATCGCTATGGTGCGCGCGCAGCCATCCGCAGAAATCGCCGGCCGGCAACGGCGGCAACTCGATTAGTCGAGCACCGGCGTAATAGGCTACGCGGCCGTCGCGCGCCGCCACCGCGGCCGGCCCTTTTGTCATTCTCGCAATCTCCTCGCCGGCATAACGGACACCCCGCATATCGTAGCCGATCGGCCACAGCGTACGCGGCAGCAGAGTCACGGCAATCGCCACCGGGACCACTGCATGAGCGATCTTTCTGCGGCCTGGCCGGCACCCTTGCGCGATCTGCTGCGACACCACGACGATGCCGGCGATCACCCATCCGAAGGAAAACGGGATCAGGTGAACCATGAATCGGGTGCCGGTATAGGAGAGTGCGAAGCCGCAGAAGTAGAACAATACGACAACCGCAAGAAAGGTTTCTCGAGCAGTAGCGAAAAGTGCACGGCCGCGCGCCCATATCCCAATCGCCAGCACTACCGTCAGCAGCGGCTCCAGCGCCTGCGCGAAATTGTAAATCGAAACGAGAAAGTATTGACCGACCTTCTCCACGTAAAGGCTCGGGTCACCAAAAATTGCTGTCAGGGGCGAGGCTGTGGCTGACCAGCCCAGCCGCCGCCATTCCTCTCCGTTGGGTGCAACGTCGCCCATCCCATACATCATCGCAGCAGTGAATTCACGGCCGACACTCCAATGGCCGGTGGAAATCCGAAGGTAGACTATGTAAGGCGCGGCAACCATCGTGAAGATTGCCGCGAATGTGCATGCTGCCGTGATTGCCCATGGGCGCGAGGTCTGATTCCATAACCAGCCGGCCGCTATGAACAGGAGGATGCCCAACGGGAGAAAACCGATTGCTTCGGTTCGATAAAGATAACCGAGTCCGGCAGCCACTCCCGCTACCGCCGCTATTGCCGCGTGCCGGTCGTTCAATGCCTTGAGCAAAAGCCAGCATGCACTTGTAGTCAGAAAAATATAGCCGGCTTCGGTCCGCACGGACCCCGAGTAGGCCGCCATCTCGGGATGGAGCGCCATCAAAACCGCCGCACCCAGGCCGAGGTCGCGGCGGCCAAACGCCTCCCGCGTCATCAAATATGCAGTCGCGACCGCGGCGGTGCCTAAAACTGCTGAAACCAGGTTGCCCGCCATTTCCCAATCGGCGATCCATCGATGCATCAGCGCGATGAGTAATGGATAGAGCGGTGAATATACCGCGCCGAGCGCAGCGCGCCATTGTCCGGCGGCGAACTGGCGCGCCATTACCAGGTAGGCGACGCCGTCGCCGGAAATACAATAGCTCGTCAGACTGAGATAGATGCGGATTGCGAGCCCAAATCCCAGCACCGCCAGCAAAATGGGGGCCTCGCCGTTGCGCCTCGGCAGTTCCCGCTTTTGTCCACTGCCGGCCGGGGGTACGCAGGGCAGTGCCTCCGCGCTACGGCTTGCGGAATCCATAGGGAAAGCTATAGCCGCGGCGCTCGTAAACAGCCAGACCGCCCTCGAAAAGGCGCGAAAGGACACACACTCAGCAGTGCGAGAATCCTACACTTGCGAACGCTCCCGTTTTGTCGCTCGCTCTCGCGCAGCTGATTGAGCCCCTTCAAGAGGAGCGAATCGCTCCGAAATCGCGAAAAATAGCGATTCCGAGCAGCGTACGTAACCGCCGGCGCGTTGCGGTCGCGGCTGTCAATGCGGCCTCAGCGGCGAGACCGCCGGTCAGATCACCAATCAGGTCCGCATTACTTTGGAGGCTTGCAGCCCCTTGGGACCTTGGGCAACCTCGAACCTGACTTCCTCACCCTGTTCGAGCGAGCGGAAGCCGTTTCCGTCAATCGCGCTGTAATGGACGAAGACCTCCTGACCATCTTCCATGGTGATGAAGCCGTAGCCCTTTTTGGGGCTGAACCACTTAACAACTCCGTTCGCCATTTCCCCCGACAACCTCCGTGCCAAACCGAACGTGCATCTGAGCCCGCCAGCCGCTGCTCCTCAAGCCCGCTGAGCGGGCCGCGACTTACAAGCACGTGGGCGCATATATCAGATTCTTAGGTTGTCTCCAAGAGGTTAGCTGTGGAAAAAAGTATCCTATCCTTACTTTTACTGCTTGAGACTGCCAGCCAGCGGCTATTCTATTGAACGCTGTGCTGGCACTCCGCGAATGCTCGTCGGAGCCCCTTCCCCTCTATGAGGCTGTCGATATTGTTTGTTCCCCCTTCCCATTGTGGGGAAGGGGGTTAGGGGGTTAGGTCGGTGCGCGAACCAAATGGGATCCTCTCTTCCTTCGACATGAAAAAGCCCGCGCTAGCGGGCTATTCTCATGTCGAAGGAAGAAGATCTGGAAGGCCTCTGCACTGCGACCTATCCTCCTCGCCTCCTTTCCCGCGGGAAAGGGGGAACG
>WNFD01006694.1_pt1 | contig 11486 bp, 10 predicted proteins | sample 5400491 | NCBI WGS metagenome assembly WNFD01 (sample SAMN13153343, study PRJNA577476) | soil metagenome | isolation source: 120 cm saprolite under Douglas fir tree site 2 hole 2 replicate 2 | place: USA:California | collected 2015-04-18 | reverse complement strand
TGGGCGAACATCAACAACTCCGCGCTGCTGGCGGCAAACCCCAAGAACGGCGAGATCCTGGCCTGGGTCGGCTCAGCTGACTACGGCAACGACTCCATCGCGGGTCAGTACGACGTCGTGCTGGCGGAGCGTCAGCCCGGCTCGTCGTTCAAGCCGTATGTCTACGAAGCAGCGCTGCGCGATCACAAGATCACCCTCGCATCGACCCTCAACGACACCACGCAGAGCTTCAACGGCTACGTCCCGCACGACTTCGACAACGGCGGCATGGGCATGATCAGCGCGCGCACAGCGTTGGTGTTCTCGCGCAACATCCCCGCCGTCGAGGTTGCACAGATGGAGGGCATGAGCAACGTGATCGCGCTCGCCCACCAGATGGGGATCAACAGCCATCTCGATCCTGGATTGGCGACCGCGATCGGAGGCAGCGACCTCACGCTCCTCGAGCACGTGCAGGGCTACGAGGTGTTCGCCAACCAGGGCCAGAAGCAGCAGTTGAACGCCATCAAGTCGATCGACGACGCGACCGGCAAGACGGTTTACACCCATGACATCGGGGGCGGTCAGAGCGTGCTCACCCCCGCCGAGTCCTACCTCATCACCGATGTGCTCAGGCAGTACCAGTACCAATGGGGCTTCGGATGGAATCGCCAGATGGCGAGCAAGACCGGCACCAGTGACAACGGTCACGGCCAGATCCCCGACTCGTGGATCATGGCCTACAACCCCGACATCGTGGTCGGTGTCTGGGTGGGCAACACCGCCCCCAACGGAGGCGGGGGGACGATCCGCGCCTTCGGCGAGAGCGTGGGCCAGACAATCATGAGGCGCTTCGTAAATGCGCTCCCGCGCAGCATGCGTGACTGGTTCTCGACGCCTTCCGGGATCGCGCATGGCGCGTGCGACTCGCAAGAGATCTTCCTGGCTGGGACGCAGGGCGGCGCATGCCCGTCACCAAGCCCGAGCCCGAGTGCCTCACCGAGCGCGTCACCGAGCGCCAGCCCGTCGGCCTCGCCGTCACCGCAGCCGACCCCATCGCCGACTCCGGCACCGAGTCCATCACCTAGCCCCACACCTACGTAAATTGCTGGAGCTTGGGTCTGACAGCCCCTTCATGAGAAGCGTGGAGCGGCACCGGCCCGGGGGATCGATGCGCGGCTACGTCTCGCGCACGCTTCCACATCACTCGGCGATCGTCGTCAGCAACCGGGCGCCGCACGAGCCGCGACCCGAAGGCGGCTTCGCTCGCGGCGCGGGTGGCGTCGTCACGGCACTCCTCACGCTGGCAGAGGTCACAGCCGCGGACTGGGTGTGCTGCGCTCGCACTGATGCCGAGCGTCAGTTGGTCGAGGCGAAGGGCGACACCTGGACCGCTCCGTTGCTCCAGTCCGACACTCGTCTCCACTACGTGATGCCAACCCGCGAGCAGTACGACCACTACTACTCGGTGATGGCGAACCCGGTGCTGTGGTTCATCCAGCATTACCTGTGGGACCTGGCGCAGCAACCGATCATCGATAGCCGCATCCACCGGGCCTGGAAGGAGGGATACGTCGAGGTCAATCGACAGGTCGCCGAGAAGGTGGTCGAAGTCGGACGCAAGGTTCCCAACCGGCCCCTCGTGCTCGTACACGACTACCAGCTCTATCTCGTGCCGAGGATCGTCCGCAAGCAGCTCCCGGGGGCGATCATCCAGCACTTCATTCACATTCCCTGGCCGACTCCCCACTACTGGAAGGTGCTGCCGAAAGAGATGCGGTCGGCGATCCTCGAGGGACTGCTCGGGTGCGACATCGTCGGCTTCCAGTCGAACCTCGACGTGCGCAACTTTCTCATGACCTGCGAGGAGAACGCCGGCCTGCAGGTCGACGAGAGGGAGAAGGCGGTGCTCATCGACGGCAGGGTCGTTTACGCGCGGGCATACCCGATCTCCATCGATGTGGCTTCGACCACGAGGCTCGCTTTCTCGCACGGCGTGATGGTGGAGGAGCGCAGGCTGAAGGATTGGCGCCCCAGACGGCTCATCGTCCGCATCGACCGCACCGATCCCTCGAAGAACATCGTCAGAGGCTTTCTCGCTTACGAGAAGCTCCTCATTCAGCGGCCGGAGCTAGCCGGCCAGGTTCAGTTCTGGGCCTTCCTGCAGCCCTCGAGGCAGGACGTCGCCGCATATCGAACCTACCTGCGCCGCGTCCGCCAGGTCGCCGCGCGGATCAACGCCCAGTACGGCGGCAGCGGCTGGATGCCGATCCGCCTCGAGTTTGGCGAGAACATTCGCAAGGCGATGGCCGCTCTGCGCAACTTCGACGTCCTCCTGGTCAATCCGGTTTACGACGGCCTCAACCTGGTGGTGAAGGAAGGCGCCGTTGTCAATCGCACGCACGGGATGATCGTCCTGTCCGAGAACGCCGGCGCACACGAGGAGCTGCGGCATCACGTCCTTTCGATAAATCCATTCGACATCGAAGCCACCGCCGACGCGATCTACGAGGGCCTGACGATGAGTGCGGAGGAGCGCAAGAAGCGGAACGAGGCGGCGCGCGACGTGGTGCGCTCCAGTGACATTTCGCGCTGGATCACGCGCCAGGTGCAGGACATCCGCGACCTCGTGGCCGTTCCCGGGCTAAGGGCCGGCTGATCGGCTTTGGGTGCTCTATGCGACTCGCGCGTTTACTTTTCTAGATCTTCCTTCAGTCTCGAAAGAGGGGGTGTGCCATGGAGCACAAAGAAACCAACGTCGTACGTGATGAGGCATCGGGCACCGTGCGGGAAGAGTCCACTGTGGTCAATGAAACCGGCTCGACTCCGACACGGGAAGCGTCGATGGTCAAGAGCTCGACGCCCGCGCGGCGGGCGATGGAGATCATCTACCTCGTGTTTGGGATCATCGATGCGGTACTGCTGATCCGCTTGGTGCTCAAGCTGCTCGGAGCCAATGCTCACGCTGGGTTCGCCCAGTTCATCTATGGCTTGACAGACTTTTTCCTCGCCCCGTTCAAGGGCCTGCTGCCGACGATCGTCAGCGGGCAGTCGGTGCTCGAGCTGTCGCTGATATTCGCGATCCTCATCTACTCGCTGATCGCGATCGGCCTCGTGCGGCTGGTGGCGATCTCTCTCTCGCGGAGCGTGATGGTCTCGCAGCACAGCCGGTCGGAGGGCTTGAAGCCGGGGTCGGAGTAAGCGTCTAAGAGGCTGCCGCTCAGGGATACCAGAGCGGCAGCTTCGCCAAAGCCTGGTCGTGGTCGACGTCGGGATTCGCGCCTGAGCTCAACTCGTACTGCCACGCGACCATGTTGCCCGCGCACCCAACCTGATTCGGCATCCACTGCGGCGATCGCGCCTTCGTGTAGCTGCCGAGGAGTGACGGTTCGAACGACCAGAGATAAGACCCGGTGGCGACTTCTGGACGATCGCCGACCGCCGCGCACCACGCCTGGCCGAACGTGCTCGGGGCGGTGCCGTCGCCGTAATAGCCTGGCGAGTAGCCGGCACCGGCGACGCCGTCGTACCAGCCCTCGACGAATGGGGCATCGGTAGCGGCCGAACACCACTGACTCGTCGGCTCGATGTCGATCACGAGCACGGTGCCTTTCGGGATTCCGAGTCTCGACGCCGCGGCTGTCGCTTCCTCGGCATAAGCCGTGCCAGTGTCGTAGCCGGATACGGCAGAGCAGTCGTAGTGGTTGAAGATGGGCAGGATGCCCATTCGTCGCGCAGCCGCGGCATCCACCTCTGCGCCGCTGATGCCGGGGCAGCTGTGCGTGTTGGTCAGGTAGCGGCCCCAGAAGTCAGGCCGGCCAAGGATCGCGTTGACCTGCGGGTACAGGCCGCTCGATGCGGCCGCATCGCCGGTGAAAGCCTTGCAGGAGTCAACGCCCCAAAGCAGTCGATTCGGCTGTACGGCGGCGGATCGCACCTGCACATTCACCAGCGGCGCGCGGTCGAGCACCGTGTGGAGGAGCTGGCCGGTGACCGTCGACGCATCGGATGGTGCTGGCGCGGCGCCGATGACCGCCGAGAAGAATGGAGTGGGGCCGCTGTCGAGAATCACTCGCGCGTTGCAAACGCGGCCAGTCTTGCACGGCTTGTCGACGAGCCTCCCGTTCTGGTCGAGGATGCCCAGGCTCCACGGCGTGTCCGTGAGGTCGGCGTTGGCGACCGCGGTGAGATTGACGGTGCCGCCCGCCTGCGCCAGCGTCGTGTTCGCCGCCAGAACCACAGAGAGCCACGTCGGCGACACCGTGTCGGACGCCGCGTCTGTGCCGGATCCGGGCGCTCTCGTGCCCAAGCGGGTGACGTAAGCCCGGATGTCATGCAAGCCGCCCGTGGATTCGCTCAGCATCGTGCTGCACGTCGTGCCACTGCTGCAAAACGTCAACCTCCTACCGGCGGTCGCGTCCCAGAACATCAGGACGCGACCGAGCGTGGACACGTCGACGGACGTCGAAGCCGTGAGCCTCAAAGCTTTGCCGGCGCCGATGACCGCGGGCAGATCGGTTTTGATCTTCAGCTGGATGGCGGGCGGGTCGCTGATCGTGGCCGCGGGAAAGGATGTTTGCGGCACGCTGGGCATCACCGGTGACCACCCCAAGCACGCGGCGCCTGGTCCGGAGAAGGGGCAAGGCTGACTACCGGGCGGCAACGCAAGGGTGGGTCCTTGATCGGCGGCACCCGGCGGATCCGAGGGAGGGCGCATCGGCGCGGCAGCGAACACGACGACGCTCGGGTGCAGCAACACCGCCACGAAGATGAATACGGACGGCAACAGGCGACGACGGATCCGGCCTGACAGGTTCAGGTACCCCTCCTCGATCACGAGCTCTCAGGCGGCACGCGTGCACGCCCGGCGCTCAGGGTCGAGTGGGAACGTTACGTTGGGGTCCGGCCGGTCCCGGCCGCGATGGGGTTAATTAGCCTCAACAGTTGTCAAATGGCCCGAAACCGGTTCGGACCGGGTCATTTCTCGGGGTTTATGAGCCGGCGCGCAGGACGTTTCCGTACATCAGCCCGAGAGCCAAGAGGCCGAGCAGACATAGAAGGACGAGAAGCGACGTACGCGCGAAGGCGTCGATTGCGCCGACCACGTCATCGCCCTCGGATCGCGCAAGGCTCACGCGGCGGCTGACGCCGGCGGCCCTGACGGCAAGCCCGAGCGTGACGATCAGGATCACGAGCAGAGGTCCCATCAAGCTTTGCGGCGAGGCTTCTGAGCGGGTCAGAAGCCACGCCATCAAATACAACGCCTAAAGCCGCGCAATCACCTTGAGGCGTGCCTCGCGAGAGCTACTCGGCCTGCTCCCCCACGGAGTCCTCTTCCTCGATCTGCAGATCCTCGTCGCTGGCTGAATAACGATCGCGAACCTCGGCGCCGCCTGTCTCAGAGTCGCCCAGGCCTTCGTCGGTGTCCGTCTCCACCACCTCGCCGGCGCGCCGGTCTTCGTCGAGCAGCTGTGAGTAGGCCCGCTCGGCTTCCGCCAGCGTCGCGTACTCCCAGTATTCGGTGCCGGGCGGGACCTCGGCGCCTTCCGTCTCGTCCAGGCCGTGCTGGAAGACGTATCCGAGCCCGTTGTCAGGATCCTGGATCAGCGAAAGGAATCGCTCGCCGGTCAGCTCTGCTCGTTGGGCGGCGAGGCCGCCGTTTTCCAGGTCGAAGAGACGGCTGATGACCTGCTCCTCGCTTCTCTCTTCCATCCGGATCATTCTCGACCAATCGTTCTTTTGACGCCTGATCGATTCTCGAGAACTACACGCAGGAGCCGCATCTTGCCATCAAAGGACCAAACGGCCGCTCAGCAAAAGCGGTAACTGCCCTGGCTATGCGGCCTCAGGTCGGTTTGGCGCCAGGCTGCGGAGCATTCGCGCCAGGCGGCGGCGGAACGGGCCCCAGGCCGAGGCGCGTTCCGAGTGTCTCCGCTCGTAGCGGGGCGCATTGGAATCGGCGCAGAGCTGGCACCCGCAGCCGCGCCCTGTGTCCGGCAACCGATTGCCTTGCTTGTCGAACCTGGCGTGCATCACGACCAGCCCGTTCAGTCGGCCGTCGCCACCAGTCCGGGCTCGCCGGCCACTTCGTCGGTGTAGTAGTGGCGGAGCATCGCCCGCAGTCGATCCTTGGCGACCGCCAGACGTGACGCCACGGTGCGCTCCGGAATACCCAGAGCGCTAGCAATGGCTCGGTTTGTGTAACCGTGGTAGTGGCGTAGCACGATCGCCGCCGCCTGCTTGGGCGGCAGCTTGGCCAGAGCCTCGGCGAGGTCGCGCCGCTCGATCTGATCCTGTGGATCGGGGGCCAGCTGCGGGCGCCCGATACGGCGAATCACCTCGCCGACCTCGCGAAGGCGCATCTTCCGCTGATGCGAGACCGCGCCGTTGATGGCGATGCGGTGAACCCAGGCTTCAGCGGGAGCGATGGGCTTCCAGGTGCTCCACTTCCTGTAGGCGCGCTCGAAAGCATCGTGTGCGCAGTCTTCAGCAGCGGCCCGATCGCCGAGCATCGCGGTCAGAGTGCCGAGGATCTTGCCGTACGACGCCTGGTACAGGCGTTCGAAGTCAGCCTCGTCGCCCGGCTTGTATTTCGGCTTGGTGTCACGCTCATCGGTTGAATCGACCGATTCCTGGAGCTTATTCAGCATCGCTGAGCAACACCCCCCTTGAAGTGGGTAGCGACTTGGCGCTTCCCCGCGCTTAATCTCGCTCCAAGGGGCCTATCCGGTCACCGTACGGTTGGGCGGATTTTGCCTCGCACAGTTGAGGTATGCCGGGTCCGGCTTCGAGTTCAGGTAACGGGCTCCAACCTGGGCGTTCTCAATGCGAGATGAGCCGCCAGGGCGATGTCCTCAGTGCGCTTGCCGCGGGTTTGGCGGCGGATGCGCCTGAGAGCGGACGCAAGTCGCTGAAGGTTATCCGTGCGCGCTCGCCCGAGCTCGTGCGTCTGAGTGAGGGCACCGGCGAGGACTTGATCGCGACCTCAGCCGACTTCATCGACATCCTGCTGACTTCGCTGCGAACCGACGTCGAGGTTCCGTGGCCCGATTACGAGCAGCGCACACGGGAGTTCGGTCGCCTCAAAGCAGCGCAAGGCGTCCCGCTCGAAACTCTGGTCGACCTGCTCGCCGTCTACCGGCGCGCAACCATCGAGCTCATCACTCAGCCAATCGAAGAGGCGACACGGCGTGAGGAGATCCTCGCCCTCGCCGAACGCCGCCTCGAGGACGTGATGGACCAGCTCACGACATTTGTCGTGCGCGGTTATCTCGAATATCTGGATGAGGAGCATCGGACTCGCGAGAACGAGCTCTACGGACTCGCCGCGATAGTGACGTCGATGGCCCGATCCCTCGACGTGGTCGAGACCTCAGAATTGGCGCTGATCGAGACCCTTGCGGCCTTGCGTCTCGACGCAGGCGCACTCTGGTTGAAGGAGCGAGCAGCCTTTCGGCTCGCCCACGCCTCGGGTCTCGACCTTCACGAGGTCGAAGACTTCACGCGTCAGACGGGACCACACGTGAAGGCCAGCGTCACCGCCACCGGGCGCTCGGAGTCGCATGTCGATCGCGGCCTCGGTGATGGATGGAACGCCCTCCGCGCCCAGCTGAGGGCGAAGGGCCGGGTGGTCGGTGTGATGACAGTGGGAACGAAACTGCCACGCGTATTTGGTGCCTCAGACCTGCTGTTCATGGCAGCGGTCGCGGACCAGGTCGCGATTGCGCTCGACCGCGCGCGCCAGTTCTCGAGCGAGGCGCGCACGGACCATATGACCGGTCTGGCCAACCGCCGTGAGTTCGAGAGGATCATGGAGCGCGAGGTGGCGCTGGCCGAGCGGCACAACCGGAAGCTCTCGCTGATGATGATCGACCTCGACAACCTCAAGGGGATCAATGACCGCCAGGGGCATCGCGCAGGCGATGAAGCGTTGCGGATGGTCGCCCAGCAGCTTCAGCGCGTGATGCGCACTTCCGATATATGCGCCCGCGTCGGTGGCGACGAATTCGGGGTGGCGATGCCCGAGACCAAGCTCGAGAGCGCGCGCGAGGTGGGTTCTCGACTGCAAGCCGCAGTCCACGCGGCGGGCCTGGCCGCCAGATCGATTGAGCCGCTCGACGTGAGCATTGGCGTGGCCGCCTGGCGCGCCGGGCAGGACTGGCAGGCCACCTACGAGGTCGCCGATCGCGACCTGTATGAGGACAAGCGGCGGCGCCAGGAGGCTCGCCGGACCTCGCCCCAGCAGGGGCCCGAGCCAACCGTTCGAATGCTGGGTCGCGCTTCCGGCAGGCGGCGCGTCGCCGGCAGCTAGCGCTTACTCGATCAGCCCCAGCTCTCTCGCCTTGACGATCGCCTCGAGCTTGGAATGGACGCCGAGCTTGCTGCCCAGGCTGCGGATGTGCGTGCGGACCGTCGTGTAGCTGATCCCAAGCCGGGCCGCGATGTCGCGGCTGGAAGTGCCCTCGGCCATCAGCCGGAGCACTTCGTTTTCGCGTGGAGTGAGGCTCTCCAGTTGAGAGTCCATCTCGCGACGCTTGTTGAGCAGTGTGGCGATGGTTCGTGGCGTGAACAAAGTGCCGCCGGCGGCCACTGTTCGGATCGCATTCACGACCTCGGACGCGGCTTGCGACTTGTGGATGAACGCGCTTGCGCCCGCCTCGATGGCCGCAAAGCGAGCGGCGTCGCTGTCTTCTCGAGTAAGGAAGATGAGCTTGGTGTCGGGTCGGACCTGACGGATGCCCAGCCCTGCGTCTGCGCCTGTGCCGTCGGTCAAGCGGAAGTCGACGAGTGCGACGTCGGGCTTGAGGTCCTGGGCGCGGGCGACCGAGTCGGCCACCGAAGCTGCGCTGCCGACCACCGTCATATCAGGCTGATCGTTCAGCAGGGCGGAGAGGCCGTCGGCCACCACCTGGTGATCCTCGACGATCAGGACTCGAATCTGGTTTTGGCTCAATCGGGTAAAGGCACCCAGAACTCCACCGTGGTGCCGGCTCCTGGTTCGCTCGTGACTTCGCACCAGCCACCTGCCAGCAACGCGCGCTCCTGAAGGGCGAGCAGACCGAGGTGTCCGGGTAGATGTTCTCGATCGGCGACCACGAAACCGCGACCGTCGTCGACGACGGCGCCCCGGATCCCGCCGTCGTCCTCGCGCAGGCTGACCTGGACATGAGTTGCGGCGGCGTGCCTCTCTATATTCGCCAGCGCTTCTGACACCTGACGGAAGATGATGGACTTGATCTCGATCGGCTGATCGTCGGGGATGTCGAAGTCGAGGTCCGCATCGATACCCGTGATGTTGCGCGTGATCGTGACCCGATCCTTGATCGTCTGTTCGAATCCCCCCGGCACCTCCAGCGCCGGCGGCCGCACGTCGAACAAAACCTTGCGAAGTGCTTGCTCGGCCTGGTCGAGCAGCTCGCGAGCCGCAACCACCGGTGGCGCCAACTGGTCGCTGCGTTGCAGGTGCAGCTCCGCACCGGTCAGCTTCTGGAGCGCGTCGTCATGCAGCTCGCTTGCGAAGCCTCGCCGCGCCTCATCGACCGCTGTCGTCATGTTTCGGAGCAGCAGCTGTCGCGCTTCGTCGACCCTCTGCAGGCGGTAGATGGTACTTGTGAGATCCGACTCCGCGAGCTTCAGCTGCCAAACGAGTCCCGCGGCCAGCCCCGCCATCTGCAGCACCCACGCGTCCTCCATTGAGAAGCCCTCCGGCTGCACAGAGTCATAAGCAGCGACCAGGCCCAATCGCTGGTCTCCCGCGCGCCACGGCACGCTGATGGCGCTCGAAACTCCGAGCACCTCGAGGACTCGAGCGTTGGGCAGGGAGTTGCCATCTGGATCAGATGACGCCTCCCTGACGACGAGGTCGTTGTAGACGACCTGGCTGGCGAGGTCAGTTCCGAATGGCTCCGCGGGCACGGGGTACAACCGGGCGAAGAATGCATCGTCGATGCCGTGCCCGCCGGGTATCGCGGTCAGGGTTCGGTTCTCGTTCAGCTGCCAGAACAACACTCTGCCGGCTCCGACCAGCTCGGCGACGCTCCTGGTCAGGTCGCGGTAGAAATCGCTGAATGCCGCCCCGGTTCGTGCGTGGTTGGACACGGCGGCCAGCGCGTCGAGCGCCAGCCCGTGCGCCTTCTCGATGCGAATCGCCGCCTGGGCGCGCGCTTCGGTAAGGACTTGCTGCTGTTCGGTGCGATCGAGTTCTGCTCTCATGTTGACAAGCGCCTCGACCAGCTCCTGTCTCCGCTGATGCATGCGAGACATCTCTATCGCGGCGGCGACCTGGTTGGCCAGGATGGCGAATGCCCGTCGCTGGACGACCGTGTAAACGCTTCCCCCCGCGACGCCCATCATGCCGATCACCTTGCCGCCGGCCTTCAATGGCGTGCCGACGTAGTCGTTCAAGCCATGATCTGGCACGAGAGGGGCTCGTCGGGTCCGATTCGACGGCCTGCGTGCGGCCGCAAACAGCGCGTCGATCTGGTCGCCGGTCATGGATGGCTCCACGCCGGCAGCGCGCGAGTACACCTCCTGACGGTTGCCGGCGTCATCGACCAGGCCGATGAAAGCGACAGTTGCTCCGGTCAGCTCGAGCGCGAGGCGCAACGCTTTGTCCGCCAGCTCTGCCGGATCCTGCATGCCGGCCATGTCGGAGGACACCGTCTGAAATGCCTCGAGACGGTCCCAGACTGCGGCCTCTGAATGTCCAGTGGTCTCCAATTTCAGGAGCCTGCTCTCACCCCGTGCCGATTCTACTGGCCGTGCTCATGCTCGCACTCAACTCATTCAGTATTCGGAACTCGCAACGCGTTTCCCAAACAGCCGGCGGCGTGAGGGCGGTGAAGGTGATATGAGGGAAGCGTTGCAGGTCAGACAGGCGGCGAGAGTGAAAGGAGAGGGCGGAATGGGCAGCGGATTCAAGACTTTCTTGCTCAGGGGCAACCTGGTCGACATGGCGGTCGGCATCGTCATCGGCATCGCTTTTGGCGCTGTCGTAACAGCTTTCGTCAAAGACTTGATCACGCCCATCATCGCGGCGTTGTTCGGCAAGCCGGACTTCTCAGGCCTCTTCTTCACCGTCAACCACAGCAAGTTCCTGTACGGCGATTTCTTCAACGTGATCGTCGCCTTCGTCATCATCGCGGCGGTCCTGTACTTCCTGGTGGTCGCCCCCTACGCGAGGTTCAAGGCACGCTACGAGCCGGCGCCGGTACCCGAGCCCGAGATGATGCAGTGCCCTCGATGCCTCAGCAACATCCCCGCGCACGCGACCCGCTGTGCTTTCTGCACCACGGACCTCTAACGGCCCGGGTATGTGGCGTGGTCTTCTGAGGCTCGCGGCGAGGCTCCTGGGCCCAGGACCGCTCCGGCTGAAGCTGGTCAAGCGTGCTCACGGGATCGACGAGGATGGCGACATCCCAGGCTCCGCAGCTTAGGTTTTGGACGCCCTTTCGAGGGTATGCATCCGGGTATGGGTACTCCGTTTGCAGGATGCGTTTCCACTACAG
>WNFD01018905.1_pt1 | contig 11487 bp, 11 predicted proteins | sample 5400491 | NCBI WGS metagenome assembly WNFD01 (sample SAMN13153343, study PRJNA577476) | soil metagenome | isolation source: 120 cm saprolite under Douglas fir tree site 2 hole 2 replicate 2 | place: USA:California | collected 2015-04-18 | reverse complement strand
TCAAACCTCGAGCGCATTCTTGATACGCTGCCGTTCCAGGGTGGACTGATCGCGCAAATGAGGAAGCCCGTCGAGCTCGTTCAGAGCTCGTATCGGGCCCTGCTCCTGTCGATAGCGCACGATCGCTTCGGCGTGGGCCTCCCCAATGCCCGGAATCTGGCGAAGCTCTGCCGCATTGGCTCTGTTGACGTTGACCCTTTCGGATTTTTGCTCATGGGGCGGCGGTCGATCGTCGGCCGTCAAAATGGCGAATTGCCGCTTCACCTGTTCAAATTCTTGAGGCGGCATATCGCCGACATGCGGAACGCGACTTAGCTCATCAACGCTGGTGAAAGGGCCGTTCTTTGAGCGGTAGCGCACGATTGCTTCGGCGCGGCCCGGACCGATACCCTTGACCGCCGTGAGATGAATTGCACTGGCGGTGTTCAAGTCGAGTTTTGTTGCAGCCATGGATCGATCCTCGGTTGTTCCTTCTCTCCGATGCCGCTGCCAAAAAAGTCGAACGTGCAGAGCCCCCGACTCATCTGTAAGCAGCACTCGGCCACGCGACTCTCGGACATCGAGGAGAGTTCAATATCGGAACTCCGTTCGCTTCTGAAAGTTGCTTATCGAGACATGCGGAGATGCAAATGCTGCGAACACGCACGCCGCACGCTATCCACCCTGACCACCACCGCCTGCGGGCGAGGGTGCCGGAAAAGATGCCCGTTGCGCTGAACGTCAACGGCGTCGAGACACGGCTCAAGGTCGCGCCATGGACCACCTTGCTCGACGCGCTGCGCGACCATCTCGACATGACCGGCACCAAGAAGGGCTGCGACCACGGCCAATGCGGCGCTTGTACCGTGCTGGTGGACGGGCGGCGGATCAATTCCTGCCTCACGTTCGCCGTGATGCAGGACGGCGCCCATGTGACCACCATCGAGGGTTTGGCGGCGAATGGGGCGCTGCATGCATTGCAGCAGGCCTTCATCGACCACGACGCGTTCCAGTGCGGCTACTGCACGCCGGGACAGATCTGCTCGGCCGCGGGCCTGATTGCCGAGGGCAGGGCGAAGAGCGCCGACGAGATTCGCGAGCTCATGAGCGGCAACATCTGCCGTTGCGGCGCGTATCCCAACATCGTCGCGGCGATCCGACAGGCGATGGGACGATCATGATCGATTTCCAGTACGCACGCGCGAACGACGTCGCCGATGCGGTGCGCCAGATGGCCGCCGATCCGACGGCGAAATTCATCGCGGGCGGCACCAACCTGATCGATCTCATGAAGGAAGATGTCGAACGCCCATCAAGGCTGATCGACATCTCGCGGTTGCCGCTCAAGGCCATTGAGGAGACTGCCGACGGCGGACTGCGGATCGGCGCGCTGGTGCCGAATTCCGACCTTGCCTATCATCCGCTCATCGAGCAACGCTATCCGATGCTCAGCTGCGCCATCCTGGCGGGCGCGTCGCAGCAGCTGCGCAATATGGCCTCAACCGGCGGCAATCTCCTGCAGCGCACCCGCTGCTACTACTTCTACGACATCGCGACGCCTTGCAATAAACGCGAGCCCGGCAGCGGCTGCTCAGCCATCAAGGGCCTCAACCGCATCCACGCAATCCTCGGCGCCAGCGCGGCCTGCATTGCGACGCATCCCTCCGACATGTGCGTGGCGCTGGCCGCGCTCGACGCCAAGGTCCATGTAAACGGGCCGGCCGGCGAGCGCACCATTGCGTTTTCCGAGTTCCATCGGCTGCCCGGGAACACGCCGCAGCGCGACACGAACCTGCATCGCAATGAGATCGTGACGGCGGTCGAGCTTCCGGCACGGGGCTTTGCATCAAATTACACCTACCTGAAACTTCGCGATCGCCTCTCCTACGCGTTCGCGCTCGTGTCGATTGCGGCGGCGCTGGAGCTCGAAGGACGCACGATCAAGGAGGCCCGCTTGGCGCTGGGCGGCGTCGCGCACAAGCCGTGGCGCAATGCCGCCGCCGAAGCAGCGCTGCGCGGGCAGGCCGCCGATCAGGCCGCTTTCACGCACGCGGCGGACTTGCTGCTGCGCGACGCCAGGGGCTACGCACACAATTCCTTCAAGATCGAACTGGCACGTCGCGGCATCGTTCGCGCATTGATGCAGGCGGCGCAGGGCACGCCGCAATTGCAGTCCGACAAGAAGATTCTGTGAGCAAGCCAAGAAACGGTAAACTCATGACCTATATCGGCACCCCGGCATCCCGCGTCGACGGCCGCGCGAAAGTCACCGGCGCGGCGAAATATGCCGGCGAATTCAACACAAAAGGCCTCGCTTACGGCAGCGTCGTCACATCGCGCATCGCCAAGGGCCGAATTGCGCACATCGACGCGAGCGAGGCCTTGCGCGTCGACGGCGTCATCGATGTCCTGACGCACGACAACCGGCCGCGCATGGCGAGCACCGATGCCGCCTACAAGGACGAGGTTGCTCCGGAGGGTTCGCCGTTCCGGCCGCTCTACGACGAGCGGATTCTGTTCAGCGGACAGCCGATCGCGCTGGTCGTCGCCGAGGAGTGGGAGATTGCGCGCTTCGCGGCGTCGCTCATCCGCGTGGAATACAACGATGAAACGCACGTCACCGACCTCAATCGCGAGCGCCGTAAGGCCGTCGCCGCCGCCAAGCCCGGCGCCGACATGTTCGCCCCGCCAAAACGGCGCGGTGCGGCCAAACGGGCATTCGCTGCGGCCGCGGCGCGCCATGAGGGCGAATATTATGTCCCGATCGAGCATCACAATCCGGTGGAGCCGTATGCCTCGACGGTGAGGTGGGATGGCGGCGGCAAGCTCACGGTCTACGACAAGACGCAGGGCGTGCAGAACGTCCAGCGCTATCTCTGCAGCGTTTTCGACATGAAGCCGGACGATGTGCGGGTCATATCGTCCTTCATGGGCGGCGGGTTCGGCTCGGGGCTGCGCCCGCAATATCAGGTGGCGCTCGCCGTACTTGCGGCGCGGGCGCTGCGGCGCTCGGTGCGCCTCGTGCTGACGCGCCAGCAGATGTATGGGCTCGGCTACCGGCCCGCCATGATCCAGCGGATCGCGCTGGGCGCAAACGCCGGCGGCACGTTGGACGCGATGACGCACGACGCGATCACGGTGACGTCGCAATACGAGAACTTCTATCGACAGGAGACCGGGTGGTCAGGCCTGCTCTACAAGTGCGCCAATGCGCAGTACGCGCACAAGCTCACTCGCCTCGACCTTGCGACGTCGTGCGACATGCGTGCTCCAAGCGCGGCGACCGGCGTCTATGCGCTCGAATGCGCGATGGACGAGCTTGCAGTCGCGCTCAAGCTCGACCCGCTGGAGCTGCGTCTGCGATGTTATTCAGATCGCGACCAGAACGCCGATCGGCCTTACAGCAGCAAGAGCCTGCGCGCGTGCTACCGCCAGGGCGCGGAAACGTTTGGTTGGGACAAGCGCAACCCCGCGCCGCGCTCGATGCGTGATGGCGGCGAGTTGGTCGGCTTCGGCATGGCGACCGGCGTCTGGGACGCTATGCAGATGCCGATCACAGTGCGCATCGTGCTTTCCGCCAATGGGCATGCGGAGGTTTCCTGCGCGACCTCCGACATCGGCACCGGCACCACCACGATCATGACGCAGGTCGCAGCCGACATGCTCGGACTGCCGCTCGACGCCATCACCGTCAAGCTTGGCGACTCGACGCTGCCGCAATCGCCGGTCGAAGGCGGATCATGGATTGCGGCCTCGGTGTCGAATGGAATCGCGACCACAGCCGATGCGATCCGCAAGGAACTTTTGCGTCTCGCCAAGCGGATGCCGAATTCGCCGCTCGCGGACTTAGCGCCCGGCGAGGTCGCGCTTGCGGACGGCAAGCTTGTGAGCAAGCGGGATGCTTCCCGCGCCGTTTCGATTGTGGATGCGATGCGGCACGGCGCCGTGGACCGCATTGACGCATGCGCACAACACGCATTCGGCGATCTTCGCCGAGGTCAGGGTGGACGAGCAGCTCGGCGTCATCCGCGTCACCCGCGTCGTCGACGCGGTTGCGGCCGGCCGCACTCTGAACCCCAAGACCGCGAGCAGCCAGATCATGGGCAGCGTGGTGTGGGGCATCGGAATGGCGCTGCACGAGGAGACGCTGGTCGATCACAATTTCGGCCGCATTATGAATCCAAACATCGCCGAATATCATGTCCCGGTGAATGCCGACGTGCGCGACATCAAGGTTATCTTCGTCGACGAGCCTGACGACATCATCAATCCGCTCGGCATCAAGGGGGTGGGCGAGATCGGCATCGTCGGCGTCGCCGCCGCAATCGCCAACGCGATCCATCACGCCACCGGCAAGCGCGTGCGCGACCTGCCGATCACGTTGGATAAGCTGCTGCGGTGAACTGGGGAATTATCTAATACAGCGTTTCCATTGTACGAAATCATATCGATTTCATTCATCAGCCTCGTCCTGAGGAGCGCGCACCGAAGTCGGGCTTGCCCGACTTCGGCAATCTAAAAGTGTCGAAATCGGCAACAGCCGATTTCGATGCGCGCGTCTCGAAGGACGGCCACAAGCGAGATCGTGCCCGCGGCCATCCTTCGAGACGGCCGCGCGAAGAGCGCGGCCTCCTCAGGATGAGGTCCGAGGGTTTGAATTTCGATCGTTCGACGCGCTTGGTTTCATGGAATCGGTCCGCTAAAGCGCAATGACGCCGCTCATCACCGGCACGCAACGGCCGCCGATATGAGCCGCGACGACTTTGCCGGCGCGTTTTTCGGCCGATGCCACCATGAGGCTCGGACGTCCCATGTCGACGCCTTGCGAAATTCTGCGGTCCAATCGCAAATCGGGCTCGGCGCGAAGCGTGGCCAACAGAGCGATCAGCGCCACGTTGGCGGAGCCGGTCGCGTAAAGGGGCGCGAACATGCGCGCCTCGATGTCGGCGACCGGCGTTGCGGCTTCCACATAGAGATGGATGCCGGTTGCAAGCCCGGTCGGCACGTGCTGGGCGAAAATCTCGGTTCGCGGCCGCGCAGCCGCGAGCGCGGCGCGGCTCGTGACCGCGGCGAAAATCAACGGAACCCCGCAGGACGCGATGCAGGGTTGATGCACTCGCGTATCGATATCGGTGGGCGCGATGGAGCACGCCGAGGCGACGATTTCGCTGGCAATGTTTTCGCCGATGGATAGAGCTTGCGGGGCGGCGAGACGTGCCCCTGTCACGGCCGATCGATCGCGAAGGAGTTCGATGCGGACGAGGCCCGCCTTCTCCTCGAAAATCATCGTGTCCCCCATAGCGGGCCGTGCGGTGCCTGTCGCGGCGCCGGCGAGCACGAAGGCGGTGCCGATGTTCGGATGGCCGGCAAACGGCAACTCGGCGCGCGGGGTAAAAATGCGGACTTGCGCCGTATTGGCAGCGTCCTGCGGCGGCAGCACGAAGGTCGTTTCGGAAAGATTGAATTCCGCCGCGATCGCCTGCATCTGTGCCGACGTGAGGCCGCGCGCGTCCGGCACGACCGCGAGCGGATTGCCGCCGAATTGCCGATCCGTGAAGACGTCGACGGTGGCGAAATCGAGTTTCACGGCGCCGCTGCGCCGCATCCCGGCTCTAGCGGCGGCACCCCCGGCGGCATCCGCCGCGCCTTGGTGGCCTGCTCAAACGCATACGCGAGGCGCAGCAGCACGGGTTCGCTCCAGGCGCGGCCCGTGAAGGTCGCGCCGAATGGAAATTCAGGTGTTCCAATCGCGCCGACCCCGGCGATCATGCCGGCCGGTACCTGGACGCTCGGATAGCCTGCCTTTGCGGCAACGGATGCGCCGTTCCGACTCGGAAACAGGATGGCATCGAGCTTGTGCTGATCCATATAGGCGTCGATCCCAAGCGTACGCGTCGCGCGGATGTCCATACGCCGCGCCGCCACGTACTCGATCGCTTCAAGGCCGCCCTGCGACGCCTCTGAGGCCAGAAAGATATCCTGGCCGAAACGCAGCGCGCGGTCGGCATTCGCGGCGTTGAACGCAATGATGTCCGCCATAGTGCGCATCCGGGTGCCCTTGGCCCAGTCGCGCAGATACGCGTTGAGGTCGTGCTTGAGCTCGTAGAGATAGACGACGGGGCGCCGCTCCGCCTGGTTGCGGGTCGCACTTTCCGGATTGAGGTTGAGGATGGCGGCGTCGGTGCCGGGGCCGCCCATCCAGCTGATCGACGGCATATTGGCGCGCACCAGCGTGGCCCCGGCGGACTCCAGCGCTGACGTCACATCGCGCATCACCGCGGCGGCGCGCGGCGGCAGCGGACCATAATACACGTCGTTGGCCGCATCTTTCGGATCGCTCGGAATGCCGATGCGGGCGCCGCGCAGGCCATCCTTGTCGAGGACGCTCGTATAGTCGGCAGGACGCGTAAGATCGCGCGTCGCCTCGTCCAGCGGATCGGCGGCCGCCAGCACATTGAGGAGGATCGCGGCATCGCGCACCGTGCGGGTGAGCGGGCCCGCGGTGTCCTGGGTGTGGGTGATCGGGATGATGCCGGCGCGGCTGATGAGCCCGACCGTCGGCTTCACGGTGACGACACCGTTCTGGGTGGCGGGCGAAAGGAGCGAGCCCGAGGTCTCGGTGCCGATCGCAACCGCGGTAAGCCCGGCCGCAACCGCGACCGCCGAGCCCGAGCTCGACCCGCCGGGTTGCACGATCGGAACGCCTCTGGCGTTGAGTTCGAGCGCAAACGGATTTTTGACCTGGCCGCCGAGCGACGAATAGCCCGACGGCATGTCGATCGCCAAGATATTGGCGAACTCGGTGAGGTTCGCTTTGCCGAGGATCACGGCGCCTGCCTCGCGCAGGAGCTTCGTCACCGCCGCGTCGCGATTGGCGTAGGCGTCCGCAAGCGCCAGCGAGCCGGCGGTGGTGTGCTGGGCGTCGCCGGTTGCGATATTGTCCTTGAGGAGAACCGGGATTCCCTCCAGCGGCCGCCGCGCGCCGGATTTGCGGGCGTCGATCGATGCCGCAATTGCAGGCGCATCCGGGTTCATCTCGCGCACCGCGTTGAGGCGCGGGCCGGCGCGATCATAGGCTTCGATCCGCGCCGTGTAGGCGCGCACCAGATCGGCCGCCGTGGTGCGGCCGGCGGCAAGCGCGCCTTGCAGATCGTCGATCGTCGCATTCTCCGCGCACACCGCTCCGTCCGCGGCGACGGCTGGCGCGGCGATCGCTGCAGCCGCCAAGGCAAGCAACACCACTAACGGACGCTGCATCACACTCTCCCGATGTTGGATATATCGTTCGATTCCGGCACGCTGCGAGTGTATCGAACACGTGAGTGTCCGCAATGGGATTGAGGGGTGGAGGAGCTCCGGATGTGATCGAATTATTTGCGGCGACGTTTATCCGGCTTCCAACGGGCTTTTCGGTATTCCTGCCGCCTCAAGTGAAGCGGCAATATCAGACAATGAACGGAAGAGAATGAGCGGATCGTCTTTCGAGGGTAGAAATCCGCGGCGTCTCCAATATCGGGCGGCCTCGTCATCAATCGCGTTGACCACAACGGCGCGCCCGCCGATCAATTGGGCGCCGGCGACTGATCTTGTCAGGGCATGTTGAAGAAGAACGGTTCCGATGCCTCGGCTGGTGAATGCTGTGTCCGTGGCGAGCTGACCGAGCAAGATGCAAGGGACCGGGTTTGGAGGCTGGCCGGTCCTGACCGAGCGCGGCATGACGGAAGGGATGACGCCGGTCGGGGCCAGTCCATAATAGCCGACGACGCGCTTGTCGTCGGCAACGACGATGACGACCGTGAATCCCTTCTGCTGGTTGGGTAGAGCCCTCGTCTTGAGCCAGTTGTCGAGGGCAGGCTTGCCGCATGAAAAACTCGACACGTCGTCCTGAGGGTCGAGGGGTCGCGGTGGCGAGAGAGCCAAGATTTGTGACCGTCAGTTTTCGTTGACGCTGGTCGCCCAAGGCGCCTTGCGCTTGAAAAGTTCAACCAGTTCGGGAACGGCGGTTCCCGGCGCTTCAATCACGGCCGTGAAGGCTTTGAATCCCTGCGGGCTCATTCGCACGAGCGTGCTCTCCATGACGACCTCCTCGGCCGCCCGCACGGCTGCGTCCCTCACGAAATCAGTGCGGGACCGTCCACGCAGACTGGCGGCACGATCGATCATGGCGATGTCGGCTTGCGGCAGCCGCATCGACAACGGATGCTCCTTCCGTTTGGCGGGGCTTGTCATTTTGGCATCCTCGGTGACGAGCTATAATGGCTCCCCATTTATAACGCCTCGTATTGCATTTTGCAATACGAGGCGCCAGGCGATGAACTCATCTCCCGTCGAGGAGGGCAGTGCCGCAACTTTCGCCCGTCGCCCTCAAATCACATGATCCGGCGCAAGCCGGCAGGCGTGGTCGGTATCGCCCGCCTCGACTTGCAGCGTGGCATGGGAAATCCTGAATCGGCGGTCCAGCTCATGGGAGATTTCATGCAGCAGGCGATCGTCGAGCCCCGCGCCCGGACGCACCAGGTGTGCCGTCATGGCGGTTTCGGTGGTGCTCATCGCCCAGATGTGAAGATCGTGAACTTCAGTTACGCCCGGAAGGCCGCCCAGGTAGTCTTCCACCCTCGACCGGTCGATGCCTTCCGGCACGGCGTCGAGCGACATCATGACGGACTCGCGCAACAGGCCCCAGGTGCCCCACACGATCAGCACTGAAATCACAAGGCTGGCCAATGGATCGAGCTGGTTCCATCCGGTGACATAGATGACGGCGCCGGCGACCACGACGCCGAACGAAATCGCCGCGTCGCCGAGGAGATGCAGGAACGCGGCGCGGACATTCAAATCGCCCCTGCGCCCCGCCATCAGGAGCCACGCCGATAGGCCGTTCACCACGATGCCGACGGCGGCGACGATCATCACGGTGACGCCGCCAACGTCGGCATCGTCGGCCAGCCGGCGCAGCGCCTCCCAGGCGATTGCGCCGGTCGCCACCATCAGGACGACGCCATTGAAAAGCGCCGCCAGAATGGAGGCCGACCGGAAGCCATAGGTATAGCGTTGTGTCGGCTGCCACCGCGCCATGCCATGGGCGCCCCACGCCAGCAGCAATCCCAGCACGTCGCCCAGATTGTGTCCGGCATCCGCAATGAGCGCGACCGAGTTCGCGAGCACGCCGAACACGACCTGCGCCACAACAAGCGCGATGTTGAGCGCCGCCGCGATCGCGAAAGCGCGGCCGAAATCCGTCGGCGCGTCGTGTCCGCCGTGGCCATGATATTCGTCGTGATCGTCGTCGTGAGCGAGATGAGCGTGGGACATGACAGATTCCGGTACCGCAGGGTCAACGCAGGCGAATTATCTCATCCTTGACGCGATCGCAGCTGAGAGGCAAGCGCCGCCCCCGCAAGCGGGAGAGGGAGCAGGGGCGCCTTGCCACTTGCAATTGCCCTGCGCATGCGGGGGAGGGCAGGGAGGGGCAGGCTCAAGACGATTCGACGCGGCGTGCCGCGTCACCGTGCCGTACCCTCGCAAGCAGCCGGAACACCATGACGACATCGCTTCGGATGCGGCGCACGGCCAGATAGACGCCGGTCGCGCTGCCTGCGAGACCACCCAGCATGAGCGCGATCACGATGATGTCCCAGGCCGGCCGGGTGCGCAGCCAAGCGGCGAAATCGAGACGGTGGAGCCCGGCGAACAGCCACCGATGCCAGCGGGAATTGGAATCGGCGCGCCGCAACAGCGCCCCGGACGTCGGATCGAGATAATACCGGGTATTCTCGGCATCGTTCGCGATGATGCGGTAGACCGGCAACGCCACCTGGTCGTGATGGCTGAAGTAATAGGCATCCTCTTCCCGCAGCATGCCTCGCTCCGAAATGCCGTTCGTCCCCACGATTCGCGCGGCGGCCTCGGCGAGTTCCTGTTGCGATAACGGCGCAGCGTTTCCTGAGGCGTCAAGCCGTGTCACCGTTTCGTTCGCACCTGTGACGAGCCAGAAAAGCTTGCCGGCAAGGGGCGCGGTTGTCAGGCTCACGGCATCTGGCAGCCGCGCCCGCACGGCGGCAAGCGACGCGCGCACCTCGCCCCATGCGGGTAGTGGACCTTCAAGCCGACCCGTCTCGCCCGCGCCACCCCGGCCTTCAAGAAATCCCCACGGGTTCATCGAAACCAACCCGCTGACCACGAAGGTGAGGGTGGCAATGCCGAACACCAGCCCGGACAGATGGTGCCAGTAGAACAGGGCGCGATAGGGCGAAAACTTCCCGTCCTTGCCGCGCCGGAACTGCGCGATGCCGAGATAGAGTCCGAGGACGGTCAGGAACGTGCCAAGAATAGAAGCCCAGATGACCGTCTCGCTCCACAACGGTCCGTCGCTGCGCAACGCCGTGAGGTAGAACCAGTGCGGGATCGCGCCCAGCCAGTTCCAAAACCGCTGCATCGACGTGGTGCGCAGCACGACCTGGCCGCTAGTGCTCGACACGTAGATGGTCGAGCGTTCCGGATCGTCGAACGTGAAGCGATGCAACGGGCGGTCGCGGCGATAGCGGCCGACGGTCCACTGATCCTCATCGATGGTTGCAGCGGAGGCGACGGTTGCCGGTCCGGCAGTCCGCGCGATGGTATCGAGCGCGATCGCCCGGGCATCCGCCATATCGAAGCGCTGGACCCCGACGCCATCTGCGAGATCGATCACGGCATCGGGCCGCGGCGGACGTCGCAGCCGCAGCACCGGCACGCCGAGCAGATTTTCGATTTGGACGCGGTAGAATTGCTGGTCATCCGGGATGAGTCCGTCCGCCACCCGGCAGCATGCCTGCCACGGAATAGGCGCGAGCGCGCTCACCCGCTCCTGCTCGGTAAGGCGCGGAAAGCCCACATACATCATGACGATGCCGGACGCGAACCAGACCAGCATCAGGATGCCGACCGCGATCCCGAGATAGCGGTGGAATATCACCAGGGTGCGCCAAAGGAAGTTTGTCATGGCTGTGAGCGTAGCATGGACCTGAAGTGTGCTCCACACCGGCCCAACCGCTGGGCTGTTACGCCGCCTTGACGGTACGCGCCTTTAGATCGACCCCCAGTTCCCTGCGTAACACGTCGAAGATGGCGGCCAAGTTGTCCATGCTGGGGTTGCCGTTCGTCGACAGCATCCGATGCAAGCTCTTACTGGCTTTGCCGGTCGCGGCCGCCAGACCTTCGAAGCCCACAGTTGCATTTACGAGGTCGCGTAGGATCAAACGAGCCGTATGCGGCTCGCCGTTGAGAAACAGTGTAGCGGCCTCATCAAGCAGCGCCTTGGCAAAGGCTGGATCACGCTTCACGCGCGCAACGATCGTATGCTTGAAGCTTCGGGTCAGTGCCATAGGGCTTTACCTCTAGTGCCTCGGCCTCGCGGCATTCTTGCGTAACTTATATTCTGCCCACATCACCCTCGCCCTCTCGATGTCGCCTCGCTGGCTTTTCTTCGTGCCGCCGCCGAACAAAATGATCAAATCGTCTCCATCCTTC
>WNFD01012776.1_pt1 | contig 11492 bp, 10 predicted proteins | sample 5400491 | NCBI WGS metagenome assembly WNFD01 (sample SAMN13153343, study PRJNA577476) | soil metagenome | isolation source: 120 cm saprolite under Douglas fir tree site 2 hole 2 replicate 2 | place: USA:California | collected 2015-04-18 | reverse complement strand
GCGGCGATGATGTCCTGGTGAGCAAGCTGGCTCCGACCAGAGCGCTTCCGCTTTCATCGATCGATCCGCCATTCGGCTCCGGGTTCCGACGACGAACGGTGATGATCCGCGGAAGCGGCTTCGTCTCGGGCGCAACGGTCAGCTTTGGTGGCGCTGCCTCCCCAAATGTGACGGTGGTGAACTCCAACCTGATCACAGCCAGGACGCCGCCCCATTCAGAGGGGCTCGTCGATGTCGTGGTCACCAACCCGGATGGAACCGCTGGGATATTTGCCAGTGGATTTGAATTTGTCGAGCCCGATCGGGGCGGCTGTCAATCCACGCCCGGTGAGACTCCGTTTGGAGTGCTTGGGTCAGCAGCACTCATCCTGGTGTGGCTGTCGCGATCCCGAAACCGCCGACGCGGCTGCGGACGTTAGGCAGGTCTCAGGGACGCTGCTGAGCGCGCAGCTGGGCCTCAATCTTCTGCCGCACGTCGGGCGGAAGGTTTTCGAGGCCGCGCATTCCGCCTCCCGTGCTCGGAGGCGGAGGAGGCTGCTTCTTGAATAGCTCGATGCCCGTCTCGAACCGAGTGCGGACAGCGTCGTAGATCGCATAGGTGAGATTGTCCGCGGAGCCCTTCACGTACGCTTCTTTGCCCTTGTCGCTTTTGAGCTCCTTGCCGAAGCGAAGAGACTGGGTGGCGCCACCCTCCACCGCAATGTCCACCATCGTGGTTGACCGCGACAAACCGGTCTGCGCCGGATTCGCCGCTGTCTCCACGACGCGACTGGCGCGAAGAGCCTTGAGCATTTGCAGGTGGCTCTGGACCTGACCGGGATCGAATTCGAACCCAGCCGGAAGTTTCTTTGGCTCTACTATTCTCCAGCTGTCCCCCTCCTTGAGCACGACCGTCTTCTTGCCGGGTGACTGGATGGTGACCTTGGTCGCTTTTTGCGGATCGAAGGACAACAGCGTGAGATCCCGCAGCTCCGACGCCTTTCGGCTCAGATTGGTCGCGCTGTACTTTGGCACTAAGTACACCTGCGGGTCGCCTTCCATCCGCGCCGCGACCGCTCCCTTGGTCTGCACGTCCTTACCTTCGTACTCGTTCCCCAAATGCAGCACGAGCTTCTTACCGTCCTTGAGCCGAGCTTCGAGGATGGTGTGATCGCCGGAAAGCCCAAGGGACTCGTCGCTGGCCGGAGCATCGAGAAAGTCCTGTGCGCGGATCGAGGCAAATTGCTGCACGCTGCCCTGCGCCGCCGAGCTATCGAAGCGGAAGCCTGGCGGAAGCGGGGTTCCTTCCTTGAGAATCCATCCGCCACCCTCGGTCTTCGCCTGGATCACATAGGGGTCACCACCTCTAGGGTGCACCGATAGTTCGCTGATCTCGTCCGGCTTGAGGTTCAAGATCGCTCGCTTTCGCCAGCCACTGGCATCTTTGCGGACCAGCCATTGGAAGCGGCCCTGGGCCACATACGTCGCGTTCTCGCTAGCCTTGCGAAGATAAACGCCACCGGCCTTGGCAGATTTGCCGATCACAAGGTCGAGAGGAGGCGCGCCCTGGCTGATAATCTTGACTTTCAGGCCCTTGGTCTCGTCCGTCTCGTACTCCGCCTGCCGCTCCGCCTTCTCGCTAATCAGATCCTGCGCTTTGAGCTCTTTGAGCGCGTCGAGCACGGAATTCACCTGCGCTTCATCGGCCGGGTGTTTTTGCTCTGGCTTTGCTGGATCCGCCACCGTCCAACCAGCGCCCTCCTTTTTAAGGCTAGCCGACTTGGCGCCCGAGATTTCTAGGGCAATTACTTTGTCCTTCTCAATCTGCGGCAGCTCCAGCTTTCGGACGCCGACGCTGACCTCTCGCTCGCGAGTGGCAAGAAACACCACCAAGAGTAGGACAAACACTCCGACGACGATGATCGTGGCCCTTTTCATAAAATGCTCTCCCTAGATGGTGATCGCGCGGCGTTGTCCTTCTCGCATCCTCCAGCGCACGACTCCATACAGAACCAGCAGGAGTGGAACTCCGAGGATGTTTCCGAACTTCACCGCGTTACGCGTGGCGGTGCTGAGGTCGGCTTGGATCGGTGGCTCTGACATGCCTCGAGAACGCATCGCAAGCAGCGCTGGATCGAGCAGAAGCCAATCGGCGACGTTCAACAGAAGCTTGGGATTGGCCGATCGCCCCATGAAGTCATCCAGGAACAGCGACGAGCTGCCGGCGACGATGATCCGTGCCTCCGACTTGCTTTCCCCTACCAGCGGGGCGCCGGAGCTGGTGGCGGCGCTCGAGGCTTGTGCCTCGGAAGCGTAATGGCTTGGGATCTTTCCGCTCACCTGCACCATCAGATTGTAGGGACCGGTGAAGGTGATGTTTTCCGAGCCCCAGTCTCGCTGCGGGTTGAGGTTGAAGGGCTTGGACTCAAGCCAGCTTTTCGAGCTGCTTTTCGCCAGAACCGCGATGCGCTTGCCCTCTCCGGAAGAGGCCGACACGGGCATCGTGAATGGAAAAGTGATCCCGCTCAGTCCCTTGCTCACGGGACTGTCTCCCTCGAGCCGCTGCAAAATCGGAACGAACGGGTATCTCGTCGGCATCGTGACCACCATGAAGCCGCGGCGCTCTTGGATTCCGACTTGAGCGGACTGCACGTCCGCGACCAGCTTATCTTCCAGAGTGATCCCGTAGCTGGCCAGCAGTGGACCCAAGCCATGCTCGGTCGGCTTGGGCTCGAAGGTCTTGAGGTCCACTTGGGCGGCATCGAGGAAGAAGCCGGCGCTTTTGCCCTGCATAATGAACTGGTCGACCAGCTTCATTTCCTCGGGCCTGAACGGCCTGGCCGGGCCAACCACCATAATTGCGTCGATCTCGTCCTCGATCTTCTGCTTGCCTGAGAGATCGAGCGGACGGACTTGGTAGACCTCGCTCAGGGCATTTTCAAACTGGTGCAGTCGTTCATTGAGCTTTGGCTCATCATGGCCTTGGATCACGCCGATCACCGGGGTCTTGGAACGAGTCATCTTTCGGATCAGCGCGGTGATGTCGTACTCAAGATTCCTCGTGTCCTGGACGACGGGAATGACCTCTTTCTTCTCCTGGTACCCGAGCACGATTCCCATGTACGCCAGCACGGTCTGCGCTTGGTCTTCTTTAAAGGATTGGATCGTCAGTGGCTGAATGCCTTCCTGCGCGAGTTCCCTTTCCATTTGGGTCGGCTCGTGCACTGCCCGGCCGAAGATGTCTCGCTTCATTTCCTTCTTGGTGTCGCGGTCCTTCGCGATTGGATCGATGAACTGGAAGCTGAGCTGGCCCTTCGACGCCGCGCGGTACTCCTGCAGAAGGTCTCGAACGTAGCGGGCGTTTCCAGCGTACTGTGGCGGCAGATTCTCGCTGAAGTAGGCCTTGACCGTCACCGGATCCTGCAATGAGGCCATTGTCTCTCTCGAGCCCTTGGAGAGGGTATAGACCTTTTCGCGAGTGACGTCGAAGCGGGTGAAGGCGCGTAGCCCGAGAAGGTTGAGCAGCACCAGGCTGGCGATCACCGCGGCGATGAAGATGGTGGCATTTCGGGTGCCGTGATTCATAGAGAGCCTCACTGTCGAGCCGTGGCCAGCGCGCGGGTGGTGAGAACCAGTCCGACCGCGGTGAGCGAAAGGTAGAACAAGATGTCGCGGGTATCGAAGACGCCACGCGCGATGTTCTCGAAGTGGTAGTCAACCGAAAGGTACTGAAACACTTCACCCAACGACTCGGGCAGCACGATTGCGACTCGGTTGATCAACGAGAAGGCGACGCACAACACCAGACCAACGATGAACCCGACGATTTGGTTGCGGCTCAGCGCGCTGCCCCACAAGCCGAGGCCGACGAAGCTCGAAGCCATGAGCAGAAGGCCCAGGTAGCCTCCGATCACAGGTCCCCAGTCGAAATTGGAGCCCTTCGCGGTCAGGCTTGCCACCGAGAATGCGAACGGCAGCGTCCACAGCAGACCGACTGCCAGCATCCCGAGTGCGGCGGCGAATTTTCCAAGCACCACCTGCCAGTCCTTCACCGGCATGCTGAGCAAAAGCTCCAGCGTTCCGCTTTTTCGCTCTTCGGCCACCAGGCGCATCGTGATCGCTGGGACGAACACCATGAAAATCAGCGGGGCCAGCCCGAAGAAGTTGCGCATCGAGGCCACTCCCGCTGGGAAGAACGCGATGAAGAAGAAGAAGGCCGAGAACACCAAAAACGCGCCGATCACGATGTACGCAAGCGGCGTCTGGAAGAATGTCTTGAATTCTCGCTTAGCAATTGCCAATGCGGTGTCCATAAATCCTCTGAATCTGGGCTAGGCAGCGGCTGCGGGAGGCTCTTTACGCTGGGGCTCCGCGGTCGTGAGCTTGCGGAAGGTCTCTTCCAGGCTGACGTGCTTGCGTCGGACTTCGAGGATCAGCAAGTTGTTTTTTACTGCCGCCTCGAAAAGACCTCGGCGCGGATCCTCATCTGCGTAACGGAGAACGAACCCGAGCGTCCCTGGGCCCTCGGCCTGTCCGGACTCAACCGCGGAAACGCCGGGTATGCGCTCGAGCAGGGAGCGGACCTCAGTCGGCTGGAGCGTTCCTCCAAAGCGCGAGGCCAGCACCACTTGGACGGTTCCCCCTTGACCGGTGGTCAGATGCTCCGGCGTATCGTCGGCCACCAACTTGCCTTCGTTGATGATCAGAACTCGGTTACAGGTCGTCTGGACTTCGCTGAGGATGTGGGTACAGAGAATGACTGTCTTGGCCGCTCCTAGCTCTTTGATCAGATTGCGAATCTCGACGATCTGATTGGGATCCAATCCGCTGGTCGGCTCATCGAGAATCAACAGATCCGGATTGTGGAGAATCGCCTGCGCGAGCCCAACGCGCTGTCGAAACCCTTTGGACAGCTCGCCGATTTTCTTTCCAATCACCGATACCAGTCCGCACCGCTCGGCAGTGTTCTTCATCCGGGCCCGTCGCTCGGCTGCCGGGATGCCTCGAACTTGGGCAACAAAGTCCAGGAAATCGACCACGATCATTTCTTCATAGAGCGGATTGTTCTCTGGCAAATAGCCGAGCAACCGCCGGGTGGCGATCGAGTCGACCGTCACATCCATCCCCGCGATACGGGCTGTTCCGGCCGTGGGGGTGGCGTAGCCCGCCAGAATCTTCATCGTGGTGGACTTGCCTGCTCCGTTCGGACCAAGAAAGCCCACGATCTGACCGCGGGGAACCTGGAAGTTCAGTCCTTGGAGCGCGTGGGTAGTGCCGTAGTCCTTGGTCAGACCCTCAATGCTGATCATCGGTTGCGACATAGGTTTCTATCCGTTTGAGCGAAAAGCCTCGAACGGGTTGGAGCCCATAGGACGTCGAAGTAGGCGCTGTCAATGGGTCCGCGAGAGGATGTCGCCTACGCCCCTACCGCTCTTCCGGTAGGCTCACTCAACGAAGTAGGCGCCTGGCGGGATGGAAGGCTTGCACGCTCTGCTCCCCGGGTTGAGCAACAGATAGCCAAATTGCCTTTTTCCTGCTCAACGCAATCACGCTCGCGAGCCTCATCCCGAGGATTTGGGTTTGTTGAAGAACGTGAGCAGGTCACTGAGGGCGGGACCTTCGGATCCAACGGCTTTTGCGATCTCGGAGAAAAGGAGTTTGAGCGGTTGGCCCGCGGCCTCGACCTCCGCAGCCTGCTTCATCAGATCGGCAGCGAGAGTAGGGCTCGCGACATCGGCTTGTGCAGGGGCGTCGGTCAATGCCAGGTTGGGGCCAGCGCCAGCCGAGTCTTGCGAACGAGTCGTAGCAGCCGTGCGCTGCTCGGCGGATGCCCCATCGATATCGCGCAGGAAGCATTCGAGCGCCGACTGGTAGTCCGCAACAAACTGGCGGACCAAATCTTTTGTTCGCTTGAAATTCCGACCGCTGATGACAACCTCGTCGCCAACCAGCGCACAGTGAAAGCCGTTGTACTCGTACTGCTGTGATGGAGCTCTTTTTCCGCGTAAGTACAGCGGACGGTTCTCGGTCTTGGCCAGCAACTTTGCAACGTGCTTTTCAGTCGCCCTGACCGTCCAGCCCTCCTCGGCAGCCCTTTTCGCCAGTTTGGTCCTGGCCTTTAAGTCCTTGATTCGACTTAGAAATCTGACGTGTCCCTCTCCGATTGTGTCTTGTGACACAAGGTCACGGATAGCCTCAGGTTGGTCGAGAAGGTCGATGATTCGCTTCACCGAAGCATGGCTGCTGTAGCCATATCGTTTGGCGATTTCGTTCAAGCTGAAGCTGCAAGGTGCTTGCGTGAGCCGTTTGTAGCCGGCAGCCTTTTCCAGGATGTTGGTGTCGGCTCGCATCTCATTTTCGGTGACGACTCGAGCCGCCGCCTCGGCATCGTTCATGTCCTCACAGATGCAGCGGATGCTCTCCCAGCCCAACTCTTTGGCGGCTCGCCAACGCCGCTCGCCGGAAACGAGCTCGTAACCGTTCGCGATCGGCGTTTGCCCGGACTGGGTTTGAGGCGTGGAATGGGGACGAACCAAGATTGGGGTGCTCAACCCGCTCGCCCGAAGCGATTCAATCAACTGCTGCTGCTTCGCGTCGTCAAATCGAGCGCGGTACTGGTACGGCGATGGTTGGATAGACGCTAGCGGGATGAGTTGCAGCGCGGGTGGATGATTCATGCGTTCCCCTCCTCGGCTCACCGACATTGCCAGCAAGTGACTTGCCAACAGAACGAGCCTCACCCACGCGGAGAACGCCCCGAGTCACCACGGCAACCGCAGAGAATTGGCGATCTTCTGCTCAACTCAGGGAGAGGCGCAGGACTGAAGGCTACGCTGTCATCAGCTCGGTCGAGGCCATGATCTCGCCGCGGGCGTTTTTCAAAGCGCTTGCCACGGCTCTGATGGTTTGAGAGGCGCGCTGGGTCGACGTGCTCGGCTGCGCGAGCTTCGGTAGGACGAGCAGCCCCAGGCTCGTTTAGATTTGGGCGTTACGCTCGAGGATCATCTCAATCCCCAAACGAACCGAATCGCTTCGTCCAACTCCGCCATTGGACGCGAACGCTCGGCCCGAGATGCGATTGTGTGTAACAGAATCGGCTGCCCGCAGCCGATTGTGTTTCCTACGCTGTCAGATCGGCGTGCTTCTCTGCTCCTCACGGTGAACACGACCGACCTTCAAGTTGAGAAGATTGCGAAGCGACAGCATGGGCTGATTGCGTGGCGCCAGCTGGAGCGGCTGCGCATCACCCGCCATCAAATTCGCCGGCGGGTGCGAATCGGTCAGTGGGTGCGGGAGTTGCCAGGGGTATGGCGGATGAGCTGGGCGGAGCCCAGCTGGATTCAAAGGGTCTGGTGCGCATCGCTATGGGCCGGTACAGCCGCGTGCGTCTCGCATCGCACGGCGGCGCAGCTTTGGGACTTGGATGGCGTAAAGCTCGACAAAGTTGAGATGACTGGAGAGACCCGGCAGCGCAACCATCGCGGCTGGTTGTTGGTCCATCGAACAGCGCCGATTCCGAAGCAAATGCAGCGAATTCGGAAGGGCGTGCCGCTCACGTCGCCGGCGCGAACCTTGGTCGATCTCGCAGAGGTGTGCGACGCCGATGTGCTCGAACGAGCGATGGAGCACGCTTTTCGTTCGAGAATTTCCAGCGTGAACGAAGTCCACCAAGTACTGCGGAGGATACCGACTGAGTGGAAAGCAGGGACAGCTCGGGTGGTGGGGTTGCTCGAGCACGGGGTTTTTAGCCCGGAGATGCACAGTGAGCTGGAGCGTCAAGCGCTGAGAACGTTCCGGCGCTTTGGTTTGCCCGACCCGATCTGCCAGCACGAGATTGTGGCTAATGAACTCGTACTCGGGTTCGTCGATTTCGCCTGGCCAAAGGCAAGGGTGATCGTCGAGGCAGAAGGGTTCCAGTTCCATTCCGGAAGAGAGGCGTGGGAGGGCGACATCGATCGATACAACGCGATGACATTGGGAGGGTGGAAAATTCTGCGCCTCACCTATGCAGACCTTCACGACCCGACGCACGCGTTCTTCAAAGCGCTTGCCAAATTCGCACTCCTGGCTCTTGATTGGCACAACAATTGGCCTGAATATCGAGGTCCAAAGGAGGTTGGCCGTGCCAATCCCCGTAACGGGTATCACCCTTGATCCGAAGAGCGACGAGCCGCTGTACCGCCAGCTGTTCGACCAGATCGTCTCTCGGATTCGGAACGGCACCTTTCCGAGCGGCTATCGCTTGGCTCCGACGCGGACCCTGGCGAAAGAGTTGCACGCGCATCGCAATACGGTGGTGCGCGCGTACCAAGACCTGGAGGGCGCAGGCGTGGGTCGGGGCACCTTCGTGGTCGCCCAACCGCCCGAGGTAGAGCAAGCCTCGGAGCCAAGACAGCTCCCTTCCGCCGAAGCTCTTCCATGGGCCTCGCTGATCTCCAGCGCGATGATGGTGGAGCCGCTCGGTCGTTCGGAACGAATCGCGCGAGGCCTTCATCTGGAAGGGGCGATCAACCTCAATCGCCTGCAGCCCTCGCTTGACTTGTTGCCGCACGAGCTTCTGCGGCGCTGTTTGGACCACGTGTTACGAACCGCGAAGGCACGGGCCCTGGAGTACACTCCGAGAGAAGGGTTGCCCCGGCTTCGCTCGCTCGTCGCCGAGGATCTATGCCGCCAGGGTGTCCCTGCCTCCGCCGAAGATTTGATCATCACCACCGGCAGCCAACAGGCGTTGGACATGGTGGCCAGGGCGCTGATCAATTCTGACGATCCATTTCTCGTGGATCGGTCCACCTATGCGGGCGCGCTAAACCTGCTGGCGATCGCCGGGGCCAGACTGGTCGGCATCCCGAGCGACGACGAGGGTCCGGACTTGGCGGTACTCGAACGCCACCGTCGAACGGGGGCGAAGGGGTTCTATTTGATGCCGAACTGTCAGAACCCCACCGGCCGGAGAGTCTCCGTCGCGCGTCGCCAGGCGCTGATTCGCTGGTCGCACCAGGCGGGAGTGCCGCTGGTCGAGGACGACTATGCCTCAGATCTCAACCTCGACGGTCAAGCGCCCCTGCCCGCCCTGCGGACCTTGGACGGCGAGGTCATCTATATTGGAACGTTCAGCAAGAAGCTGATTCCGGCGTTGCGGATCGGGTATCTGCTCTGTCCGCGCAGTCTTCGGCCCCATCTGTCCGCCCTGAAGCATGCAATGGACTTGGGAACTTCGGCGCTGCTTCAGCATGCATTGGCCGAATTCCTGGAGCGGGGTTATTTGCGGGCACATCTGGGCGCAGTTCAGCTTGAATACCGCCGGAGGCGCGATGCGCTCGAAGCCGGCCTGGCCAAACATCTGCCCAAGCATGTCCGCTGGCGGCATCCTGAGACTGGACTTCTGCTGTGGCTTCCGACGCCGCCCTCGATCGACCCAGAAGAGCTGTTTCAGGAGTCCAAGCGCCAGGGAGTGATGGTGGCGTCCGGCATGGTGAATAACGTCGCCGGATCCGAAGAATCCGGATTGCGCCTGACCTTCTGCGCGGAGCCACCCGCCCGGTTGATTGAAGGGGCTCGGCGCTTGGGCAAGGCCTGGGCGGCGGTGGAACGTCGCGGCAGAGGCCAGGGGAGCTTCGTGGAAGGAACGCGACTCGAGGTGGTGTGAGCGTTTTGCGAGGAAAGCCGATGGAGAAGTCGACAGGGACGACGAAGGTAGGTCTGGCCGAGATGTTGCGCGGCGGAGTGATTATGGACGTGGTCAGTGCGGATCAGGCGCGAATCGCGGAGGAGTCCGGCGCCTGCGCGGTGATGGCGCTGGAGCGCGTTCCAGCGCAGATCCGCAAGGAGGGCGGCGTGGCCCGGGCCAGCGACCCGGAAATGATCCGCGATATTCAGGAGGCAGTGAGCATTCCGGTGATGGCCAAATGCCGGATCGGCCACTTTGTCGAAGCACAAATCCTGGAAGCACTGGAAGTGGACTTCGTCGACGAAAGTGAAGTGCTCACCCCGGCGGATGAAGAATTCCACATCAACAAGCACGCCTTCCGGGTTCCCTTCGTATGCGGCTGCAGGGACTTGGGAGAAGCGCTTCGGCGGATAGGCGAAGGCGCTTCGCTGATTCGAACGAAGGGTGAAGCCGGCACGGGCAACATCGTCGAGGGAGTTCGACACTTGCGCACGCTTCGGACGCAACTTCGCCGTCTGCAGTCTCTCGACAAAGAACAGCTGGTGACCGAAGCCAAGCAATTGGGCGCCCCGCTGGAGCTGGTGCGTTCAGTCGCGGAAACAGGTCGGCTGCCGGTCCCTAACTTTGCCGCGGGAGGGATTGCGACACCCGCCGACGCGGCACTGTGCATGGCGCTTGGCGCCGAGGCAGTCTTCGTCGGAAGTGGGATCTTTCTCAGCGATCAGCCGGTGAAGAGGGCCCGGGCGATCGTCGATGCCACCACCTACTGGCAGGAACCCAAAAGGCTGGCGGAGATCAGCTCTGGATTGGGAGCGGCGATGCGAGGAATCGAGATGGCGCAGCTATCCGAGGACTCGCGAATGGCCGCACGAGGCTGGTGATGGCCCGGGTTGGTGTGTTGGCGCTTCAGGGTGGTTACCAGCCGCATTTGGCCGTTCTTCGTAACCTCGGACACGAGCCCCTGGAGGTTCGTTCGAAGGATGAGCTCAAGAGGGTGGAGGGGCTAATCCTTCCGGGCGGTGAAAGCACCTCGCAGCTGCGCTTAATCGAACGCCAGAATTTGGGTCAGCCCCTGAATGAATTCGTCCACAGTGGCCGAGCGGTGCTCGCCACCTGTGCCGGATTGATTCTCGCGGCGCGCCGAGTGCTGCACCCAGAACAACCAAGCTTGGGTTGGCTGGATGTCACGGTCGAGCGAAATGCGTGGGGTCGCCAGCTGGATAGCTTTGAAGCGACGGCGGATCCTTCGATGTTCTCGATAACTCGCTGCGCCCTGCCGCTGGTTTTCATTCGTGCCCCGCGCATTCAGCAGGTCGGCCCATCCGCCCAGGTCCTGGCGACCTACCGCGAGGAGCCGATTCTGGTGCGTCAACGCAATGTCTGGGGCGCAACCTTCCATCCGGAGTTGAGCGGAGATCCATGCGTGCACCAAGCCATTTTCGGTGGAAGCAACCCGCACAGCCGCGGCCCGGCTCTTCGGGAACAAGCAGAGAAAGCAAGGTTGGACCATTGGTTGAGGACGCTGCCCGGGGTTCGCGGCTTCCTGCGCTGGTCATCGGCTACGTCCTGATTGCCGGGGCTGCCTTCTGTTGGTCAGCATCCGCGACCCTCGGAAGAGCAGTTTTCACCGGCCGGCTTTTCGCGAGTGGAACGGCGATCTCACCTCTGGTGGTTGCGCAAACCCGCACCACCTTCTCGCTTCTCGTTCTTCTCGTCCTTATCCCCCTCGCCGGGAGGAAGGAGCGTTTCAGGATCGCCGCGGTTGAAGCGTGGCGCTGCGTGGCGATCGGAGTGCTGGGATTGGCAGCGGCGAATTTCTTCTACTACTACGCGATTCAGCGGACCT
>WNFD01008157.1_pt1 | contig 11492 bp, 5 predicted proteins | sample 5400491 | NCBI WGS metagenome assembly WNFD01 (sample SAMN13153343, study PRJNA577476) | soil metagenome | isolation source: 120 cm saprolite under Douglas fir tree site 2 hole 2 replicate 2 | place: USA:California | collected 2015-04-18 | reverse complement strand
CCCGGCCAGTTGCCTGCCTCGCCGAGGCCGAGGAAGAAGGAGCAGGCAGCAAAGCTGGTGAAGCCGATGATGGCCGAGTGAGCCATGGCGGCTGCGCACCAGACGATGATGGAGACGGTGAAGCCCAGACGCGCGCCGTAACGATCGTAGAGCCGGCCCGAGATGCTCTGGCTCAGGGTGTAGGCGAAGAGTAAAAGAGCACCGATGAGACCATATTGGCTGGCGCTGATGCCGATCTCCGGACCAAAATGCGTGACGAGAAGACCTACACTGCTGCGATCGATGTAGTTGATGCAGGTGACGAGAAAGATGAGTGCAAGGATCCACCATCGCAGGCCGGATATGGAGCGCCCGGGCTGCAGCGTGCTCGCACCAGGGGATGGGCTCCTCTTGGATTGTGCGGCGAGCGCTCTCTTATTCCAGGGTGACGTCACTGGCCCACCTCTTGAAAAAAAACTGTGCGCGGTGACTGTTCCAACGTATATGGCATGTGTTATTGTCTTCGGGTGCTAACGATAACATATAAGCATGTTCCCGAACAAACTGCCTTCGTGGACGGGCGAAGGGTGGCTCGCGCAGCGAGTGCTTTCAGCATGTTGCCGGCGCTGATTTGCTTTGCGGGCTTGCTTTGTGGGCAGATGGCGGCGCAGGATGCCAATGAATCGCTGGGGCCGAAGGACCATGCAGCCAAAGGGGTGAGCACGCCACTGCTGCTGGAGATGAAGACGCTGCGCTCCAGTGTGCGTGCTGAGTTTGCAGGCGTACATCCTCGCGTGTACTTCACGGGCGCGGAGCTCGAAGCGCTGCGCGTAGTGGCGCATGGTGCGCAGAAGACATGGTGGAACGAGCAGTTGCAGCACATCCGCGCACTGCAGGGGCCACCGCCTGCGCCACCGGCCGAAAAGAGGCGCGCACAGAACGACGTCGCCTTTGCAATAGCCGAGGCCGCATTCGCCTACAAGATGGAGGGTGACCCGAAGTACCTTGCGGCGGCAAAGTTCTATATGGATGCGGTTGTGAGCTATGACGTGTGGGGCTACAGCTTCAGCAAGCCGAACGTCGATCTGGCTGCCGGACACCTGCTTTATGGCATGGGTGTCGGATACGACCTTCTGTATAACGATCTGACTCCTGCGGAGCGAGAGAGATATCGGAACAAGATCGCCGGCCGCCCTGGACGTAGCTGGGCGTACAGCCAAAACCACACTTTCATTCCTATGGCGGGGCTTGGCGTAGCGGCATACGCGGTGTATGGAGAGGTGCCGGAGGCGAAGCAATGGGCAGCGCTGGCGCGGGCTATCTATAGCAAGGTGCTGGAGACTTACTCGAAGGACGGTTACTATTACGAGGGTTTCGAATACTGGATCTTCTCGACGCCGTGGATTATTCACTACCTTGATGCGCAGAAGCATGCGACCGGTGAAGATCTGTTTGACCAGCCGGGTTTGAGAAAAACACATCTTTACGCAGCGCATAGTCTGACGCCAGGCGGGCAGATGATGTTCGATTTCGGCGACGTGTTTGCAGGCCCGGTTACGCGAGCAAAGATGGGCGACGACTACAAACGCAGTCATCCAGGTGGTCACTTTGAATCGAACTACAACCTGCTCTACGATCTGGCGGCCCGGTTCAACGATAGTGAGATTCAAGGTGTTGCCGATTGGATGAAGAGCATGGGGCACACCGGCCAGGAAGAATGGTGGACGCTGGCGTGGCGCAATCCTAAGCTGAAAGCGACGCCGATCGAGAAGGTTGAGCGGTGGCATCAATTCACGGACCACGATGTCGTCTTCTGGCGAAGCGACTGGGGTGCGCAGGCGACGGCGATTGCCTTCAAATGCGGCCCGCCGGAGGGGCACAGTGCGACCGATTTGATTGCCAAGATGCCGGACTGGCATACGGAGCAGGGACATGTGCATCCGGATGTAAATAGTTTTATCCTGTGGGCCCACGGCCAATACCTTACCGGCGACTCCGGTTACGCGGGCGTTCCCATGACGATCGAGCACAATACTCTATTGGTCGACGGAAGAGGCCAGGGAAATGAAGGGAAAGGCCACGATGCGTGGGCGGGTTTTCCCTATGAGCAGATGAACAAGGCGAGAATTACGCTTGCCCAATTGACCTCAGATGGTTTTGAACTGGAAGGCGAAGGGGCTGCCGTCTATGACGCTTCTCTGGGGCTCAAACGATATCTGCGACGCATCACCATGAAAGCGGCCGGAAAGATTGAAGTGAATGACATCGTGGAGAGCACTTCGCCGCATCTCTACACAGAGGTCCTTCATTCTGACGCGAAGATAAACCCGATAGCTGAGCAGAAATATCGGACAAAAATCAACGACGTGGCGCTCCACATACAGCTGCTCTCACCACCGGGTGCCGCCTCAAAGGTCGAACAGAATGTCGTCATGGGGCCTGGAAGACCGGGATCTGTAGATAAAGGTTCTCTCGAAACGCGTGGAGAGCGCCTGCTCGTCTCGACGACCGAGAAAGTGACGAGCACTCATTTTGTATGGGAGCTTGATTTTTGATGTAGCTCCTCGGACGAGCGAAGGGATTGCACGAGGGTTGGTTGCGAACTTTTTGGCTGGCAGCGGAGAATTATTGGAATGAGGCGCGGACAGGTCTGGCGGCCTCTTACACAACGCAAGGCAAGCATTTTGGGAGGAACGTGATGAAACTAATCAGACTGTCGACAGTAGCGGTGGTTTTGATGATGACAGTTTCGGCGTGGGCGCAACTCTCCACAGCGACTCTGTTCGGCGCGGTAACGGATAACTCGGGCGCCGTGATACCGAACGCCACGATCACACTGACGCAGGTAGACACGAACTTCACTCGCACTGTGAAGTCGAACGAACAGGGTCAGTACCGCGCAGAGTTTCTGCCAATCGGATCCTACACCGCCAAGGTGGAGGCGAGCGGCTTCCAGGTGATGGAGCAAAAGGGCATCGCGCTGACAGCAACGCAGCATGCGGACCTGAACTTTACGCTGAGTGTTGGGATTGAAAGCACGGTCGTGCAAGTGACCAGCGAAGTTCCTCTGGTCAATCTTGGCAACTCGACGCTAAGCCGAACTGTAGACAGCATTGAGGTGGATAACCTTCCGCTCGTCGGCCGCAATGCGTATCGCCTGCTGGACTTAACTCCGGGTGTGCAGTCGAACACTTTTGAAAATACGGTTGGCTTCCCGGCGCAGCATGTCATCATCAATGGCTCACCGGACGACCTGGTCGGCGAGGTGAGCTACTACCTGGACGGCGGTCTGAACATGACCGGGCTGCGCAATACAGGCAACGCTCTGCCCAACCCGGATACGATTCAGGAGTTTGTCGTACAGACGAATAACTTCAGCGCGGAGTACGGCCGTACCGGCGCCGGCATTGTGACAGTCGTGACCAAGTCCGGCACTAACCAGGTGCACGGCTCGGTCTTTGAGTTCCATCGCGAAACCAACTTTGACGCGACGTCACACGGGCAATCCAGCAAGACGCCTCTGCATGTTAACAATTTCGGTGCGACGCTCGGCGGTCCGGTCATTAAAGACAAGACGTTCCTCTTCGGCAGCTACGGGGGGCTGCGTCAGGTCAATCCGGTGAACTTCAATACCGTCGTGCCGGACGCGCTGCAACGCGTGGGCAACTTCTCGGAAAACCTGCCGACGACAACACCCACACCCGGTCTGGGTGCATGTGCTACGGCGCTCAATGCAGCGGACAGGGCGAACACCAACTACGGCGGCAAGTTCTTCGTCTGCGATCCCGTCACGCATCAGCCGATCGCCGGCAACAGAGCGGATCTCGATAACAACTACAAGTCCCGTCTGGATCCTGTCGCTACCGCCGTGCTAAGCCAGAATGTTCCGCTTCCGACGCCAGGACGGACGGACAATCGTTTCATCGGCAACATGGGTCTGCCCAATTCGACGAATGAGTTTCTGATCAAAGGCGATCAGCAACTGGGGCAGAGCCACCGCCTGACGCTGGATTACTTCCAGTCGAACGGGTCCCAGCTTCTGCTGCCGTCCGGGTCGAGCCTGGGAACGTGGGCGATTTCCAACTACAGTTACCGCCAGCAGACGGCCAATGCCAGTGATGTCTGGACGCATGGGTCGGCCGTGAATCAGGTCTGGCTTAGCTATACACGCATGAATGCGGGCCGGGCCAGTCAGCCGGCAAAGTCGCTGGCTGACTATGGCTCTGAGCTGAACGTGCAGGGGCCACCGCAGCTTCCGCAGATCTCCGTTGGCGGCTTCTTCACGCTAGGGAACCAGATCAGCGGGCCGGTCGCCGGCACGAACGTCTATGGCCTGCGTGATGTTTACACCAGGACGCATGGCAATCACACGCTCTTCCTCGGCGGTGAGGGTTATCTCGAGAAGGACGTGCAGCAGACACTGCTGAACGACTACGGCGTCTTCGCCTATGCGAACACGACGGTACCCAATACCGCCTCGGCACAAGCCGCCTATGTGAAGACGGGCGTCGCCATAGCGGACTTCCTGATCGGACATCCGAATACTTACGGTCAGGATTCGCCCGACAACGCGAACGCGAACTATTGGAACTGGGGACTCTTCGCGGAGGACGACTGGCGGATGACGCCGCGGCTGACCGTCAACCTGGGTCTGCGGTATGACATTCAGACTGCTCCGACAGACACGCAACGCCGCTACTCGATCTTCAAACCCGGCGTTCAGTCCACGGTATCGCCAACAGCGCTCCTAGGTCAGCTCTTTCCCGGCGATCCCGGCGTGCCTGTCGGCGGCGTAGATACCAACTACAATCACGTCTCACCGCGCGTGGGATTCGCGTTCGATCCGTTCGGTAACGGCAAGACGGTCTTTCACGGCGCAGCGGGTCTCTTCTTCGGCACGATCTCCGGCAACATGTGGGAGCTGCCGCAGAACTTCCAACCGTTCTCTGTGCGCTTTACCAATGCATTTACGCACGTGACCAGCATGAAGAATCTGTACTCGAGCGACCCTGCAGACTTTCCGAATCCGACGAACCCGGCCTCGCCGGTTGGCGTCTCACCCTTTCCGTACTTCTATAGCAAGTCCAATCCGCGCTATGTCGCTCCGTCTGCGCTGACATTCCTGCAGCAGGGATTCCGTTGGCCGTACAACGATCAGTTCAACGTCGGCGTACAGCAGCAGCTCACCAAAGATCTCGCGCTCAGCATCAATTATGTGGGTGTTCTCAATCGCAAACTGCCGTTTATTATCGATGAAAACGCGCCGGTTTTTAATACGACGACGCCTGCGAACAATACGACAAGCAACTTCAATTGCCGGCGCCCGTACCTGGCAGAGCCATTTGGAGCCGGTACCGCCTGCCCGGGAACGCTTGTTACCGGACAAAAGTACATGGCCGGTGCATCTGTGATTCAGAGTGGGCAGAACCTGAACTACAACGGCTTACAGATCACTGTGGAGAAACGTCTCAGCCACAGTATCAGCGTGATCGGATTTTATGTCTGGAGCAAGAGTCTGGGGACCGCATCGCTGCAGACGACCGGCAACATTGGCAACAGCGCTGGCACCATGCCGGAGGACTACTACAACATTGGGCTCGAAAAGCAGCGCGCCGACAACGATCGCACGCATGTGAGCACGACCTCCGTCGTCTGGAAGCCGGATTACTACAAGGGAGACAATCGCTTCGCTCGTATGGGTTTGAATGGCTGGACTGTTTCGGCCATCGTTACCTTCCAGAGCGGATTGCCACTCGCTATCATCACTGGAACGGACGACAATAAAGACGGTACTGTGAACGACCGGCCGAACCTCACTACGGGCAGACTTCCAGCGACGGGTATAGCTCCCAGTAGCGTGGCGCCCTACAAGTGGTTCGACTCCGCCGGCTTTTGTACCTCGGGCACCACTGGGTGCGCGGGCACTGGTCCGGGGAATTTGGATGGCACGTTGCGAGTTAACACGTTGAACGCGCCGGGCATGCGGAATGTGGATGCCTCGATCTTCCGTGACATCACCATCTATGAAAGAACGAAGCTGCAAATTCGCGCCGACGCTGTTAACGTCTTCAACATCTTCAACCCGGACAAACCCGGTCTCACGCTCAACAGCGCGGCCACCGCTGGCATTATCACCAACGGCCTGCCGCAGGGAAATCCCGGTGGCGCGCGCGTGATTCAGATCGGTGGGCGCGTGCTGTGGTAAATCGTCTCTGCATTTCGCTTCAAACGCCGCCAGGTCTCTACGACTGGCGGTTTTTTGTGCCAAGCGCTCGACCGGTACCAATTGATGCCGGCCCAGAATTCTTCGATGCCTAGAAGTTGTTAAGAGCGAAATAGGCCTTATGACCTAGACGGATGGATGGATTTTGCTTGTAGTCTTTTGAAAACGTAAAGGTTAAAGTAACTTTCAAACAAGCGGTGCCCTATTTGTGTGTGTTGGCAAGCCTGTTTGCAAGGATCAGTATTCGTTTGTGCAACTGCTTTCTATGTTCATCCCCATATTTCGTAAAGCTCTGAGATTGCGATAAGGAGCAACATGTCGATTGAAACAATCAGCCGGAATGACCCGCGGTACAGCACTCTGGTGAAGGGAAGAAATGCGCGTTTTCCGGCGTCGGCTGCTGATGCGGCGAGCCGTATCGAACTCTGCGATAACGCAGAGGATGTGGCGTTGGCGCTGCAGCGGGCTGTGAGCGAGGGGTTGCGGCCCACGGTGCGCAGCGGCGGCCACTGCTATGAGGATTTTGTGTACAGCAATCCAGGCGGAGTCGTGCTAGACATGAGCATGATGGGAGATACCACTCCGCTGGCAGGGGCGCCAAAGTACCGGATTGCGGCGGGGGCGTCGCTGGGAGAGGTCTACACCGATTTGTTCAAGCGGTATAACGTGACGCTGCCGGGAGGGACGTGTGGATCGGTGGGGGCTGGCGGGCATATCAGCGGGGGAGGGTACGGGCTGCTCTCAAGGCTCCACGGTTTGACATCAGACTGGCTTACGGCGGTGGATATTTTGACGGTTGATGCGCACGGCAAGGTGGTCGCGCGCAGGGTGGACCAAAAGCATGAGCCGGAGCTATTTCGCGCCTGTCGGGGAGCGGGCGGAGGCAGCTTCGGAGTCATCACGAACTACTTCTTCGAAGAGCTGCCGAAGGTCCCTCAGGAGGTGATCACGGCGAATATCAGCTTCTCGTGGGCCGATATGACGGAAGAGAAGTTTGAGGCGATTTTGAAGACGTATGGGAACTACTGGGAGACTCGCGGAAAGGATCCGGACACCTGGGGGATGTTTGCCATCTTTGGCCTGACGCATCGAACTTCGGGTCATCTTGGCATCTCGATCCAGTTCTGCAATCCCGACGGGACGTGCCATGACTTGAAGGTGCTGAACGAGTTCCTTGCGCTCTTTGAGCCCTGCGGACCTGTACAGACGACCCCGGCGACAGCGGCTGTGACGGGAGGCGAGAGGGCGATGCATCATGCCGCGCCGGAGAATTGCTGGGGCCAGCAGATGATGAGCCGGCACCTGTGGCTGGATGCGAACGTGAGAGGTGGAGGCGGCGGAGGCGCAGGCGGCGAGCAGAGAGCGAAGTACAAGTCGAGTTATATGAAGCGGAACTTTACGTCGGCCGAGATTGCGTGCTTCTACAAGCACCTGACGCGCACGATACCGGGAGTCGACTTGAGCCGGTCGACGGTATTGGTTGATTCGTTTGGCGGCGCGACGAATAAGAAAAGCCTGATAGATACGACTTCAAATCCACAGCGCGCATCAGTGATGAAGCTGCAGTTCCTGAATTACTGGAACACGCCTGAGGAAGATGCCGCGCATTTGCAATATAGCAGGGAGTTTTTCAGCGAGTTGTACTCGGGGCCTGATGCTGATCCGCAGTATAAAGAGACTCCTTATTGGAACGATCGGTATGAGGGTTGTTACATCAACTATCCGGATAAGGATATGTTGGCGTATCCGTTCTGGCCGGAACTGTACTACGGCGAGACGGGGCTGGTTCCTGTGTTGAAGGAAGTGAAGAAGCGGTACGATCCGAACAATATCTTTCACCACACGATGTCTATTCGTCCGTGAAGAGAGTGTATGACTTGATCTGAGGAGGGTGAGATGAAGGATCGCTCGCGTTGGAGCCGAAGAGAGTTTGTGCAGATGGCGGGATCGTCTCTTGGTGCAATGAGCTTCGGGGTGCCCTTGCTCGCTCGGGCGACTCGAGCTAGTGGAAGGGTTGCGACACGATTTGCCTATGTTGGATTTGGTGGTGAAGGCGCAAACGATGAGGGGATCGCTGTCTTCGACCTGAGAGATGGGGACCTGAGAGGCGGGCAATGGAGACAGACCTGCGTAGTGGCAAGTGCTGCGCCTTCCTCGTTAGCGCTGGATGCCAGCGAACGCTTTCTGTATGCGGTGAACGAGGTTGATGAGTATGAAGGCCTGCCGTTGGGGACGGTGGAGGCATATGCCATCGATGGGGCGGATGGCAGCCTGAAGCTGTTAAACAGACAGAAGCTGTCGTTGTCGGCGACGGCACCAAGACATGCGGCGGTTTCTCCGGATGGCAGGGCGCTGGTTGTGGCGGTGCATGGTGGGGGAGCGTACAACGTACTGGCTCTTGGAAAAGATGGAAGCGTGGGAGCGGTCTCTGGAATTTTGAAGGAGACAGGATCGGGCCCGCATGACAAACAAAGGTCGGCTCATCCGCAGATGGTGGTGTTCGATTGCGCAGGGCGGGTGGTGAGCACAGACATGGGGAGCGACCGGCTGAGCGTGCTGACGCTTGACACGGCGCGGCTGAGTATTGCGGGAAGATATGCGGCACAGGCAGGAGATGGGCCACGTCATATAGCGTTTCATCCTGATGGACGGTTGCTGTTTGTGGCGAATGAACTGGATGCTTCGGTTGCGTGCTACGGGTACGACGCGGAGGAAGGAAGGATTGTCGGGAGACTGGGACGGGTCGCGACGGCCCGCGGTGGGAGTACTGGTGGCGTGGTGATGGCGGTAGATCCGGCGGGAGAGTTTTTGTATACGGCGCATCGGCGGGGAAGCGATGGCGTGTCGATGTGGAGGATCGGCCGCAGTACGGGTGGGCTGCAACGGTTGCAGGTTGTAGACGAGGGCGGGCCACGACTGCACGAGATGACTATCACAGCCGATGGTAAGAGCCTGCTGGGTCTGAGCCGCACGGATGGCGGGGTGTTCGGCTGGCGTGTCGCGAATGGACAGATTAGCCGGGGCGTGCGGTTAACAAGCCTGGCGGCGCCGATGAGTATGGCGGCGAAGTCGCAGTAGCGCGAAAGAGGTTGAGATGCAGGGCTGGAGGACTCTAACGAGGTCCGGGTGCATCGCGGTGATGGGTGTTGGGTTTGCGATGGCGTGCGCTGCGGTGGCGGAGACTGTCTCAGACTGTGCGGAAGTTCTGCATGGGGACCATCCAAAAGCTCTGCTGACGAATGGGAAGCTGGATGCGCTGGTGTTTCTTCCGGACGCCAGGAACGGGTATTACCGGTCTACTCGGTTTGATTGGTCGGGCGTGGTTGGATGCGTTTCGCTGAACCGGCATAAATTTTTCGGAGAGTGGTTTACCCAGTACGATCCGTTGAAGAATGACTCAATCACCGGGCCCGTTGAGGAGTTTCGCACCGACGATGGCCCAATGGGATACAACGCGCCGCGGCCAGGCGAATTGTCGGTGCGACCGGGGGCGATCGGGTACAAAGAGGCCAGACCAGGGGAGACATTTCTGAAGCCGGGCGTCGGGGTGTTGCGGAAGGTGGATGACTCGCCGTATCAGTTTGGCGGAGCTTATCCGATCGTCGATGCGGGGATGTGGACAGTTAAGGTGCGGAAGCGGTCGGTGCGGTTTCGGCAGGTGCTGCGCGGGACCGATGGCTATGCCTATGTGTACGAAAAAACGCTGACGCTCAATAAGAACGAGCCGGTGATGACACTGCAACACGGCCTGAAGAACACGGGGAAGAAGGCGATCGAGACGTATGTGTACGATCACGACTTCATTATGCTCGACGGAAAGGCGACCGGGCCGGGGATGGTGGTGCACTTCAAGTTTGAGCCCAAACCACAGGGCGAGATTGGAGCGGCTGCGAAGATTGAGGGCAGGGATCTGGTGTATGTCGATGCGCTTGCGCCGCGTAAAGGAGTTGCGGGATATCTGACGGGGTATTCGGATGATGTTCGCGACTACGATTTCACCGTGGAAGATACGCGATCGAAGGTTGGAGTGCAGCAGACGTCGGACCACTCGCTTGCGCGACTGTACTTCTGGTCGACCCAAAAGACGATTTGCCCGGAGGGATACATCAAGTTGAACGTGGCTCCGGGTGCGACGAGCCGCTGGACGCTGCGATACCGCTTCTTCGCGCCTCCGAGTTAGCAAGTCATTGAGAACATCCTCGGGAATACGGCTGTTCGATGCGAATTTTCAGGGCCAGGTAGGCCATTCGCCCTATACGTGGCTTGGCGATGGGATTAGAATTGCGCCACATTCAACTTAGCTTGACGTATGGATGCCTAGACAGGTGATTCGTCTGAGGACACTTGGTTCCTGCATTAGCTTCTGCGTTTGGCGCATAGAACTCATTAGAACGTTCGGAGATTTCACCAGGCCCACAAAATAATTCTCGGAGGCTACAACAATGAAACGACATATCCAAAGTATTCGAGTGATTTTCGTCGCGTTGCTGCTCTGCTGCGGCATCGCGTTGGAGGCACAGACGATCACAGGCAGCGTGAATGGAACGGTGACTGATCCAACCGGAGCAGTCGTTCCAAACGCAAAAGTAACGGCGACGAACGTCGATACAAATATCGAGACGCCCACCACTACGAACAGCGACGGTATCTTTAACATCGCCTTCCTGCAGATCGGCAACTATAAGCTAACCGTCGAAGTGCCGGGCTTTGCGACAGCGACGTATGGACCGTTTGTCCTGGAAACCGCCCAGATCGCGAAAGTCGACGTGAAGATGGGACTGTCGAGTGCGCAGCAGAAGGTGTCCGTTGAGGCGGAGGTTGTTCCTCTGCTGAATGCTGAGACCCCTATGCTCGCCACGACCCTCGACACGCGCGCAATCGAAAATATGCCGCTGGTCAGCCGCAATCTCATCGCCTTGACTATGTTTTTGCCGGGAGCGATCAGCACCAACCCCAACGGTTTTGTGAACCAGGCTGGAGTTTCCGGGCCGATCAGCGCTAATCAAACGGTCTCCGTCAACGGCAACCGGCAGCAGTCCAACAATTACCTGCTCGACGGCATGGATATCAACCAGACGCTCGACAATATAGCCGGCTATAGCCCCAGCGTGGATGCGATCGGTCAGGTGCGAGTGATCTCTGCAAATGCTCCTGCAGAATATGGCAACGTGCTCGGCGGCGATATTCTCTATCAGACCAAGAGCGGTACCAACCAGTTCCATGGAAGCGCGTTCTACTTTCTTGGCAACTACAACCTCAACGCAAATACCTGGGCCAACAAGCATACTTC
>WNFD01011415.1_pt1 | contig 11493 bp, 17 predicted proteins | sample 5400491 | NCBI WGS metagenome assembly WNFD01 (sample SAMN13153343, study PRJNA577476) | soil metagenome | isolation source: 120 cm saprolite under Douglas fir tree site 2 hole 2 replicate 2 | place: USA:California | collected 2015-04-18 | reverse complement strand
TGGCGCAATCATCTACGTAGGAGCCATAGCGTTGCTTCTGCCTTGCAAGCTCTATTCAGAGGGGTCCTGCAGCGCAGGAAATTCCAAGAGAAGATGCGCTACTACCATGAAAATCTGGAGAAGGTTATCAAGATCCAATCTCTATTCCGTGCGAAGGAAACCCGGGACCAGTATCGGCAGCTTACCATGGGAACAAATGTTTCTGTCGGGACCATCAAGAACTTTGTACACCTTCTCGACGACTCTGAGAATGACTTCCAGGAAGAGTTGGACCTCGAACGTATGCGAAAACAAGTCGTAGAGAGAATCCGAGAGAATCAGGCACTCGAAAACGACGTCAATGACCTAGACGTCAAGATTGCCCTCGTCGTACATAATGTCAAAACTTTTGAGGAGCTTGTGAAAGCGCGACGTAAATATGGAGCTGACACTGCAGCGGCACACGCATCAAGGGCATCCGTGCTTGCTGCACACGGTGATCCATTTGCAGGGCCAAGCACCCTCGATCATGCTGCGACCCGGAAGCTAGAGCTCTACCAACAACTCTTCTATCTCCTGCAGTCTCGTGGTGAATATCTGGCTAGATTGTTTTTGGAGATGTCCAGGGACAATGTGCCTGAGAAGGACCGCCGCCTCCTCGAGAGAGTCGTCCTTACACTCTTTGGGTATGGGCAGGACCGCAGGGAGGATTACTTACTCCTCAAACTGTTCCAGGTGTGACAACCTTTTGATTTTTTGGGCGATTTGTGATTGACAGAAGATCCAGTTTTCCATAACAGAGGAGATACAGAGCGCGCATACACTCGCTGATGTGATTCACGGACATCCGATGTATATCAATATCGCCCTACATTACATTCGACCCAAGCAGACCGTCCATGTTCGCGAGACTCTGCAGCCTTTGATACGCGATGTCATCGCCACTGAAGATCTGGATCTGGAAGTTGATCCTAAGCAGGTGGCTGTACCTTATCCCCGTGTTTTCTTGAATTGACAGGAACCTCCCTAGATATATCGTGCTCGGATCGACCTCGAGGAAATGCGCTCCGGGAAAGAGACCTCCAAGTTGAAAGACATCTCCTTTGCCGAAGCTCTCAATGACCCAATTATACGTCCAGAGTACATCCGACGCAAGTGAACGGAGCACGATTACAATTACTCCTCTGACATTGATTGCTTCTAGATCTCCAGGTGCTGAGATGGTGGTCCGAAGCCTTCATCGCTGCCATTATGCAATCAACGAGGAAGATACCGTATGGTGTACGATACCTTGCTCGTGAAACTCTTATGGCAATCAGAGTGGGTCTTGGTCTACTTACATTTTCCTCCTTTGACACTTTGTTCAGAACAAATTCCCTGATGCCCCCGACGAAGCATGTGCTGCCTGCATTGGTCGCCTCGTCTTCTATCGGTATATCAACCCAGCGATCATGTAAGCAGACTCATATTTCTCGATTTCTTATACTCTAACTCTAAGTATTTCTGTTTCAAGTACCCCTGAAACTTTTGATATAGTTTCCAGCACTGTCGACGTCAGTTCTCGTAAAAACCTTGCTCAAATTTCCAAAGTGTTGGCTCAGGTGACAAGCGGCTCGGAATTTGGAGATGACACGCCAAGCTACATTCCGATCAATGAATACGTTAAAAAGGCTGTCTTACAATTTATATCGTGGCTTTTTGAAGGTAGGTTATTCCTATGAATGTACCCCGCCACGCATTTACTAGGTCTGTAGTTGCCGACGTCCCTGATGCCGAGACCCAATATCACACCCACGAATTTTTGGATGTCACGGTGCAGCCTAAGCCGATATACATCTCCCCGAATGAAGTCTATGCGATGCACGGCTTGCTCGCACAGCATATCGACCGTTTGGTGCGTTCATCGTGCTGTCCTCTTGTATATCTTATGCAGGCCCTTCTTAGGGTCCTTCCCGCGATGACCCATTGCGGACAATTCTTCACGAACTCGATGGCGTACCCCAATTTGGCAGTGAAGAACTTAAAGATGCCAGAGATAGAGCAATTACATTGGAGCTGACAAACCGCTTTGCTCACGTTCGAGGCAAGGACCTCGTTTGCGACCGGACTAAGTATGCAAGCTTACTCGTCATTATTTAGACCCTCGCGCCGAGGAAAAGACTTTGTGGGTGCAAGCCAAACGCACTGTCCTGGCTATTCTTCGCGTACAGCCCGCCAAAGACCTCGTGGAGTCTCTTATGCAACCCGTTTCGGACGAACACGAGACAATATGGGAAGATATTCTTGAGTCTGAGATGGAAAGTGATCATCGCCTCCGCCATCCGAGGCGTATGCCATCTACCGTTGTTCAGGAATCCGCATATCGCCTAGAAGACATCCGATCGTGAGTTTATTGCTTTCTTTTGTGAACTGGTTGTTGATTCCGAGCTAGCTTGTCGTTTCGCGAAGTAAAGGCGCATGCGATCTTCTTCCTTCTTGAGCTGGAGAAACTGGGCAAGGTCACGCGGAGTGATGGTTATCAAGGCCTCCTGAACGCCATTGCCAACGATGTTCGCAGCAAACATCGCGTGCGTCTTCAGCGCCAGCAAGAGATCGAGAATATGACAGAAGCTCTACGCCATCTCAAAGAACGCAAGAAATACTTTGAGGAACAAATCAACAGCTACAATAGTTATGTCGAAGTGGCCATGGCAACCATGCAACGCGGAAAATCGTACGCAACTACCCAGTACTTGCCAATGGCATTAATACTGATGTTTACTTAGGAAAAAGCGAATCATCATGCCATTTACGAAACAATATTTCCACCTCAGAGACCTTCAAAAGTCTGGCAAGACTCCTCAGTTCGGCTCATTCAAGTACAGCGCCCACCCAAGGCAATTTGACAAAATCGACCTTGTCATTTCTTCGAATCAGCTTGGCGTGTTTACCATCGAGATGTTCAACAACACGCTTGGAATTACAAATCGTATGGCAACTGCAGATGTCCGACTTGAAGATCTTCTACAGGCTCAGTACCAAGACAGAGCATCACTCTCCTTATTCAATGGGCTCACTAAATTTAATCTCAATCTCTTCCTGTATCAGATCAATAAGAAGTGAGTGTACAATCATCTTGCTGTACATTTTCTGATCTTTTGTTTTGTCCTCAGGTTTTATGTATAAATAACTTCCCATATTATGTACCACCTGTGCTTGCTTAGTGTCCCATGCGCCTTCGCATTTCGCCGTTGATCGGTTCGCTCGGCAAATTCTGTTCGCTGGCAGGGTTGTATGCTACAGACAACTTAATTACCATTCTTACGCTTCACGGTCGGTGCACTGACAATACTACGACTTATATGTCAGTGACCCGGACCAAAGCGATTTCCGATAAGAACTCCGATGAAAGAAGTAGTAACTCTCTCTGGACTGGACAACAGTTGCCAAATAACGAAGACGTCTGAGAGAACAAGGTTCAAAGCTTGAGCCAAATGGACCAGGTGCCAAGCTCCGGACATCCCAGATACGGAGAAGCTGAGAAGTTACCTGGAAGTTGCAAATACATAAAACTCCGATGCACGTAACCATGTATTGCCACGAGGGAGGTGCATAGAACTTGACAAACATGCATTAAGTTCGATGGGATGGAGGTCGGAAGTCTCGAAAATACGTTCATCTGAGTTGTAACTCGTGCGTTTTTTACAGGCACAGGCGCTACGCAACCCACATTCCGACCAGCGACTCCCACGGCCTTGCAGAAGGACGTGACCCTGCACATGCTCCCCAACGATTCACACCGCCACCAAAGCTCCGCGGTCCATGGTAACACCAACAAGGTAGTTGTCCTGCCCTATAGAGACACACCATGAAGTGGGAACGATTGATGTGCTCCGATCCCTGTTCCCACTGCTTTTAGACGCGTTGAAGACCATGTGGATTCAATGATGGAGGGTTATTGAGCGCATATACCCGCCGATAACCTTCCTCGATGAACAGTTTCCCTGCCGTAAAATGCCGTACTATGCGAATTATGAAACATGGAAACTGTTCCGGTGAACATGAGTCCCTGGAAGAGCCTGCCATCTGCCATGTGGATGACCGTGAACCTGATTTCCCTCAAAAGGTAATGAATGCCGGTCTCGGCGGTCTGTGTGGAGAACTTGAGGCAATTCATCTTGTTCATCACCATGCGCTCAAGCGAATGGCAGTGAATATAGCATTAGACCGCCGTCGCGTTGCCGACATTGGTCCTATGATTGAAATTTAACAGGATATAAAGGTCAATACACCAATCTCGCATCCAGGCAATGCTCTTGTGTTATGGGGCAGAGTGTGCGCGTGGGGAAAACAGGAGGAGTGTGGCACGCCTGACACATTTGCGAACCCGACGATGACGTTAGCGCCGCTCGATTTATCGGCCACTGGCAGGGACATCAGCTGAGAGCTGTGACCTCTACGGTGGAAACGGTGGAGAAAGTGAAGACCTCTTGGCTCCAGGTTGGGAGACGGGACGGCAAGGGTTTGGACGGGGCTACGTTGGGGAGAAAGGTGAAAATATGAAAAGGACAAGCCAGATATTACTGGTACAAACTACAAGCCAACTCGACCTCCTAGCAGGATTTTACAAGATCTCTGTGACAAATTTCCAAATATCCAACTCAGAGTCTAGCATCCGGCCTTCTCTCGATCTCTTGTCCTACCATTTTGGCGATTTGACTTGTTTTCCAGAGACCGATCGTATTTACGGGCCCCAACCATCCACAAGGTAGCCGGTTCTCGCCGAACCATTCTCGGATGAATTGTTTTGGTATATATCCCCTCTCGTCCTCAAGTGTTTGTGAGGCCAACGCAATCTCTCCTCGCGCGATGGTAGTGTGAAGCCAGCCGAGGGGCCCGGGAAGCGTTGCGTCGCGGATTGCGCGAAATGTCACGAGGTCGTCGGAGGTGAGGAAATCAGGATCCTTCGAAACATTGAGTAGATGTTCGAGGAGATGCTGGTCGACTTTAACAGGGGCATATGTGTCGCCCGGAACAGCATTGGCGTGCGTCAGTGAACCATCATGCTCTATCTTGTCGTGTTGAGCCAGGTCGTTGAGATCAAGCTTGAAATACCGGCCGCAAACGAAGGTGCCCCCCAAGGTCAGCACGATGGCCAAGGGCAGGGAGACGCGATAGTGCTCCCGAAGGGCGTTGATGAGCTGAAGAGCTGAGATATCGTGTCCATCACGAGGCCTGGAGAATAGGCGTCAGGACATTACAAGCCACGGTATGTTCAGACGGACGTACAATATGCCGTGATTGGCGAGTGCATTGAGGGCAGGGCAGGGTGACCTACTATCACCACTAGAAGGCGGTTGATATTCGTGATCGTTGAGAGTGAGCATGGGGGGTACGAGGTGGGAAGTAAAATCTGCTGTTCCTTGAGGAGTTCGGCTGACAATAATTCGTTTATATATAGGAAAACCAGCTCCAGTGGATTGTCGGAAACGGTTAAGACTAGGTCCCGGAAATTCTGAGGATGTAGGCAATTGAAAGGCAGCCTGTTGCCCCTGCCAAATGAGATGAGAAATGTGCGCCCGGCATATGGAACTTCCGAGCAAGGGACAGCCGATCAAGTGCGTCCATCCATCTAAAGGTGCCAGGTGCCAGGTCACTTGTCAAATTACCTTGGCTCACGGAATGCGGTCGGAAATGGCTGTGCATAAGCTGATATCGATGAGACTCGATACGTGCTCCGCATCCCTTGATCGGAGATGGATGCTATGTCAAGATGTTCTCTAGCGGCAGCCACATGAATGGGGTTTGGATGTGGAGTTTCTGCATTCGATGAGGAAAGTGACGGAGGACGAGACGACAACATGACGCATGGCGCGTAGACGGACTCTGAACTCTGGACATCAGTAGTGCGCCGGTCAGGGAGTAAGGCATGCGCCGGACAAACAATGCACCAGGTAATCTGGGCCCCACCGGGCGGCGCCGCCCCTGGCGCCCTTGGGCACGACACGTACCTGATACCTACTCTTTGTCTTTCTTCTGGTAAGTGTTTGCCGTGGTCCGGGAACGGCCGAGTGGACAGCACTCCTACAGCATTCAGCCACCATTACCTGTGCCCGCGCCATTCGTTGCGCCTGCTGCAGCGCCTCTACAGTAACGCCCTACAGTACTACTACACGACTGTAACGTGGCTACGTGCCATCGCCGTTATCCTGGTGTTTCATTCTCGCCGCGGCTGTGAACGTTTTTGTTCTCCACTAACCAGCACTAATCAGGCAACCAATGTCACCGCCCCATCCTCTTGCCTCTATACCCCCTCCCCTCCCCCCTGGATGGATGGAACATGTAGGTAAGATACAGAGACGCCCTCGATCCGTGTGCATATCCCCAACAAACTCCTCCATAAAACAGGTCCTGCCAGCCAGATATACTTTTTCAACACATCTACCCGAGAATCCACCTATGTTCGACCCTTGCCCGCACTCCCTGCTACTACACCCAAGAAGGAGAAGCCGAAGCTTAAGACACCCATTCCAGGGACGGACTGGCTCAGAGTAACAACCAATCAGGGGAACGTTTTTTACACCAACAAGACCAAAAAGCAAAGCGTGTGGACTTTACCTGATGAAATCAAGGATGCCGTCGAGCTCCTCAACAAACAGGAGGAGGAGGACAAAGCACAGGCAGGAATGCAGGCTCAAGAAAAGACCCGGAGGGATGTGGACGCTGAGCAGGAACGCGAAATCGAGAGAGTCCGAATGGAGGTACAGGAGGTTGTGAAAAGAAAAGCGGAAGACATCTCGCCATCAGATGAGATCGTAATTTCGAAGAAACCACGCGTGGAAGACGGGGCGGAGAGTACGGACGACGATGAGGAAAGTGAAGAGGAAGATTGGCAAAGGGAAGCTGCAGCACAGCTCGTCAAGGAGGCCGAAGAAGAGGAGAGGAGACAACAGGAAGAAATTGAGAAAGCAAAGGAGGCACAAAAAGCCAAGGAGAACGTTCGTCAACTTCCCATACCGGATCGTGTTGACCTTTCTATCGAGGAGGGCAAGGCGCTATTCAAGGTGTGTGTTTGCGATACGACATTGCGCTCATTCCCCTCAGGCCGTCCGGCTCTCATGCGTTGTATATACAGACCTTACTCCGGGAGAAGGACATAAACCCTTTACATCCCTGGGATACGTCTCTTCCGCTCTTCATCTCTGACCCGCGCTATGTGCTCCTTCCCTCTGTTTCTGCTCGTCGCGAAGCCTTCGACGAGTATTGTCGTGAACGTGCACGCGAACTTCGAGCATCACGTGTTAAAAAGGAGGACGATCCCAAGGAAGAGTTCGAAAAACTCCTTGTGACGGAGGTGAAAAGTACACGAATAAGTTGGACTGATTTTCGGAGACAGTGGAAGAAGGATAGAAGGTTTTATGGCTGGGGAAGAGACGATCGCGAGAGGGAAAAGCGATTCCGAGAATTTCTCAGAGACCTCGGAGAGAGTACGTGTTTTACCATCCGGTGCAGTGCTCCTCATGAGATGGACCTTTTCAGAAAAGCGGGCACTCGCCCAGAAAGCGGAGGCGGACTTCTTTGCGCTTCTCAGAGAGAGCGACGTTGCACAAGACGGCGCCGTTTGGAAAGAGGCAGGTAACTGCTTGGTTCAACCATTCAACAGTTCTGATGTCACTTTCTTTGCACTCAGGTTAAGAAAAAAATATCTGAGGATCCCCGCTACGATGCCATTGGTTCATCATCTCTACGTGCGGAGTTATTTAACACCTTCTTGAATGCGCGATCCAACCGAACAGTTCCCGATCAAAGTGAGACACAAGGAGCGGATATCTCCTCGGCAGAACGAAGCGATGACGTTCAGAAGCGCAAGGATAGAAAGGCCGAGGCGGTTAAAGAACGCGAAGAGAAGGTCAAGGCAGAGCGCGAACGGGTGCAGGCAACCATTGAGAAATCCAGGAGTGGTCTGAACAGAGAGGAGGGGGAACTGCAGTTTAGGTGCGCCGCGGCTACCCACTTCAGATTCTGCATGGCATGTGCTGGCGCTTACTGGACTACTACTATCTTTGCAGGACCCTTCTGACGGATGCCATACGTGAACCACAGGTACGCAGGGCTTTTGTTCCCGGACAGTAGTCTGACCAATCTCACTTCAGGCATCGTGGGATTCATCTCTTACGCAACTACAGACCGATCCGCGTTTTCTTTATTCATCTCTTCCCCCGGGCCACCAACGCCATCTGTTCGAAGTACACGTCGGTGGGCTACGTACGAAGCACTCGGAAAGTCTGTATGCGCTCTTCCTTTCCCACGCTCCATCGCTCGCCGCGGAGTTCGCTGCTCTTCCCGTCACATCACTGCTTTCCTCGCTTCCCGCCACCAAACTTGGCTTTGATGTGTATAAGCTTGAAAAGGAATTTGACAGGTGGCAGCGCACGCGAGTGACCGAGGCGCGAAAGGCATTTGACGACATGCTACTTGAAAACTCCTTTGTTGAATTCTGGGGAAGGTTGGGTAAGCTTGGGGGTGAAGGTGCAGATGGAAGTGTGAAGCGGGATGATGACGGTGATGAAGAAGAAGGTGAGGGAGGGGGAGGCAACGTCGACATGAAGAAGCTGGCGAAGAACGTGGACATCACAGAAATGGAGAAGGTCTTGAAGGTGCGTACGCATCATTGCTCTAGATCGAGGGCAGTTGTCACAGCCGAATGACCAGGGCGACAAGCGGTATATTATGTTTGACCATGTTCCCGAGCAACGAGAACAATGGCTACGGGTACGTGGATAATAAAAGACATGCTAAATGAACCTGAAAAATGACCAACACCAGGATTACTTGACACGGCTGTCTGCCCCGAAGTTATCTGTACACGTGTGAGAGCAAAATGGTAGTAGTACGATGTGACATGTCAAATTGACACACCCGTGCGAATAAAACTGAAGCGATTCACAAACTTGACACGTCAGCCTGTCGGCGTTATATACGGCACTGCGCGAGTCCTACTCTTTCTCCCTTACTCTAACTTCCCGCAGACATGCGGCTGCTTAACTTTCTCATAACTGGTCTTACTCTTGTGTCTTACGCTTTAGCTCAAGACCTCACTCCCGAAGTCTCAGCAGAAAAACACCACTACCAGGTGCGACTTTGTCTAGTTCATTGTGACTTTAGTCGTAATATCAAACGCGTCACTAGAGCGATGTTACTCGTCTTCGCAAGATCGTAATAAACAGGTTTGTCTCTTGCAAGGATACCTTTCTGTCACTGACGCGTCGTTGATTAGTCTTTACTCGCATCGGTTGGTATGCCCACCCAATCATTCGAGATGCATTCTCACTTGGCAACAGTGATGTATTTCTGAGGGAGCTCATCTCAAACGCCAATGATGCTCTGGAGAAGTTCCGGTTGACTGCACTCACCCATGAAGGAATGTGGGATGGTTCCCAACTCAATATAACCATCAAGCCCGTCAATGGCTCGGATGGTTCGAGTGGGCGCATCATCATTACAGGTATTTTGTTCTATCTAGTCATTTTTATAGCGCTGAAGTTGAATGTAACAGACAATGGCATTGGCATGACCCCAGACGAAATGGCCAAAAACTTGGTGCGTGCATTCACCGACTGCGCAGTAGACGTCTGTCTCTAATCGAGCCTAAAAAGGGAACCCTTGCTAAATCTGGGACTGCAGAATTTCTTGCGCAGGCTGAGGGCAGTCTCGAGGGAATGACTAACAGTAATCTGATTGGTGCTTTCGGCCTTGGCTTCTACAGCAGGTGTGCCCTTCGCATTTTCCATATATCTGTCATCCTCATATATATATTCCCAGTTTTTTGGTCGCCGATCAGGTCTACGTCGCTTCTGTTCCCGCTAAAACTCCTGAAAATCCCGATCCCCAGCAATATATCTTTAGCTCTTCCAGTGACGATAATGATTTCGCAACCTACCTTGACCCTAGGGGCAAAACTCTGGAACGAGGTACAGAGATAACGCTGGTCCTTAAGCCCGATGCTGTGGAATATCTCCATCAACAAACACTCGTCGAACTTATCAACAAGCACTCTGTGTTTTCTTCGTCTTTCCCTATTTATATGTTCGCACAACGAGAAAAGGAGGTCCCTGAAGAGCCAGTGCCCGAACCCCTCCTTAGTGACGAAGAAACAGATCGTACGGAAGACGAAGCTGTTATCGAGGAAGTAGAGAATACTCCACAGGAAGTCAAAACGAAGACCATCCTGGTCGATGAGTGGGACCATGTCAACCCACGTCCCTCTCTCTGGACTAGGTACTCATGCTTTCGGCATCTGTGGTAGCTCCAACTTACAGAAAGCATTGGACAGAGACCCCAAGAACGTCTCAACCATCGAATATGAACTGTTTTACAAAACGTATTTCCTTGACTTTACCAACCCCATTACGTGGAACCATTTCTCTGGCGATTTGGGCTCTGGCGTTTCATTCCGTGCACTCCTTTATATTCCCGGGACCCTATCGAATGAGTTCTGGCAAGGATCGCAAATCGCCACTAAAGACTTACGTCTCATGGTCAAGCGCACTTTCATCACGTCTGATTTTGGCGAAGACTATTTACCCAAGTGGGCTAGCTGGGTCAAAGCCATTATCGATGGTGCGAAGACTTCCACTCCAAGCGTTGGAGTATTGTTTATGCTGACCACGTTGTCTTCTTAGCTGACGATCTGGCGCTGAATGTCTCCCGTGAGATGCTTCAGAACGCATCGTTCCTCCGTCAAATTAAGCAAGCCATCTTGAAGCGTATCATCCAGGCATTTACAAGGCTCGCCGAAGATGAGCCAGAAAAGTTCGATGAGGCCCAAAAGATCTACGGAAACGTATTCAAGCTTGGTGCAGTTGAAGACGCGAAGAACAGTGAGAAGTTGGTTGCACTGACACGCTTCACGACAAACCAACGGAATTCCACGTCTTTGGACCAGGTGAGCTCTCGTCGTGTCTGCAGTTGATTAACTAACAATTGTTTGCAGTATATCGAGAACAAGAAGGCTGGCCAGAAGCAAATTTTCTATGTCTCTGATGCTGGGAAGAGTGTGTCATCCCTAGCCAAGAGCGTTTTCGTGGAAAAGTTGCATGCCCGCGGTTATGAGGTGCTCCTATTAACACATGCTCTTGATGAAGTCCTAGTGCACCAACTCAAAAAATGGAAGTGAGTATAATGTTATAGCATACCTGACTTCCACTGATAGATCCATCGTCAGGGGAATTCCCTTCCAAGACGCGGCTAAGGCTGGATTACAATTTGGTGATGAAGGTGAGCCTGACGGGCAGAGTTTCCGACGCATGGAACCGGCTCACATAGTTGGGCAGATCTCGATCCTCAGGACGAGAAGGCTACGAAGGCAGAGACCAAGGAGAAATTTAAGCCTCTTCTGAGCTGGTTGAAGACCCAAGCTCAGGACATCGTTCGTGATGGTTCGCATTGCACTGTTCTTTCATTTTTTTGTATCTCTGACTTCTTGTGCAATAGTCGTTATCTCTGATCGCTTAGTGGCCAGCCCCTGTGCTATCG
>WNFD01007208.1_pt1 | contig 11493 bp, 8 predicted proteins | sample 5400491 | NCBI WGS metagenome assembly WNFD01 (sample SAMN13153343, study PRJNA577476) | soil metagenome | isolation source: 120 cm saprolite under Douglas fir tree site 2 hole 2 replicate 2 | place: USA:California | collected 2015-04-18 | reverse complement strand
CCCGTGGGTAGCCTCGTCATCCAGGCCGGCGCGGGAACGGGCAAGACGCACCGGCTCGTCGAGCTGTGCGTCGAGCTCCTGGGCGGGGCGGAACCGCTGCCGCCGGCGCGGCTCTGGGCCGTCACCTTCACGGAAAAGGCGGCGGCCGAGCTGAAGGGGCGGCTGCGCCGGCGCGTCGATGCGCTCGCGGCCGGCGAGCCGCACATGCGCGACCCCGCGTTCTGGCGCCGCGTGCGGCGCGATCTGGGGCTGGCCCAGGTCGGGACCATCCATGGACTCTGCGCGCAGATCCTGCGCCGGCACGCCGCGGCGGCGGGCATCGATCCCGGCTTCCAGCTCCTCGACGAGGCCCAGGCGCGGCGCATCTTGCGCGAGGCGTGCGAGGCCGACTCGCTGCGCGCGCTCGAGGGCGCGCTGGGTCCCGAGCGGGAGCGGGCCGCGCGGCGGCTCTGCGCCGAGATGGGCTTTCGCGGGCAGTCGAAGTTCGGCGGCGGCGGGCTCGCCGACGAGCTGGCGGCGCTCCTCTCGGCGCTGGGCGAGAGCGGGCGCGCCCCGCAGCCCGTCGAGGAAGCGCGCTGCCTCGAAGCTGACGCGCGCGCCCGCGATGATTTGCGGCTCGCCATGGCATCGCTCGAGGCGGCGCTCAGCAACGGCGGAGCGACGAAGACCGCGCTCAACGCCGCCGACGCCGTCGTGGCCTTCCGCGGGGCGGCGCTGGCGCATGCGCCGGGAGAGCTGGCGCGAGACTGGCCCTCGCTGCGCGGCGCGTACGAAAAGGTCTGTGGCCGCACCGGGGGCGCGCTGGCCGAGTCGGTGGCCGCGGCGAAGGCCGCCTTCGAGGCGCTCCTGGAAGGCGATGCGGGCGTGCGCGCCGCGCGGTTGGCGCGCGATCTGGCGCTCGTCGCGGCCAGCGCGCGCGAGCGGTATCGCGCCGCCAAGGCGCGCGCGGGCGCGCTCGACTTCGACGATCTGACGCGCAAGTGCTGTAACCTAATGACCGGCGACGCGCCGGCCCTGGAAGCCGAGCGCGCCCGCATCGGCGCGCTGCTAGTCGACGAGTTCCAGGACACGAGCCGCGCGCAGCTCGAGCTGTTCGAGCGGCTCGACCAGGGTTCGCTGGTGCTGGTGGGCGACCGCAAGCAATCGATCTACGAGTTCGGCGGGGCCGACGTGGCGGGCGCGCAGGCCTTTGCCGCACGCCTCCTCGAGCGCGGAGCGGCGCGCCGCGTGCTGCGGGAATCGCGCCGGTCGCGGCCGGCGCTGGTGGAATTCGCCAACCTGCTCTTCGCCCGCGCCCTCTCCGCCTCGGGCAGGCCGTTCGACGCGACCTTCACGCCCGAGGACGCGCTGACGGCGTTTCGTCCGGCGGGGCCGGCCGGCGCGTGCGCCGAGCTGCTCGACGTGTCGGGCGCCGGCGTCGAGGCGGAGGCCGAGGCGGTCGCGCGCCGGCTGGCGGCGCTCCTCGCGCCCGTCGCTCCCGAGCGCGTCTTCGGTCCCGGCGAAACCCCGCGGCCCATCCGCGGCGGCGACGTGGCCATCCTCTTGCGCCGGACCACCAATCTGGAGGCGTTCCGCCGGGCGCTGTTGCGCCGGCGTATCCCGCACCTCGTCTACAAAGGCCGCGGCTTTCACGAGACGCGCGAAGTGCTGGACCTGCTCGCGCTGCTCACGCTGGCCGTCGATCCCGACGACGCACTCGCACTGGCGGCAGTGCTGCGCTCCCCGCTGGGGCCGGTGTCGGACGACGGGCTGGTGCTGCTCGCGCGCGGGCGCGGCCTCGACCGGCGGTCGCTGGGCGACCTGTCGGGGCTCGCGCCCGACGACGCCGAAACCGCCCATCGCGTCGCGCAGCTGCTCGCGCAACTGCGGCACGAGGTCGATCGCCTCGGGCCCGCCGCGCTCCTCGAGGCGGTGCTCGCCGAAACCGATTACGTCGCACGCATCGCCGGCGGGCTCTACGGTGAGCAGGCGGCGGCCAACGTCGACAAGCTCGTCGCGCTGGCGCGGGCGGCCGAGCTGCGCGGCGAGGGAGTGCGCCCGTTCCTCGCCTCGCTGCGCGACCTGGCCGAAGAGGAGGCGCGCGAGCCCGAGGCGGCGGTGGTCGAGGAGCGCGACCCGCACGCGGTCCGGCTGCTCACGGTCCACGCGGCCAAAGGCCTCGAGTTCCCCGTCGTGTTCGTCCCCGAATGCGCCAGCCCCGCCGCGCAAGCCGGCGCCGAACGCGTGCTGCTCGACCCCGAGATGGGAATGGCGGTCAAGGCGCGCGCCGCCGACGGAGCGCGCCGCTGGGGCCCGCTGGGCGCGGCCGTGCGCGAGCGGCGCCAGGAGCGCGAGCTGGCCCAGTCGCGCCGGCTGCTCTACGTCGCGGTCACGCGCGCGCGCGACCTGGTGGTCCTCTCCGGCCGCGCCCCCCAGAAGCAGGAATCGTGGCGGCGTTGGGTCGACGAGGCCGCTCCCGAGGCGGTCGAGCGCGGCCTGATGCGCGTCCTGCCCGAGGGCGGCCCCGCCCCGGCCGCGGCGCGGCCGGAGCGCGCGCCGCTCGACCCAGCCGAGCCGCTCCCCGCGGACGCGGAAAAAGACGAGCGCGTCCGGCGCGTCGAGTCTCGCGCGGCCGGCGCACAGCCCACCGTTTCGGCAACCGTCACGCATGTTGCCGACGCGCTCGCTTGCCGGCGGCGCTACCAGCTCTTGCACGAGCTGCGGCTCGAGGAGCGGCCGGGAGCTGAGCCCGACCTGCCGGACGCGCTCGACACAGAGCCTCATCGGCCCGCCGCGGCGCTGGGCACGCTGGCACACCGGCTGCTCGAGCTTTTGCCGCTGCAGCTCGGCGCGGCGGCGCGGCGCGCCGAGCTGGAGCAGCTCGTTGCGCTCGAGGGCGAGGATCCCGCGCGCAACGCCGAGGTGCTGGACGCGGCCTGCGCCTTCCTCGATTCACCGCTCGGGCGCCGCATGGCCGCCGCCCGGCCGGAGCGCCTGCAGCGCGAGCTGCCCTTCACCCTGCGCCTCGCGGACGCTCCCGGGCCCGAGCTGCTGCTGCGGGGGCAGATCGACGCCCTGCTCCTGGACGATGGCGCGGCCACCGTGGTGGACTACAAGCTCTCGCAGGCGCGCGACGCCGAGACGTATGCGGCGCAGCTCGACGCGTATGCGCTCGCCGCCCACGAATTGGTGGGCGGGTCGGTACCGGTCCGCACGGGCATCGTGTTCTTGCGCTCGAAGGGCGCGCCTTTCGCCGAACGGCCGCCGCCCGACACGGCGGCGCTGGCGCAGATCCGGAAGCGCCTCCTGGGGGCGGCCCGCGCCATCGCCGACGGCCGCGCCACCGGCGCGTGGCCCAAGGTGGAAGAGGCGCGCTGCCGCGCGCTGGAGTGCGGTTTCATCCGCCGCTGCCACCCCTCGGCGGAGTGATCACTTTGCCGGAGCGCGCCGCCCGTCAGTGCGCCCGCAGGGCGAGCCAGGCGGCGACGATGATGACTATCAGGATTGCGGCGGCGGTGAGGAGCGCCACCCGGTCGGGCTCGGTCCGGGCCAGGAGGGCCTGCGCCTCGCGGCGCTCCGCCTGGGGACCCGACGCCGCGGCCTCGGAGAGGAGCTGCCGCGCGCGGCGCACGTTGCCCGCCTCGAGCGCCTGCCGCGCCCGCGCCAGGGGGCTGGCCGGCGCGGGGGGCTCGCGCTGCGGCGCGGGGGCCGCCTGCTTGTTCTTCCTCGCCATGAGCGCGCGCACGTTACAACAAGCGCGATGATAAGAGGGAGCGGCCGATGGCCTCCGAGTTGATCGAATTCCGCCGCGCCTTCATCTGGCTGCTCTGCGGCATGCTGCTGCCCAGCGTGGCGCTGGTGGCTTTCGGCGTGGTGGCGGTGGCAAACGAGCGCGCCGCGGTGGAGCGCCGGCTGGCCCAGGATTACGACGCGAGACTCAACGCGCTCGCGCGCGATCTGAGCGTGCGCCTCGACCAGGCGGCGAGATCGGTACTGCAGGACTCGCCCGATCCGCTCGTCTTCTCGGTCCGCCCGCTCGACCGCTCCGAGCCCGCGCTGGCCGAAGCGCAGTACCGGGCCGCGGCCCTGCCCGAGGGCGGACACATCTTCGTCAGCGGCGAGTCGCAGGGCGAGCGCCGCGCCTGGGCGCTGGTGCGGACGCGCGGGCGCACGCTGGTGGCGCAGCTCGACCTGGTCCGCATCGCGTCCGAAGTGCCCCGGCTCGCCGAGGCGCGCTTCCCGCGCGAGCGCGCCGCCTTTCGCCTCGTCCCACCGCGCGAGCCGGTGCCGGCGCTGGCCGCCCTGAAGCGCATCGTCGCCGAGGCGGCTCCAAGCGCCACGGCAGTGGCCCGCATCGGGCTCGGCCCGCCCCTGGAAGGTTTTGCGTTGGCCGCCGAGATGCCCGGCGACGACCCGGCCGCGGCGCTGGCGTTCCGCAACCGCACGCTGTACATCGCGCTCCTGGTGCTGCTCTACATGGGAATCGGCGTGGGCTTCGGCCTCACCCTGCGCGAGATGAGCCGGGCCTACAAGCTGAGCCGCCTCAAGACCGATTTCGTGGCCAACATCTCCCATGAGCTGCGCACCCCGCTGACCGGCGTGCGCCTCTTCGCCGAGACGCTGCGCGAGGGCCGCGCCACCAGCCCCGAGGAGGTGCGCGAGTGCGTCGAGATGCTCTCGACCGAGTCGGAGCGGCTCTCCAAGCTGGTGGAGAAGCTGCTCGACTGGTCGCGCCTGGAGAGCGGCCGGCGCATGCTGCAGAAGGAGCCCATCGGCGTGCCCGCGCTGCTCGGGCAGATCGGCGAGGCCTACCGGGCGCAGCACCTCCCCGCCACCTACCAGACGGATGTGGAGCCCGACCTGCCGCTCGTCTCGGTCGACCGCGACGCCATGGCGCAGGTGGTGCTCAACCTGCTCCACAACGCCGTCAAGTATACCGGCGAGGACAAGCGCATCCGCTTGCGCGCGCGCCGCGCCGGGCGCAACGTCGCCATCGAGGTGGTCGACAACGGCCCCGGCGTGCGCTCGCACGACCGCAAGAAAATCTTCGAGCGGTTCTACCGTGGCGACAACCTGCTCTCGCGCCGCACCGAGGGGACGGGCCTCGGCCTGGCCATCGCCAAGAAGATCGTCGAGGCCCACGGCGGCCGCATCGAGCTGGACACCAAGATGGGCGAGGGCAGTACCTTTCGCGTGATCATTCCTCCTTCTTGAACCCATGGCGCACATCCTCGTAATCGAAGACGACCGTGCCATTGCTCTGGGGGTGCGGCTCAACCTGCGCAAGGAAGGCCACGAGGTGCGCATCGCGCAGGACGGCGAGTCCGGCCTGCAAATGGCGATGGAGCCCGACGTGGACCTGATAGTGCTCGACGTCATGCTCCCCGAGCGCAACGGCTACGACGTGCTCAAGGAGTTGCGCCGCCGCGGCTCGACCGCCTCGGTGCTGATGCTCACCGCCAAGGGGATGGAGGGCGACAAGATCGTCGGCCTCAAGCTGGGCGCCGACGATTACCTCGCCAAGCCTTTCGGGCTGGGCGAGCTGCTGGCGCGGGTCGAGGCCCTGCTCCGGCGCCGGCCCGCCGCGCCCGTGCAGCACGCGACGATGAAGTTCGGCCAGGTCGAGGTGGACCTCGACGCCCAGACCGTCTCGCGGAACGGCCAACCTATCGACGTCAGCCCGCAGGAGTTCAAGGTGCTGCGCCTCTTCCTCCAGAGCGGCGGCCGGGCCCTCTCCCGCGACGACATCCTGGCGCGCTGCTGGGGTGCGGAGTACGAGGGGACGCCGCGCACGGTGGACAACTTCGTCCGATCGCTGCGCGTCAAGCTGGAGGAAAACGCCGAGGACCCGCGGCACTTCCTCACCGTGCGCGGGCACGGCTACCGTTTCGAGAGGTGACCAGCGTGAAATTTCTCCAGACCGATCTTCCCGGCGTGATGGTGGTCGAGCCCGACGTGCATCGCGACGCGCGCGGGTTCTTCCTCGAGACGTTCCACGCGCGCAAGTACCGCGACGGCGGCATCCCCTACGACTTCGTGCAGGACAACCACTCGCGCTCGGTGCGGGGCACGCTGCGCGGGCTGCACGCGCAGCGCACCCGGCCGCAGGGGAAGCTGGTGCGCGCCCTGCGCGGGGAGATCTTCGACGTCGCGGTCGACATCCGCCCCGGCTCGAAGACCTTCGGCGGCTGGACCGCCGCGGTGCTTTCCGAGGAAAATTTCCGCCAGATGTTCGTCCCGCCGGGGTTCGCGCACGGGTTCTGCGTGCTGAGCGACCTCGCCGAGATCGAGTACAAGTGCACCGACTTCTACGACCGCTCCGACGAGATCGGCGTCCTGTGGGACTCGGCCGGCATCGACTGGCCGGTGAAGGAACCGCTGCTCTCGGCCAAGGACGCCGCGCTTCCCCGGCTCGAGGACCTCCGTGGCCGATGATGCGCGGCAGCGGGCGCGCGAAGTCCAGAGCGGCGCGGCGCGCGCGGCGGTGCTGGGCATCAGCGACGGGCTGGTCACCAACGTGGCGCTCATCCTCGGCGTGGCCGGGGCGCAGTCCGACCCGCACGTCGTCCGCCTGGCGGGCTTCGCCAGCCTGGTGGCGGGCGCGCTCTCCATGGCGGTGGGCGAGTACATCTCCATGGCCGCCCAGGTCGAGCTGCTGCAGCGCCTGCTGGCCGACTACCGCGAGACGCTGAAGCGCGACCCCGAGCAGACGCGCGAGGAGCTGGAGGAGTTCATCCGCCGCCTGGGCGTGAAACAAGCCACCGCGCACAACGTCAGCCAGCAGATCTTCGGCGTGCCGGACCGCGCGCTGGCCGTCTACGCGCGTTCGCTCGGGCTCGACCCGGACGAGTTGGGCTCGCCGTGGAAAGCCGCCGCCAGCTCGCTCTTCACCTTCGCGGCGGGCGCGTTCATGCCGCTCATCCCCTGGTTCTTCTCGCAGGGAACGCGCGCGGCCATGGCCTCGCTCGCGCTGGGCGGCGCCTCCGCGCTGGTGGTCGGGGGCGTGCTGGCCTGGCTGGGCGGCCGCAACGTGCTGTGGGGCGCGACCCGCCAGCTCCTGGTGCTGGCCATCGCGGCCGGCGCGACGTGGGGCGCGGGCCGGCTCTTCAACGTGGTCGTAACCTGATCCCTCATCGAAAAACCCTGCAAGCCCAGTGACAACGCCGAAGGCGTTGGCGCGGGCTTGCTCCCAATCCAAATCGCAATCGCACTCGGGTACTTTCAAAAATTCCGTTTGGGATTCGAGCTGCGTTTTCGTTTGGGTTCTCGTTTTCGTTCTCGTTCTCGTTTTCGTTTTCTACGCCTAGGCTGGTACCTCGCCCAGGGAGCGAGCGACCAGGTCGCGCAGACCCGTCAGGCTGCGCTCGAGCACGTTGCCGGTGTTTCCGCCGATGGCGACGGTGCTGCCCCGGAGGACGTCAAAGGCCATGCTGGCGGTGGAGATCAGGTTGCGCAGTTCGTGCGAGAGGATGCTGAGGCGCTCGACCTTGTCGTTGTCGATTTTCTTGATGTCCTGTTCTCGCTGCCGCGAGTACTCGGTGACGGCATTGGCGATGGCGTTGTCGAGGCAGAGGTTGAGGGTGTGGAACTCGTCCGTGCTGAACTCCACTCCGTTTTGGCCCGCCAGCTCTGTGACCACCTGGCAGATGTCGCCATAATCGTGGACCACCTGGCCGATGGTGAAGCCACGCCGCAACATGTCGTTGCCGCGCTGGGTGGCGCTGGCGCCAAGCGCCGGGGGCGCCGGCTTCTCGTGGCTGGTGTCGGCGAGCAGGTTGGCGAACTCGGTGAGGAAGATCGGCACGCCGTTCTCGATCTCGGCAGGCGTCGCGGGCGGCGAGGCGCGGGATCGCACCTTTGCGCGCGTGCGGAGAATGAGATCTGACCGGTTGTCGCGAATGAATTCGAGGAGCATGCGTGAAGCTACGCACCCCAAGGCCGACCGCCAATCCGGCCTGCGCTGAGCAAGATATGCAGCGCCCCAGGCGCTTTCACCTGAGTAAAAATTTGCCGCCTTTTTGCGCGATCTCGACCAGTTTCGGCGCCGGCGCGAAGCGAGGGCCGAACTTGTCCTGGTAGCGAAGCAACCGCTCAACCACTTGGGATGCGCCCAGCGTGTCGGCGTAGCGGAAGGGGCCGCCGCGGAATGGGGGGAACCCGAGGCCAAAGATGGCGCCGACGTCGCCGTCGCGGGCCGAGCGCAGGATGCCCTCGCCGAGGCAGAGCGCCGCCTCGTTCACCATCTGCAGGACGCAGCGCTCGGCGATCTCCGCCGGCGGCGGCGAGCTGCGCTTCGCACCCTGCGGCGACAGATCGTAGACGGTGCGGTCGACGACCTTGTGCTTGGAAGAGCCGCCGTCCTCGTAGAGGTAGAAACCCTTCTTCGATTTGCGGCCCAGGCGCCCGCTCTCCACCAGCTTCTCGAACCCGGCGGGCGCCCTGAGGCGGTCGCCGAACGCCTCGTGCATGATGTGCGCGACCTTGGCGCCCACGTCGATGCCCACCTCGTCGAGGAGCTGCATGGGCCCCACCGGGAAGCCGAAGTCGACCAGCGCGCGATCGATGTCCTCGACCGACGCGCCGTCGTTGAAGATGAACGCCGCCTCGTTCACGTACGGCGCCAGGATCCTCGACGTGTAGAAGCCGACGCCGTCGTTCACCACGATGACCGTCTTGCCGATCTTCTTCCCCAGCGCGACGACCGTCGCGATCGTCTCCGCGGAAGTGCGGGGGGCGCGGATGATCTCCAAGAGCGGCATCTTGTTGACCGGCGAGAAGAAGTGCATCCCGACGACCTTCTCGGGCCGCGCGGCAGCCTCGGCGATCTTTCCGATGGGGATGCTCGAAGTGTTGCTGGCGAAAATCGCCCCCGGCGCCTCGCGCTCGACGTCGAGCAGCGTCTCCTGCTTGAGCTTCAGGTCCTCGAAGACCGCCTCGACGACCACCTCGGCGTTCTTCATGCCGCTGTAGTCGGTGGTGCCGGTGACGAGCGCCATCTTCTCGTCGCGCTCGCTATCAGTCAGCCGGCGGCGCTTGACGCGATCGTCGAGGATGCCGGCGATCTGCTTGATCCCGCGCCCCAGGGCCGCGTCGTCCTTGTCCTTCAAACGCACCGGGATGCCCGCGTCGGCGGTGACGGAGGCGATGCCCGCGCCCATCAGGCCCGCGCCGATCATGGCCACCTTCTGCACCTTGCGCGGCTTGACCGCCGGATCGTCGACGCCGGTGTCCTTCTTGAGCGCTTGCGTGGCGAAGAAGATCTCGACCAGCCGCCGTGACACGTCGCTCACCACCAGCTCGCCAAAGAGATTCGCCTCGGTGCGATAACCCTCCTCGTGCCCCTTTTCGACGCCGGCGCGCACCGCCTCGAGCGCCTTCTCCGGCGCGGGATAGTGGCCGTGCGTTTCCGACAACAGCGCCTTGCGCGCCTGCTGGAAGAGAATCTTGCGCCCGACGGGATTCTCCTCGAGCGCAACGGCCTGCAAGACTTCCGCATCGGCCATCGACCGCAAGACTTTCGGCAGCCCACCTTTGAAATCGAGCTTGGTGCGCTGCGGCCGCAGCTCGCCGGTGGCCAGCTCGAGAGCGCGCCTGCGCGCGACGTCGAGCAGGATGGCCGTGGGAACCACCTCGTCCACCAGACCGAGCTTGCGCGCCTTGGAGGCGCGCACCGACTTGCCGGCGAGGATGATGTCGAGCGCGTGCGCGATGCCGATGAGCGCCGGCAGCCGCTGCGTTCCGCCCGCGCCGGGGATGAGGCCGAGTTGCACCTCGGGCTGGCCGAGCTGCGTCTTCTTCGAGTCGCTGGCGATGCGGTACGTGCAGGCCAGCGCCAGCTCGAGGCCGCCGCCCAGCGCCGGCCCGTGGATGGCCGCCACCACCGGCTTGCGCTTTCCCAGCTCCGCGAGCTTCTGCATCGCCTGCTGGCCGCCGCGCGCGAGCGCCGTGGCCTCGTCCTGCGTCTTGAGGGCGGCGAGCATGGCCACGTCGGCGCCCATGACGAAGCTGTCGGGCTTGGCGGAGGCGAGCACGATGGCCTTCACCGCCGGATCGTCGGCGAGCTTCTTGAACGCCTCCTCGAACTCTTCGAGGAACTGGGCGCGCAGCGTGTTGACCGACTCTCCCGGCACGTCCATCAGGACCACCGCGACGCCGTCCTGCCCGGTCTCGATGCGAAAGGCGCTCACGTCCTCTCCAGGATGCACGCCGCGCCCAGCCCGCCGGCGGCGCAGATGGAGACCAGGGCGGTGTTCTTGCCCGACTCCTCCAATTCGCGCAGCGCCTGGTGGACGAGCCGCGCGCCGGTGGCGCCGAAGGGGTGGCCCAGCGCGATCGATCCGCCGCGCGGGTTGATCTTCTCCTCGGGAACCTCGCCGATGGGCTGGGCGCCGCCCAGGTGCTCGTCGGCGAATTTCTTCGAGGCCCAGGCCTGCAGATTCGACAACACCTGCGCGGCGAACGCCTCGTGGATTTCCACCAGATCGATATCGTTCAAAGTCATGCCGGCGCGCTTCAGCGCCCTGGGCACGGAGAAGGCCGGCGCCTGCAAGAGCTGCCACGCCGGGTCCACCGCCGCATAGGCGTAGGCTTTCAAGAAGCCCAGCGGCCGCAGGCCCAGCTCAGCCGCCTTCTCCTCGGAGGAGACGACCAGCGCGGCCGCTCCGTCCGTCAAAGGCGACGAATTTCCCGCCGTGATGCTGCCGTATTTGCGGTCGAAGACAGGCTTGAGCCTGGCGTAACCCTCGAGCTTGGAGTCCTTGCGGACGATGTTGTCTTCGGCAACGACGATATCGAAATTCTTGCCGGTGATGACGCGCATCACCTCTTTTGCGAATTTGCCTTTTTCCCAGGCCTGCGCGGCGAGGACGTGCGAGCGGTGCGCCCAGGCGTCCTGCGCCTCGCGCGTGATGCCGTTCTCCTTGGCCATCTTTTCCGCGCTCTCGCCCATGGAGAGGCCGGTCGAGTACTCGGCGATGGCCGGCGGCACGGGCAGCAAGTCTTTTGCGCTCACGTCGGTGAAGGCGTGCAGCTTCTCCACCACCACCGCCTGCGCCACGGGCCGCGAGTACATGATGGGAATGTCGCTCATCGCCTCCGCGCCGCCCACCACCGCCAGATCGATCTCCCCCAGCGCGATCGAGTCGGCCGCGCTGGTCATCGCCTGCAGGCTGGTGGCGCAGGCGCGCACCACCGAGTACGCATCGACGTTCTTGGGCAGACCGGCGGCCAGCCCCACCTCGCGCGCGATGTTCGGCAGCTGCACCGAGGGGATGACCGTGCCGAAGACGATCTGGTCGATGGCCGCCGCCGGAACCTCGGCCCGCTGGACGATCTCGGCGACGACCTGCCGCGAAAGCTCGAGCGCGGAGAGGTCCTTGAAGGCGGTGCCCGACTTGACGAAAGGAGTGCGCAGGCCGGCGACGATGGCGACGCGGCGGCCGGGACGAGAGGCCATACCTACCTCCGTGGGAGGCGCGCGGTATAGCGGCCATGCTTCACCCGGTCAAGGACGTG
>WNFD01006687.1_pt1 | contig 11495 bp, 10 predicted proteins | sample 5400491 | NCBI WGS metagenome assembly WNFD01 (sample SAMN13153343, study PRJNA577476) | soil metagenome | isolation source: 120 cm saprolite under Douglas fir tree site 2 hole 2 replicate 2 | place: USA:California | collected 2015-04-18 | reverse complement strand
ATCAAAGGCGTCCGGCTGCAGTTCCTTGCTGAAGGTTTCAATCTGCTCAACCACGGCAACATCGTTGCGGTCGGTACAACACGATTTGCGCTTTCCAATCTTTCGCCTGTATGCGGAATCGCGGGCACGCCCTGCCTCCCGTCCCACTATTTGATGGCCTCAATGCTTTCGCAACTCCAACGGCAACCTCCGGTCCAAGAATCTTGCAGCTCGCCCTGAAATTCGACTTTGAGTCCAGAGCGGCGCGATCCTCTTGATGCAACCGATCCAGAGTTTGCCCATTGAAAGGTGTCTCAGTCGAAGTGTCAGTCGGCGAATTGGTCCAACACCGAGTAAAACGCTTAGAAACATTGTTCCTGGGGCGTTCACACCCGTTCTCGCCAAGCACACCAAGCATCTGAGCCTCGTGGATACCCTGTCGGTTGGCGTGGACCGCATGCAGCGAAACTTCGAGCCGATGAGGAAGCAAGTCGAGGCGTGGAAAGGAACCCGGCTTCCGGACGAAACCGCGAAGCTGGTCATCTATCGGGCTTTTGTGGAGGACGAGTTAGACGTTCCCAAGCACCTAGCGCGCCGTGTTCACGATTTGTACTTCAATCCGCAGATCGAGGAGTTCGCCCCACGGACGACTTGGAGTCTCTCCAATGCGTTCACGAGCGCGTTCAAGGAACTCGATCCGATCCCACAGTTCAGGGCTACTGCGAAGCTCGCACCTTTTATCGAGTCGGCAGCCGCAGTGGCGAACTAATCGCGACCTCGCAGTGCAACGGGCCGTGTATCGCGCGCGAGACACGGCCCCATTCCGTTCGATGCCGATCGTTTTGCGGGATGTCCTCAGGCCGAGCGGAATCAGGGCCAGTGCCACGATTGAGCGCGATTGGAGCTCCGAAAAAACCCATGAATTCGACGGTCGCAGGTGGGTAACGCTCACTAGGTTGGTGCTTTCGGCGGCTAGTTTGGATATCCTCAGGAAGGCCCTGTTACGATGGCACTCACTGACTAGGGCCCGGCGGAGTATGTCGGATCAGTTCGAGAATGAGGGAAACTAATATGGAAAAATTCGACAGAATCACTATTGAAGTTGCTCGGATGAATGGCGAGCCATGCATACGCGACCTCCGTCTTACCGTCCGCCGAGTGCTTGAGGCGCTAGCCATCTATCCCGACCGTATCGAACTCAAGCGCGAATACCCGGAACTTGAGGACGAAGACATTCGGCAGGCGCTGGCGTTCGCCGCCGCTCTAGTTGACGACAAGGTCTTGCCGCTACCACACACGTCCGATGGGATTGCTGCTCGACCAGGGCCTCCCACATTCAGCTGTCCTTCATCTTAAAAACGCCGACATCGAAGTGGCCCACGTGGGAGACAGAGGTCTAGCCACAGCAAGCGATTCGAAAATTCTCGACTTCGGCCGGCAGGAAGGCAGGATTGTGGTCACCCTGGATGCCGATTTCCACGCGTTGTTGGCACTGTCTGGAGCAACAGGGCCATCCGTAATTCGTATTCGGATCGAAGGTCTGCGGGCAGAAAGCCTCGCTACGTTGCTGGTTGATGCGCGGGCACACTTATTCATGCAAGGCCGACCAGCAGAAGGGCGGCGATTTGGTAACCAGTTGTAGTGCTCCCCGCCAATTTAGACCGTCAGGGCCTCGTTTTTAGTTAGAACTGCAAAAGCCAAGAAGGCCTCGAACTCTCTTCGTCCTCGGACCGGGCGCACCAGTGGGAATGCTTGCAGGGGCAGGGCATGGGGCATTGAGAACAGAGAAATCTCAGGAAGCCCCGTAAGGGAATGCTAGCCATGAAAGACCAGATTGGCGAAAAAACGCGCGACAAGACTCTGGTTTGGGGAAAGGCGACGGAAGGCAATCCCCGGGCTAGAGGTGAACGTCGAATGACCGAAAAGGTAGTCACAAACATTGGGGTTACGAGGAAGAACTTCCTCCGACCCCTCCGAAAACCACAGCGCTTCGACCAGCTTTACGCCAAATAAGGGATTAACGATGACCTCGCCTCTTGGACTGAGGCACTAAGAAGTGTCCCGCAGATTTGATGTCGGGCGATGAGAGGTCAATAATCTCGAGTGTTCCACCCGGGGCATCACACTTTCGTTGAGGCAGGGGCGCATGGATGTTGTTTCCTAGACGGGAAACCGCGCGGTCCGAGCTAAGCGATCTTTGGCGAAGCCAACAGGCATGGAAATGCGTCTGATAGATGCGAGCGGGCAGCCATGGCCTCAGAATCCAAACAAGCCTCCGGCATACAGATCCTCCGGGAAGGGTCCGCCGCTCTGCCCACGTTTGTTGTTCCTCGCCTGCTGCGCATTCAGGATGCTGCAAAGTACCTTAGCGCGACGACTTGGCAAATTGAAACCCTGCTGCGAGAGAAAACGGTTCCGTCATTCGTGCTTGGGAAACGACGTGTCGTCGACCGATTAGAACTTGATCGATATGTGGCGCGCAGGAACGCAGAGGCAAGAACTGCGCTCAGAGCAAAGACGGCCTGAAAGCGCTAGATCTGCCTTACGTGCGGGAACCCTAATCACCACATCGCGGCCACGGAGGCAATCGCAGCGTGGGTCGTTCAGGCGCCGAACGCTCGGTCGATCTCGCTGCGTAGCTTCGAAGCATCCGTCTCACCCAAATAAATCTGCGTTGTCTCCAGGCTCTTGTGCCCAAGCCAACGTTGAATCGTCCGAATTGGCACCCCGGCCTCGTGCCAGCGAGTTGCACACGTCTTCCGGAAACGATGCAAGTAGATATGCTCGCAAACCGGGTCCGTCTTACAGGAGACCTCGACCTTATGCTTCGAGTCGTATCTCCCCTTCGTTAGAGTCGTGAGACACTCTCCGCAATTTAGGCCGGCCCGAAACGCAATCCTTTTCAGTTTGCGCAGAAAGTGGTTGTCCGGTCTCCCTTCCTCATTCACGAATATCCAACGGCTGTGCGGCGCTTTTTTTTTCCTGGCGCTGAGCATGTCCACGAGGTTCGTCGGCATCGGAACGATGCGATCCTCGTGTTGCTTCGGAGAAAAACCAACGTCACTCTTACCGCGGACGTGGTAGGTCTTCTTTTCGAAGTCGATGTCCAACCACGCCGCAAAGGTCACTTCCTTGTCTCGACAGGCTGTTCCCAGAAAGAATTTGTAGCGAATCTTCTCTTCAGCATCCATCTCATCGAAAAGTTTCTTCAGTTCTTCATCCGTGTAGGCTCTAGCGATCTCGTCCTGAAAGCTGGGCAGATCGTCTGTGATGGAAAAATCCGTTTCGATCTTGTGTTCGTTCAACAGAGATAGCACCGTGATGATTCGATTGTGCAGTGTGCGTGCCTCGTATCCATTAGCCGAGAGATAGTCTCTGAAATCGCAGATAGTTTTCTTCGTGACCTCATCAAGAAATCTGATTTTAGTGGATTCGAGGAATTGACCAAGGTTGAGGCGGTATCCGAGGAAAGTCTTTTTCTTCTTTGTCTTCAAAGCCTCAGATAGAAAATCTTCGACGGCCTGCTTGAGAGGGATGCGATTAGCGTTGGAGATCTCCTCAAGCTCCGCGACGGTGAGCCCTTTTGTCCGGGCTTCAAGTGCCGCGGTTAAGTTGTCTGCTTCTGCACGAGCTTCCGCAAAGGTCTCGGCGGAAAGTGTCTTCCAAAGCTGCTTGCCATTAAAGAACGGACGGGCATAGAAAGCCCCGCTCAAATCGCGGGTCCGGTGACCTCGACCCTCCTCGATCCGTTCATATTTCCATCGATCGCCATTCTTGACACGCTTATAGAGGGACAGGCCGGGCATAACGGAAACTCCGGTTCAAATCACTGGATTATAGTAGCAAACTAGAGACAAGATGTCAAATGGCGCTTCTTTACAGGGTCTCTGAGATGTGGCGGAGGAGGAGGGATTCGAACCCCCGAGACCCTTTCGAGTCTAACGGTTTTCAAGGCGGGTGATTGCGCTCCGGCTCGCTGGTAAGTTGATGAAAACTAAAGACGGCGTTCGGCTCGCTCTGGACGGTTTGGGCACGGTTGGCAGCTTATTGGGATAAATTGGGATAAAGGCCGTTACACCTCGCGGCATTACTAGTGTGAGCTGATAGTCGTTGGCCGTTGATGCCCGAACAGCACCCCGGCGGCGTTTGTCAAATACTGTTCGTCGCTGAGCATCTCGACCAATTCGTCGGGAAATGAGGCGATTTCGCTCTGCAGATAGCCGGCAAGCTCGCGATAAATCTCCCGCCGCGCGTAAGGCGCTAGTTGGTTGCGACGACGCAGTGCATCCTGGATCAAGCTGGCAAGCTCGGGCGTTGCCGCGCGTCGCAGGCGCATAGCAATCGCGGGATAGTCCATGAAGGAATTATACTTCTGCCGGTTCCAAGCCTCGTCCGCCGGCGCGGGTAGCGGCGTTTCGCGCACCACCAGCGTTCCCGCGACCCGATCGCCGAATCGCTGCATCAGCCGGCTGCTCAGCACAGAAATTCCGCCCACAAGGTACGCGAGCGGCAGCGCATCAAACACGCGCATCAGATTCCGCACCCACGCCTGTTCGATGCGTAGCGGAAGGCCGGACTGGTCAATCACTCGCAAATGGAAGAGGCGTTTTCCGATCGTCTGCCCGTTCCAGAAACCCTCCAGCAATGCGCCATAAGCAAAGCCGATCGCGAATTCCACGAGCGTGATCGCCATGACTCCAAATCCCGGCGCTTTCGCAAAAATCCAGTAAATGAGCAACCCCACTCCGTTCACCGCCGCCAGCACGATAATCGTATCGAGCAGCATGGCGTAAAGCCGGGAAGCGGGACCGGCCAGCGGCAACCGAAAGAGCACGCCTTCCGGCGTTGCAATGGTCAGTTCGGCCGTGGTCGGTACACGGATTGGCTGAGGATCCGTCATATGTTCTCCTATGGAACTCGGACGCGGGCATCCGAAGCACTGTCTTTTCGCCCGATCAGTAGTAGATAGATCGTCAGCAGTGCGAGCTCCGCCGCGCCAACCGCAACCTTAAACCAATAAGGCACAACCGGCGCGTGGTGCTGTGAAAAAAACGCTTCCATTATTCCCGCCCAAACCAACATCAACGCCAGTCCGGCGATCAGCAGCAGCCATTCACGCATCTCCCGACGCATATTGCGATCTTCGTGCCGGCGCAGCAATAACCGCGCCAGGTAAAACCCGGCTTGCCCGGCGATCAGAATCGAAGGAATCTCAAACGCACCATGTGGCAGGAGCCATGCCGTCACGAAAAGTCCGAATCCCTGCTGTGTGTAGCGGACAGCAACGGCGCCCAGCAGCACGCCATTTTCAAAGAGCAGCAGCGCCGTCCCGATGCCAAACGTCACGCCCAAGGCGGCCGCCAATAGCGCCACTTGGACGTTGTGCGTGATCAGTTCCGCCGAGAACGCGGCTTCGATCTGCGTCGACGGCAGATGCTTATTCTGCCCTTTCTCCTCTTGATGCACGCGCTCGTCCGGATTGCGCAGGTAACCGGCCGGAAGCAGCGCGTCGACCGAAGCCGGGTCGTAGCGCACCGCCAGCCCGCCCAGTGCACAGCCCAAAACTGTGATCAGCACGGCCAGCACGAAATAGCGCGACTGGCGCCGAAACGCCTCCGGGAACGCCGTGAAAATCCGCAGCCAGCGGCGCGGCTGCCAGATTTCGGAGCGCGTTGCGGGAGCGTAGTACAGTTCCGCATACGCCCGCGCCACCAGCCGCTCGAGATATTGTCTTAGCTCAGGCGCCAAAGCCCCGTGTGTGACGCGATTTAAATCCGCGGCAGTCTGGGTATAAAGTTCTTGGAGCTGTTCGGCTTCGGCTGGATTCAACCGACGGTCCGGCCGGCCTTCTAGGGAGGTGAGCAGTGATTCGAGTTTGCCCCAACGCGGCCTCGCTTGTGCCTGAAATCGTTCGAGATCCAAAATCACAGCCGCTGCTCCCGCTTGCTTTCCAAATATCCTTCCACTGCCGTTCGTAGGAACATCTCCGGAGGAACAAACCGGAGCCGCACGTCCAAATGGCTTAGTTGCCGCGCCAACGCGCCCAGGCGCTGGTTTTCTTTTTCACCCGCTAGGGCCGCGTAGACGCCCTGGTCCGTCTGCGCCTCTTCGGGTGTCGAAAATGCCGGCTGCGCGTGTGCAGGCAAGATGCTCGTCATCAAGACGGCATGCGACGAGCGCACTAGCCCAACTCCGCGGCAGAGCGAATCCGAAAACGAGCGCTCCGCCAAATCGGCCAACAACACCAAATAAGCGCGCCGCCGCAGTCGCAGCCGAATTTCGCCGAACAACACTTCGTAATCCGGAGTCGTCGGTAAAGGTTCGAGATTCAGCAGGCGATCACGCAAGCGGTGAAACTGGAATTGGCCGCTTCCCGCGCGCAACCACGACTTGGGTTCATCCGCGTAAGTGACCAGTCCAAATTCGTCGCCCAGTTCCAGCGCGACGGTCGCGCCGACCAGCGCCGTTTCGACGGCCAGATCCAGCAGACGCCGCCGCCGGCGCTCTGTGAGGATATCGCGCTCGGGGTCCGCCGCCGGATCGAGCGTCAGCGCCGATGCCCGCGATTGGTCCACCACGAAATATACTTCCTGCTTCTGCTCCCATTGGAAAAGCCGCGTAACAGGAGCGCCCCGCCGCGCCGTGGATTTCCACGCGATCTCCGCGTAGTTATCCCCAGGCTGATATTCGCGCAAGCGCTCGAAATCGCGCCCGTGACCGGTCCACGGCGTTTGCCGCGAGGCCACGAGCGCGCGATACACCGGGCTGCGCAACATCTCCCGCCGGCCGGACCTCAAATCCGCCTCAATGCGCAACGCCTCCGGCAAATCGAACCAGCGGCGCAGGCGCCAGGTTCCGAAGCGCGAGCGCTGCTCGATGCCGACGCGCGGTCCCGGCCAAACACCGCGCCGAAGCAAGGCGACCTCGGGCGTCCAGGACCAAAGCAGGATTGGATCGCGGATGACCTCTGATCCATCGGATGGACTCGGCACCTCGAGTTTTAGCCGTTGCGGTCCGCGCGACACCCGAATGGCGCTTTCGCTTTCCTGTGTAGCCGGCATGATCGCCAAGCGGACCTCGCGGGTCGGTTGGCGCCTTCGGGAGCCCATAAGCGCGAGCGGAAGCTGGATGGTCTGCCCTTCGCGACCGCGGAGGCCTTTTTCCGGCAGAAGCAGAACCGGTACGAATTGTTCGCGGGCGAACCACAGCGCAACTCCGTCAAAACAAACCAGCAGCCCTACAGTCGCGGCGACGAACTCGAGCCACAGCCATCCGTGTGCAAGCCACGGTGCAATACACGCCCCTACGCCCAACAGCCCCAGCACCCACGCGAGCGATTCTGCTGGGCTAAATAGGGTTCCTGCCGGCCGAAGAGCTATCCGGCGATCAGATTTGTCGCGCGACTGCAGGTTGCGGCGGGCCGCTCCCAATGTCGCGTCGGTCTCGACAACCATAGCCGGCGCGCCAAGCGCACTCTCGGTTACGAACGTCTCGTTCCTGGGCGTCATAATTTTTGCCTGCTTCTATGTTGTTGGCTCGCCATCGTGTACGACATCGGCCGACTTACCGCGGTACTTGGACCGCCTCGAGCACGGAATTGATCACTTCCCGAAGTTCGACGCCTTCCATCTCGAACTCTGGTCGCAGCAGCATGCGATGCTCGAGCACGGGAGCAGCGAGCGTCTTTACGTCCTCGGGCAGCACGAAATCGCGCTCCTCGAGCCCCGCAAGCGCCCGCGATGCGGAAAGTAGCGCGAGCGTCGCCCGCGGTCCGGCGCCAACCCAGACGGCTGGGTGCTGCCGCGTCTGCCGAACCAAATTAACGATGTAAGTGCTTATGGCCTCGCTGACACGCACACGCGCCGTCGCCGCGCGCCACTGCTCGAGTTCGCCCGGCTGCAAAACCGGCGCACGGAGTTCCTCTGCCAGGCGCCGCTCTGGCGCTTCTCCTTCCGCCACCAGCCTCGCCAGTTCGTTTTCGTCTTCCGCGGTCGGATAGCCCATGCGAATCTTTACGAGAAAACGGTCCTTCTGCGCCTCCGGAAGCGGATACGTACCCTGATGCTCAATGGGGTTCTGCGTTGCAAAAACCACGAAGACGGGTGGCAGAGCGCACGTCTCCCGGTCAATCGTCACCTGCCGCTCTTGCATGGCTTCCAGTAGAGCCGATTGCGTTTTCGCCGGCGCACGATTGATTTCGTCCGCGAGCAGAAAGTTCGTGAAAATCGGCCCTCGCACCAGGCGGAATTGTTGCGTTTTCAGGTCAAAGACGCTCGTCCCGGTAATATCCGCGGGCATCAGATCCGGCGTGAACTGAATGCGCTGAAATTCGCCGGCCACCGCGCGTGCCAGGGCCTTTACTAACAACGTTTTTCCCACACCGGGAACCCCTTCGATCAGTGCGTGTCCGCCCGCAAGGAGTGTTACCAGCGTGAGATCAATCGCCTCGCTTTGGCCGACAATCACGCCGCCCAGCGCCTCTCTGACGCGCCGCGCGACGCTAGTGATCGTCGCCAGCGCCGCCCGCGCCTGCGGTTCTGGGCTCGCGGGCTGCGCTTGGCCATCCGCATCGAGTACTGGTTTGTCGTTCATGCGATTCGTGCCTCCTCGGGAGTCGTCTTCGGCGAAGCGGGGGAGCTATCAGGCGTCTCGCGATCCGTACGCACTAAGCCTTTCGCGGATGCGCGGCGCTCGGCGATGAGACGCCGCAGTTCGATGTATCCCGCGAGAGGCGGCTGTGCGAGCGCAGCGCGCAGGCGCGGACCCCAGCGCGGGTCCTTGGAAATGGCCTGCGCATCCTGCGGCGAGCGGTGGCGAAACTGGTCCCAGCACTCCGTCGCAACCTGCTCTGGCGCAATGCTCCGCTGAAGAAGGCGTTGCGCAGCCACACCGGCGGCTTCGCCATGACGGACGATTTCTGCGCTGCCGTCGCGTGCTGGGCGTCTCACCAAATCGCCTCCCATGCTCCAAAGCAGCGCGAGCAAAGTCGCCCAGAACAGCAGCAGCGCGGCTTGGAGCCGATACCTCCGCACGAGCCAGAGCACGCCCTCGTCTTGATGCAGTCCGTGCAACGTTTCGTCCACCCAAATCACGGGCCGCCCGCCAGCGAGAAAATCCACCAGTACTGGATTCGGATGCGTCTTGATCGCCTCGTTCAGCAAGAACGATTCCTGGCTCGCGGCGATCAGTTCGCCATTTCCGACTCGCCGCATGGCGATATAAACATGTGCCGGCGAACCGTCGTCAGGCTTTGGCTTAAGCTGGGACCCATCTGTCGCGTTCACTGGTCCCACATAGAGCACAGTCCACTCCGCGTCTGTTTTGAGCCAGGGGCTGTCGGCAGTGAGATAGATGGTCTCGCTTCCCGCCGGCATTACGGAGAAACTTGGCCCGGCCCAAGCGGTAGGTTGGTGTTTTCCCGGCCAGTTGTATCCATTCTCGACGCGCCAACCTTTCTCTTTTTGCCACTTGGGAACGCCGGATTTCGGCTTACCGCTAGGCTCAGGAATCGAGGCGACGCTGACTCCGGTTTCGTGCTGAATAAGGACCACGCGGCCCCCACGCGCAAGAAAATCCTCCAGCAGACCGTGGAATTTCCCCCCTTTAACCAACTTCCCATCTCGGGTTTCGACATCACCGTAGTCGTAACCGCCGATGAAGAACGCCGTGGTGCGCGTGGCATCCTGATCCGCGAGTGATTTCTCATCCTGGCTGCGCTTCACTTGATATCCGGCGCGGTCATAGGAATCGAACAGCAAGCTCGTGCCGTAAGGGTCCTGTCGAAAGCTGGATGCGTCATCGCTTGTTTTGGATTGATTCAGATGCGCCATCAGCAGCAGAACACCAAAGACGACCGCGAAAATGGCGGCGGCGAGCAGAGGGCCGCGCCAGTTCAGCACGCGTTGTTCGCCTGGACGATGGTCAGACATGGTTGAGCAGCTCCCGCTGACCTTGGCGGTATGCGGCGACCGCCGCTGGCGTCAGCGTGTGAGACCCATACCAAACACCATCGAACACGCGCAGGCTGCCGCGCAACTTCTCGGGTATTTCGACGCGCGCCTCGAGCGCTGCCTGCGGGCGCCGTCGCCACCGACGTGTGAACTCATCGAAGTATTCGCGATTGGTGCGATCGCGGCGAATTGTCAACCATTCGCGCTGCGCCAGTCCAGCGAGAAGGCCCAAGTATGCCGCGCGCAGCGCCAGCCGCAGATCGCCCTCCCCTTCGAGCCGCTCCGCCAGCGCGAACCATTCGTCCTCGGAACGCTCACTTGCAACCGCCGCGTTGCTGAGATTAGGCAGCGGCGGGACTGCCGCCGGAACGGAAACTTGGGCAGCTTCGCGTCGCCTCCGTAGCCAAAACAGCATCGCTCCTACCCCCAGCGTCAATATAGCAACCAGCGCCAGCCACAAGCGGAGGTCCTTCATTTTCCAGCCGCCGCCCTTTCCGTTCCCCGTCGAGAGATTCAGCCCGCGCGGCCAAAGTTTACGAAAAAACTTACCGAGCGCATCCCAGGCGCAATTGATGGCGTGCCCGATCTTTGAGAGCTGCTTCTCAAACCAGGTTGGCGGGCTGGGGTGCTCAGCGTCATGCCAACGATAAATCGCGCGCTGTGATTCCTCATCCATAGCCTGGCGTAATTTGTGAACGCGTGCTTCCTGCGTCGAATCAGCTGCCGATTCCGCGCTGCTTCGGCTTGAGGGCACCTGCGCCCCGCGCGCTGTCGCCGTTTGGGCACCAACAAGCAGAATCGTCGCTAGGAGGGCAAAGGAAACGAGCATCGCCCTGCCGGCAGCTCCGGCGGATGCAATCATCTCTGCCTTCTTCCGCTGGTCGCGCGGCAGGCTTGCCAGTAATCCGCGAAGGTCGTCGCCTTCCCGCCGCGACCTCAAGTGCTGGTAGACCACGACGAAAGTACACTTGACGATCGGATCCAGCGCGAGCCAGGCCCCTGCTAAGAGCGAGAGCCAGAACGCAGAGCTACGCAGGAGCGCATAGATTCCCATCATCGTGGACAAAAGCGTATCCACGCCGAAAATCGAGTGCAGAAGCTGCGGCACAACCAGCGCCATGATGAAGCCGTTGAGCCACACGGCGATCCAAAGAGGGATGAACATCAAGAAAAGGAGTAGGCTGCCGCCGTACCATTGGCCCGCGAGCGCCAGGCATCCACGAAGCGAATGCCGCTCGGACGCGTCCTCTCCCGCCTCGAGGGCGGCGAATTGGCACGCGCCATAGAACCACGGTGCCCCGGCGACGCTCGCCAGCGTCGCCAATGCAGAGGCGCTCAGAGCGATTTTCCATGCGGGCAGGCGTCCCCTAGCTGCAGCTCGGGCGAACGCGCCCGAAAAGTTTGGTCTTGGCACGCCAAAGGCGCGCTCGCGAACGCCTTGTACGTAGCTGGCGATCATCAACACGCGCAGCAGATACGCGCCGGTGAGCAGCGCCGCCTCCATCAGTAGCACGCCATTCGATAAGCGAATCTGGCCGTTGACCACCCACATGGGAATAAAGCAAA
>WNFD01006686.1_pt1 | contig 11495 bp, 10 predicted proteins | sample 5400491 | NCBI WGS metagenome assembly WNFD01 (sample SAMN13153343, study PRJNA577476) | soil metagenome | isolation source: 120 cm saprolite under Douglas fir tree site 2 hole 2 replicate 2 | place: USA:California | collected 2015-04-18 | reverse complement strand
GTACCAGTAGTTAGGCGCGAAGCTGTTGCCGCACACAGTGTTGTGCGAGCCGGCGGCGAGGGATTTGACGCCCAGGCTCCGGTAGGTCGACAGGAAGTTGAAGGGGTTGTTCGACTGGAGGGAGCCGTTGAAGAAGAATCCCTCGTTGGCCTTCGTGAGCAGCGTCCCGTCGTCGAGCACCAGGTCCGGACCTGTATTACCAAAGTTCCCATTGTTGCCGATGAACGTGTTGTGGTCGGATCCCCATCCGACGTAGGCGCCGGCGATGAAGTACGGCACCACATGGGCGTTCCATTCGTTCCCAATGGGCCCGTTCGCCGAATACGTGTTGTTGGTGAACGTGTTGTTGTTGCTGGCTCGGACGAGCAGCCCATCGAAGTCGGCCGTTTGCAGGGAGACGGTGTCCAGGGTGTTGCCATCGGAAGACTCGACGATCCCTCCGAAGTAGTCGGGGTACCGAACATTGACCCGCTGGACGGTGTTCCCGCTGGTGTTGACGAGCACGAAGCCCGCGTAGGCGTCTTCATTGAACAGATCGTCTGAGACGGTGTTGCCTGAACCGCCCTTGATCAACAGGCCTCCGGTTGCGTTGCCCGAAACACCGGCGATCCACGGGTTGCTCGGATCGCTGAATGAGATAGAGGCCGAGCCCACGGAGTCAGGGTTCGAGAGGCCGTTGTGGTTAAGGTTCATGAACGTGATCACGTTGTGGGAGGAGTTTTCGAGCCGCACGCCCCAGCCGCCGTTGGTGTTGATCGAATCGCCGGTCACGGTCACGCCTGACGTGTTGATCAGCTCGATCCCGTTGTTCACGGCCGCGACCGCGAGGCTGCCCGGCGTGTCGACATTGGCATGGTTGATCCAGGCCGGGCCCGTGACGCTGCTCAACAGGATGCCGTCTGCCAGCCCATTGGTGTGGACGGTGGGGTGGTCAAGCACGAAGCTTTTGCTCGTCCCCGTGATCGAAATGCCCGGCGTCGTATCGGACTGGATAGTGACGTTGCCGATCACGTAAGGGTCGCTCGCAGTTCCGGTTCCGCTCGAGACGCAGCCGCATTTCGCAAACCCGCTGTCGCCGTTGATGACGATGACGCCGGTACTCACAGCGAACGCCTGCAGGCTCGCCGGCACGGCCAGGGGTACTGCCAACGCCAGGGCTGCTAGAACGCTGCGTATCCGTTTCATTGTCCCTCCTCGTGTTGCGCCCGCCGGCGGCAGGCGCGGTAAAGCTTCGGAAAAGACGCGCCGTGAAAACCGTTAGGTCGCGCGAACCGGGTGCCACAACCTATAGCACGGCCGGGGGCGGCTTGACAAGAGGGACCTTAAGCCGTATTAATCCGTTTACAGCTGGGCTTAAGTCGGCGCGAATACGAGGGAGGGAGTTGGCGGCACCCGAGGTGAACGACGTCGAGCTGCAGCGGGTATCGAAACGTTACGGGGCCGTCCGCGCCGTCGACGGGATCGACCTGCGGGTCGGCCACGGTCAGTTCTACTCCCTCCTCGGGCCAAGTGGCTGCGGCAAGACGACCACGCTCCGCCTGATCGCGGGGTTTGAGCATCCCGACAGCGGGCAGGTGCTGATCGGGGGCCGGGACGTCGCCCAGCTTCCGCCCTACCGGCGCGACGTGAACACGGTCTTCCAGCACTACGCGCTGTTCCCGCACCTGACCGTGGCTGAGAACGTCGCCTTCGGCTTGCAGCAGCGCCGGGTGCCGCATGGCGAGATTGACCGCCGGGTGGCGGAGGCGCTGGAGATGGTCCGCCTGGGTCCGCTCGGGCAGCGACAGCCGCGCGAGCTCAGCGGCGGCCAGCAGCAGCGGGTCGCCCTCGCCCGCGCTCTGGTCAATCAGCCGACCGTGCTGCTCCTCGACGAGCCCCTGGGGGCGCTCGACCTCAAGCTGCGCAAGGACATGCAGCTAGAACTCAAGGACCTGCAGCAGCAGGTGGGGATCACCTTCGTCTATGTCACGCACGATCAGGACGAGGCCCTCACGATGTCCGATCGGATCGCCGTAATGCAGGAGGGACGCATCCTCCAGGAGGGAACACCGAGAGAAATCTACGAGCACCCAACGACACGCTTCGTGGCCGATTTCATCGGCCTGACGAATTTTCTCGACGGGGAGGTGGTTGAGCGACACAACGACCGCGTGCTGGTCAAGACGAGAGCCGGGCTGGCCGTCTGGTGCGCGAGCGGGGGTGGGGCCGCGCCGGGAAGTCCAGTGACAGTCGCCGTCCGTCCGGAGAAGATCGAGATCCATCAGGATCGGCCGCCCACCACGATCAACTGCTGGCGCGGCCAGGTGGTGGCCGGGACCTTCCTCGGTGAACAGACGGAATATCGCGTGCGCCTGGAACCGGGCCAGGAGCTCGTGGTCCGGCGGCAGAACCTCGGTCTCAACGGCAGCAATCCACCGGTGGCGCCCGGGGCGCTCATCTACGTGACCTGGCCCCCGGATGTCAGTCTCGTGCTCCCACGTCCCGCACTCAACGAAAGCTAAAGGAAGGAGGAGGAACTATGACGCGAATACTAGCCAGCGAGCTAAGCCGGCGCGAGTTTCTGGCGCTCTCAGCCGCGGCATCCGGAGGCCTGGCGCTGGCCGCCTGCGGCGGCGCCGCCGTCGCTCCCGCGGCCACCCAGACGCCCATCGGGCCGATGGAGTCCGAGCTGAGCATCTACAACTGGGACCAGTACCTGAACCCGGACACGCTCACAGCGTTCAAGGCAAAGTATCCGAGCCTCAAGGTCGACACCGCCACCTACGCCAGCAACGAGGACATGCTGGCCAAGATCGAGGCAGGCGCGAAGGGCTACGACATCGTGGTCCCGACCGGCTACATGGTTGAGATCATGATCAGCAAGGGGCTGCTGCTCCCGCTCGACTTCCGGCAGCTCACCAACTTCAGCCATGTGGACAAGATCTTCCGCAACCCTGGTTACGACCCCGCGAGCAAGCACAGCCTGCCGAAAGACTGGGGCACCACCGGGTTCGGCTACCGCACCGATAAGATCCCGGGCGGCATGACCAGCTGGAAGCAGTTCTTTGACAACGCCTCCCAGTTCAAGGGCAAGGTCAGTGTGCTGGACGGGGCGACCGAGGTGGTCGGGATGGCCCTCAAGTACCACGGGTTCTCCTACAACTCGGACAAGGACGAGGAGCTGTCGAAGGCCCGCGACCTGCTGCTCCGGTTCAAGCCCTTCGTCGGCAAGATCACGTCGACGGATTACAAGGCCGACCTGACGAACGCCAACATGTGGGTCTCGATGGGGTGGAATGGCGACTTCGAAGCCATCAAAGGCCAGACACCGCCGCCGCCCGTGCTGTACGTGGTCCCCAGCGAGGGATCCGAGCTCTGGGTGGACACCTGGGCGATCCTGGCCAGCGCCCCACACCCCGTAGCGGCGCACGCCTTCCTCAACTTCTTGCTGGACCCGAAGATCCAAGCCCAGGAAATCCAGTTCACCTACTACGCCCAGGCCGAGTCGGACGCCCTGCCGCTGATCCCGGACGCCATCAAGAACGATCCCATCGTCTACCCGTCGGCCCAAGCTATCCAGCCGCTCGAGACGCGGAAGGCCACCCCCAAGGGGCAGAAATCGCGCGACCAGATCTTTACGGAGTTCAAGGCGGCGTAGCCAGGTGATCGGACGCCGTCTCCTTCGGCTGAGAGCTCTGCCGGCGCCAGCGCTCCTGGCGCCGGCGGGCCTCTGGTACCTGGCCTTCTTCGTCGTTCCACTTGGCTTCATCCTCGTCTTCAGCTTCCTGACCTCGGCCGACTACGGCGGCATCGAGCTCAAGTTCAGTCTCAGCAACTACCCGCAACTGCTGAGCGACCCGATCTATCTGCGCATCTTTCTGAACACCATGGGCATGGCCTTCAGCGGCACGGTGTTGTGCCTGCTGGTCGGCTTCCCCCTCGCCTATTTCCTGGCCACCCGGGCCGGGCGCTGGAAGAACCTGTTCCTGGTCATGCTGATCGTCCCCTTCTGGACCAGCTTCTTGACCCGGACCTACGCCTGGCTCATCCTGCTCAGCGACAACGGCCCGCTGAGCCACGCGTTGCGGCAAGCGAACCTGCTGCACACGGATCTGAACTTCCTGTATTCGTACAAGGCTGTGTTGATGGGCATCGTCTACAACTACCTGCCCCTGATGGTCTTTCCCCTCTACGTTTCCCTGGAGCGCCTCGACAAGCGGCTGCTCGAGGCGGCCAAGGACCTGGGCGCTGGAAGGCTGCAGACCTTCTGGCGGATCACGGTGCCGCTGACCATGCCGGGGCTCCTGACCGGCTGCCTGCTGGTGTTCATCCCCCTCACCGGCGAGTACGTCATCCCCGCGATCCTCGGCGGCGCCAAGAGCTTCATGATCGGCAACCTGATCGGGGATGAGTTCGTGAGCGCCCACGACTGGGCCTTCGGGTCCGCCCTGGGCATGGCGGTGATCGTGCTGTTGGTGGTGTTGATCACGATCTACTTCCGGGTGGCGCGCCGCGCCACCACGGCCGAGATGGCGCTCTAGGCACATGGCCACTATTGCCCGCTCGCGGCCCCGCAGCCGTGTCGAGGCCAGGCCCGACCGGATCGGCCGCCTGTTCGAACCGGCCCTGCGGACCTGGACGGCGCTGGTCTACGCCTTCCTCTTCGTGCCCATCGCCACCGTGGTGTTTTTCTCCTTCAACGCCTCGCGCCTGGTCGACGTCTGGACAGGCTTCTCGCTCAAGTGGTACGGCACGGCCTGGACCGACCCGTCGATCCTGGACGCGCTGCGGGTAAGCGTCACCGTCGCCGTCATCAATGCGGTGCTGGCCACCGCCTTCGGGACGCTCGCCGCCATCGGCATGCAGCGGGTTGGGCGCCGGCTCCGGACTGTCTTCGAGACGATGGTCTACGGCACCATCGTGACACCGGAGATCGTGATCGCGATCGCGTCTTTGCTCTTCTTCGTCACGATCAACATCGACCTGGGGATTCCGACGATCGTGATCACGCACGTGGTCTACAACACCAGCATCGTGGCCCTCATCGTCCGGGCCCGGCTGGCGGGCATGGACCGGACGCTGGAAGAAGCGGCGGCCGACCTGGGAGCCACCCCGGTCCAGACGCTGCGCCGGGTCACCATTCCGCTGCTGTATCCGGCCATCCTGGCGGGCGGCTTGCTCGCCTTCACCTTCTCCTTCGACGATTTCGTCCTGACCTTCTTCGTCTCGGGCGCTACCTCGACCACCCTGCCGCTCAAGATCTTCTCGATGCTCCGGTTCGGGATTTCCCCCGTGGTCAACGCCGTGGCCACCGTGATGCTGGTCGTGACGCTGACCTGCATCTTCAGCGCGTCGCTGATCGTGCGCCGGCACGGCCGAGGCGAGGGGGAAGCCGGCCTGCTGCTGACCGCCGCCCGGTCGGCCGCGCAGCGGAGGGCGGCATGAGCGGGTCGCTGGGCGAGCGGATCCGGACGATGCGGGAGACGCGGGCCCAGTCGTTGAAGCAGCTGGGGCAGGCGACCGGCTTGACCCAGAGCTTCCTCTCCCAGGTTGAACGCGACCTGACCTCGCCGTCGGTCGCTTCGCTCCGGAAGATCGCGGAGGCGCTCGGCACTTCCATCGCGACCTTCTTCGCCGGCGGCTCACCCAACGGCAGGCTCGTCCGCAAGGACGCCCGGCCGGTCCTGGTCCACCCGAAGCGGCGCTGGCGCGACTCGCTGCTGACTCCAAGCCTGACCGGAAAGTTGCAGGTGATCTGGACCGAGATCGAGCCGGGCGGTGGTTCCGGCGACGAGCCGTACACCCACGACTCCGATGAGGAGTGCGTGGTCGTGGTTCGAGGCAGGCTCGATTTCTGGGTCGGGGAGGAGCATTACCGCCTGAAGACCGGCGACGCGCTGACGTTTGAAAGCCGGATCCCGCACAAGAATCGCAATCCCGGTCCGGGGAAGACCCAGGTGCTCTGGGTGATGACCCCACCATCGTACTGATGGACCAGCGGGCGCTCGTTCTCGGGGGAGCCGGGACCATGGGACGCGAGGTCGTCCGCGACCTGGCCCTGACCAGCGGCTTCCACGAGATCGTGGTTGCCGACCGCGACCGGGCCGCGGCGGACCGTCTCGTGCACGAATTGCACGACCGCCGTCTGCGCGCCGAGAGTGTCGATGTCACCCAGTCCGACCAGGTGGAGGCGCTCATGCGGCGGGTGGACGTGGTCGCCAACTGCACCACCTACCACTACGGCCTCGACCTGGTTCGCAGCGCTATCCGGTTCCACCGGCCGTACGTCGACCTGGGCGGCCTCTTCAACACCCCCCGTCAGCTCGAGCTCGGCCCAGAGGCAGAGGCCGCGGGAGTGGCGATCGTACTGGGCTGCGGGGCGACCCCGGGAGTCACCAATTTGATGGCGCAGGCGGCCGCTAGCGAGATGGACGAGGTCGAACGCGTCGAGATCGCCTTCGGCAGCTTGCGACCCCTGGCCGCGTCGCCGGGTTTGCTCGACACCATCCTCGAGGAGTTCAGCCCGACGATAGCCCGCTTCTACTACGAGGACGGCCGGTTCGTTCCGGTCCCTCCGTTTGCCGGGGCGCGGGTGCTGGAGTTTCTGCCGCCGGTGGGGGCGCTGGAGACGTACTTCGTGCCCCACTCGGAGACGCACACCCTGCCCCGGTTCCTCCTCCACCGGCCGATCCACGTCTCGGTCCGCGGCAGCTGGCACCCCGAGATCATGAAGGCGATGCGGGTTTTCCTCGACTACGGCCTCACGGCCGAGGAGCCCGAGCCAGTCGATGGCACTGTGCTCAGCCCCAGGTCGTTCTTACGGGCTCACCTGTTGCATCGGCAACCTGCCCTGGATGGACCGGTTGCCTTCTTCCTCCGCGTTGACGTCACGGGGCGGCGCGGGTAGAACCCTTGTGCGGCGTCGTACCGCTCGGCCCATCCGACCGATTGGGGCCCGGCGGGGACCGCCCGGATGACCGGCATCCCCGCGTCGATCGGCTTGCAGGCGCTGGCCCGCGGGCAAGTCGCCCGCACTGGCGTCCTGGGGCCCGAAGCCGCCTTCGCGCCGATGCCATTCTTCCAGCAGCTGGCGGATCGCGGGATACGAGTGACTCATGACTAGTGTCCCGGATCAGAAATTCGTTGGAAATTCATCGGCCTGGGCGGCCGGGCGCCTGCGGCGCCGATGCCGGCGTTAGGGGGCCCGGCGGGAGCCGTCACCTATCGACCGATAGGCTCCTCCTTCCGCCACCCCTGCTGCAGCCCGGATCCGGGCTTGGCACCGGCCGCCGAGGCCGCGACTTTCTCAATGAACTTCCGATCCGGGACACTAGCCACCTTATGATCGCTATATGTGTCGAAGCATCAAGACCCTGAGACGGGGCGACAGCCGGGCGAGCGACCGGGAGATCGAGGAGGCGGCCCTGCAATTCGTCCGCAAGGTGAGCGGCTACCGGGTCCCGTCGCGGGCCAACGCCTACGCCTTCGACGAGGCGGTGGTCGAGGTCACGGCGGCGTCGCGGCGCCTGCTCGATGGCCTCCGGCCGGGCGCCCGCGCCTAGCGGTGCGGCCAGGTCACCACGAGCGCGCCGATCAGGCTGGCCACCGACATGGCCAGCAGCACGGCGACCCCGGCCGCCGAGGTGATCTGTGCCCACCACCAGCTCGGTGAGACGGCATACCCGGTCACCCGGATCAGGCGCTGCCCAGCCGGGGTTAGGGCGGCCGAGGCCGACGCCACCCGGAGTCTCAAGCCGTCGACATATGGGACGCGAAGGCGCGGGACGCGGATAAGGGGGACGTGGATGTCCGGTACCTGGATGCCCGGGACGTGGCCGCCAGGGACTCGGAAGCTGGGGACGCGGCTGGCCAGTTTGGGGTCGCTGAAGATCGCCATGGCCTAGCCCCGGATGCCGGGGACAACACAAATACGCATCCGGCTTCCCTCCTTCCTTCGATCGAGTCGCGACCAATGCCCCCTCAGGCGGTCGCGCCAGTCGTCTCCTTGCGAGCAAGGATACACGCGGTATCAGGTTTGTCAAGGGACGCAGCGTGAAACTCGGGAACGCTGAGTGAAATCCCTACGACGCGAGGGGAGGCCGGTGGACCGAACTCGGTGCGTCAGGAGCCCCCTGACTCGGGTCGAAGAAGAGGCGCACGGCTTCGGGAAAGTCCGCCAGCACCTCGGGGGGCAGGCCCGGAGGTGCGTCGGTGGAGGTCTGGGACACGAAGCGCTCCAGCACGACCCCCAGCAGGACCACCACAGCGTCGTAAGGGAGGCCGGCGCCCTCCAGGTCCACCCGATGCTCGTCCAGAAAGGCGATCACCTGGCTCCGCATCCGATCGGCCACCCCCTGAACAGCCCTTGTCTCCGCAGCGCTCCCCTGGCTCGATTTCTGGGCCTCCAGCTGGCGTCCTTTGGCCGCCCACAGCTCGTTGAGCAGCGGCTGTGTGATCTGGTTGACCTGAGTGGACAGGTCGCGCAGCGTCTGCAGCCGCACGACACGCACCTGCTCGACCCACCGCTCCCGGGCCGCCGCGTCGCCGATGCTGCAGCGGCCGTAAAAGCGATGCCCGGTGGCGCCGGTGGGCCGCACTTCGAGCTGCTGGCAGGTCCAGACGGGCTGCAGTGGCCGGTACCGAAGGTCGAGGGCGACAAAAGTGCGCGGCTGGTACGCCGGACAGGCATCGAAGTCGAGTGGGAACGGCCGGTCAAACGGGCAGGCGTCAGCCGGCAACATTCCGCTTGCCATTATGGGCGCAACCTGGCGGCCGTCCATCACAGGGAATTCCGCTTCTCGGAGTACGATTGAGCCACGTGTTTGGCACGCGCGACCGACTGAAGGGCACCGACCTCGACTACTACAGGCTCGATCGGCTGCAGACCAATGGCGTAGCCGATCCTTCGAAGCTTCCAATGACCGTCAAGGTCTTGCTGGAAGGCCTGCTGCGCCAGGTCGAGACGGGCCAGACCGATGAGGTCAGCGTCCGGGCTCTAGCGAACTGGCCCACCCCGCCGACCAACGGGGCCCAGATCCCCTACCGGCCGGCCCGCGTCCTGCTCCAGGACTTCACCGGCGTGCCGGCGGTCGTCGACCTGGCGGCCATGCGGTCGGCGATGCGCCGGGCCGGCAAAGACGCGAGCCGCATTGACCCGCTGGTCCCGGCTGACCTGGTCATCGATCATTCGGTGCAGGTCGACGTCTTCGGGATCGCCGACGCCTATCACCGGAACATCGAGCGCGAGTACGAGCGCAACAGCGAACGCTATGCCGTGCTCCGCTGGGCGCAGCAGGCCTTCCACAACTTCCGCGTGGTACCGCCGGGCATGGGCATCTGCCACCAGGTGAACCTGGAGCGGGTGAGCCGGGTGGTGCAGGTGCGCGAGCTTGACGGCCGCCGAATGGCGATCCCCGACACCCTGGTGGGCACCGACTCCCACACCACCATGGTGAACGGGCTGGGGGTACTGGGCTGGGGCGTGGGCGGCATTGAAGCCGAGGCCGCCCTGCTGGGCCAGGCGATGTATCTGCCCACCCCGGTGGTGGTCGGTGTTCGGTTGGCCGGCGCCTTGCGCCCGGGGGCGACCGCCACCGACCTGGTGCTGACGCTGACCGAGATGCTCCGCAGCCACGGCGTCGTCAACAAGTTTGTCGAGTTCTGTGGCGACGGCTTGAGCAGCCTCTCCGTCCCGGACCGAGCCACCCTGTCCAACATGTGTCCCGAGTACGGAGCCACCTGCTCCCTATTTCCAGTGGACGCCCAGACGCTGCGCTACCTGGAGGTCACCGGTCGCGAGGCGGAACACATGGCCCTGGTGGAGCAGTACTGCCGGGCCCAGGGGCTCTTCCGGGTCGACGGCAGCGCCATCCCGGTCTTCAGTGAGCTGCTGGAGCTGGACCTGGACTCGATCGAACCGAGCGTGGCGGGGCCCAGGCGGCCGCAGGACCGGGTCGCGTTGCCAGAGGTCTGGGGGAGCTTCACGGGAGCGTTCACCTTCCAGGATCAACCGGAACCGGCCGAGGTCGCCCGCTTCGACGCCGAGGGGGGTAATCCGAGCCTGCAAGGGTCGAGCGCGGTGGCCGTCCCTGTGAAGCCTCGCGTGGCGCTCGAGCACGGGTCGATCGTGATCGCGGCCATCACCAGCTGCACCAATACCTCGAACCCCTCGGTGATGGTGGCCGCCGGCCTGCTGGCCAAGCGCGCCGTCGAGCGCGGCCTGACCGTCCGGCCGACCGTCAAGACCAGCCTGGCCCCGGGCTCGCGCGTCGTCACCGACTACCTGAAGCTGGCCGGGCTCCTGCCCTACCTGGAGCAGCTGGGCTTCTACCTGGTCGGGTACGGGTGCACCACCTGCATCGGCAACAGCGGGCCGCTGGCCAACGCCGAGGTGGAGGCCGCCATCGAGAAGAACCGGCTGTACACGGTGGCGGTGCTCAGCGGCAACCGGAACTTCGAGGGCCGGATTCATCCCCTGGTCCGGGCCAGTTACCTGGCGTCGCCACCCCTGGTGGTGGCCTACGCTCTGGCGGGCACGGTGCGAACCGATCTGTCCGTGGATCCGGTGGGAACCGGGAAGGATGGAAAGCCGGTCTACCTGCGCGACCTCTGGCCGTCGCCGGAGGAGGTGGCGGCCACCGTGCGCGATTGCGTGAAGCAGGAGATGTTCCAGCGCGAGTACGAACACATCTGGGACGGGGACGAGTACTGGCAGCGGATGCAGGCCCCCACCGGTCCGATCTATGAGTGGGACAGCCAGTCAACCTATGTGCAGGAGCCGCCCTTCTTCGAGGGCATGACCTCCACCCCGGCCCCGCTCCAGGACATCGTCGGCGCCCGGGCGCTGGTGGTGCTGGGCGATTCGATCACCACCGATCACATCTCGCCGGCCGGCAGCATCCCGACCGCCAGTCCGGCGGGGAAGTACCTGATCGAGCACGGGGTGGACCGGATCGACTTCAACAGCTACGGCGCGCGCCGGGGCAACCACGAGGTGATGATCCGGGGCACCTTTGCCAACATCCGGCTGAAGAACTTCCTGACTCCGGAGCGGGAGGGCTACTGGACGGTCCACCTGCCGGGGGGCGAGGAGATGACCATCTACGACGCCGCCGTGCGGTACGAGCGGGAGGGGATCCCGCTGGTGGTGCTGGCCGGCAAGGAGTACGGGTCGGGGAGCTCCCGGGACTGGGCGGCCAAGGGTCCCAGGCTGCTGGGAGTCCGGGCCGTGATCGCCGAAAGTTTCGAGCGCATCCACCGCAGCAACCTGGTGGGCATGGGCGTGCTGCCGCTGCAGTTCGCCCCCGGGACGTCGCGAGCATCGCTCGGGCTCAGCGGGCGCGAGCGCTTTACCATCCGCGGGCTGCAGGCCGGTCTGAAGCCAGGCCAGACGTTGGAAGTGGAGGCTCAGGGCGACGGAGCGCCCCAGCGCTTCCGCGTTCACGCCCGGCTCGACAACGAGACCGACGTGGAGTACCTGCGGCATGGCGGCATCTTGCCGATGGTGCTCCGCCACT
>WNFD01007655.1_pt1 | contig 11497 bp, 11 predicted proteins | sample 5400491 | NCBI WGS metagenome assembly WNFD01 (sample SAMN13153343, study PRJNA577476) | soil metagenome | isolation source: 120 cm saprolite under Douglas fir tree site 2 hole 2 replicate 2 | place: USA:California | collected 2015-04-18 | reverse complement strand
GCTTCCGCGGACGCACGACCGTGCCCTTTTGCGGCTCCCGTTCGCCGCTGAGCAGCTTCATGAACGTCGATTTCCCGGAGCCGTTTGGTCCGGTCAGGCCATAACGCTTGCCCGGCGTGAACGCCGTGGACACTTCTTCAAAAAGTATTTTGGCGCCGTAGCGCATGGACACATTGCTGACTGAAAGCATGATTCTTGCGGCTTTTCTTTTAGGACTGCGGGGAAATTCCGCCGAGACGGTGCGCAGCTGGAATATTTAGGATATCATGCGCCTTTTTGTTGTTCCGGCTCCGCCCTATACCCCAAAAAGATTCGCCTGGCTACCATCGACATAAGCGAGAGATTGGTGGACCTGGCCGGGATCGAACCGGCGACCTCTTCCATGCCATGGAAGCGCGCTCCCAGCTGCGCCACAGGCCCACGTCCTTGATTTCAATTACTTAGGAAGGGCTACAACAACCACTCCGTGCTAAATCGTACCAAAGTTAGGAAGCATTAGCCAGCCGCAACCATCTCCGGCTTGAGCCTCAGTTCCGTGTTCACGGCTTCGATCACCGCCTCGATGGAATCTCCTGCATGTAAACATCCGTGGTGGTCGCCGTGCGGCTGTGACGCAACATTCCCTGGACGTCTTTCACGCCGCCCTTCTTCCGTGCCAGCGTCGCGATGCTTCGCCGAATCACCTGGAAGGTCAGCTTGGGCAATTTCAATTCCTCTGAATTCAACCGGAAGTGTGCTGGTTGAAAATAATGTTATTACTGGGAATAGCGGGAGCGCTGTAACATTTATCAATGATTCCGTCGCCATCATTGTTCAGAATCTCATCTACAAGAACGGACAGGGCATTTACCTATCGCCCTCCTACGGCACAGCGGGTTCAGTGATCGTTTCCAATACTGTTGTGGACAATGGCGGGACTCAAGCGTCGGCACTCCTTGCTGGCGGCTTTGATTCGAGTGCTCAGATCGCTGACAACCTTTTCGTGGACGCTAGCGGGTTGACTGCCGTCTACTGTGATAATACTTATACTGCTGCACCGCCTACCTTCTCATCCAACGATGCCTATTCTAGCGGCGCTAGTTGGGCTGGAAGTTGCGCAGCGGAAACTGGAACAAACGGTAACATCTCTGCCGATCCGTTATTTGTCAAGGCGAGCGCGAATAACTATAGGATTCTGGCTGGGTCACCAGCAATCGACGCCGGTAACAACTCTGCGCCATATTTGCCTAACACAGATTTCGCGGGTAATACGCGCATAGTCAACGGAAACGGCGGTTCAACTGCGATTGTTGACATGGGCGCGTACGAGTTCCTCCCTGTCACCCTGACGCCGAAGACCCTGAATTTTGGGCTACAGGCTGTGGGGAGCACCACTATAAAAACGGTCACCCTGACGAACGCTCAGAACAAGTCTCTTAACATTTCTTCAGAGATGGTTCCGACTGGATATAAGGTAAGCGGGTGCGGAACCAGCGTGGGAGCGTTTAGCAGTTGCTCCTTGACCGTGACGTTTCACCCGTTGACGACTGGATTGTTCAAAGGGATGCTGACGGTGAAGGACGATGCCGGAAATAGCCCTCAGAATGTCAGTCTGTCCGGCAGCGCCCACTGAATCTAATTAGTTCAGTGGTGGGAGATAAGTTCCTGCAAAAAAGAATGCCACCTCGTGAGGAGCGGAGGGCGGAAAGAGCGGCGTAAACATGCGAAATCTGGTTGTAACGTTCGACACTAACGTCTGGCCCAAATCGAAAAGAAAGGGGTTCTTTTTCCCGCAGGCATTGGCTGTGGCGTTCGGAAAGATAGGAAAGCAAAGACATGCGCGTCTGTCCCTAGATTTGAAGGTTGCGAAAACCTCGGAACCCTCCAAACCGATCTTTGACGAACACGTGCTTCTTGTATCGGAAACCGAAGTGACAACACCGAGATTATTCCGTAACCTCAAATGTGGGGACGAAATTCGAGTGACCGCTTGTAACCCACGGTTTCGCAATCAAGATTCAAAGTAGCCCACTACCCGAAATTTCGAAACTGTGTCCGCCGCGAAGCGGATTGACAAGAAGCTTATCCTTCACAGTTCGTTCCAGGCAGCGGGAGCAACAGCCGACAAAGGTGCAGATCTCAATCCCATCCACGGCGGCGACCACCAAGCCACGAGACCAAGTGGAGGCCAAGACTTGATTGCGCTTCAACTGGCGAGCGAGGTCACAGCCCAGGGCAAAGATAGCATGGGGGTCTTGGCGTTCCAGGGTATAGCCGATGGCATCCTCACTGACACGGCCAATGCGGCGGCGCAACGCGCCTTGGCGGCATTCGGTCTCGATGCGATGCAGAGGGTCGAACTGGCATGCACTTCCCAAGAAGACGGCCTCGAAGATTTTTTGCAGGGAGTGATTCCCGTAGCATCGACCGTCCGGCAAGGCGGCGAGCCGCGTAAAGAAATCAAACACCTGATCGAGATACTTCTCGAATTGGTGCCGACTCAAGCTCTGGCCGTCACCCTTTCTCCCGCCCCTGGTTCTGCTGCTTGCGACGCAACAGGCGACGAAGATTGATACGACAGATGGCAGCGGCGGCCTGCTGGAAACGTTTGTGTAATTCCACCTGGCTACGAGCTTCTTAGGCCAACTCCAGGGGAATGTGCAAGGTGCGCAGCTTGCCCTCGGATAAGACCGATAACAAAAACTGGGTATGCAGGTGTTCGGGTCGGCCGTCGGCGCAGCGACAGGTGGGTTTGCCGCACTTGCGGCGACGCTCAACGAAGGAACCGGGAAGCATTTCGCGCAAAGCGGAGAGGCTGCGAACCAACCTGCCGCGGGCTTCGAGTTCGGGGTCACCGGACATGGCTGGGAGCCATCATACCGCATCTACTGGCAATATAACTAATGTCAGAATAAAGACAGTTAACAGCCAGCAAGGATTTGCAAAGATGATGTGGCCCAAGCAAGAATCCGCTCGGCGCTTCCCAGGCCCGTAGAACGGGAGGATTGCTACGCTACTCTACCGACGTTTGCGAAATCGCTGGATTTCTACCGTTTCTTTTCACGGCTTTTTCTGCCATAATTGAGCGTGCACGCCACCTGCACAATTTCTCACATACAATTTAGAGCGAGGACGAGATGCCAGCGAAGTACATCTTTGTGACCGGCGGAGTTGTGTCTTCACTCGGCAAGGGATTGGCCGCAGCTTCGATCGGCTGCCTACTTGAGAGTCGCGGGCTGAAGGTCAACATCATGAAGTTTGATCCATATCTCAACGTCGACCCTGGCACTATGTCGCCGTTTCAGCACGGCGAAGTCTTTGTTACCGACGACGGCGCCGAGACTGATCTCGACCTAGGCCATTACGAACGCTTCACGCATGCGAAGCTTTCTCGCGATAACAACTGGACGACCGGTCGCCTCTATGAACAGATCATCGCCAAGGAGCGCCGAGGCGATTATCTCGGCAAAACCGTCCAGGTAATCCCTCACGTCACCAATGAAATCAAAGCGGCCATGAAGAAAGTGGCGCAGGATGTCGACGTCGCCATCGTTGAGGTTGGCGGTACGGTGGGAGACATCGAATCGCTGCCCTTCATGGAGGCCATCCGCCAGATGCGCCAGGAGTTGGGTCGCGACCACACGACGTTTGTGCATGTCACATTGGTGCCCTTCATTGCGGCCGCTCAGGAGTTGAAAACGAAGCCCACGCAGCACTCAGTGAAAGAGTTGCTGAGCATTGGAATCCAACCCGACATTCTTCTTTGCCGTACCGATCGCTTCCTCGCGAAAGACATTAAGTCGAAAATTGCCCTCTTCTGCAACGTTGAAGAAGAAGCTGTAATTACTGCGAAGGATGTGGCTTCCATTTATGAAGTCCCCCTCAATTTTGCTCACGAGGGTGTGGACACCCTCGTCTTGAAATATCTGCGCATCGAGGCCCCGAATCGCGACCTATCGAAATGGGAAGATATTGTCCACCGCAGCTACAATCCGAAAGACACCGTCACCATCGGCATCGTCGGCAAGTATGTGGAGTATGAGGATTCCTACAAGTCGCTAAAGGAAGCGCTAGTCCATGGCGCGCTGGCGCACAACTTGAAACTGCAGCTCAATTGGATCGAAGCTGAGGGCCTTGAGACGGGCGACAAGAGTTACGAATCTCAATTGGAAGATTACGACGGAATTCTGGTTCCCGGGGGCTTCGGTAAGCGTGGCATTGAGGGCATGCTGATCGCCATCCGATATGCCCGCGAGAACAAAGTTCCGTACTTTGGAATCTGTCTCGGCATGCAGACGGCCTGCGTCGAGTTTGCCCGCAACGTGGTCGGACTTGCGGAAGCGAACTCCAGTGAGTTTGATCCCGCCACGCCTCATCGCGTGATCTACAAACTGCGCGAGCTGCGCGGAGTAGAAGAGCTTGGCGGTACCATGCGTCTGGGCGCGTGGACCTGCAAAATTGAGCCCAACACGCTGGCCCACGAAATCTATGGCGCGCTCGAAGTCAGCGAACGCCACCGCCATCGCTACGAATTCAACCGCGAATACGAAGAGCCGATGACGGCTGCGGGCCTACGCATTTCCGGCTCAACTCCCGATGGGACGTATGTCGAAATGATCGAACTTCCGGAGCATCCACACTTCATCGGGTGCCAATTTCATCCCGAGTTCAAATCCAAACCGCTCGAGCCGCACCCATTATTCAGGACATTTATTGGCGCGGCCTATGAATACGGCCAGAAGCGACAGGCTGAAAAAGAATCTACAGCCGTCGAGATGTTCCATCGGCCGGAAAAAGTAGGAAGAAGATAGTTCACCGCCGAGATCGCCGAGCAAGCCAAGAAAAACAGGAGGAGAAATGGTTTCGCTCCAACTTCCATCCCCGGCGAACTTGGCGGCACTCGTCGGTTGAACGCTCTTGACTGAGACCTTAGAACCGAGAACTGAAGCCTGAAAACAGAATTCCAAGTCGACGATGTCCGCATCGGCAGCGGCAGTCTGTTTCTCATTGCCGGCCCGTGCGTCATCGAAAGTGAAGAGCACGCTATCCGCATGGCGGAAATTATCAAGGGGGTGGCTCGCTCGCTCGAATTCCCATTCATCTTCAAAGCCAGCTATGACAAAGCCAATCGCACTTCGATTCGCAGCTTTCGCGGTCCCGGCATTAAAGAAGGCCTGCGAATATTGAAAAAAATCAAAGATCAATTGAGCATTCCAATTCTCACCGACGTGCACGAAACCGCCGACGTGGCCAAGGTGGCCGAAGTCGTCGATGTTCTCCAGATTCCCGCGTTTCTCAGCCGCCAGACCGATCTGGTAGTCGCTGCCGCGCTCAGCGGTCGAGCAGTCAATCTCAAGAAGGGCCAGTTCATGTCTCCGTGGGACATGCGACATGCCGTGGAAAAATGCCGCCAGGCTGGCAACCAGCAAGTCTTCGTTACTGAACGGGGCGCCAGCTTCGGCTACACCAATCTGGTCGTGGATATGCGATCGCTCCCCATCATGCGCAAGTTTGCTCCTGTCGTGTTCGATGCAACGCACTCCGTGCAGCTGCCATCCGCTTCAGAAGGGACTGCTGACCGTCCCGCGGCGAGTGGTGGCCAACCTGAATTTATACCGGTGTTGACGCGTGCCGCTGTTGCGGCCGGCGTTGACGGCATCTTCATGGAAGTCCACGACAATCCTAAAGAGGCAAAGTCCGACGGGGCAAATGCGCTCGAGTCCACCAAACTGCGAGGATTGTTGAAGGAATTGCAGGCGGTAAAGAACGCGCTAGACCTGGCGCACGCCACACCATAAGGTCTGCGTAATCGACAGCTCCTGTCGCTGTGGTAGATTTGATTCTCTCCCCCATGAACCACGTCGCCAACTGGGCACTGAACGTCGCCACGCTGCGCGGTGCAACTTACGCCGACGCACGCATCGTTGCTCAGCGCAGCCGCGCACTCGGTACCAAGAATGGCAAAGTCAGCAGCGCTTCCGATTCCGAATCGACAGGCATGAGTGTGCGCGTCATTGCCAATGGCGCTTGGGGATTCGCCGCCTCCGACAACCTTTCCCGTGCTGCAGTCGAAGCCACCGCCGCGCACGCTGTTGAAATTGCCGATGCTTCGGCCCGGGTGAAACACCACGACGTACGCCTAGCGCCGGAAAAAGCCGTTACCGCCGAATGGACGACGCCGCACGAAATTGATCCCTTCGCTATCTCGGTAGAACGGAACATCGATCTCCTTCTAAGGATTGACTCCGAATTGAGGGCGGTGAAGGGCATCACGCTGGCTGAGACCAACTTGAACTTCAACCGCGAAGAACAATGGTTTATCTCTTCTGAAGGTGCAAGTATTCATCAGACAAAGTATTCGACTGGCGCGGGCTATGCTGCCTACGCGTTTGCGGGCAATGAACTCCAGAAGCGTTCATATCCCAATTCTTATGGCGGACAGTGGCAGAACAAAGGCTACGAACTGATCGAAGAGTTGAAGTTGGTCGACCACGCGGGGCGCATTGCCGAAGAAGCCGTAGCGCTTCATCAGGCAGATCAATGTCCCGAAGGCATGTTCGACATTATTCTTGACAGCTCGCAACTTGGCCTGCAGATTCACGAATCCGTCGGACATCCTATCGAACTCGACCGCGTCCTCGGCATGGAGGCCAATTTTGCGGGGACGTCGTTCCTCACCATCGACAAGCTGCGCAGACTTCGCTATGGCAGTGACTTAGTCAATGTGGTTGCCGATGCCCGCCAGGAGCATGGTCCGGGGCTTGGTACTTTTGCCTTTGATGACGAAGGGGTCGCGGCGCAATGTACGCCCGTCATCACTAATGGACTATTCACCGGTTATCTCAGTTCGCGTGAGACCGCGCACACCATCGGCGCCGAACGTTCGGGGGGAACTCTGCGCGCCGAAGGATGGAACCGGTTGCCCATGATCCGCATGACTAACATCAGCTTGTTGAGCGGAGAAAAGCCACTCACTCTTGAGCAACTGATTGCTGCGACCGAGCATGGCATTCTGATGCAGACCAACCGCTCGTGGTCGATTGATGATAGACGCTACAACTTTCAATTCGGCTGCGAGATGGGTTGGGAGATCAAGAATGGCAAGCGGGTCCGCATGTTGAAGAATCCATCTTACTCGGGAATCACGACGGAATTTTGGAATTCGCTCGACGCGATCTGTTCGCGTGACCAATGGATCCTCTGGGGCACGCCGAACTGTGGCAAAGGTCAGCCGCAACAAGTGATGGGCACGGGACACGGGGCTGCACCGTCGCGGTTCCGGAACATAAAGGTCGGATCGGCATTTAAAGGAAATTAAATTTCTCGCCAAGAGACTCACCGCGGCAGACATTGGAGACACGGAGAGGAGCTAAGGCAAGATCAGCGGATGCTAACTCAAGATAAAGCTGGCGAGATTTTCGAGCGAATCAAAACGTTTTCTACGGCGGGGGAAGTTGAAGTTCTGTTCTCCGGTGGCAAGTTCGCGCTTACGCGTTTTGCCAACAACACTATCCATCAGAATGTTGCTGAAGAAAACTACACCATCTCGGTCCGTACGGCGTTCGATGGACGCACGGCGCGGGCCACGACCAACAAGTTTGACGATGAGAGCTTGCGCCGGGTTGTGACTGCCTCCGAAAGCATGGCGAAAGTGCAGCATCGAGACCCAGATCTGTTGCCCATGCCGGAGGCGCCTGAAGCTGCCGCTAGTGCGGCGAAGAAAGCAAGGCAAATCCCTTCGCGATATTTTGCTGGTACTGCAGCCATCACGCCCGAGTTGCGCGCGGACGGCGTTGAGAAGATTGTCGGTATCGCGCGAAAGCACAACCTCACGACCGCGGGGATTTTTTCAAGCTCCGAATCCGTGGAAGGTATCTTCAACTCGCGTCGTCTAAGCGATTGGTATACACAAACCGCCGCCGACATTTCGGTTACGATGCTCGCGGCGGATTCATCAGGTTGGCAGAAAGCCAATTCGCCCGACGTGGCCAATCTCAACCCATCGAACTTGGCTGAGATCGCGGCGAAGAAAGCCCTCAATTCAGCACATCCGCGTGAAATTCCCGCAGGGAAGTATACGGTGATTCTGGAGCCGGCTGCAGTTCTCGATGTTGTGGGCTTCATGTTCTGGGATTTCGGGGGCATGGCGATTCTCGACCAGCGGTCGTTCCTGACTGACCGCATCGGTACTAGATTATTTGGCGAGAACATCAATATCTGGGATGACGTAGCGCACCCCCTGCAATCCGGCGCTCCATTCGATGGCGAAGGTATGCGTCGGCAGCGCCTGCCGTTGGTTGAAAGCGGTGCGGTTAAGCGTGTGGTCTATGCGCGGTCGACGGCTGAAAGAATGAAGCGATCGGAATACAAGGACAAAGTCGGCCCCATTGAAGCCACAGGTCATGGTTTCCCGCTACCCAACGAAATGGGAGAGATGCCGCTTAACATCGTGTTTGCACCACCGCAAAATCCGCAGACGGTGGAGCAGATGATTGCTTCCACTGAGCATGGAGTGCTGGTCACGCGACTTTGGTACATCCGCGAAGTTGAGCCATACGAGAAAATTCTCACAGGCATGACCCGCGACGGTACTTTCTTCATTGAGGATGGACGCATCGAAGGTGGGATACGTAATTTTCGCTTCAACGAAAGCCTCATCCATATGCTGTCGAGCGTCGAAGCCATGAGCACTCCGGTCCGATCGAGCGGGGAGGAATCGTTCGACATGGTGGCTCCAGCAATGAAAGTAGGGGCGTTCAACTTCACGGAAGTGACGAAGTTCTAGCTGGTATCTGCGATGCGATGAGTATGCACAATATAATGAGAAGAGCCGTTCGACAGACATTCAAAGAGCGTTCGGAGAAAATTTCATGAGCAATCATATTGGTTTCAAAGCGTGCTTTTTGTTCGCAACCGTGGTTGTGGCTGCGAGTCTCCTCTCCCAGGAGCAGACTGAGAACAAAATTGCCGCATCCGCCCTGCCGCCGGCAGTCCGAAAAGCCGCCGCCGAGCAGAGCAAAGGGGCGACCGTCCTCGGTTATTCGAAGGAAACCGAAAAGGGCAAGACTTACTACGAACTAGAAATGAAAAGAGATGGTCTGTCAGAAAACATTCTGATGGATTCCACCGGCGCCGTCACGGAAATAGAAAAAGAAGTGCCGACAGATTCTCTTGCTCCGACGGTTCGCGAAGGATTGCAGAAAGCCGCGGGCGAGGGCAAGATCGTAAAAGTTGAATCGCTGACAAAGCACGGCACCCTCGTAGCTTATGAAGCCCAGGTACGAAAGGGCAACAAGACCAGCGAAGTCCAGGTAGGGCCTGACGGCGGCACTCTCGCACACGAAGAGTAGAGCGCTCCTTCCAAACGTTTCGCAATTCCGCTGATCGGATTTTCGCGGCCGGACCGGTTGTGATATGCTGCCCTCAGTTTCACCTCGTAAATTCGCTCTAATCCATTCACCCACAAGCAGTTAGAACCCCTTCGTTCCATGACTTCCGTAACTTTGCACCCCTGGTTCCCCGGTGTAGGCTGCCTTCTGAGTCCATAGAATTCCGGACGAAGTGTAAGAGGGTGCGCCGCGAATGAGTTTCATAGATGCGGCTACCCGAGTGGGATTTCGCACTTCGGAGCGCCCGGAAGGAAGGTTTGCTCGAACGGTGGCAGCCGACTTCAGCAAAGATCCGACGATTCAGCCTCCGACCGAAGGCCAACACTTTGCGGAAATGCAGAGTGCGCCCCGATTTCCGCTGCAGTTGGCGGTATCGCTGAAATCGCAAGACGGCGCGCATGCAGCTGAGACGCGGAACATCTCGGCTAACGGCGTGCTTTTTGCGATGGATAGCGATGTGCCCGTCGGGTCCATGGTGGACTTCACGATCGTGTTGCCGGGCGACGTCGTAGGCTCATTGAGCGATGTACAGCTCGACTGCCGCGGCCGTGTGGTGCGCAGTTTCGAGGAGAGTGGCCGCCGCGGTGTGGGCGTAGTGATCGATGAATACCATTTCGAGCGAGCGTAGGTAGCAAGGAAACCGATGGCAACCATTCCGGTGAGCGTGGAAGAAAACTACGGTGCCCGCGAAGAGGGTGGCCAAGGCCACTTTATTCGTGTGATCGTGGCCGATAGCCAAGCTATCTTCCGCGCCGGCCTGCGCAAAATCTTTGCTCTCGAAGACGACATTCGTGTAGTCGGACAAGCCGAAACACTCGCGCAGACAGTTTCGGCAGTGAAGAAGTTCTCAGCCGACGTTCTGCTACTTGAGTCCACGATGGCCGCAAGCCCGGCAGAAGTGGTGGCAGACTTGCTCCGCCAAGCGCCGCAACTTCGCGTCGTGGTTGTTACGCCCACATCTGATGAAGAATTAACCCTGGAACTTTTCCGCCGCGCCCACGGAATCCTATCGCGCGAGGTGGAACCTGAATTGTTGGTCGATTGCCTGCGCAAAGTCGCCGGCGGTGAGAGTTGGCTCGACAGCCAGGGAATCCACTGGGTATTAGAAGCCTATCGAAATCAGAATACTCGGCCGGCAGGAGCGCGTCCCAAGGTTCAACTAACGCCTAAAGAAACCGTCATCGAAACCGTCATCGTTTCCTGCGTAACTCAAGGCATGAAGAACAAGGAAATCGCACTGCGCGTGGGCACGACTGAGCAGGTCGTAAAGAATTACTTGCGCAAAGTGTATGACAAGCTGGGTGTGGCGGATCGTCTGGAACTCGCTCTCTATTGCCTTAACCACCGTGTCGTCGACGCCAACGCTAAGGTGCCCGCTGTGCCCGCAGTGTCGCCTGAGAATGGCAACGCAAGCGCCGCTGCGGTTGCAGCTTCAGGTATCAGTTCGACCGGAAAACCCTCATAAGTTCCTGTGGCGATGTCTTCACTCCCTCATTCATTCCCGCTCGTCAACATAGAATTTCCTGAGTTGCCTGCAAGAATGCGCAATCGGCACTTTTATTAGCGTTAAGCCCGCCTTAGAGATCGACGCCGCCTAGCCGGCAAGTTGCCATTGTAGGAAACCATCCATAGAATTGAAATCAAGACCACCAGTTGCATGAGCGAGTTGTTCTTCGCTTCTGGAAGGTTTCCGACAAATTCGTTTCTGAGACGGTGAATCCTCACCGGAGAGATGGCCGAGTGGCTGAAGGCGCACGCTTGGAAAGCGTGTTTACTCGAAAGGGTAACGTGGGTTCGAATCCCACTCTCTCCGCCAGTATCTTATTGATTATAATACACTTAAGCGATGCACTGACGTCCACTGACGTCCATTAACGCGCCATCGCCTGCTTCACCACCCGCCCATGCGCTTCCCGCATTGAGTCCATCATCCCTCCGCCATACGTGTTCAGGGTGGTCTGAATGGATGCGTGCCGCATGAGTTCCTTCTGCACCGTGAGAGGCTCGCCGTTGTCTCCGAGCCACGCCCTGTAGGTGTGGCGAAGCGTATGCCAGCCGATCGGTCCTAAGCCGGCTTTGACTGCGGCCGGGCTCAGGTGGTTGTGCTGCATGTTCCAGGGCGTGTAGGG
>WNFD01017602.1_pt1 | contig 11498 bp, 8 predicted proteins | sample 5400491 | NCBI WGS metagenome assembly WNFD01 (sample SAMN13153343, study PRJNA577476) | soil metagenome | isolation source: 120 cm saprolite under Douglas fir tree site 2 hole 2 replicate 2 | place: USA:California | collected 2015-04-18 | reverse complement strand
CGGTAGTAGGAGGTGTTGTCGATCCCGCGGAAGCTCAGCGTGGGCCCGAGATGATTTCCCTCCGCGCTATGGTTGTAGACCACGTCGAGGATGACCTCGATTCCGGCCGAGTGCAGCCCCTTCACCATCGATTTGAACTCATTGATGGAGCCGGTGGCCGAGTAGCGCATGTCGGGCGCGAAAAAACCAATCGAGTTGTAGCCCCAATAATTTTTGAGCTTCTTTTCGACCAGGCTGCGCTCATCGACAAAGGCGTGCACCGGCATCAGCTCGACCGCAGTGATGCCGAGGCGCTTGAGATGTTCGATCACGGGGTCAGTCGCGAGCCCCGCGTAGGTTCCGCGCAGAGGGGGCGGGATATCGGGATGCAGTTGGGTGAAGCCCTTCACGTGCAGCTCGTAGATGATCGTGTCATGCCAGGGCGCCCGCAGCGGCCGGTCCTCGCCCCAGGTGAAGGCGGTATCGACCACGCGGCACTTGGGCATCCCGGGCGCATCGTCGCGCCGATCCATGGTCAGGTCTTCGCGCGGGCCGCCGACGCGGTAGCCGAACAGGGCGTCGCTCCACTTGATGTCCCCGTCGATTTGCTTCGCGTAGGGATCGAGCAGCAGCTTGTTTGGATTGAAACGCAGCCCCTGCTTCGGATCGTAAGGCCCGTACACGCGATAGCCGTAGAGTAATCCCGGCCGCGCCTCCGGCAGATAGCAGTGCCAGACCTGGTTGGTCTGCCAACGCATCGCGATCCGTTCGGTTTCGCGCCTGGTCTTCGAATCGAACAAACAGAGCTCGACGCGATCGGCGCGCTCGGAGAAGAGCGCAAAATTGACCCCTTCGCCGTCCCAGGTCGCGCCGAGCGGCTGAGGATGCCCGCGCCATACCGCAGTCTTCGAATGATTCATCGCGATCGTCAGTGAAAAACGTTGCTACACAGTAATTTTAAACGATAGCCCGGCGCCTCGCACGCTGGTCCGCCAAATAAATACCGCGGCGCGGCCAAGCCGGCAGAGCCGTGCAGTCTCGAACGCGAACGCGCGCCGCTCAGCGGCCAATCAGTGCGAGCACCAGCGGCGTGAGATCCATCTGGGAGAACGTCCCGCCGTGGCTCGCGTTTTCGACGATATCCTGCATTACCACGCCTGAGCCGCCGTCGAGGGCCAGAATGAGTGGAACATTGCTATCCGACATATCCGGGCTGCCATGCCATGAGTAATGCGTCGCGGTAGCGAAATAGTACCTGTCCTGGATCGGGATGGACGAGCTGGCCTTGGCTAATATCACTATATCGCCGGCCCGGCCGCCGTAGGGGCCGTCGCCGAGCCATTTCATGCGTTCCTCGAGGTCGGCCAGGTCGGGCCGAGGATTTTTCTTCAGATAGTGATGTATCGAAACAAGTTCTCTGCCGTTGAACACTTTGAACGATTCCGCCTCTTCGTCCTGCTCGGCGGGCCGGCGCGCAAAGATAAGATCGATGTTTCCCTTGCCCTGAGGAATCGGGACGCCGCTCTGATTCTCCGCGTATAGCGCGCGAACCGCGCGCATCACGTCATCGTGAAACCGCGGCGGCCGGCTCCAGTCGCAGGTCTGCCGGGCAGCCTGGCAGGTCGAGCGGTCGGCGAGATAGACGTAGGCCATAAAGCCTTGCGAAGCGATCACGGCCTGGAAGTCTTCTTCGCTCTTGCTCAAAGTGAGCGACGCTTTACGGACGCGAAACCCGGACGCTTTGAGAATCGCGAATGGCGAACCCGGGTCATCGGGGCCTCGTCGATGCGCCTCGTCGTTCATGGTCGGCGTGTGGCCGTGGTCTGCGACTAAAATCACGTAGGTGTTGGAGAGCGCCCCCAGTTTGCGGTATGCGTCGAGCACCTGGCCCACGGATTTGTCGGTGTGCTCCTCAATATAACCGACCTGCGCATGCAGCGGATCGGGTGAGGCGTGCGTGAACAGATCTATCCCGGGAAAGTAAATCACCTGTAGCCGCGGCAGCCCGTGTTCGTCGATGGCCTGGAGAACCTTGTCGATCGAAGCGGTGTCGACCGACTTGCTGATGGCCTCCAGCGAAGTCTCTCCGCTGAGTTTGCCTGCGACCAGGCCGCCAACAATGCCGGCGAAAGTCGTGGGAGCCACCGTCGTGAAGAGCGTCGAGCCCCGATAGACCATCAGCATCGAGACGTAGGAGCGGCGTTTGAGTTGCTCGTACAGCGTGGGCACTTTGAGCTGTTTGCCAACCAGACCGTCGTTGAGCATCCCCGAAAAATCGGCCGTGTCGGTGACAGTGATCGGCACTGGCGCATAGAAGCGCTGGTGCTGGCGGTCGAACCATTCGTCGCCCGGCACGCCATTTTGTGCCGGCGGCTTGCCCGTGAAGGTCGCGCTCCAATCGGCAACCGTGCTCGATGGCAACACGCTGAGCACACCCGGCGCGGAATATCCGTGCTCGAACAGTCCCTGGTCTTTTTCCTTGCCGAGCAACGCCGCGATGTGCGGCGCCTTGCCCGATCGGATCGCTTCCATCAACTGCGGGTAGCCGGCACCGTCGAGACAGAAGACGATCACCCGCGGGCCGACTGCCGGCGGCGCCTTCGCCGTGGTTACAACCGGGTGAGCGACCGGCTGTTCGCCGCCGGTACTGAGGGTTTTGGCCACGAACGCGCAGGCGTCGACCAGGCACACCGCAAGCGCGATGGCGGCCGTCAGCAGAAGTGGTCGTAAACGATACAATATATGAGAATAATTTCTAAGCAGCACCGGCCTATAAGACATGTTGCCCGTCAAGTAATCAAGAATCCTCTCGCGATCCGCGAGCGTCCTGCTGAGTTCTGACCGAACGGCGTCTGTTGATACGATTGGCCGAGCCCATTGAGTTAGAACCGCAATCTGGCTAGCTCTTTGCCGCGTATCTGGAGAGGGTGAAGTGGCCGACGCCAAACAGGCTATGCCCGCGGATCGCGACCTTGTCGTCGCGATGGCAGCGGGCGATTCGGAGGCACTGCGTAGCCTGAACGCGCGCTATGGCAGGATGCTGGCCGCCCTTGCCCGACGTTTTCTAAGCAACGAATCCGATGCCGAAGAGGTGGTTGCCGACGTTCTATGGCAAGCCTGGCGCGAGGCCAAAACGTTTGATGCGGCGCGCGGCTCGGTGTCGGTCTGGCTGGTCACGCTCGCGCGCAGCCGCGCAATCGATCGCTTAAGAGCGAACCGCGCCCGCAAGCCGCCCTCCGGCGAGCAGCCCGCTTCAGAGCCAGTCGCCGACCCCGCCGTGGAGCTCAATCAGGCCCAGCGCGCAAGCATCGTTCGCACCGCGCTCGCCGGACTCGATTCCAACGAGCGCGCGGCACTGCAACTCGCTTACTTTTCCGACTTGTCGCAATCGGAGGTGGCGGAAAAACTGGGAATTCCCCTGGGCACGGTAAAAACCAGGATGCGCAGCGCGATGATTAAGCTGCGCGAGGCGCTTTCAGGGCGGCGCGAGTAGCCACGAGTAGAATGGACCATCAGGCAATCAAAGACCTGCTCCCGCTCGCCGCGCTCGACCGGCTGGAACCGGACGAGGCGCGCGAACTGGAGGAGCATCTGCGCGCCGGATGCGACGAGTGCGAAGCCGAACTGCGCGAACTGCGCGAAGTCGCGGCATCGCTCGCGCTGAGCCTCGAGCAGGAAAGTTCCGAAGCAAGCTCCGAAGCAGGATCCGAAGAGCGCATCTGGGAGCGCCTGCAGGCGCGGCTCGATGGGGCCGTGCCGCAGACCGGGCGGCCCGCCGGCGCAAAAGCGGCCGACAGCGCGCGCCGTCCCGCGCGCGGCCGCGTGGGCGCCTGGCGTGCCGCTACCGCCGTGATGACTGCCGGAATTATCGGCATTGCAATCTACGCGGGCCAGTTAAGCGACAGGCTGCGCCGCGCCAACGAGGAGCATCAGCAGGAGCTCGCGGCAATGAATTCCCGGCTCGCCGGCCTCAACGCCGAACTCGAAAAGACGCGCGTCGAAGTCGGCACGCTCCAGCGAGTACTCGGCGACCGCATCCGGCTGGAAAAAGTGCTGAGCGCGCCCGACCTGCGGCTAACCCGCCTCGCGCCGCTTACGCCCGCTCCCGGAGCCCATGCGATCGTAGCGGTCAGCGCCACCAACAAGGCCGCTGTGTTCCAGGCCGCCGGCCTGCCCCCCACACCGCCAGGCAAGACTTACGAGCTGTGGTGGATCACCAAGGAGCACGGGCCGGTCGCGGCCGGATTGTTCCGGGCCGAGGACGGCCATCCGGTGGTCGCGCCTGTGGCGCCGCCGCCCCCGGGCGAGCACGTGTTGCTGAGCGCCGTGACGCTCGAGCCCGCGGGCGGCGTGAGCAAGCCTACCGGCGCGATGTACCTCAAGGGCGTGCCCGGTCCGGCTTAGTTCGGCGCCAAATCCTCCCTGGGTGCGAGGCACGTGGCCGCCCCTCCCGACTTTCGTCTTGCTTAATGCTACACTCGCTCGCGTCGAAGGGGGGAGGCTTAAGTCCCGCGCCGGGGGGCTGGCGCGCGATTAAGAGACAAGCTTCAAATCGGTCGCGTGACACATCATTTTGCGTTGAAGCGAGCCGCGCTTGCTTGCATGGCGCTCGCGCTGGCGATCGTCGCCAGCGGATGCTGGATGGCGGCAATGCAGCTTGGGCGGCATCGCCGCCGCGCATCAATCGCATCAGGACAAGAACACGCCTCCGCCGGACAGCGACGTCTGCGACGAGTTGTCGCAGGAGGTCCCGATGCTGGTCGAGCTTAAGACCGACACGACCGGCACCACCCGCTATCGCGAGCTGAGTCTCGTCGGCTCTGACCTCGACCCGGAATGGGCGGCGATGCCGAACCAGGATACGAAGGACGGCGGATGGAAACTGGCGAGCAACTTCACCAGGATGCATTTTCAGCCGTCGCTTCAGAACGAGCTCACCGCTAACTCGATAGCCTACGTTGCGTACGCGGCGGCCGACGCGCACGACGTCACCGAACAGGATCAGCTGAACGCGCTCGAGATCGGCTTTGGCCCCGCGATGGGCACTTTCACCTGGAACGAGCGCGCGTTCCGTTACGCGGTAGTGCACAAGCTGCCGTGCTTTCCCCCGCCGCCCGAGCCCAAGACCTGAGCCGATTACTGTCTCGGAAATGAAACCTGCAGGCCGCAGGCTCTTGTCCAGCGGCACCGTCCGTGCGATTAGCTAGCGGTGTAGGGCTTTAGCATTTCGATGCGAGAGGGGCCAATCATGACATACGACATCATTATCAAAGACGGCACGATCGTCGACGGCACTGGAGCGCCACGCTTTACCGCGGACCTGGCGATCGCAAATGGCAGGGTTGCCGAGATCGGCCGCGTGACGGACAGCGCCGCCGAAACTATCGATGCCCGCGGCCTGGTCGTCGCGCCCGGCTTCGTCGATCCGCATACCCACTACGATGCGCAGATCTGCTGGGACCCCCTCATCACGTCGTCCTCATGGCACGGCGTGACTTCGGTCGTAATGGGCAACTGCGGCGTGGGAATCGCACCGTGCAAGCCCGCAGTGCGGGAGATCGCGGCGTGGGATCTCGTCAACGTCGAGGCGATTCCGTTCGACGTTTTGAGCAAGGGGATCACCTGGGACTGGGAGAGCTTCCCGGAGTTCATGGATGCGGCCGCGCGCCGCGGATCGGGCATCAACCTCGGCTTCTTCGCGCCGCTGACGCCGTTTCGCCACTTCGCGATGGGCGAGGAGTCGATGGAACGCGCGGCGACGCCGGCGGAGACCGCGCAAATCGCGGCCCTGCTCCGCGAGGCGGTGAGCGCCGGCGCGATGGGCTTCTCCACCACCATCTCGGCGCAGCATATCGGCTACAAAGGCCGCCCGCTCGCCTGCCGCAACGCGAGCCGCGACGAACTGATCGCCTACGCCGGTGTGCTCGGCGAGCTCGGGCGGGGCGCGATGGAAGTCTCGCTCACCAAGGCGCCGGGAATCCTTGCGGAGGACGAGTATGAATTTCTCGACATGCTGCTGAGCGCGAGCGGACGGCCCGCGACCTGGCTGGCGCTGCTCGGCCGCGACGACGATCCCGACGCCTGTCTGAAATCGCTGGAGCGGGCCGAGCCGCTGGTGCGCCGCGGCGGAGTACCGCAAGTCACCTGCCGTCCGCTGATTGTCCAACTCAACCTTCGCGAGCCGTTCATCATGGCCGCGATGCGCACGTGGAATCCGGTCTTCAACCAGCCGCCCGAAGTGCAGAAGGGATTTTACCGCGACCCGGCCTTTCGCGAGAGCTTTCGCCGTGAGCTCGAACGTCCGGGAATTTTCTCCGGCCGCTGGGAACGGATGGAAATCAAGGAGGTCGGAAATCCCGCGCTGCGCGCGTTAGAGGGCCGCACGGTCGCAGAGGTCGCGCGCGAGCGCGGCCGCGACGGCCTCGACACTTTCCTCGACCTCGGGCTGGAGGACGACCTGCGGATGGAATTCAGCTACGCGGTATTCAACGCCAACGAGGATCGGATTCCCGAACTGCTGCGCGATCCGCGTACGATGCTTGGATTGTCCGACGGCGGCGCCCACGTCGACATGCTAATCGACGCCGGCTACACGACCTACCTGCTCGGCACCTGGGTGCGCGAACGTCAGGCCCTGACGCTGGAGCACGCGATCAAGCGCATCACCTCCGAACCCGCGGATTTCTTCGGCATGCGCACGCGTGGGCGGCTCAAAACCGGGATGGCGGCCGACGTTGCGATCTTCGATCCCAACACGGTGGGCTCGGCGCTGCGCGGCACGATGCGCAACGATCTGCCGGGCGGCGGACGACGCCTGGTGATGGAAGCGCGCGGTATGTACTGCACGATCGTCAACGGGCAGGTGCTCTATCGCGAGGGCAAACCCACCGAGGCGCGGCCCGGGATAGTGCTGCGCTGCGGCAACTGCTGAAGCGCCGCGCGCCTAGGGCTCGCGCCGGCAGACTCCCTCCCCCGTGTCTTGGGGGAGGGTTGGGGTGGGGGTCGAGCGAGGAAGCGCCGGATGCGTGCTTCTGCGGCGCTTCCTCGTCCTGATCTTCCTGGCCATGAACGCATAGTCCGAACGTAGTCAGTGGAGCACGCGCACATGATGGGCAAGCTGGACGGCAAAATAACCTGCATCACAGGGGCCGCCTCGGGAATCGGGGCGGCCACGGCGCGCCTGTTCGCCGCCGAGGGCGCGCGCGTGATCATCGCCGACGTGGACGAAGACGGCGGCCGCCGTGTCGCCGGTGAGATCGGCGCCGCCGCTACCTTTTTGAAGACCGACGTGCGCGACCCGCGCCAGGTCGAAGCAATGGTCGGATTCGCGGTCGAGCATTTCGGCCGGCTCGACGTGTTGCACAACAACGCCTTCTACGCGACCTGGGGCGCTGTGGCCGAAACGTCGATCGACGGGTGGCTCAAAACCATCTCGGTGACGCTCTCGGGCGTGTTCTACGGGATGCGCTTTGCGATTCCGCAGATGATCGTGCAGGGCGGCGGCGCGATCGTCAACACCGCGTCGATTTCGGGACTCTACGGCGACTACCGGCTCGCCGCCTACAACGCGGCCAAGGGCGGCGTGGTCAACCTGACCAAGGCCGCGGCGATCGAGTACGCGCGCAAGAACATCCGCATCAACGCCGTATGCCCTGGCGGAATCGAAACACCGCCGGTGCTGGGGATGCTGGCGCTTGCGCCCGACCCGGCTCGCGCGCGCAAGATTGCCGAGGAGCATCATCCGATCGGCCGCCTGGGCAAGCCAGAGGAGATCGCGCGCGTCGTGCTGTTCCTCGCCAGCGACGACTCCTCGTTCATGACCGGCAGTATCGTGGTCGCCGACGGCGGCGCGACGGCGTGGACCGGGATGCCGGGGCCGCGTCCAGAATAAGCGGGCGCGGACTTGCAATGAGTGAAGAGCTTCGAGATATCCGCGTCGTCGAGTTCAGCGACGGATGCTCGGCCGCCTTCTGCGGCCGGCTCTTCGCGCGACTGGGCGCCGACGTCGTGATGGTAGAGCGGCCGCGCGTCGGCAGTGCGGTGCGATGGCTGCCGCCGTTCCTCGATGATCGCGCGGGCGTCGAGCGCGGCGGGCTCTTCATGTTTACTGCCTCCGGCAAGCGGAGTCTCACGCTCGACCCGGCGCATCCCGACGGCATGGCGATCCTGGAGCAATTAGTCGAGCGCGCCGATGTGTTGATCGATGATCGCGGCGTCTCCGCAGACGACGCATCAATCGGTCACGCCAACGCGCGGCTGGTGCGTCTCGCGTTTCGCCACTTCACGCCGGGCGGCCCGTACGAAAAATGGCTCGCGACCGAGCTTCAGCTCGCCGCGCTCGGCGGATGGATGGCGCAGCTTGGCGAGCCGCGGCGCACGCCGCTCGTGAGCAACAGCCGCACGATGACCGCGTTCGTGCCGGGCGTGATTGGCGCGATCACCGCGCTGGCGGCCGTGCGCGGCGCGCGGCAGAGCGGACGCGGCCGGCGGATCGATGTCGCCGCGCAGGAGGCCCTGCTCTTCACCACGCGCTTCAACGAGACCTTCCTTTCCTACACCGGAACCGAAATCAAACGCGCGGGCGATCGCTATCCCGCATGGGCCGCCTACCGCACGTTCAAAGCGGCCGACGGCGACGTCACCGCGGCTGCGGCTACCGACGCGCAGATCGAAAAGCTGATGGAGGTGGCGGGGGTGGACGACCCGCGCTTCAAGACCCGCAAGGATCGCGAAGCGCGCGTCGACGAGTTCGGAATCGAGATCTCTCGATGGACCGGCGCGCACAGCCGCGATGAAATTTTCAAGCTGTGTCAGGAAGCTCGGGTCCCGATGGGCAAGGTCAACCGGATCGATGAGGTCGCCGCGATGGAGCAGGTCAAGGCGCGCGGCTTTTTCGAGGAGATCGATCATCCGGCAGCCGGGCGCCACCGTTTTCCCGGTGGGCCGGCCAAATTCGGCGGCCAATGGCCTAAGGCGCGCCGCGCGCCGCTGCTCGGCGAGCATACGGCGGAGATTCTGACCGGCGAGCTGAAATATCCGGCCGCCGATCTCGCAACCCTCGCCGAGATGGGTGTGATATGAGCGCCGCGCCGCTGCCGCTTACGGGAATCCGCATCGTCGACTTCACCGCCTATTGGGCGGGGCCGCTGCCGACCGCGATCATGGCCGACCTCGGCGCCGAGGTTATCAAGGTCGAATCGATTCAGCGGCCCGATCAATTTCGTATCGTGGCGGTTTCGGGTAATCCGGCGGAAGTCTATGAGCTGTCGCCGCCCTTCAACGCCACCAACCGCAACAAGCTCGACCTGACGCTCGACCTCGCGCGGCCCGAGGGCGTGCGGCTGTTTAAGGAACTGGTAAAGCGCAGCGACGCGGTGGTGCAGAACTATTCGCCGCGCGTGATGCCGCAGCTCGGGCTTTCCTACGAGATTCTGCGCGAGGTCAATCCGGCGATCGTGATGACCTCCGTGTCGGGCTTCGGCCAGGAGGGGCCGTGGCGCGACTACGTTTCGTTCGCCGCGATCGGCGAGGCGCTCTCGGGAATCTCGGGTCTTAGCGGATACACCGGCGAGGGCGCGCTGATTCACGGCGTGGGCGTTTCCGACCCGTTCGCCGGCTACCTCGCGGCGTTCTGCACGCTCGCCGCCGTGCATCACGCGCGCGCCACGGGCGAGGGACAGCACGTCGACGTCTCGCAGCTCGAGGCGAGCATGCAGTACATCGCGGATGCGCTGGTCGAGTTCGAGTTCACCGGGCGCCCGCGTGCAAGGGCGACCAGCGACGGCTCGGCGATGGCGCCGCACGGCGCATTTCCCGCGCGCGGCGACGATGCGTGGGTGGCGATTAGCGTCGCGACCGAGCAGCAGTGGCGCGCGCTGCTCGCGGCGATGGACACTCCCGCATGGGCCTCCGATGTGCGTTTTGCGACGCCGCTCTTGCGCCGGCGTAATCGCGAGGCGCTCAACCAACTGGTCGCCGAGTGGACCGCGCGCTTCGACCGCCATGAGCTCGCCCGCGACCTGCAATCGCGGGGCATCCCCGCGGCTCCGGTGCTCGCTCCTTCAGACCTGCTCGAGGATCCCGCTCTCAAGGCGGCTGATTTCTTTCAGTACGTCGATCATCCCGTCGCCGGACGCCATCCGTACCCCTCTTTTCCAGCGCGAATCGACGGCGAGCATCCGCCGATCAGAAGAGTCGGCCCTATACTCGGCGCTGACAATCATTACGTCCTCTCGAAAATCCTCGGAGTGAGCGATGCTGAGATCGCGCGGCTGGAAGCGGACAGGATCATCGGCACACGTCCGCTGTATTGACGCCACGCTCAGCCGCTGCAACGCATAGCGCAGCTAGCATTTAGATGGCTATGCGTCACTTCCAAAGTTTAAACCATTTGTGACATAATGTGCGGCGTTTATTGACGTTAAACGACCGTAGGGGGGATTCTATGGAGAGCAACGCTTTGGCCGGTGGCAGGGTGGTGGCAGTGGTGGTCGCGGTTTTGACCTTCTCGCTTTGCCGGCCAACGTGGGCGCAGTCCTTGTCATCTTCGACCCAGCGGATGAGCGCGGTGGCGGCGAGTGCGAAGCGGGCGCTCGGCCCGCGTATGCGCTACCTGTCCTCGGGATGGCAGAACGCGATCGGCGTCAACGAGCGTCTCGAGCGTCTGAAATCCCTTGGCGCGCCGATCGACTTGAGCGGGTTAGCCTCGCCTACCGCACCTTCGGCGCCGGTCCCTGTTTCCCGCTTCAGCGCCGTGTCAGGGCCGCCCGATCTGATGACCGCGGGCACCCGATACTCCGGTTTCACGACCAATGAGACTTCGACCGCGTGGTGCAACAACAATGTAGTGGTCGGGTTCAACGATACCGGCAGCCTGGCAGAGAGTCTCGGCGAAAGCGTGGTCGGATATTCCCAATCGGGCAATGCTGGAACCTCGTTCATCGATCAAGGCACTTTGCCCCCCTTCAGCGATCCCAACGCCATGTTGCTCGGCGACCCGGTTGCCGCGTGCAACAGCGCGACGAATTTTTTCTTCTCGTCGATCTGGACGAATTGCACGACACTCGATCCATTGCTCGGCGTGTGCGTCGCCGGCACGAATGGGGTGTCGGTCTCGAACTCGACCGACGGCGGAATGACGTTCGGTGCTCCAGCGCCGGTCGTGAGCGAGGACATCACCCAGCACATAGTCGATAAGGACTGGATGACCACCGATCCCAAGAACTCAACAAACCTCTTCGTAACCTATACCGACTTCGATATCTCCGGCACGAACGGGGGATGCATGAACCTTGGTGACATCCTGACCTCCATCCACGCGGTCGCCTTCAGCACTGGCGGAACGCCCACTGCCACATTGCAGGTGACGCAGGGCGCGTGTAACGAGGTCGTGCAGGGTTCGCAGGTTGCGGCGGCGCCCGACGGCACGGTTTATTTCGCGTGGGAAAAGATCGGCGTCAACGGCGTCACACGTGAAATCGACGTCGCCAAATCGACTTACGCGGCGGGTGCGTTCAGCG
>WNFD01006683.1_pt1 | contig 11498 bp, 13 predicted proteins | sample 5400491 | NCBI WGS metagenome assembly WNFD01 (sample SAMN13153343, study PRJNA577476) | soil metagenome | isolation source: 120 cm saprolite under Douglas fir tree site 2 hole 2 replicate 2 | place: USA:California | collected 2015-04-18 | reverse complement strand
GTAGTCTGTGCGACAAGCCTGAGGAGCGCAGAGTGCTCGAGACATCCAGCGCCACCGTCGTAAAAGAGCAGCGTGCCGGCCTCCGAATAGAGCCAAATCATGCCCAGCAAGAAGGCAAGGTCGCCAATTCGCGTGGTAAAGAATGCCTTCTTCGCTGCCGCTGCCGCACTCGGCTTGTGATACCAGAAGCCGATGAGCAGGTAGGATGTCAGGCCGACGATCTCCCAGCAGATAAAGAGTAACAATAGGCTGTTGGCGATAACTACGCCCAGCATTGCGCCTGCGAAAAGCGATAAGAAACAAAAGAAGCGGGTGAAGTTTTCATCATGGGCCATGTAGCCGACGCTGTATATAAAGATCAACAAGCCCACGAATGTGACCATCACCAGCATCACCGCCGTAAGCGGGTCGAGCACCCAGCCGAGTTTGAGCCACTCATTGCCGACCTGAAACCAGGGAAAATTGACGACTTGCCTCGCTTCAATCCCTTTGCCGCTGAAGTGAAGTACCTGTGCAAACGCGGTAAGGGAGAGCAGCAACGAGAAAAACATGGAGCCGATAGCAACGGAGGCCGCAAACCTGCGGTTTCGTTGTTTGGCAAACGCGCTCAGACCCGCCGCCAGAACCGGCATCGAGGGAATCAGCCAGAGGTTTTGGACAATCCAGGTCATGTCGTCTCAAGAAATGGCGTGATGGTGATGCATTGGAAAAAACGCGATACTGCGCCGGGGCGAGCGTGTGGACGAGTTCCCGCCTGACGTGGAGAGTCGCGGGCAACTACATTTGTTCTCGTGTCTCGAAGAAAAACCGCGGCGTAAGGGGTGCGGTAGCGATCTCTTTGCTGGACTGTTTCCTGCATTCGCGATTCATCCCCTCATCGAATCTATCTGGTCCAGATTGGTGGTTTTGTAGTGCCGGTAGATGGAGATGATGAGGGCCAGGCCAACAGCGGCTTCGGCCGCGGCGACGCCGATCGCGAAGATCGCAAACATGATCCCGGTCAAGGCTTCGGGGCTCGGGCCATAGCGCCAGAATGCGATGAAATTGAGATTTGCGGAGTTGAGCATCAGTTCGATTCCGACGAGAACGAGAATGGCGTTACGGCGGGTCAGGGCACCGGCGAGACCGATTGAGAAGAGGAGTGCGGAGACTAGGAGATAGTTCGCCAACGGAGTCATTTCATCTCCCGCTTTTCCTGCATGGCGATTGTCACTGCGCCGACAAGAGCGGCTGTCAGGAGCAGGCCAATAACTTCCAGCGGTAATGCAAATCTTGACATTAGAGCATCGCCGATCTGCTTTACGGTTACTTCGGGCTGCGGCGGTATTGAATGTCGAGTGGCCACACTGGAACGAATCGTCCAGGCTAGAACTCCAAATACAGCGACGGAGACAACACTGCTTATGACCCAGGAGGGCGAAACGATCGACTGCGAAGGTGATTCTTCGCCGCGCGTAAGCAGGATTGCGAAGACGATGAGAATTGCCACTGCACCGATGTAGACCAGTATCTGAGCAAAGCCGATGAATTGTGCGTCGAGTTGGAGATACAGCCCTGCCAGGCCAACAAAAGCCAGCATCAGCGCCAGGACGCAATGCACGAGATTGCGCAGCGTCAGCGCTGCTGCTGCTCCGACAATTGTCAGCACACCGAGGATAAAAAATGGCAGGGTCACTTCTCCGGACAAATCATCGTCAATTGGTCTAATTGTTCCATCGTTACGTTACTTGGCATTGTATTCGTCAGCGGGCGCACGTCCAGTAGCAAATCAATCTCCCTTCTTTACGTAACGATCACGCGACGCCATCTACTCGGCGAATCGATAGATTCGCTTTTTCACTTTCCCCGACTGCATCAGTCCGCGTCCGAGAAGGAGATACGGACCAACGATCAGAGCTGCACAGACGAGCCATCGTGACAGTCCAGGCGGCAGGAAGCGCCAGACCCCTACATTGACAAGGTTAAGAAGTCCCATTGGCAGCATGAATTTCCACGCGAAGTTCATAAGTTGGTCCATACGCAATCGCGGAAGAGTGCTACGAACCCATATGAACATGGCGATCAGGGCAAAGAGTTTCGCAAAAAACCAGAGATAGGATGGGATCCAGTTCAGGAAGGAAAACGGCGCGGACCATCCGCCCAGGAACAGTGTGATGGCCAGGCCGCTGATCGCAAACATGCCGATATATTCGCCGAGAAAGAATAGGGCGAACTTGAATCCCGAATACTCGATGTAGTAGCCAGCGATAATTTCAGATTCGCCCTCGGGCAGGTCGAACGGCGAACGGTTGGACTCAGCGGTACCCGCAATCATGAAAAGCACAAACCCGGCGAATCCCCATGGAGTAAACAGAAACCAGTGCGGCCAGACTCCGGTGTAGCTGGCTTGTCTCTCTACAATGGCGACGGTTGAGAGGGACCCGACTGTCATGATGACCGCAATCGCCGAAACAATGAGCGGAACCTCATAGCTGATCATCTGCGCAATGGCACGCATCGCGCCTAGCAGTGAATATTTGTTTCTGCTCGACCAGCCGGCCATGAAAATCGTCAGTTCGACTATGGAGCCGGCGGCAAAAAAATACAGCACGCCCGCATCCAGATTGATGGCCACCATGTTGCGACCCACTGGCAGAACCGCATAGCCCAAAAACGCAGCTACCACGAGGACTAGGGGCGCCAGAAGATGTACTGTTTTGTCCGCGGAGCGGGGAACGATGTCCTCCTTTGTCAGCGACTTCAAACCGTCTGCCAGCGGCTGAAGCAGCCCATACGGTCCCACTCGATTTGGGCCATAACGGTTCTGGAATCGGCCCAATCCCTTGCGCTCAAGGATCGTTGTTACTGCAAACAATGATGCAAACACCACGATAATCGACAGGACGGAAAGCACCGCCGCAAAGAGTGGTTGTACCCCAACCGGCGAATGACCCACGAGCCAGTGCTTCAGTATGACAAAGATTTGATCCACCGTTTCAGCCATAGCGACCGACCGGGTAAAAGAAAGTACCGCAATTCTCCCAGACGCGATGGCTGTAGATCGTCTGCAAGAAGGGACGGCTCGTAGGCTCCATGACTAGGGGTGGATTCATTTTGTGGTGGCGGGCCCGGAGTTAGTTTGAGGAAGAGAGGATGTTGCAGGTTTTACATCCGCAGCGGCCTTTGCCTTGGCCTCAGCTTTGACCTTTGCAGTGGTGAGGCGCTCATCGACTTCAGCAGATCCTACCGGATGGATTTTGTGAAAGTATTCGTTCGACTTGGCCAGTTGTGCCTTGCGCCAAAGCAGACCGCCAAAGCGGTTATCTGTACTCAGTTCGAATGCAGTGTCCATTTCGATTGCGTCGAACGGGCAGACTTCGACGCAGATCTGGCAGCTCATGCAGACGGAGACGTCAATGTCAAAGACCGCTGGGAAAAACTGGGGCTTGCCAAGGTAGTCCGGCTTCTTGTCCTTACTCTTTTCAATGAAGATACATTTGGGCGGACATTCTTTTTCACAGATCTGGCAGGCAACACAGCGCAAACCCTGCTGCCAGTCGTCGCCGTCGTAAACAAGGAACGGAAAATTGCGCGCAGCCTCGGCCATGGGCAGGCGTTCTTCCGGAAACTGGACGGTGGTCAACCGGTCTTTGCTGACGTAGCTGCCAAAGAAATTCCTGGCCGTCTCCGCCAAACCTTTCACGATGCCTTCACCAAGCATGCCCAAAACCCCCGTAACCAATCCGACTCACCTTACTGCAACCGAGCGTCTTACCGGTCCACCTCGCCCAACACAATATCCACGGTGCCAAAGATTACAATTGCGTCCGCCACATTGTAGCCACGACACATATCTTCTAGCACGGTCAGGTTGATCAAACTTGGCGGACGCACACGGTAGCGGTACGGGTTCGGTGACCCGTCGCTGATCAGGTAAAAACCAAGCTCGCCCTTCGGCGATTCGATCCGACCGTACGCCTCCCCGGCTGGTGGACGAAATCCTCGAATCTTGGCCTTAGCGTCCATAATCGGACCGGGTGGAATATCGCGCAACGCCTGGTTCAAAATCTTCAGTGACTCGCGCATCTCGAGCATGCGGATCATGTAGCGATCGTAAACGTCGCCATGTTCGCCGAGTGGAATCCTGAAGTCAAACCGGTCGTAAATACCGTATTTGTCCACCTTGCGGATGTCGTAATTCACACCTGACGCGCGCAGCATGGGTCCGGTGACACCGGCGTTGATGGCGAGCTCTTTCTTCAACACGCCGACACCTTGCGCGCGCGCCATGAAGATTTCGTTCCCCGTCAACAAGTGCTCGTATTCATCCAGGAAGCGTGGAAACCCTTCGACAACTTTTTTCGTCTGTTCCAGCCAACCGGAAGGCAACTCCACACGACAGCCGCCAAAGCGCATGTAATTGCACATCATTCGCGAACCGGTGAGGGATTCGAAGAGGTCTAGTATCTTTTCCCGCTCGCGAAATGCATACATCAGTGGCGTGCCACTCGCTCCCATCTCCTGCGTCAGAAATCCAATGGACGAGGCATGATTTTGCAGGCGCGTCAGCTCCGCGGTGATCACGCGGATGTATTCGGCGCGTTCGGGTACGTGCAGGCCGGCGAGCTTTTCGACGGCAAGCGCGTAGGCCCAGTTGTTGGTGAGCGAGCACATGTAGTCGAGCCGATCGGTATACGGCATTGAAGAGAGATAGCTTGCCGTTTCGGCGATCTTTTCGTGATTGCGATGCAGGTAACCGAATACCGGCTTGAGTTTCACAATGCGTTCGCCGTCCAGCACTACGTCCATGCGGAATACACCATGCGTGGACGGATGATGCGGTCCCAGCGCAATTTCGAGCAATTCACCTTCGCTGCCGCCGTCATTGAAATCCGGGGACATCTCTTCTTCTACCGGCGTTGTGGTTCCGCTTGTCATGCGTTATGCTGCTTCGCTTTCACCAGCACGTCGTCGTGCGCTGTCGGTTCGTACTCGTAGTCATCAGGCTCGACGTAATCTTTGCGCATGGGATGATCTTCAAATTCGTCCCACATCAATATACGGCGCAGATCGGGATGGCCGTCGAAGATGATTCCGTAAAGGTCAAAGATCTCGCGCTCCTGAAATTCTGCACTGCGCCAAACCGGTGTAAGCGATGGCAGATGAACTTTGTCGGCCCGGTTTTCCGTACGCAGCCTGAGTATGACTGGTCCGTGTTTTTTCTCCATCGAATACAGGTGATACACCGCTTCAAGATGTCCGGGAGATTTGCGTTTCCTGACTTCTTCGATCTCTTGTTCTACGCCGTCTACAAGCGTTTTGACCTTCACCTTTTCAGAGATTTCCGTATCCAGCCAATCCACACCACTGACATTGGAACAGTAATCCAGACGGAGGTCCGGGCTATCTCGCAGAAACGTCGCTGTCTCTAGCGCGCGTGCACGTTCGACGAGCAGTGAATGCTGGCCCGAGGGGCTGCTGTTGGGAATGATCTCCAGGTGGCAGCCCGGAACGGCGGCTTCGATGTTCGCTTTAATCTTCTCCAGCATCGTCCTCACCTGTCGCGCATGTATCAACGTTGTTGAGAATGTGCCACACGTCGGGGTTGTTCGGCGGATCCAGATCGTGCGCGCCGAATCGCGGCACAATGAACTCGCTGGGCGCATCGGGATCCAGATGGCGCGGCTTGCCGGGGCCTGTCAATGCTTGCTCGTCAATTTTCCTTTGTAACGTCATGAACGCGTCAATAAGCGCTTCGGGGCGAGGGGGGCAACCCGGAATATGCACGTCTACGGGGATATAGCGGTCAATACCTTTCAAAACGTTATAACCCTGTTTGAACGGACCACCCGAAATCGCGCATGCGCCCATCGCGATGACGTACTTCGGCTCCGCCATCTGGTTATAGAGACGCACAACCTGGGGAGCCATCTTCTTTGTTACGGTGCCGGAGACAATCATCAGGTCTGCCTGCCGGGGCGAAGGCCTGAATACCTCCGCGCCAAATCGTGCCAGATCGTATCGCGCCATCGTCGTCGCGATCATTTCGATGGCGCAGCAAGCCAGGCCAAAGGTCATTGGCCACACGGAATTCTTCCGGCCCCAGTTGTAGAGTTCTTCAAGGGTCGTTGTAACGATGCCTTGTTGGCTCAATTCGATCTTCAGCTTCTGGTCCATATGGAAACCGTTCCGCTTTCCGTGTGCGACGTCTGGAGGGCTCGACTGTATTTCGTCGGGGCTAACCGTCATACCCAGGTCAATACACCTTTCTGCCATGCCCACACCAGTCCTTCTGCTAACAAAAGCAAAAAGACCAACATAGCGATTGCTGGCCCTATTGATAGACCTGTGAATGCCACGGCGAATGGCAGTAGGAAGATTACTTCTACATCGAAGATCAGAAAGATGATCGCGTACAGGTAATATTCCGGCCTGAACTGAATCAACACATCGTCTTTCGATTCCAGCCCGCACTCATACGTTTTGTTCTTATCCGGCCCCGGTTTACGCGGAGAAAATTTCCTCGCCCAAATCCAGGCCAGGACCAATGGAGCTATGGCAAAGCCAGCCGCCGCAATCGCCAGAACGACGATGGGCAGGTAGGAGTCGGTTACTGGTTGGTTCATAAATACCTGTGGGAGCAGATCTTTTTAGCGAAACCAACAACGTGAAGGGGCGAACGCACTCATTTATTCCCTCCATCAACGACGAGACCACATTACCAAGCGAACCGAGGCACGTCAAAGATTGATGAATTGAGGTCATCGTAGCAATCTGGGTTCCAGCCCTGGTGGACTGGATGACATCCTCTAAGTGGTGAGTGCCTTTGGTCTAAACTGAATATGGTATTGTGTTTTGTTCGTGAAACTCCAAGTTTCACCCAGGGGGAGAACAACTCATGGCGACAGAAAACGTCGCGCTGGCAGCCGGTGCCGAAGGCGGCACCTTGAGCAAGCCGGACACGCAGCAGCAGTCTCCGCAAGGGGCCATCGTCAACGATTTCAGCATCCAGGTCGCGACAGTAAACGGGTCGGGATCGCAATCAGCCAACTCAGTTCTGTTGAAATCGATCTTCCGGATGGGTATTCCCGTCAGCGGCAAGAACCTGTTTCCTTCCAACATTGCCGGCCTGCCGACGTGGTATACCATCCGCGCCAGCAAGGATGGTTATGTTGCCCGCAAAAAGGAGATCGACATCCTGATTGCGATGAATCCGGAAACCTCCCAGGAGGACATGCTTTCGCTCCCCGTTGGTGCTGCGGCCATCTATGAGGAGTCCGCCGACCTACGGCAGTTCCGCGACGACGTCGCTTGCTACCCGGTGCCATTCGACAAACTGACAGCGGCGGTTTGCCCCGAGGCGAAGCTGCGCAAGCTGGTTAAGAACATGATCTACGTCGGCGTCGCCGCGCAGCTTCTGAGGATGGATATTGGAGCTGTCGAAGCCGCCCTACGCAAGCAGTTCGCCAAAAAGGTTAAGGCAGCAGATTTGAACTGGGCGGCGGTGCAGGCGGGCTACGAGTACGCCTCGACGAACTTCACCAAGCACGATCCCTTCGTGCTCGAAGCGATGAACGCGACCCAGGGCAAGATCATTATCGATGGAAATGCCGCTGCGGCCCTCGGCTGCATCTTTGCCGGTTGCACGGTGGCGATGTGGTATCCAATCACGCCGTCGTCGTCGCTGGTGGAGAACTTCATCGATTACGCGAAGCGGTACCGGATAGAAGAGGACGGCAAGGCCACGTTTGCTGTTGTGCAGGCAGAGGACGAACTGGCAGCAATAGGAGCAGTCCTGGGAGCGGGTTGGGCCGGGGCGCGCGCGATGACGGCGACCTCCGGTCCTGGGATCTCGCTTATGGCCGAATTCGCCGGCCTCGGCTACTACGCGGAGTTGCCGGGCGTGATCTTCGACGTGCAGCGCACGGGCCCTTCGACGGGCATGCCAACTCGCAATCAGCAGGGCGACTTGCTCTCCGTCGCTTTTCTGTCGCACGGGGACACGAAGCACGTCATGCTGATTCCGGGCAGCGTTAGGGAATGCTACGAGATGGCGCAGGCGGCATTCGACCTGGCCGAGCAGCTGCAGACGCCGGTTTTTGTCATGTCTGACCTCGATCTGGGCATGAATAACTGGATGTCCGAGCCATTTGTTTATCCCGACAAGCCGCTGAATCGCGGCAAAATATTGAGTGCTGAGGACCTGACAAGACTTGGCGGATTCGCTCGCTATAAGGATGTAGACAACGATGGTGTGGGCTATCGGACGCTCCCGGGCACCGACCATCCGCTGGCTGCCTACTTCACGCGCGGTTCCGGCCATAACGAGAGGGCGCAGTATACCGAAAGGCCCGACGACTATTTCAACAATATGGAGCGGCTGTCCAAGAAATTTGAGACCGCGCGCACGCTCGTTCCCAGGCCTGAAGTCGTGCAGACGGGCAAGTCCAAGATTGGTTTGATTGCCTTCGGCAGCTCTGACTTTGCGACCCGCGAGAGCCGCAATCAGTTGAGCAAGGAATACAGCCTCGACACGGATTACCTGCGGCTGCGCGCCTATCCGTTCTCGTGCGAAGTGCATGAGTTTGTTGCTTCGCACGATCGCGTCTATGTGATCGAACAGAATCGCGACGCGCAGATGCTGAGCCTGCTCAAGCTGGATCTGCAGGCGGAAGACGTTGTGAAGTTGCGCAGCATACGACACTTCAACGGGCTGCCTATCGACGCCCGCTCCGTAACCGACGACCTCGTCACGCAGGAAGGAATCTAAATGGCAACGACGCCCGCTACCTCTGCTCCTGTGGAAGCACCCAAGCCAGCAGCCAAAACCAACCGGATCGGTCTCCAGGTTCTCGATTACCGCGGCGGCAAGACGACGCTTTGCGCCGGTTGCGGCCACAATGCAATCTCTGAACGCATCATCGATGCTTTTTATGAGATGGGTATTAAGCCGGAGCGCCTGATGAAGCTCTCCGGCATCGGCTGTTCGTCCAAGAGCCCGGCCTACTTCATGAGCCGCTCGCACTCGTTCAACAGTGTGCATGGGCGCATGCCTTCGGTCGCGACGGGCGCGCAGCTGGCCAACCGCACTATGAAGGCACTGGGTGTCAGCGGCGACGGCGACACAGCCTCCATCGGCGTGGGGCAGTTCGTTCACATGATGCGGCGGAACGTTCCAATCATCTACATCATCGAGGATAACGGCGTGTATGGACTCACCAAGGGGCAGTTTTCCGCTACCGCCGACATTGGCTCCAAGCTGAAGACAGGCGTGATTAACGATCTGCCACCGATTGATACCTGTTCGCTTGCGATTCAACTCGGCGCAACGTTCGTGGGACGGTCTTTCTCTGGCGACAAGAAGCAGTTGCTAGCGATGCTGAAGGCCGCCATTGCGCATAACGGTACCGTCGTGCTCGATGTGATCTCGCCGTGCGTTACCTTCAACGATCATGAGGGCTCGACCAGAAGCTACAAATACATGCAAGAGCACGAGGAGGCCATCTCCGAGGTGGGCTTTGTGCCCCACTTCCAAGAGATCGACGTCGAGTACGATCCCGGCACAACGATCAACGTGGAGATGCACGACGGCAGCCATCTGCGCCTGCGCAAGTTACATGAAGACTTCGATCCGACCAATCGCATCGCTGCGATTTCAGCGCTGATGACCGCACATGCAAAAGATGAAGTCCTGACCGGCATCTTCTACGTGGATACAAAGAAACCCAGCTTTACGGAGATGTTGAACCTGGTGGATGAACCGCTTGGCACTTTGCCGGACCAACGTGTGAGGCCAGGCAAGGCAGTGCTGGATGAAGTGATGCAGCGGCTGATGTAGTTCTGCGCGGAGGGGCATCAGCGGGCAAGCGCTTTACCTCCCGCTGTGCTCGGCCTCAGCATCGGGTTCAGGGAAGTCGGTGTCGTTATCCTTCAGCATTTCGTCTTGATCGCGGTGGCCTAGTTGGCCGCTAAGGGAGCCATGTTGAGGCCGGCGGTTGGTATCAGGATGAGGCATGTCATCTTCCACTGCGCCTTTGCGCATGCCTTCGTCTGGACGACTCGTTGCAGGGCCGGTCATAGCAGTTCTCCTCTGTCCTGAGATGAAAGTTGGATGATAGCACTGTCCTTGCTAGGTTGGCCGGGCGCCACCGATGCAACTCTGGGCTAGAATGTACAGCGATGGCATTCAAGTTTCAAGGCGTTGATTTTATCCAATTTGACTCCCTTCTTTCAGATGACGAACTCATCGTCCGCGCCAGCACACGCGCCTTCGTCGAAGACAATCTCATCCCAATCATTGAGCAGTGCAACCGCGACGGTCGCTTTCCTCGCGAGCTGGTGCGTCCTATGGGCGAACTCGGCTTCTATGGGGCTACGCTCGAAGGCTACGGTTGCGCCGGAGTGAACAATGTTGAATACGGGCTGCTGATGCAAGAGCTCGAACGCGGAGATTCCGGTATACGCAGCTTCGTCAGCGTGCAGTCCGCGCTTGTCATGTATCCCATCTATGCCTTTGGCTCAGACCAGCAGAAAGATACCTGGTTGCCGAAGATGGCTACTGGAGAAAAACTCGGTTGCTTCGGTCTCACGGAACCTGACTTCGGCTCCAACCCTGGCGGCATGCGGACCCGCGCCCGTAAGGACGGTGATGATTACGTTCTCAACGGCGAGAAGATGTGGATCACCTCTGGCAGCATTGCAGACGTGGCTGTGATCTGGGCGAAGCTTGAAGAGCCAGGCGTTGCTCCAGACAACTGGCGCATCCGTGGCTTCCTCGTTGAAACCGACCGCCCCGGCTTCTCCGCACAAGATGTGCACGGCAAGTGGTCTCTTCGAGCGTCGATCACGTCCGGTCTCGCCCTGCAGGATGTGCGTATTCCGGCGGCAAATCTGCTACCGAAGTCAGATGGGCTGAAGTCTCCGCTGATGTGCCTCAGTCAGGCACGTTATGGCATCAGTTGGGGAGCCATTGGAGCAGCTATGGCCTGCTACGACACCGCGTTGCAATATGCGAAGCAGCGTAAGCAGTTCCGCGATCAACCCATTGCGAGTCATCAACTTGTGCAGGAAAAATTAACGTGGATGATCACCGAGATCACCAAGGCGCAACTGCTGTCGCTACAGCTGGGTCGCCTCAAGGATCAGGGAAAGGCAGCCTTCCAGCACATCTCTATGGCGAAGAAGAACAATGTGTGGATGGCCCTTGAATGTGCGCGTATGGCGCGCGATATCCTCGGCGCTGCGGGCATCGCCGACGACTACCCCATCATGCGCCACATGATGAATCTTGAGTCAGTCAAAACCTACGAGGGCACTGACGACATTCATACGCTCATTATTGGGCAAAGCATCACTGGCGTTGCGGCCTACTGATTTTGGATCTCGCAGAATATAGAGGAGTTCGGCTCCATCGTTTGCGTGAGATGGCTGTGTTCTGTGTTGCCAAGGGGTATTCTGGTTGAGATGAAAGACTTTTTTGTTGAAGATGCTGCACGGTTCGAGAACGCTACCGTTACGAC
>WNFD01006681.1_pt1 | contig 11500 bp, 11 predicted proteins | sample 5400491 | NCBI WGS metagenome assembly WNFD01 (sample SAMN13153343, study PRJNA577476) | soil metagenome | isolation source: 120 cm saprolite under Douglas fir tree site 2 hole 2 replicate 2 | place: USA:California | collected 2015-04-18 | reverse complement strand
TCGGACTCGAACTGAGGGTGGCAGAAACCGCAAAACAATAATCGTAGCTCTGGCGCGCAAATTGCTAATTGCCTTGTGGCGTCTGGTAACCACTGGCGAGGTTCCGGCTGGCGTCGTATTGCGAGCGGCGTGAGGGAGAAGACTTAGAAAAGACAAGCTCTCGGAGGCTGACGAGCAAAACATCGTCGGTGTCCGATGACGATCCGAGGTGGCGGTCACCCGAAGCAGGCCATGGTTTTGAAACCGGTTTCGAGAATGGGTCCGCCGCCGAGGAGCTTCGCCGCCGATGCGCATGACTGCATCATGGTTCGGGTCCTTGGACCCACCGAATACAAGGTTGTGGCGCGACTAAGCCGCGCCCAAAAGCGGGCTCCCCTCTGATCGTCATCCCGATCGCACCAAACGCGCCGTCGTGCTCGAAGCTATCAAGGTGTGGCCTGGTAACAGGCGGAGCCTGTCGCAAGGTTGGTGCGACGGCCAACCTTGACAGCTTCTGCGCGCGACGGCGCAAGCGAAGTGCGGGTCGGGACGAAGAAACGGGCTTTGAGATCGAACAAAGAAACTGACGAAGGACAAAGATTTGCCGCTCTGGTGAACTCCTTGACAAAAAATGCCCCATACAAGGCCTGCTCGGGCTTCACTTTGTTACGGCCCATCGGATCGCTCAGCAGCCCAAGGCCGCCTTTGTCGCAGGGGGCTCCGACCCAGCCAGTTACCCGGCCGTGCCGCCTGCCAGCTTCCGGACCAATCGACATTTATCCGGGTGAGACCCTCCCTCACTGATAGTTCGCGCCCTCGGGGCGCACGGTCATTCGCGTCGTTATGGGGACGTCCGGTGTTGGCGCAAAGCGGGCATTGCCGCATATGACGCTCTTATGAATGGCAACAGCAATCAGTCTCGACTTCATATGGCCCCCGGCACATCTTCTGCGCGTCGGCCGGCTCTTAAGCCTTATGAGCCGCAAAACGAAAACTTAAGATACCTCGTGTCTGGCAAGCCTCACATGTTTGACCACGATTCAATTCCTGCGCGGAAATGGGCGTCAAATTTGCCCGTCTCACATACAGTTGGGCATTCTGTCCTGGCAGTTGATAGTGAGGCAACGGATGACGTTGCTGATATCTACAACCAGGCTGGTGACGATTATGTCTCTTATGCCGATGGCGATCCTTCGCAGCCATTTGCCTTTGACGGAATGCACGCTTACGCGGATCGCTGCGTCTGGGCCGTATTGGAGAAGAAACTGACCAACCTGCGGGCTTCCGGCGCAAGCTCGGTCAGGCTCCTCGATGCGGGTTGCGGACCCGGTACATGGCTGCGCCGCTTGGTTATACGCGCACATGCGCTCGGATTCAGCAGCATTACCGCGCGTGGATTCGACATCGCACAAGCGCAAATACAACGGGCGCGGTTGGCGGCCCGAAATCCTTGCAGCCTTCCTGGAGTAAATCTCACATTCGACGTCGCAGACCTTGCGGACCGGTTGCCGGAACCCGATGCCTCCGTCGATCTGACTCTTTGCCTGTACAGCGCGCTCAGCCATCTGCCGGTTACACGCTTGCCGGAAATCTCAAAAGAGATGGCACGCGTCACGTCGGGATATTGCATAACGACAGTCCGTCCGATTGGCAGCACTCCAACGGCCTTTGTAGGCTCGATCGAGAAAGTCCGCCGATTGAAACAAGATCACGTCAGGAACCGATGCGAGATCGACCTCAGCGACGGCCGACATATTGCATTTAGCTTTCACCAGTTTACGGCGGTCGAATTGCGAAACTATTTCGCCGGCTGTTTCGACATCGAAGATTTGCGCGGCCTCGACCTCTTTCACGGTCGATTCATGCCGGATCCCCGATGGAACCCGATATGCCGGCCAGGCGATAGTCAGCTTGCCGATGAACTCGCGCGGCTCGAGAACGCGTACGCCACAAGCCCGGAGTTCATGGATCGCGCCACCCATCTCCTGCTCGTGGCGCGCAGCCGGCGAGCCGCTGCGCCTACAGCCTGTGTCGTTGTGTCGACTTAGCACCGGCGACTTTTGTCTAAAACCCGTATTTGTAGCCAACCGGTCGGCCTCGAACTCACGACGCGGCGAGCGTTCTTCGCAGGCGGGCGATCGCGCCAGGCAAACCGCGCACCTTCATGATCCGGCCCGTGATGTCGTACTCCTCGGAGAGCACGCGCGCGTTCTCATACACCTCGCTGAGCAGCCCCTGTTTCGCATACGGCAACACTAATTGGTCCTCCACCATCGCAGCTTCAAAAAACGCGACAAGCGTCTCGCGAAGCGCGGCCACGTCCTCGGATGACTTCGCGCAGAGGAGGATTGCGTCGGGGTGCTTTGCGCGGAGGGCGGCACGATCCGCCTGGCTCACGTGATCGATCTTGTTGAGGAGCAGGCGCGAAGGGACGACGTCCGCGCCGATCTCGCGTAGCACGTTCCGGCTCACCTCCAGCTGCGATTCGTGCGTGGGATCAGACGCGTCAACGACGAACAGCAGGAGCGACGCTTCGAGCGCTTCGGCGAGCGTGGATCGGAATGACGCAACGAGATCGTGCGGGAGTTTGTTAATGAACCCGACCGTGTCGGAAACGAGCACGCGCGGCTTTGCCGCGGGCTGCAGAGCGCGCACCGTCGTGTCAAGCGTCGCGAAGAGTTTGTTCGCGACCAGTACCGCGCTACCCGTCAGCGCTCGCATGAGCGATGACTTGCCCGCGTTCGTGTACCCGACCAGTGCGACCCGGAGCTGATCGCGACGAGCGGAACGGCGCTCGTCGTTGTCTCGCTGGATATCCTCCAACTGCTCCTTCAGCTCCGCGAGCCGATCGCGGATCTTGCGTCGATCCAGTTCGAGATCGGACTCGCCCGCGCCGTAACCCTGCTGCCGCTCGCCGCCCGCCGACGATTCCCGCAGGCGTGGCGCGATGTACTTCAACTGCGCTATTTCAACCTGCAACTTCGCCTCGCGGCTATGCGCATGATGATGGAAAATCTCCACGATCACTCCGGTTCGATCAAGTACTTGCGCGCCGGTCGCACGCTCGAGGTTGCGTGCTTGGCTCGGCGAGATGTCATGATCGACGATCACGAACTCCGGCTTCGGCGGCGCCTTCAGATCAGGCTCGATCTGCGCGGCGTTCGATTTCTTCTCATCAGCGTTTTGAAAGCGCTCGCGCGCCTTTGACTTCCGGGGTATTGCCATCGATCCGACGACGCCCGTCCCGCCGGTAATCGCGGCGAGTTCCTCAAGCCGCCCCTTGCCGAGCACCGTCCCGCCGTCGATCTCGTCTCGCTTCTGCGATAATGTTCCGACGACCTCGTAACCGAGCGTCATCACCAGGCGGCCCAACTCTTCGATGCTCGCGGCATGGGCGACATCATCGACACCCGGGAGCTGGACGCCGACGAGAATCGCACGCGGAATGGGCGGTTTAGTTTCCATGATTGCCATTTGGCATTCTCCTGTGCATGACTGCCGCCGCGACCGCAGCCTCATGGAACCCACGATGTCGGGTACGACGGGGCCGCCTCTTCTTACGTCCGGCCCATGCCTAACACCTTTTCGCGATGGCACCGGCGGCCGGGCCGCCCGTCTGGCCGCAGGAGGATGACGGCAGGTTATGCGGCCTTGCGGATCAGATTCATTTCGCGTCGCCGCGCCAAAACGGCGCGGCCGCATTCATGGACCGTTCCGTCCTCAATGACAAATCCGCGCCCTTCCAGCGAAAGGCGAAGGGTTTCGTTAGCCGAGGCCTTTTGAGGATCATCCCAGACGACCAGCACACCGGTGGGGCTCAAGAACTCCACCAGCCAATCAAGCGCGACCTCCAGCGTTTTGAACGTGCGCCGCCGCCAGTCAACCAACGCTACGCCGTATTGGCCGGCCGGATGGCCGCAGTTTGCCGTGGCGGCCGCGCGAGCATAGCCGCGGCGATGCAGCTCCAACATCAGCTCAACGGCCTTGGACCCCGCTACGACGATTCGGTGCTGCTTGGAGCAGCCCGCAAGCGCAATCATCGGTTCAACGATGCGGTCGCCTGCGGGAGTGGCACGAGAGGGAGCCATGACGTCACCATTCTGATCTAGTTACTGGAGCTGCGCGGGATTAGGCGGCTGGCGTCGGCCAGGCATCTCGCGCGAGCCTGTTTGTCGGACGTTGAGTGATCGCTGTCGCGAGGCCGACGACATGGATGACAGCGTTTGCAACATATGAAAGACGCCATAAAGAATCGAGATGGGCGAAAGCGCCGCGATATAGTGATCACATGGTTGGCCGCGGGAATGACGGTTCGATTGAGTAGCGCAGGGGAGGGACGTGCGACGAACTATGGCCCGATCGACCGCGGTAAGCGCGGGTCATTGTGAATTCCTATAACGTTGTCATTGTTCCAGACTCGAAAACCTATGCGTAGGCTGGCACCTCCTCACCCGCCGAGGGCAAGGAGAGGCGCGCCGCTCTGCTCGGTGAAAATCGAGTCTTGCTCGGAGGCGCAAGCGGGTGACCGTGTTCGTGTGGCCACGAGCTTGACCCAGCAACCGGCCTGCGGTCTCGTTGAAACCTGCGTAGATAGCGGGAGTCGCACCGAATGTATCTGCGCGCAGACATCAGCTCGCGATGCGGGTCGCAACCGAAGCTTGGATTCCCTGGATGAGTGCTGTCCCCGTCAAGATCATGATCGTCGATGACGAGCCAAAGATGCGCAATCTCCTGCGTATCGGTCTGAGCATGCAAGGCTACGACGTTCTCGAATCCCCCAATGGTACGATCGCGATCGACCTTTTGAAGCAAGAGCCGAAACTGATCATCCTGGATTTGGGGCTTCCGGACGTTCCGGGCCACGATTTGCTGCGTGACATTCGGGCCGGCAATAACAGCGTTCCGATCATTGTGCTGTCCAGCCGCGGCGACGAGGCCGGAAAGGTCCAGGCGCTGGATATAGGCGCTGACGACTATCTGACAAAGCCCCCTAGAATGAATGAATTGTTGGCCCGAGTGCGCACAGCGCTTCGCCGTCAAATTCGGGCGCAGGGTGAGCGACCGGTGTTTCAGTTCGGCAATCTATCCGTCGACCTGATGCGTCGCCTCGTCAAGGTGGGTGACAAGAAGATTAAGCTCACGCCAAGAGAGTATTACGTGCTGCGTATGCTGGTATTGCAGGCCGGTAAGATGGTGACGCACAATTTCCTTGTCCGCGAGCTTTGGGACCAATTGGCCGACGCGGAGGACCTGCGGGTCTGTGTCCAACAGATCAGGCGAAAGATCGAGACCGAACCGGCACACCCGCAGTTCATTCTGACGGAAACCGGCGTCGGTTACCGGCTTCGCGCTCCGGAAGAGGTCGCCGAACCCGGAATTCTACCTGGACTCTAACTACTGACGCAGTCTGCAACGACCGTACACACAGCTTTGAAATAGAAACCTTATAAGTCTGCAGAACAGCTGCCCATTCCATAACATTCGTTAGCGAATGACTGCTGTTGGCGCGCAAAGCGGACGTTCATGCGCGAACAGCATCTCGTGACTAATCAAGAATGAGTAGCTTATTAGGCTCGGGGAGGGGCCGTGTGGCCGTCCTCTGTAGGTTTGCAGTAGTCGTTCGCATAATGATGGGTTGGAATTCCGTGTACCGGCGGCCGCCCGCCACGTACTCAGGCGATGTCGCGTTGGTCGAACGATTCGCGTCGCGCACAATCGGGTTCATCGGTTATGGCGCTGTACGCGCGATCCACGCAAACTAACCTCAGCGCCAGAGAAGTTGCGCTGAGGTCACCCGACGGCCACCACTCAATCGGGCGGGTCGCGCCGGTTCGCGATCAATATCGATCTACGCCAGTCCATCAACCGCACACCTGAACGGGTTGCAGGCGCCAGCCATGGGTGGTGTGCACACGTCGCTGAACCACATAGCAACTTCCGTTGTCATAGAATGCGTCGCCGTAAGCGTTGTCATAATAGTAGTCGTACGGATAGTAGCCACCGAAGCCAAATCCGAAGCGACGTCCGAAGTCGCGGTCATGGTCGAAGCCACGATCATGGTCGAAGCCACGATCATGGTCGAAGCCACGGTCATGGTGGAAGCCACGGTCATGGTCGAACCCGCGAGCATGAAATACACTGCCGCGGAAGCCGCCATCATGGAATGCCATGCCGCCATGATAGCCGGCGAAGCCACCATGGGAGCTACCACCGCCAAAGCCGCCGCCGTGGAAACCGCCTCCTCCCCCGTAGCCACCCCCGTGACCGCCGCTACCACCACCACCACCACCACGCGCCAAAGCCATGGTTGGCGAAGCCAGACCAACCGACCCAACTGCCAACAACGCGATCACCGTTTTACGCAACATTGCCATTCTCCGTCAGAGATATCGCTCCCAACCTCAACACTCGTCGTAGGTGGCAATCGCTCCGGAGAAGCGCCACTGGCTTTGACATCACTGTTACTCAACTCCGCGCGAGCGCCGACTCGTTAAGTTTTAACTCACGCGCCTTCATCGCGGAATTCGGAGGCGTGGCAGTTTGGCCAGTGGTGGCGCGACCCAGAAATCAGGATCGGAAAACCGTTCCTTTATGATATTGCAATCTCGAGTGAACAGCTTGTCGTTGTCGCACAATGGGCGGTTATGGAGTGCCGGCCTTTTGCAATAACGGGACGCCGCTAGCTTCGGGCTTTCGTTCTAGCCAATTTCCGTCGTTCAACTGTTTATCGGAAATAGGAGTACGCGGTTCTCCGCCTCGCTTTCGCCGCGTGTTTGTTCGCTCGCTTACAGTCGTAACGCGTTTTCCCCCGGGCTGAAATAGCGCCGTAGCGCAGCCCGTTCAACTTGGCGGCCTCATATCGGCAACGGGAGACCAGCCAATGAAAATGACCCCAATGAGTGCTTTGACGCACCAGGCGCAAACGCGGCCAAAAAGCGCGGCGTTCGTCTTTCACGGAGAAGTGTGGACTTACGAGCGGCTTGCAGTCGAGGCCGAAAGCTTAGCCCGCGGATTGGCGGTGCGCGGTGTTGGGCCGGGCGATCGCGTCGCCCTTCACATGATGAACCGACCCGAGATGATCGTCGCCTACTATGCCTGCCTTCAATTGGGAGCTATAGCGGCGCCCTTGCGAACCGCGTTCAAATTCGCCGAACTTGCTCCGATTCTGCAGCGGCTGAAACCAGCGATCTACCTTGGCGAAATAAGCCTTTTCGAAAATGTCGCTGCGGTTGACGCCTCAATCCTCGCATTGGACAAGCGCTTTGTCGTCAACGGGACCTTCGAAGATCACGGGGTCCAGCCGTGGGAAGCGCTATTCGACGCTGCCGGCAACGAGAGTTTGTTGGTCCCGCCCGCGTCTTACAAACCCGCTGTGCTGATCATCACATCCGGGACGACCGGCCAGCCCAAATTCGTCGTTCATACGCCGGCAACGCTGGCGGAGACGACAGGCCTGCTTGTCAGTAATTGGGGATTGTCAGCCGATGATGTCATGATTGAGCCCTTGCCCCTGGCGCACATGAGCGGAATCATCACCTTTCTGTCCTTTATTCAGTTCGGTGTCCCGTTCGTCTTGCTCGAAAGCTTTGACGGCGACACCGTCCTCGACACGATCGAGCGCCATCGTTGCACCTGGTTACTCGGTTTTCCGGCTCAGTATGCGGCATTGCTCGAGTGCCAGCGAGCCCGGCCACGCAACCTGACTTCCCTGAGAATTTGCCTGACCGGAGCAGATGTCTGCCCGATCGACCTGCAGGAGAAAGTCACTTCGATCTTTGGCGCACCGCTTTACAATGTCTGGGGTGCAACGGAATCCGTTGGATCGCTGACCTTCGGTCTGCGACCGGGGCCGGTCGTGCGGATCGTAAAAGGCGCGCTGACTCGATTGATCGATGAAAATGGTGCTGAAGTCGCGGACGGTGAGATCGGAGAGCTCCTGATCCGCGGAACCAATGTTTTCGACGGTTACTGGAACGATCCTCAAGCGACAGCGGCAAGCCTGAAGGGTGGCTGGTACCACACCGGCGATCTGATGCGGCGCGGCGAGGGCGATGAACTCTGGTTCGTATCGCGCAAGAAGGACATCATCATTCGCGGCGGCACCAACATCTCGCCTGTCGAAGTGGAGCAGGCGCTGGTCGCCTGTCATCCCGCGGTCGAAGAAGCCGCTGTGATAGGCATACCTGACGTTGTTCTGGGTCAACGCGTGCTCGGCTTTGTCAAACTCGCTGCCGGGACGAACGACACAATTGTTTCGGAAATCCTCGGCAACGTCGCAACGCGGCTTGCATCGTACAAAGTCCCCGAAGGTCTTCGCGTACTCGACGAATTGCCCCGCAATGCGCTGAGCAAGGTCGATCGCAACATGTTGCAGGCCATGGCAGCAAGCACTGACAAGGCTCGCCTTCCGCAAACAATCGTCGCGCCTTCGCAACCGAAGCGGCTCGGCGACCGGTTGGGTCGGCGCGTTGCCGCTCGGAATAGATAGAGCGTGCTACACAAAAGCCTCACGTGAACGGAACGGTGGGTACGGGAGGCGACCTTAGACGTCGGCCCGTACCGGAAAAATAATGTCTGCTAATTTCAGGATATCCATCATGCGAAACTTAATCCGGTCGGTAGCATTGCTGGCTGTTCTCGGCAGCAGGGTATCGATCGCGCAGACCATAGGAAGCGCGAGATCGCCGGTTGGGCTCGCAAATCAGACCGTGTCTTCATGGCATGGGCAGGACTCGCGATCGATCGGCGGCGCGCCAATCGGCCACCGCCAACCACGCACAAGTGACGTTCTCTCCGAGAACTCCAAGGATATCGCACGGCTCAGTGCAGAGGACGTCGTGGTCGACCGCAAGCTCAATATTTGTCGCGGCTGTTGAAGTGATCGCGCGTCTGCTCGCATGCCAAACCGAACTTCACTAAGACCTCATGCAACAGCAAAGATGGCGGAACCGCGATTATGACCGCGTGGATCAGCAAACTTATCGCAACAGCTATGATGCGCGGGTTCGCTCGGAACCGACCAGCAGCCACATAACGAAAAATTGGAGTGTGGCAACGACGAGAGGTCCGATTGATTTGCCCAAATCATGCTGCAAAACGTCAGGCGTAATAATCGAGGCCGAATATCGGTAAGCGCGGTTACACGACGATTTCAGAACGAGTGAATCTGGTTACATCCGAAGCTCAGGAAGTCTGCAGAATGCGCCAGCTATCTCGACAGACGGCGAATCAGCGTGAGCTGACCAGGGTCGGCCCACTCGCGACATTCTCTTCTGCGCAGGTGAGCACCGCAGTATTGCAAATGTAACCACTCCGCGCCGATCTGAAATCGAGCTGTAACCGCCATCCCCCAAAAGTGTCGCGATGAAGAATCATGCAAGTTATATTCACGTGCTGATCGCCGGTGGCTGTAAAACCCGCTCATGGGGGAGGCGACATGCCGGAGGTGAATAACATTCCACCGTCCTTGTCGTACCGGCCAGCCGATCCGGCCGAGTCTGTCCTGGATATCTCCATCGGCGATGCGCTGCGCGCAGCCACCTCAACGTGGCGGACACGCACGGCCCTGATCGACGGAACTTCGGAGGAACAGACGCGTCGCCGATGGACGTTCGAGGAGTTGCTTACGGATACGGAGAAGGTGGCGCGGGCACTGCTGCTCCGTTTCGTTTCAGGCGAACACGTTGCGATCTGGGCGGCCAATGGCCCGCAATGGGTGATGATTGAACTCGGCGCAGCTCTCGCGGGTCTGACACTCGTCACGGTGAACCCCGCGTATCTCGGCGAAGAGCTCGCATTCGTCCTAAGACAATCGCGGGCGCGCGGCATTATCGTTCAGGATGTCTACAGGAACCGGAATCTTGTGCAGGCAGTCAATGCTGCCCGTGACGCGCTTCCCGATCTCCGCGAGGTCATCGCCCTGTCCTCATGGCCGGAGTTCCTGAAGAGCGGCGAGGCGCGAACCGCATTGCCGTCGATCAAGGCCGACGATGTCGCGCAAATACAGTACACGTCCGGAACGACCGGTACTCCCAAGGGAGCGCGCCTGACCCATCGTAACCTCGCAAATAACGGGCGCATCTATGCACGGACGATCGGAGCGGGGCCGCAAGACATCTGGATCAATCCGATGCCGATGTTTCACACCGCCGGATGCGGGCTTTGCACGCTCGGCGCTCTGCAGACGGGTGGTGCCCAGGTTCTGCCGCCGGGCTACGATCCCGAACTTATGCTGAGCTTGTTCGAGCAAGAGCACGGAACCATCATGCTCTGCGTTCCGACCATGCTCATTCGGATGCTCGACTCTCCATCCATCGCACACAGAACCCTGTCATCCTGGCGGCTGGTCACGCTCGGCGGCGCGCCCGTTCCTCCAGAACTGGTGCGGCGGGCGCGAGAGCAGGGCGTGAAGGTTGCGATCGGGTTTGGCCAGACCGAGGCGTCTCCGTATTTGACGCATACGCTGCCCCACGATCCTCACCCTGACTGGATTTCAACGGTCGGCCGGCCCATGCCGCAAACCGAAATCAAGATCGTCAGCACGGAAACCGGCGCAATTGTGCCGGTCGGAGAGATCGGCGAAATCTGCGCTCGCGGATACTCCATCATGAAAGACTATTTCGACAATCCCGAAGCGACGCGATCGGCAATCGATTCCGAAGGCTGGCTTCACACCGGCGATCTGGGGAGTCTCGACGAGCACGGATATTGCCGCGTTCAAGGCCGGCGCAAGGACATGATCATCCGCGGGGGCGAGAATATCTATCCCCGCGAGATCGAGGACGTTCTCTATACCCACCCCGCCGTCATGGGAGCGTCCATCGTCGGGATTCCGGACCGCGACTGGGGCGAAGTGCCCGTTGGATTTGTCCAGACCAAGCCGGGGCATGAGGTCGCCGAGCAAGAATTGTCGGAGTTTTGTCGAGAACGCCTGGCCTCTTACAAGGTCCCGCGTATCTGGCGGTTCGTCGACCAATTTCCGCAGACCGCATCCAGCAAGATTCAGAAGTACGTTCTTCGCGAACTTTACCTCGCAGCGAAGGTCCCCTGACGCATTTGGGGTGAATGCGGGCCAGTGCGCCGATGATGACTATGAAGGGAGGGGAATGCGATGGATCTCAATGGAAAGGTCGCATTGGTGACCGGAGGCTCAGGCGACATTGGAAAAGCAATTGCCGAGGCTCTTGCCGCTTCTGGCGCGGATGTTGCGGTTTCCTATGTAGGTGAGGCGGGGCGTGCTGGTGAGCTGGTTGAGAGGGTGCGAAGGGCCGGTCGGCGCGGCCACGCCGTACAGCTCGACCAGCGCGATCCCAATTCCATTGATGGATGCGTTGGAAGTGTACTCGGTCATTTTGGGCGGCTTGACATTCTCGTCAACAATGCGGGCTGGAACATTGGCATACCGTTCGGCGAGCTTGATGCACTGACGCCGGAGATTTGGGATCGGGTTCTCGAAACAAACCTTCGCGGACCGTTTCTGCTCACACGGGCGTTGGCGTCAGAACTTCGGCGACACAAAGCC
>WNFD01006680.1_pt1 | contig 11503 bp, 8 predicted proteins | sample 5400491 | NCBI WGS metagenome assembly WNFD01 (sample SAMN13153343, study PRJNA577476) | soil metagenome | isolation source: 120 cm saprolite under Douglas fir tree site 2 hole 2 replicate 2 | place: USA:California | collected 2015-04-18 | reverse complement strand
GTGCCAGCCTGGACTGTGCCAGCCTGGACTGTGCCAGCCTGGACTGTGCCAGCCTGGACTGTGCCAGCCTGGACTGTGCCAGCCTGGACTGTGCCAGCCTGGACTGTGCCAGCCTGGACTGTGCCAGCTCGCTGATCGCCAATCGTGACCGTTCGGGCACTAAGTTACTCCACATTGAAGCCTCCGGGCAGCCGACAGGTGGGATGCGACAATGCAATCCCCGTGCCGCTGCGATGAGAAGGAATTTCGGCACGCAGATGACCGGAGGCTTAGCGGAGTGCCGGATACATCGAAAGCTACGCTGACCAATGCGCCTGCCGTCCTGAACAGGCAAAAGGCAGCCAGGACAGAACTGCCGCCGCTCACCCCGCGATGATTGAGGGTCAGGCCGATCTCGATTGCGGAATATAACCTGGCCGCGCGGCGCTCGCCATGTGGTTTCCTAGCAGCTTTCCGGTAGGACACAATGAATACGGGCAGCGGCGATGGGGCACGGAGGCCACTGGTGGCGGAGGAAGAGCGGGGCTTCGGCGTCCTCCTGCGCCTGGCGCGCCTGCGCGGCGGGCTCACCCAGGAAGAACTCGCCAGCCGTTCAGGGCTGAGCACCCGCACGATCTCCGACCTCGAGCGCGGCAGGGTCGCCAGGCCCAGGGGCAGCTCGCTTGACCTGCTCATTGCCGCCTTGCCCGCCGAAGAGGCCACGGTCGCCGCCCTGGTGCGGGCGGCCCGCACGGGCGGCGAGGCGGAGCCTGTCTATCCGCGGGATGCGGGTATGCCCGCGGCGACCGAGGCCGAGGTGTGCGAGCTGCCCGCCGCCGTGGGCGACTTCACCGGCCGCGAGCGGGAGCTGTCCCTGCTGGCTGACCGCGCCGCCGCCGCGCTGGCCGATGGCAGCCCGGCGCCCGTCGTGCTGATACTCAGCGGGCCGCCGGGAGTAGGCAAGACAGCCCTTGCGGTGCGGTTCGGGCACCTGCTCGCGGCCCGCTACCCGATCATGCAGCTGCTCGTGGAGCTCGGCGGTGGAACCGGCAGTCCGCTGGCTCCTGCCGACGCCCTCCGCCAGCTGCTCGCGAGCCTTGGGGTAGCCGACAGGGAGTGCCCCGCCGACCAGGAACAGCGGGTACGCAGGTACCGCTCCCTGCTCTACCACCGCAAGGCGCTCGTGCTGCTCGACAACGCCGCCGACGAGGCTCAGGTCAGGCCGCTGCTTCCGGCGGGGCCGGGCTGCGTGGTGGTGATCACTAGCCGCAATGCCCTGGGCGGGCTGAGTCCGACCTGCCGCCTGGTACTAGAGGTCCTGTCGCCCGCAGAGGCTCGCGCGTTTCTCGGCCAGGTCGCCGGGCCTGACCGGCTTGCGGCGGAGCCGGCCGCGGCCGACCAGCTTCTCGGGCTCTGCGGCAGGCTGCCGCTGGCTCTGCGTATCGTCGGGAATCAGCTCGCCTGCCTGCCCGGCTGGTCGCTGGCCTACCTGGCGGCCGAGCTGCAGAACGAGCATCGGCGGCTTGCCATGCTCAGTTCCGGGGACCTGGGAGTACTGCCCGCCTTCGACCTTGCGTACCAGCAGCTCAGCGCTGGGGCCATGGCGATCTTTCGCCGGATGCCGCTGGTGCCTGGCAGCAGCTTCGGCACCGACGTCATCGACGCCCTTTCCGACCCTGACGGGAGCACCGTCCCTGGGGCGTTCGATGAGCTGGTAAGCGCCAGCCTCATCGAGGCAGCAGCCGCCCCTGGCCGGTACCAGATGCATGATCTGCTCCGCCTTTACGCGCGCGACAAGCTCGGCCAGGAGGCGCCGTCGGAGGCCCGCGCGGTGGAGCGCCGGGCCGTCGGCTGGCTGCTGAGGCGTGCCGCGGCGGCCGCGCGGAAGGTCGCGCCGCAGGTGGAGGGTGCTAGCCAGGGCCCGACGTCGCACGACGCGGCGTTCGGCGACCGGGTGGCGGCGCTGGCGTGGCTGGACGCGGAGCTGCCCGCGGTGCTCGCCGCCGCCGCCCGCGCGGAGCACGTCGACGCGGCCGATGACGCGTTCGCCGCCGCCGACGTGCTGAGCTGGTACTTCGACCTGAGGTGTCATTGGCACAGCTGGCAGCGGATGTGCGAGACACTGCTGCCCCCCGCCCGCGCGCGCGGCGATCCTGCCGTGCAGGCGAGCCTGCTCAACGGCCTGGGCCTCGCGCTGAGCGAGCAGCGCCGCTTTGCCGAGGCGGTAGGGCTGCACGATGAGGCCGCGGGACTCGCCCGGCGTGGCGGAGACAGGTACGAGGAAGCACTCGCGCTCGATTTCCGTGCGCACGCGCTGGTGGGAATCGGCCGCTACGACGACGCGGTGGCCGGCCACGAGCAGGCTCTTGAACGGTTCCGCGCGGCCGGGTACAAGCGCGGCGCGGCCATGGCCATCAACCACTGCGGCGAAGCACTGCGCAGGGCCGGACGGTTCGAGGATGCCGTGGCGTGCAGCAGCCAGGCGCTCGCGTTGTTCGCCGCACTCGGCGAGGCGGTGGGCGGCGCCATGGCCCGGCTGAACATGGGACTTGCGCTCGCGTCCCTCGGCAGGTACGAAGAGGCGGTCAGCCGTTACCGGCAGGCGCTGGCCACGTTCGAGGAATCGCAGGATCGCTGGGGCCAGGCGCAGGCACTGTACGGGCTTGGCTGCGCGTTCCTGGCGGATGCCGACAGCGCGGCGGCGGCGCCATGGCTGCGCCGGGCCGCTGAGGCATTCCGCCTGATTGGTGATCTTGCCGGGGAACGCGATGTCCTGCGCGGGCTGGCGGCTGCCCTCAGCGCCGTCGGCGAGGCGGCGGAGGCACGGACGCAGGAGCGGCGTGTCAGCGCGCTCGGCCAGACTCTTGACGAGTAACGCCCGTCGATTACGCCGGGTAGTGGCAGGCCACCTGGGTGGCGGTGCCGCCCGCGAGTACGGGCAGGTCGTCGGCCTGGCAGCGGGCCGCGTCCACCCGGCCGGAAGCGGCCAGGGGGCAGCGGACGTGAAACCGGCAGCCGGGCGGGATCCGGGCCGGATCCGGCGGCTCGCCTGACAGCAGGACAGCTTCCCGCCCGCTGGCCGCCGCCTCCGGCAGCACGGAAAGCAGCGCCCGAGTGTACGGGTGGGCGGGAGAGCCGAGGATCGCCTCGGCGGGCCCGGTCTCCACGATCCGTCCCAGGTACATGACGGCCACCCGGTCGGCGATGTTCCACGCCAGGCCGAGGTCGTGCGTGACGACGAGCGCGCAGAGCCCGGCCTCGTCACGCTGCCGGAGAAGCAGTGCCAGGATCTCACCGCGGACCGAGGCGTCGAGCGAAGCCACTGGCTCGTCGGCCACGATCACCTGGGGGTCGAGCACGAGCGCGCCAGCGATGACGACCCGCTGCCGCTGGCCGCCTGACAGCTCGCGCGGGTAGCGGGGGAAGAACCGCTCCGGTGGCCGCAGCCCGGCCCGGGAGAGCGCGTCCGCTACCTTGGCGGGCTCGTCGCCGAACCCCCCGAGCGCGCTGGCGCCGTGGATGCGCAGTCCCTCGGCCACCGCCTCGTACACGGTGTGCCGGGGGCTGAGCGATCCGGCCGGATCCTGCAGCACCAGCTGCACGCGGCGCCGGTATGCCTTCAGCGCCCGGGCGGAGTAGCGGAGCGGCTGGCCGTCATAGCGGACCTCGCCGGCGGCGGGGCGCTCGAGGCCGAGGAGGGTACGGGCCAGGGTGGTCTTGCCGCAGCCGGACTCGCCGACAAGCGCCACGATCTCACCCGGATAGAGGTCCAGGTTCACGCCGTCCACCGCCCGCGCCCGCCCGCTCCTCCTGCCAGCCCGGAGGCCGGCCGCAGGATCGGCCTGGAGACCGGCGCGGGAATGTGCGCTGGCGCGGACAGGGAACTCCACCCGCACCTCCCGTGCGCTCAGCACCGGCTCTCTCATCCGCCACGCCCTCTCAGCACCAGCCATTAGTGTGGATGCCTCTGTGCTGTAGCTAGAACTGCACTAACGAGGCATCCACACTAAACAACCACCCGGCCCGGCGACGTCCGCCGGCCCGCTCGCCCGGTCTAGACCGGGATTGCTGCGCATAGCTGTCACCCGGCCCGGCGACCTTCGTCGGCCCGCTCGCCCGGTCTGGACCGGTCTAGACCGGTCCAGACCGGGATTGCTGCGCATCGCTGTCTCCGCACCCGGCCGGTCAGCCTGGTTCCCGGTCGCGCACGTGCACGCAGGCCGCCCGCCTGCCCGGGCCAGCGGCCCGCAGCAGCGGGTCGGTGACGGCGCATTCGGCGACCGCCAGCGGGCAGCGGGGGCGAAACGCGCACCCGTCAGGCAGCAGCGCGGGGTCCGGCGGGTCGCCGGCCAGGCCGCGCGGATTCCGTCTCGCCGCCGGGTCGCCGATCCTCGGGAAGGCTGCGGCCAGCCCGGCACAGTACGGATGGGCGGGCTCGCCCACCACCTGGCCGGCCGGGCCCTCCTCGACGATCCGCCCGGCGTACATGACGGCGATCCGCTCGCAGGCCGAGGCGAGCACCGACAGGTCATGACTGATCATGATGAGGCCGACGCCCCGGTCCGCGGCTAGGCCGGTCAGCAGCCGCAGGACCTGCGCCTGGATCATCACGTCAAGCGCGGTGGTCGGCTCGTCAGCGATGATCAGGTCCGGCGAGCATGCGAGCGCCATGGCGATCATCACCCGCTGCCGCTGCCCGCCGGACAGCTCATGCGGGTAGCTCCCGGCCCGTGACGGGCTCAGCCCGACCTGTCGCAGCAGCTCGGCAGACCGCCGCTCTGCTGCCCTGGAGGGACGACCCCCCAAGACCCCCCGCATGGGGCGTTCCGTTCGGCTAAAATTTTCGTGCAGCAGCGCAGGCTCGGCGATCTGGCTTCCGATCCGGTGCACGGGGTTGAGCGAATGCATCGCGCCCTGGAACACGATGGACGCGCCAGCCCACCGCACCGCGCGAAGTTCGCCCCACCCCATCGTCAGGATGTCCGCGCCATCGAGCATGATCCGGCCGGTTACCTCGGTCCCGGCGGGCAGCAGCCGCAGCAGCGCGAGCGCGATCGTGGACTTGCCGCAGCCGGACTCTCCCGCGATGCCGAGCGTGTGCCCCTTTTCCAGGGTCAGGTCCACGCCCCGGACGGCGGGGACCGGGCCCCGCCGCGTCTGGTAGGTGACGGCCAGGTCGCGGACCTCGAGCAGGCTCATGACGGCCTCTCCCGTCCCGTCATGCCTGCCCTCGCAACCGCGGGTTGAGCGCGGCTTCCATGGCGCGCCCGCACAGCGTGAACGCGAGCGAGACGACGGCGATGGCGATGCCGGGCGGCAGCAGCATCCACCAGTACCCGGCGCTCACCGCGCCTGTCGTGTGGGCCTGCTCGAGCGCGGTGCCCCACGACACCTTGGTCGAGTCGCTCAGCCCGAGGAACGCGAGCGTCGCCTCGGCCAGGATCGCCCCCGCGACGGAGAGCGTCGCCTGCGCGAGCACGATCGGCATCACGCCAGGCAGCACGTGCCGGGTGATCACGTGCAGATGGCCGCCGCCGAGGGCCCTGGCCCGCTCCACGTAGGGGCGCTCCTCGAGCGTGAGCGTCTGGGCCCGGACGAGCCGGGTGGTCGAGGGCCAGCTGGTGATGCCGATCGCGAGGATGACAGTGGAGATCCCTGGCCGCAGCACGCTGGCGAGCGCGGCTGCGAGCACCAGCGTGGGGAGCACGAGGAACCAGTCGGTGACCCGCATCAGGATCGCCGCCGCCCAGCCGCGGAAGTGCCCCGCCGCGACACCGGTGACCGTGCCGATCCCCACGGACATGAAGGTGGCGAGGAAACCCACGGTCAGGGAGATCCGCGCGCCCCAGATGGTGACATCGACCATGGACCTGCCCAGGCTGTCGGTGCCGAGCGGGAAGCGTGCCGACGGGGGCTGGAAGGGGCTGCCCGGCGCGCTGATCGCGGTCAGGTCGCCGCGCGAGATGAACAGCGGCGCGGTCAGCGCGAGAACGACGCAGATCCCGAGGACCGCGAGGCCGAACACGCCTGACGCGCTGCGACGGTACTCCGCCCAGCCAGTCATGCGGTGCTGCCTCATGCGGTGCTGCCTCATGTGGTGCTGCCTCATGCGGTGCTGCCTCATGCGGTGCGCACCCGCGGGTCGAGGAGGGGATAGAGCAGGTCCGCGGCCAGGTTCATGACGATGACCGACGCGGAGAAGAAGAGGAACAGCCCCTCGAGCAGTGGCTGGTCCGGGATGCTGAGTGCCTGGTAGAACAGCGTTCCGAGGCCGGGCCAGGAAAAGACGGTCTCGACCAGGATCGCGGTGGAGGAGATGATCGCGCCGAGGTTCAGCGACACCTGCGTCATCACTGGCAGCAGCGCGTTTGGCACCGCGTGCCTGCGCAGCACGAGGGCATCGCGCAGCCCCTTGGCCCTGGCGGTGGTGAGGTAGTCGCTGCCCTTCTCATCCAGCAGCGACGCGCGCATGATCAGCAGGATCTGGGCGTAGATGGTCGCGACGTAGGTGAGGCACGGCAGCGCGAGGTGGCGCAGCTCGTCGGAGAGCACAGGGAAGAAGCCGGTGACGCCGGGGGTATTGATCCCGCCGGTGGGGAAGATGCCCGGGATCGGCCCGGCCCCGGCGGCGAGCACGACGATGAGCATCAGCCCGAGCCAGAACTGGGGTACCGACCACAGGGTGAGCGCCACCGCTGAGTTGATCCGGTCGGACAGGCTGCCCGGCCGCCAGGCGCTGCGGGTGCCCAGCCACAGGCCGAGCGCCACCGAGATCACGGTGGCGGTGCCCGCGAGGTAGACGGTGGCACCCAGGTGCTGCAGGATCAGCTGCCGCACCGGGATCCTGTACTCGAACGAGGTACCGAGGTCGCCGCGGGCGACCCGCAGCGCGTAGTCGGCGAACTGCCGCGTGAGCGGCTTGTCCAGGCCGAACTGATGACGCAGCTCCGCCAGCTGCCCAGGGCCGAGATGCCGCCCCCTGGTCAGCACGGTGACCGGGTCACCGGGCAGGATCCGGAACAGGAAGAATCCGGTGAGCATCAGGGCGATCAGGCTCACGAGCGCGCCGCCGGTCCTTCTCAGGACGTAGCGAGCCATGAGCCGCTATTCGCGCTCCGCCACGGCGACCCGGCGTCGCCGCACGAGGTACAGGCCGCCCGGTATGGCCAGCAGGATGACGACGGCAGCCGCGACACCTGCCACGATCGGACCCGCGCCGCTGCCGGCCGGGCCCGGCGCTGCCGTGACAGGGACCGCCGACCACCAGGCCCAGTAGCCGTCCTGGCCCCAGTAGATGCCGCCAGGCTGCGGCTGCTTCTCCATCGAGCCGATCACGTCATTCCGGTAGGCCTCGAGCACATCCGGGTAGTACAGCACGTTGATGTAGGCGTCGGTGTAGATCCGCTGCTGCAGCGCATGGAAGTCGGCGATCCGCCTGGCGGCGTCGTACTCGGCGAGCTGGGCGTGATACAGCGCGTCGTATGAGCTGTCACAGACGAAATCATCGCCTGGCACGGTGGCGCCGGGGGAGGGCGGCCGGTCCGCGCAGGTCTGGACCGAGAAGATGTAGTCCGGATCAGGGTTCACGAGCCACGAGTCGAAGGCGAGGTCATAGTTGCCCGCCTGCTCTAGCGAGCCCGCCTGGGACTGTGCCGCCATCGTGGTGGTCACGTTGATCCCGACCGCCTTGAGCCACTCTTCGACGTAGATCATGTTCGAGGCGTCCTGGGTCCTGTCGGTCAGGCCGAGCAGGCGCAGGGTGAACGGCTGGCCGGCCGGCGTGCGCCGCATGCCATCCGGGCCCTTGGTGTAGCCGGCCTCGTCAAGCAGCCGGCCGGCCAGGGCCGGATCATAGTTCATGGCCTGGGACGCGCCGGGCGCCCAGTGGTTGGCGGCGAAGATCGGCGGGAGATAGCCGCCGCCCTGCTTCCCGTAGCCGCCGAGGGCGCGCGACACGAGCACCTGCTTGTTGATGGCGTGCATGATGGCGTCGCGGACTCGCCGGTCCTTCAGCGCCGGGTTTCCGCTGCCGAACGCCTGGCCGTTGGTGGCGGTCGCCCCCGGATTGATCGCTACGGCGTAGAACTGCTTTCCCTCTCCGTCATTCAGGGTGATCTTCGTATCGCCCTTCAGGGAGTTGAACTGGGCCGGGGTCAGGCCGCTGACGAAATCGGCCTCGCCTTTCTTCAGCGCCTCCACCTCGGCGTCGGCGTCCTTGTAATAGCGGAAGGTGATCTGGCTGAACTTCGGTGCGCCCCGCCAGTAGTGCTTGTTGGCGGTGAGCACGATGTACTGGTCCTGCTTGTACGAGGTGAGGATGAACGGGCCGTCGCCGACGACAGGGAAACTGGTGTCGTTGTTGAACGTCGCGATGTCCTTCACGTGTGACTGCCAGATGTGCTCAGGCACGATAGGGATATCGAGCGCGAGCATGGTGGCCTGCGGCTTCTTCAGCTTGATCACCAGGGTGCTGCCGTCAGGTGCGGTGACCGACTGGAAGTTGGCGACGAAGTTGCCGTTGGCGGTGGCAGCGGCCGGGTTGGTCATCATCAGGTTTAAGGTCCACGCGGCGTCCTTCGCGGTTACACCGATGCCGTCGGACCACGTGGCGCCGGAACGGATGTGGTAGGCCCAGGTGAGCTTGTCCGCCGACGCGGACCAGCGGTCGGCCAGGCCGCCGATGCTGCGGTCGGTGGCCGGATCGTAGTTGGTGAGGAAGTCGTAGATGAGCCGGTGGATCTCTGTCGGCAGCACATTGAGGGCGAGAAACGGGCTGAGCGAGTCGACATGGGCCAGCGTCGCGATCGTCAGGATCTTCGGCGACGCGGCCGGGCCGGGCGTGGAGCCGGACGTGGCCGCGTGAGCCGGGCCGGCCAGCCGCGCCCGGGCTGCCGCCGCGGGTGCCAGCGGTGCCAGGCAGACGGCAGCCGTGGTCAGCGCGGCCATGATCCGGGCGGCGGCCGCACGGCTGACGATTCGGTGTCTTGGCATATGTGACCATCCCCGTCGAGCACCATCGAACTAAACTGTCAACATTCCACAGAAGTATGCCGCAGTAGTCCACACTCGCGGAGGGGATCCCATCCACTTGATCTTCATGACCTGCCGGGCGGATAGGTTGGCCATGCGATGGAAGAAGAGCTACTTACCGCGGCGCTGCCCGAGGAGCGCCGTCTCCTGATCGCCGCGCAACTGCGGCGTGACGCGCGCGTGCGCGTTGACGACCTGGTCAGGCAGTTCGCCGTCTCCGGCGAGACCGTCAGGCGCGACCTGCAGGTACTCGAAGAGCGCGGGATGGCACGCCGGGTCTACGGCGGCGCGGTGGCCGCGCACCCGAGCAGCTGGCAGCTCCCGCCTGACGAGCGGCAGGCGGCCCTGCTCGACCCCAGGCGGGCCATAGCCGCGCTCGCCGCCACCCTTGTCGAGCCCTCCGATACGGTGATCATGGATGCGGGGAGCACGGTCGCGGAGGCGGCGAGAGCGCTGCCTGGATCGTTCGGCGGGCGGGTGCTCTGCTGCTCGCTGCCCACCGCTGCCGAGCTGACCTCGAGGGAGGGCATCGAGGTTCACCTGTGCGGCGGGCAGCTGCGGCGCGGCGAGCTGTCCTGCGCCGGGGCCGCCGCCGGGCGGTTCTTCGGCGAGTATTTCGCCGACAAGGCGTTCCTGTCCGCGGGCGGTGTGCACCCGCGGGCCGGCATCACCGACTCTCACCTGCCGGAGAACGCGGTCAGGCAGGTGATCCTGCGGCAGGTCCGCGAGTGCTACGTACTCGCGGATCACTCGAAGATCGGGAAGATCGCGGTCGGCCGGGTGTGCGGTGTCACCGAGCTGGTCGCCGTCATCACCGACGGGGGCGCCGACCCGGAGGCGGTCCGCGCGATCGAGCAGGCCGGCGGCACGGTCCTCATCGCCCCTCCCGCCGCCAGTGCTGACTGAGCACGGGCCGACTGAGCACGGGCCGACTGATCTTGTCTGCGTACTAGGGTCTACAGCGAGGAGTGCGTCTGGCGGCGGAGCGCTGATCGAGGAGGAAGCCCGTGCAGCTTGGAATGTTCGGACTCGGCCGGATGGGTGCGAACCTCGTGCGGCGGCTGATGGCCGGCGGGCACGAGTGCGTGGTCGGCAACCGCAGCCCGGGGCGGGTCGACGAGCTCGCCGTCGAGGGCGCGATCGGCGCCTACTCCCTCGATGAGTTCGCGGCCAAGCTGACGAAGCCGCGTGCGGCGTGGGTCATGGTCCCGGCAGGCAGCACCGGCCAGACGGTGATGGACCTGGCGGCAAGGTTCGAGCCCGGCGACATCATCATCGACGGCGGTAACTCGTACTACCGGCACGACATCGACCGGGCCAAGGAGCTGTCCGGGAAGGGCATCCACTACGTGGACGTGGGCACGAGCGGCGGCGTCTTCGGGCTGCGGCGCGGCTTCTGCCTCATGATCGGCGGTGAGCGGGAGGTCGTCACGCATCTCGATCCGCTCTTCCGCACGATCGCCCCCGGTGTGGCCGCCGCCGAGCGGACCGACGGCAGGACGGGGGAGCCGGTCCCGGCCGAGTACGGCTACCTGCACTGCGGCCCGAACGGTGCGGGTCACTTCGTGAAAATGGTCCACAACGGCATCGAATACGGCGTCATGGCCGCCTATGCCGAGGGCCTGGCCATCCTCAAGAAGGCCAACATCGGCAACGCCACCGAGGAAGCCGACGCGGAGACGTCGCCGCTGCTCGACCCCGAGTACTACCAGTTCGACATCGACACGGCGCTGGTCTCCGAGGTCTGGCGGCGCGGCAGCGTGATCTCGTCGTGGCTGCTCGACCTCACCGCTTCCGCGCTCGTCAAGAGCCCCGACGTCGCCGAGTTCGCCGGCCGGGTCTCGGACTCGGGCGAGGGACGGTGGACCCTGATGGCCGCCATCGACGAGGCGGTTCCTGCCAACGTGCTGGCCACCGCCCTCTTCGAGCGATTCAGCTCCCGCGGCGAAGGCGACTTCGCCAACCGCCTCCTGTCCGCCATGCGCAAGGAATTCGGCGGCCACGACGAAAAAAGCTAAAAATCCATATCCCGAACGGGCTCCGCACTGGTGACAGCACCCCCACCCCGGAGCCCGCCGTGGCGGAACCCGACATGCGTAACACGCATTCTGCCGTCCTGCCATACACAGAAATTTCCGTCGCCAGGCGAAATATCCGGAATGTGGGCGAGGGTTTCCAGGATTCTCGCCCCCGGACTCCAACGACACCTCAATGCCGGTGACGCCCGCCAGCCACTCCGGGGCGGCGGCGGCCCGGTGCTTTCAGCGGCCGGGGCTCGTCCGGTACCGGACACCCGTGACTCTCTACATATTCCGTGACCACATTTCGCCCATACCGGATGCGATTATGGTCGGGGCGTGTAGAGAGCCATCTCACCCGGGGGATGGTCGCGGCGCGTGAAAGTCGGGCGGGTGCGGGCGGGTGGTCGCTGGCTGGGGTCGCTGCCGCGCGGTGGCTGGTGATGTGCGGTATGGCTGCGTGCCGGGCGTGCGGT
>WNFD01006677.1_pt1 | contig 11504 bp, 9 predicted proteins | sample 5400491 | NCBI WGS metagenome assembly WNFD01 (sample SAMN13153343, study PRJNA577476) | soil metagenome | isolation source: 120 cm saprolite under Douglas fir tree site 2 hole 2 replicate 2 | place: USA:California | collected 2015-04-18 | reverse complement strand
CGAACACCAGCAGGATCCCCTCGCACTGCGACGCGACCACGATCGCAATGGACATCAGGTCGGCGGGGAACGCGGGCCACGGGCCGTCCTCCAGCTTCGGCACGTGGCCCCCCAGGTCGGGGCGAATGCGGCGCTCCTGCCCGGCATCCACGATCAGCTGAGTGCCGTCGAGCCGGGGTCGGACGCCCAGGCGCTCGAACCCGAGCAGAATACTGCGGAGATCCTCGCCCCGGACGCCGTCGATCGTGATCGACCCGTTGGTCACGGCGGCGAGCCCGAGAAACGAGCCGATCTCGATGTGGTCCGGTCCCACTGAAAAGGGGGCGGCCGCGAGCGCTAAGCCACCTTCGATCGTGAGCGTGTTGGTGCCGACGCCCTGGATGCTCGCGCCCAGGTCCGACAGGAAACGCGCCAGGTCCTGGACGTGCGGCTCGCAGGCGGCATTGCGCAACGTGGTCCGGCCGCGGGCGGCGACTGCCGCCATCAACGCGTTCTCGGTGGCCGTGACGCTGGTCTCGTCGAGGAAGATGTCGGCCCCGGCGAGGTTCTTGGCTTCGAGGTTGTAAGCAGCCCCGACGGTGATTTCGGCGCCGAGCCGCTCGAGCGCCAGGAAATGGGTATCCACGCGCCGCCGCCCGATCACGTCGCCGCCCGGAGGCGGGAGGCTCACTCGGCCGAAGCGCGCCAGCATGGGGCCCGCCAAGAGAATCGAAGCGCGGATGCGCGCGCACAGCGCCGGGTCGAGCTCGCGCGGCTCGGCGCGCGCGGTATTGACCTCGACCGTGTTCGCGCCCAGCCAGCGGACCTCGGCGCCGAGATGCGCCAGCAACGCGAGCATCGTCTCGACGTCACGGATGTGCGGCACGTTGTCGATCCGACAGGGCCCATCGGCGAGCAGCGTCGCCGCGAGAATGGGAAGGGCAGCATTCTTGTTGCCGGCCGGACGGATCGTGCCCTTCAAGGCGCGCCCGCCCGTCACCGCAAAGGACGGTGGCATGGGTCAGCCAAGCTATGCGGCCGCTTGCGCCGGCGTCAAGCGTTCGCGAACGTTCGCGACGTGAACGTGAGTCCGGTTCTCGCGCTCGCGGGACTGGGCGCGATCGGCCTGCTCGTGACGCGGCTGCCGCCCGTCCCGTGGCGCCATGTGACGAGCCTCGACCTGGTTTTCGCGGCGGGCGGTCCCCTCGTGTTGTTGGGTCTGGTGCTCGGACCGGGGATCGACCTGATCAATCGATCGGTGCTCGGTGCCCTCGCGCCGGTCGCAGCCCTCGCCATCGGTTGGATCGGCGCCGCCTTCGGGGCCCGGTTCCAGTGGCGCCAGGTGCGACGCATCGGGCGGGTCACGTGGCTCCTGGCCGGGCTGTCCGTCGTAACGACGTTCGCCGTGGTCACGCTCGGCGCGTGGCTGCTCTGCCGGGTCGTCCCTGCCCTCGCCGCCGCGTGGACGCCGCGCCTGCCGGCGTTGCTGACCTTTGGGGCGGTGGCCGTCGCGTCGGGGCCGGGCGCCGTGACCCTGGTCGCTCGAGCCGTCGGCATCCGCAGGAGCGTGAGTAGGGCGTTTTCGTTGGCCGCAGCGCTCGAGACCGCTTGCGGGGCGCTCGCCTTCACCCTGCCGCTCGCCTTGCACCGCGCTCACCCGCTCGGGGGCAACGCCGGGTTGGGGTGGCTCGCGTGGCTCGTCTTCGCCGCGGCGAGCGGCGCGCTGGTCAGCACGGTCTTCCTCGCGCTGACCCAACCGGGGCCCGAGCGGGTAAATGTGGGCTTCGTGCTTTTCGCCACGCTGTTGTTCGGCGCGGGCGTCGGGTACGCGGCGGACCTTTCGCCGTTCGTGGTGTGTGCCCTCGCAATAGTCGTGATCGTAAATGCATCACCCCGACGACACGCGGTGCGCCAGGTGCTCGCGGACTGGGAGCCGCCGATCTACGCGATCTTGCTGGCCATCGTCGGGACATTGCTCACGCTGCCGACGGTGTGGATCCTGGTCGCCGTCCCGCTACTGGCGGCCGTGCGGGCCGCGGCCAAGTGGGCCACGTCGCGGTACGGCAGCCTCGCGCTCCGCCTCGGCGGGTCCCCGCTCAACGTGGGACTCGGCACCGTGGCACAGGGCGGCGTCGCAATCGCGATGGGTCTAAGCTTTCTCATCACCTACGGGGACGGGGGCACGGGCGTGGGCGGCGCGCTGTTGACGACCGTCGTGCTCGGCGTCGCGGCGGCGCAGCTGGCCGCGCCTCCGCTGATGGTGCTCGCCCTTCGGACGACGCCCGCGAGTCGCGCCGCACTCGCGCCGTTGACGCCGGCCCCGGCCCGAGCGGAGCTTAGTGCCAACGCTCCCGCGGACTGGCCGCGATGATCCCAACCTGGGTAGCGGTGGTGACCGGGATTTCCCTCGCGATTCTAGCCCTGGCGGCGATCGTGATCGCGGCAGCGTCGGTGGTCTCGGCGTTCGGGGTGCGGGCGTTCTTGCGGGTGCTGCAGGAGCTGGCGGGGCCTGCCGTGGGAGATGTCCGAGCGCTGGTGGCCACGATCCGCGCCGAGGCGGAGGGTTTAGCCGGGACGTCGCGCGAGCTGCGGCAGCGGATCGTCAACGCCGCGGACGCAGCGGAGGCACGGCTCGCCGAGCTGGACGCCGTGTTCGAGGTGGTGCAGGAAGAAGTGGAGGCAACAGTGCTCGACGTGGCAGCGACGATGCGCACGGTGCGACGCGGCATTTCGCTCCTCGAGTGGGGTCGTCGTACGCTCAAGCGGGGGAAGAAGCACTGACGGGAAAGCAACTCTTCGCGGCCGCGGCGGCCGGCGTGGTCGGGGTGGCCCTGTTCCCCGCCGCGGCGCACGCCTGGACCCCCGGCACCCATGTCTACCTGGGCGAGTCGGTCCTCGCGAATCTGCACCAGCTGTCGGGGGCGGTGGTCGATCTGCTGCGCGCCTTCCCCTACGATTTCCTCTACGGCAACATCGCCGCCGACACCTCGATGGCCAAAAAGTATGCGCCCGTGGGCCGGCACTGCCACGCGTGGCACGTGGGCCAGGAAATCTTCGACCTGGCCCACACCGATCCGCTACGCTCGTTCGGCCTCGGGTATCTGTCCCACCTGGCCGCCGATGCGGTGGCCCACAACTTCTTCGTGCCGCGCCAACTCGTCCTCACGTCCAGTACGGCGGCGCTGGGCCATAGCTACTGGGAGAGCCGGTTCGAGACCCATCTCGGGCCCGCGTACGCCAGTACGGCGAAAGAGCTGATCCTCCAGGATCACACGTCGAGCGATACGCACCTCGACACGATCATCTCACCCACGCTGTTCAGCGTGGGCACCAGCCGGCGGTTGTTCCGGGGCATGGTGCATCTCACCGAGAGCGAGAGCTGGCGCTGGGCCTTCCAGATGATCCTCGAGAACACGCGCTGGGACTTGCCCGACGCGGACGTGGAGCGCCACATGGCCGTGGCATTCGAGTACGTGATGGAGATGCTGGGCGAGAAGGACGCGGCGGCGCGGCGGCTCGATCCGGCCGGCGACCAGGCGCTCAAGCTCGCGAAGCGAATGCGACGTCAGGCCCTCCACGAGGGCGGCCGCGAGGATCCCGAGCGGATGCTCGAGACGGCGGAGCATCACTTCGGGTTGCCGACGCCGCCGCTCGCGTACTGGGAGCAATCCCGGGCACAGCGCCCCTGGCGCGACCGCGGGCAAGACGAAGCCTAAGAACGAGCGCGGGCGTCCAGCGCGTCGATTCTGCGCAGCTCGTCCGCCGCGAAGCGGCGCCGCATGGCCGGCAGAAGCACGAGTCCGATTAGGGCGGAGGCCCCGCCGAGCGCCAGGAGCGGGTACCAGACGTGCCGCGGCTGGGAGCTCGCCACGGCCGCCGCCCCAACGAGTACCAAGCAGACGCCGACCGCGATCACACCGGCCAGCAGCGTGAGCACCAGGCGCCGGGCTTTGCCCCGACCGCCCAACACACCGATGAGCGCCCCGACGGCGCCCAGCAAGCTGCCGAGCATCGTGCCGACCAGAGCGCCCACCCGCTCGCTCCACCAGCCGCCCTGCATCGTTCCGGCCGCGCCGGCCCGCGGCTGGAGCTGCATTGGTCCGAGCCAGACGGTTCCCCGCCCCGGCAAGACCAGGTTGATCTCCAAACGGCTCGGGGCCTGCGATGCACCGCTTAGGTCGAAGGGGAGCTCGAACCGCCGCCAGCTCGACTCACCGTGCAGCGTCGCAAGCGGGCCCTGAGGAGCAAGGGTGCGACTGAAAAACCGCTGGCCGTCCGGGAACACGGTCCACATCTCGAGGTAGCCCTGCCCCTCCACACCCTCGTACCGGACCTGGCCGGCCACGATGTAGCCCGGGCCTGCCACCGGGGGGTGTTCGACGGTGACGAGATGGAGCGATGTGGGACCCGAGGCCGCGGCACGGAGCTCAAGCACGGGTGCGCCACCCGGTCCCTCGCCGGCCCGCACCACTCCGCCAGGCACGGCTGTCCGCGACCAGTCGATCGTCACCTCCTGTGCAACCGCTGCACGCGTGGGCACGAGGAGCGCAATTCCGACGCTAGCGAGCACGTGTCTCATGTCGACCCTCCTGCTCCTTTCGATGGGCTTCAAGGAGCGCGTGGAACGTGTCAGCGTTGAGCAGACCGTCGGCGTACGCGGCACGCAGCCGCAGCTCGAACGGACCGGCGTCCGGCACGGCGTCGAGCAACTTGACCTTCTCGATCAGCCGATCCAGCCGCAGGCGAACCGTGGGGTAGGAGATCCCGTACTGCGCTGCGAGGTCCTTCAGCGTCCCGCCAGCCAGCAGGAATCGCTTGAGAAAGCCGAGGTCCTCCTCGCTCAGGTGCTCGGTCCACGGTTTGGCCACGTGCTCACGCCTTTAGTATATGTAGTACAAGTTCAATATTATTTATATTATTATTAAAGTCAAGTTGATAAAAAGAAGAAGGCGCCAGGAGGTGCCGGGCGCCTTCGTAATTCATTGTAATTCATTGTCATCACGCGTGTTTAGGGCCTTAGGACGCCAGTTTCTCCTCCAGCACTCGCTGGGCCAGCTTCGGATCGGCCTTGCCACGAGAGGCCTTCATCACCTGTCCAAGGAAGAACTGCACCAGCTTCGCTTCACCAGTCTTGTAGCGCGCCACCTCGGCGGGATGAGCGGAGAGCACCTCGCTCACCCACCCCGCCAGGACCCCCGCGTCCCCCACCTGCATGACCCCCAGGGCCTCGGCCACATTGCGTGGCTCGCCGCCCCGCTCGGCGACTTCGGCGAATACCCGCTTCGCCGCCTGGTGGCTCACGGTCCCGCCCCGCACCAGTCCGATCAAATTCGCCAGCGCGCCGGGGGGTACGCGCAAGCCGTCGCCGTGATCTTTGGCGTCCGCGAGCACTTCGGTCATCACCCAGTTGGCTGCCGTCTTGGGCTCCGCCCCCGCGTGGACCACGGCCTCGTAGTAGTCCGCTACGGCGCGATCGGCCGTGAGCACCGCGGCGTCCGTCACGCTGAGGGCGTACTTCTCCGCGAAGCGCTCGCGCTTCTTCGCCGGCAGCTCCGGCAGGAGGGTTTGCTGCTCGGCGATGAACTCGTCGCTGAGCACCAGCGGCGGCAAGTCGGGGTCGGGGAAATAGCGATAGTCGTGGCTCTCTTCCTTGCTGCGCTGCGGCCGCACACTGTTGGTCTTCGAGTCGTACAGCATGGTCTGTTGGGCGACGGTGCCCCCGCCCTCCAGCACGGCGATCTGACGATCCCGTTCCACGGTGAGGGCCTTCTCGACGTAGGCGAACGAGTTGATGTTCTTCACCTCCGTCTTCGTGCCGAGCGTGGTCTCGCCGCCGCGGCGCACGGAGACGTTTGCGTCCACGCGCAGGCTGCCCTTTTCCATGTCGCAATCGGAGATCCTCGCGTACTCGAGCACCTGCTTGAGGGTGAGCAGATACGCGCGGGCCTCGTGGGGCGACCGGAAGTCGGGGCCCGTGACGATCTCGATGAGCGGCACGCCGCAACGGTTCAGATCGATTGCCGTCTGTTTCGGGAAGCGGTCGTGCAGCGACTTCCCCGCATCCTCCTCGACGTGCAAGCGCTGGATCGTGGCGGTGGCAACCCCGCGGTCCGGCGACAGGTACGACAGCGACCCGCTGGTCGCGAGCGGCTGCTCGAACTGCGAGATCTGGTAGCCCTTCGGCAGGTCAGGGTAGAAGTAGTTCTTGCGCGCGAAGATGCTGCGCGGATGAACGGTGCAGCCCACGCCCAGCGCCGCGCGGACCGCGAGCTTCAGCGCCTGCTCGTTCGGCACCGGGAGCGCGCCCGGCAGGCCGAGGCAGACCGGGCAAACGTTGGTGTTGGGCGGGGCGCCGAACGCGGTCGAGCAGCCGCAGAACATCTTCGACAGGGTCCGCAACTGGACGTGCGTCTCGAGCCCGATGACCGTTTCCCAGGCGCCCGACATCACGCCTCCTCGCCGGCCGGGACGGCCCGCTCGAGCGCATAGGCCGCCTCGAGCATCTCGTCCTCGAGGAACGCCTGGCCGATGAGCTGCCCGCCGATGGGCAGGCCCCTGATGCGGCCGATGGGCACGGAGATCGCGGGCAGCCCCGCGAGGTTCGCCGTCACCGTGAAGATGTCGGAGAGGTACATCGCCACCGGGTCGTTGAGTTTCTCGCCCGCCTTGAAGGCCGGGGTCGGGGTGGTCGGCGTGAAGAGCAAGTCCACGCCGCGATCGAACACGTTGCGGAAGTCCTGAGCGATCAGCGCACGCATCTGCTGGGCTTTCCGATAGTACGCATCGTAGTAGCCCGACGACAACGCGTACGTGCCGACCAGCACCCGGCGCCGCACCTCGGGGCCGAACCCTTCGCCGCGCGTGGTGCGGTACAGCGCGCGCACGTCTTCCGATCCATTGAAGCGCGGGCCGTAGCGGGCTCCGTCGTAGCGCGCCAGGTTGGACGACGCCTCGGCCGGCGCGATGATGTAGTAGGTCGGGACGGCGTACCCCGTGTGGGGCAGCGAGACCTCGCGTACCGCCGCGCCCAGCTCCCGCAGCAGGCGGATGGCGCGGTCGCACGCGCGGCGCACCGCCGGATCCAGGTCCTGCGGGAAGTATTCTTTCGGAATGCCGATGACGAAGCCCTGGAGCGACTCGGGCACGTTGGGCAGGCGCAGCGAGTCGCGGTCCTCACACGTCGAGTCCCTCGGATCGCGCCCGCTGATCACCGAGAGGACGCGCGCCGCGTCGTGCACGCTCCGACCCAGCACGCCGATCTGGTCGAGCGACGAGCCGAACGCCACGAGTCCGGAGCGACTCACGCGCCCGTAGGTGGGCTTGATCCCCACCACGCCGCACAGCGAGGCGGGCTGGCGCACCGAGCCGCCGGTCTCCGAGCCGAGCGCGGCGGGCACCGCGCCCGCGGCGACGAGTGCCGCCGAACCGCCCGATGAGCCGCCCGGCACCCGCGTTTTGTCGAACGGGTGGAACGAGCGGCCGTATGCCGAGTGCTCCGTAGACGACCCCATGCCAAACTCGTCGCAGTTCGTCTTGCCGGCGATCAGCGCGCCCGCCGCTTTCAGCTTCGCCACGGCGTTCGCCTCGTACGGCGAGCGGTAGCCCTCGAGGATCTTCGAGCCGCAGCTCGTGGTGAACTCGAGCGTGCAAATGTTGTCCTTTATCGCCACCGGCATGCCGTACAAGACGCCCGATGGATGCGCCGCCGCAGCCTGCGCGACGAGCGATTTGCGGAGCTCTTTGATCGGAGTGAGGCAGGCATTCAGCCGTTTGACTTTGACGATGCGGTCGGCCGCCGCCTTGGCGCTCGCGAGCGCTTCGCTGGGATCGCTCACGCTCCGGCGTCCTCGAACTGCCCCAGCTTGGGCACCAGGAAGAAGCCGTCTCGGAACGCGGGCGCGAGTTCGGCAGGTCCGAACGCGAGCGGCCAGGGCTTCACTTCGTCGGCGCGGAACCGCACCGCGTCGGGGCCCGGCACGAACGGCTTCACGCCCTCGCTCGCGGTCACGGCGTTGATCTGGGCGACATATTCGAGAATCCGCGACATCTGCTCGGCCAGCAGCGGCAACGCTTCCTCGCTCACGTCAAGTTCGGCAAGGCGCGCGATCCTCCGGACTTCGTCATGCGTGACGCTCATGCGCTCTCCCACTCGCGCTCGAGCCCGGCGTAGGCCACGAGCAGCTGCTTGGTCCCGATCTCCTGGTCGTCGAATTCCACGGTGACCTTGAGCTCGCGGCCGACGCCCGATACCGCGCGCACCACGCCGCCGCCGAACTTGCGGTGCCGCACCCGCTCCCCCGTGGCGTAGCGCGGAGCGTCCTGCGAGGCTTCGACCGCCCAATCGAGCTCCGCCGGCGCCGCGCGCTGTGGCCGCCCGCCGCGCGCCCCGCGGCCGGCGCGCGCGCCGCGGTCCCACAGCGGCGTGGTGCTCCGCTCTTCCAGCGCCGCCGCCGGCAGCGCCTCCAGGAAGCGCGACGGCTCTGACAGCTCGAGCCGTCCGGTGCGGTATCGCGTGCGCGCCCATGAGAGATACAATTTTTCGCGCGCGCGCGTGAGTCCCACGTAGCAGAGCCGTCGCTCTTCTTCGAGGCCCCCCGGCTCACCGGCCGAGCGCGCGAGCGGGAACAAACCGTCCTCGAGCCCCGCCAGCGTCACGACCGGCCATTCGAGCCCCTTGGCCATGTGCACCGTCATCAAGGTGACCCCCGTCGGGTCCCCCGTGTCCTGGTCGGCCGAGGCGACGAGCGCCGCCTGGGTGAGGTACCGCTCGATCAGGGTAGCTCCCTTCTCCCCTTCCCCGGCCTCGTCCCCGTCGGCGGCGGCGGTCTCCGCCCACTCCGCCGCCCCGGCGATCAGCTCCTGCACGTTCTCCAGGCGCTCAACGCCTTCGGCGCCCTCGTCGGCCAGGTATTGGGCGTAGCCCACCGCCGCTACCGCGTGCTCCAGCGCGGTGGCGGGATCGGCCTCGCCATGCCGCGCCCGCAGGTCGTCGATCAGGGCGGCCACCCCGGCGAACGCCGCCCGCACGTTGGGCCGCACGTCGGGGATCCGCTCGGCCGCCCGAGCGGCGGTGAGCAGCGGCTGCCCCCACTGGGTCGCCGCGCGCACCAGCTGGGCGAACGACGCGTCCCCAATCCCGCGCCGCGGCACATTCACGATGCGGGCGAACGCCTCGTCGTCCGCCGGATTGGCGATGAGCCGGAGGTAGGCGAGCACGTCCTTCACCTCGCGGCGCTCGTAAAAGCTCACGGCGCCCACCAGCCGGTACGGAATGCCTCGGAACCGGAACGCCTCTTCGAACGGCCGCGACTGCGCGTTGGTGCGGTACAGCACGGCCATCCCCTCGTACGCCACGTCGCTGTCGGCCGCCCGGCGGCTGAGCTCGCCGGCGATCCACTCCGCCTCGTCGCGCTCGTCCGCGGCGGTGAGCAGCGTGACAGGCTCCCCGCCCTTTTTGGCGGTGAACAGCGTCTTGCCCAACCGGCGGGCGTTTTCGGCGATGACGCCGTTCGCCGCGTCGAGGATCACCTGGGTGGACCGATAGTTCTGCTCGAGCTTGATGAGGGTCGTGCCGGGGAAATCCTGCTGGAACGACAGCATGTGGCGCACATCGGCCCCGCGCCAGCCGTAGATCGCCTGGTCGTCGTCGCCTACCACGCAGAGGTTGCGATGCTCGCTGGCGAGCCGCTTCACGAGCCGATACTGGGCCGCGTTGGTGTCCTGGAATTCATCCACCAGCACGTGATCGAAACGCCGCTGCCAGTACGCCAGGCGCTCCGGACGCTCTGCGAACAGCGTGAGTGGAAACAGCAGCAGGTCGTCGAAGTCCATCGCGTTGGCCTGCCGGAGCGCAGGACCGAGCCCCGCATAGATCTCCGCCGCGACCCGCTCGAGCGGGCCATCGGCGCTCGCGCCCAGCTCTTCAGGGAGCAGCATCCGGTTCTTCGCGCCCGAGATGATGGCGTGGATGGCGCGCGGCGGATTGGCTTTGGGAGAGTGGCCGCGCTGCTCCAGCATGCGCTTGATGAAGGACTCCGAGTCGTCCTGATCGTAGATGGTGAAGTTCGGGCCGAACCCGAGCAGGGCCGCCTCGCGCCGCAGCAGGCGCGCCGACAGCGAGTGGAAGGTGCCGATCCACAGTCCGCGCGGGTCGGCGCCGAGCAGCGCGGCCACCCGCGCGCGCATCTCCCCGGCGGCCTTGTTCGTGAACGTGACGGCGAACACCCGCGAGGGCGCCACGCCCCGCTCGCGGATCAGGTGCGCGATCCGGGCCGTGAGCACGCGCGTCTTACCGGAGCCGGCGCCGGCGAGCACGAGCAACGGCCCGCCGGGATGGCGGACAGCGGCGTCCTGCTGCGGGTTCAGCGCGAGGGTCACGTCGGGCTCACGAGCGGGAATTCGAGCACGAACTCGGCCCCTTCCCCGGTGGGGGCCGGCCGGTACGCCAGGCGGCCGCCGTGCTGTTGCTCGACGATGCGCCGCGCCAACGCCAGTCCGATGCCCCACCCGCCCGGCTTGGTCGATACGCCGGGCTCGAACAGCTGGGCCCGCACTTCCGGGGGCACGCCGGGACCGTCGTCGCGGACGCTCAACCGGGCGGTGCGCGCGGCCGCATCGACCGCCACGTCGATCCGCCCGCCGCGCCCCGAGAGCGCGTCGATCGCGTTCTTAATCACAGCTTCGAGCGCCCATTCGAGCAGCACCGGATCCCCGAGTGCGGTGGGACCAGGCCCGGTCGCGCGCAGCGCGAGGGTCACCGGGCTGGCGAGTGTCGGGAGCCGCGGGCGGAAATAGCTCACTACCCGCTCGGCCAGGGCGCCCAACCCCACCGCCTCCCGGCGCGCCGGCCGGCCGATGCGCTCGAACCGCTTCGCCACCCGCTCGAGCCGCTCCGCATCGGCCTGAAGATGCTCCGCCAGCTCGACCCCACTGGTACCCGGATTTTCCCGCAGATAGGCAATCCATCCCGTGAGACTCATGAGCGGTGTGCCGAGCTGGTGGGCCGATTCCCGCGCCATGGCGACCCACAGGCGGTCGCGCGCCGCGGCGACCTGCGAGCGATACGCCCACCCGGCCAGCAGCGCCAGGCACAGGAGCACCGCGCCTTCCAGGGCGGCGATACTCGCGAACCGCCGCGCTGCGGTTCCCGTGCCGTAGTGGATCGTGCCCACGCCCGGCTGGACCAGGGGCGGGTTCTCGATGTCGAGAGCGGCGATCCAGGCTCGCAACCGGGCCGTGTCGGCGCCGATCTGCGGAGGCGCGTTATCGAGCGCGGTGATGTGCCCCGCGGTGTCCGTCACGACGATCGCGATGCCGAGCGAGCGCACCTGACGCGCGAGGTCGAGCAGGGCGTCGGTCGCGGCATCGGGTCGGGGATCGTTCAGGCCGGCGAACACCCGGCCGAGCAGGCTGCTCGTCTGGCGCGCGTCATCGCGCAGGTGGCGCGCCACCACCCACGCGTACCAGATGGTGATCCCGCCGAGCAGCAGCGCCAGCCCGGCCACCACGGGAGGACCCGCGCGGCG
>WNFD01029622.1_pt1 | contig 11506 bp, 9 predicted proteins | sample 5400491 | NCBI WGS metagenome assembly WNFD01 (sample SAMN13153343, study PRJNA577476) | soil metagenome | isolation source: 120 cm saprolite under Douglas fir tree site 2 hole 2 replicate 2 | place: USA:California | collected 2015-04-18 | reverse complement strand
CGCAAATTCCGCGCATCTTGAGCGAGGCGGGACAACATGCCGAACTTCGGACAATGCTCGAGCGGAGCATCCGCGAGCATTCCGCCACGAGCGAGATGCTCGCCTGGCTGTGTAACGGACGGCAGCGCTGGAGTGAGCTGATTACACCGGAATTGCTCGGCGCGATTTTCGCGACGCTCGAACGCGAACAACACAGCAACCCCAGCCGCGCCAGCAAGTTGCACCGTGCGCTGGTTGAAGATCGACAATTGCTTGGAGACATCTTTAAGAAAACCGATATCGCTATCGCGCGCGATGCGATGCGGCGGCTTCAACTAAGCCCGCTGTTTGACGAGCTGACGAAACGCTCGCTTCTGGCACGGATGGTTAAAGTTTATCCAGAACTGGAGAGCATGATCATAGGCGCAGGACCGCAGGAAAAGGCCGCGGCGTTAATCGTTTCCTGGAGCAGCCTCGAAAAACGCAAAGCTGAATACGAGCAACTCGTGAAAGTAAAAATCCCGGAGAACAGCAGGGAAATCGCGCTTGCAAGATCGTATGGCGATCTTAGTGAGAATTTTGAATTCAAAGCGGCCAAGCAAATGCAAAGCGTGCTTATGCGACGCAAAGCCGAGCTCGAACAAATGCTGCACAACGCGCGCGGAACTTCATTTGAAAATGTCGATATATCTCGTGTTTCGATCGGCACAAGCATCAGGCTGCGTAGCGTGGAGACAAACAAAGAAGAAACGTACACCATTCTTGGCGCTTGGGACGGCGACCCTGAGCGGCACATTATTTCGTATCAAACGGCAACCGGCCAGGCGTTGCTGGGGCACAAACTTGGCGAATCTGTCTCCCTGAACACCGATCACGGCGTGACTCAATTTCTGATTGTTTCAATTCAGCCGTCGCCACCAGACGAGCGATCGCTGAATAGACTCGCCGAAGGCTGTCGAGGCCCAGCTACATCAGCAATTCGTAGGAAAGAACACTCAAACAATAAATCGCAGCGGTTTCCACGCGCAGAATAATCGGGCCAAGCGTAATGGGCTGGCACCCATGACGGCGGGCGAGCGCAAGTTCCGCAGGTGTGAAATCGCCTTCAGGACCAATAAGCATCAATACGCTCTGAGGGCGATGCTGGTGTTCGCTCGAATAATCCGCGAGGATTTTCTTCAAGTGCTGGGCGTCGGGCTGGAGCGATCCGATCAGGCGAAGATCGAATCGGACAATATCTTTGTGTAGCTCCGGAAGCGTCTCGGATGACGGCTGCGACATTGGAGATTCCGCAGGCGACACGCCCGTTCGCCTATCGCTCAGAGCAGGCTCTGCCTCTACAGCATCGAAAAAGTCCGCGAGTTTTCCCGGCGCGTGCAGGCGCGGCAGCCAGTTTTGCCCGCATTGCTTGGCTGCCTCAATCGCGATCTGCTGCCATTTGGTCTGTTTTTGCGCCGCGTTTTCGGAATCGACCTGAACGACGGTACGAGCGGAAATAATTGGCGCTATCTCGGCAGCACCGATCTCGACCGCCTTCTGCACGATCGACTCCATGTTTTTCCCTTTCGGAATCGCCTGTCCCAGAACGATCCGACAGCGCAATGGCGGCGTTTTTGCTTCGTGCAACTTCCGTAATCGAATTTCATTGCCGCTAAGATCGAGAATTTCCGCGGTGATCTCGCGTCCGCGCCCGTTGAAGAGAACGAGCTTCTGGCCACGTTTCATGCGCAGGACATCACGCGCATGGTGGGCTTCCGAGCCAGTCAATGCGAGCGCGTCGTGGTTCCAATTCTCCGGCGAGATATAGAAACGGTGCATGACAACAGGGTTCAGTTTCCAGAGTTCAGAAACAAGAGTCGCCAGTGAATTTTAGAAACCCAAATTCCTTATCCGCATTTCGAGGCGATATCCGAATTCATCGTCAGCACATTCTCCAGCGATTTGCCGATCGGGAGCTCCACACCGCGTTGTCGAAGCGCCTCTAACACGCTCTCTGTCGGAATGTTCCCAACCAGCACATTCTGCGCGAACGGGCATCCACCAAGCCCACCGATGGCCGAATCAAACCGGCGACAACCAGCATCGTACGCAGCAAGCACTTTGGCTAAAGCGTCGTTGCGTGTGCTGTGCAGGTGCACGCCGATGTCATAATTCACATATTCGCTCTTCACCGATTGAGCTACTCGGCCAATTAGATCCGAGGTGGCGGCGCCGACGGTGTCCGCGAGCGAGATGGATCGGATCTCGAGGCCGGCGATTTTCGCCAACGCCTCACGCACCTCGTCCTCGTCCCATAAGTCGCCATAGGGATTTCCGAACGCCATCGAAATATACACGACCATGTCGAGTCCCGAATCATCAGCTTTCGTCTTGATCGACTGCAAAATCTTGTAGCACTCCTCAGGCGTCTGGTTCTGGTTCTTGCGCAGAAAAGTCTCAGAGATCGAATAGGGATAACCAAGCGTCCTCACGGCTTCGGTTGCGATCGCGCGCTCCGCACCCTTTTCGTTCACCACGATTCCAATGATTTCGACATCAGGCGGTAGATCGATCAGTTCGAGCACTTTCTCGCTATCAGCCATCTGTGGTAGGGCTTTCCGAGAAACGAAGCTTACGGCATCGATGTGTTTGAATCCCGCCCCGATCAGCTCGCGCAGATATCGCGCCTTTAATTCCGTCGGGATCTGTCTCTTGAGGCCCTGCCAGGCGTCGCGGGGACATTCTATCAACTTTACGGCGTGGTTAGGCACCGTTAGGCCCATTACTTGAAAAATTCCTTTGCGCGTTCGAAAAAACTTTTGCGCAACGGCGTGTTCTCCTCGTCGCAAAGCGCGGCGAATTCCTCAAGTTTGCGACGCTGTTCTGCATTGAGGCGCGACGGTACCTCGACAATCAAACGTGTAAGCAAATCGCCACGATCGCGCTCGTTGATGTTCGCAATTCCTTTGCTGTGCAGTTTGAAGATCTGCCCGCTCTGCGTACCCGGGGGAACTTTCAGATGCGCTTTGCCTTCCAATGTCGGCACGTCGAGCTCGCCGCCCAAAGCCGCGAGCGAAAAAGGGATTGGCACCTCGCAATAAAGATTATCGCCGTCGCGCTGAAAGATTTTGTGCTCCTTGATATGAATGACGACATAAAGGTCGCCTGGTGGGCCGCCACGGATGCCAGCCTCGCCATTGCGTGAGGAACGCAGGCGTGAGCCTTCCTTGATTCCAGCCGGAATTTTCAATTTAACGCGGCTCAGTTTCTCTACGCGTCCTTCCCCCCGGCATTCGCGGCACGGTTTCTCGATGATTTCGCCGGCACCGCGACAGCGGGGACAGGTCTGCGAAATGTGAAAAAATCCGCGCGAACTGATTACTTGACCACGGCCACCACAGGCGGGGCAACTAACGGTGCGCGAACCAGGCTCAGCGCCGCTGCCATGACACTTATTGCAGGTGTCGAGCTTCTCGATTTCAATTTCCTTTTCGGCGCCAAAAGCCGCTTCCTCCAAGTTGATCTGCATGTCGTAACGCAAGTCCGACCCGCGTTGCCGATCTTCTGTATGCGCGTTGCCGCCCCCGAAAAATGTCTCGAAAATTCCGCCGCCGAATCCGCCCTGGCCGAAAACCTCGCGGAAAATATCGAACGGATCATGGAAACCTCCACCGAAACCGGCGCCACCCTGGGCGAAGGCAGCGTGGCCGAACCGGTCATAGGCCGCGCGTTTATCCGGGTCTATAAGAACATCATACGCTTCCCCAAGCTCCTTAAATTTTTCCTCAGCGTGCGGGTCGTCCGGATTTTTGTCTGGATGAAACTTGACCGCGAGCTTGCGATAAGCGCGTTTGACTTCCTCTTCGGATGCGTTTCGCCCGAGGCCCAGCACTTCGTAATAATCGCGTTTCTTGGTGGCCATTTATCAAATTTTACTCTCGCTCTTGCTCGTGGTCTTGCTCAGGATCAAACCAAAAGATCGACATGAAATACGAGTAAGAGCAAGGGCACGAGCAGGAGACAAACCGTGCGTCTATTTTCCCGGTCCGCTCGACACAACCACGCTCGACGGTCGCAGTAAGCGGTCTTTAAGTCGATAACCGCGGCGGGTCTGTCTCAGGACAATTCCTTCGGGAAATCGATCGCTCGGCTCATGCGCAATTGCTTCGTGCAGGTTTGGATCGAACTTTTTTCCCTCAGCCTCGATTGGCTGTAGTCCATTTTCGGCCAATAAATCGTTAAGTTGTTTCAGGACGAGCGTCATTCCGGAATAAATCGGAGACTGTCCGCTTTCCCCTTTTGCGGCTTCGAGGCCAAGCTCAAAATTATCAATAATCGCCACCAGTCGTTCGAGCAAGGAGCTGTTCGCGTATTTGATCGCCTCTTCTTTTTCGCGCGCAGATCGCTTTTTGTAATTTTCGAAATCGGCCTGGCTGCGCTGCGCGAGATCACGAAACCGATCGAGATCAGCTTCCAACCTGACCGTCGGGTCTTCTGCCTCGCTTCGCTCCGCGTCGACCGCGGGCGCGGTGGACGAAGACGTCGATCTTGCCGATGCCAATCGTTCGGTTTCTTTGATCTGCTCGGTAACAGGAGTCTTTTTCATGTTTTGCGAATGGCAATCAAGGTGATGTCGTCATTTTGGGGAAGCGAACCGGTAAAATCGCGCACGTCCTCGATAACTCTTTTTACAATCGCCTGCGCACCATCGATCGCGCTGGCGCGGACCGATTGAATCGTGCGGTCAAGACCGAATTCGTCTCCCTCAGTATTGAGCGCTTCCGTCACACCATCGGTGTAGAGAACGAGGCAATCATCGCGCTCCAGCGGGACGGCGAAATCAGCGGTAAGCCTGTCGAACACATTTCCGCTGTCAATTCCAACGACCATTCCCGGCGATTTTACCGGCGTAACAGTTTGCGACTCTCGCTTGTAGAGCAATGGCGCGTCGTGCCCCGCGCGTGCGAGCGTGACGCCATCGCCGTTGCGCTCGTGGTTCAGAATGAGATAGGCCATGCTGATGAACATGTCTTCCTTAATGTCGGGATAAAGCTGCCGGTTCACCTTTCGCAAGACATCGGCCGGAGATGGATTCCGTGCAGCCTCGGCACGCAAGACGCTGCGGCAAATCGCCATGATAAGGGAGGCGGGAACGCCTTTACCCGAAACGTCTGCGATCGCGACGCCGAGCCTTTCGTCATCGACATGAATGTAATCGAAATAATCGCCGCTCACTTGGCGGGCAGGCACATTAATGCCGCTGATCTGAAATCCGTTAATGGCCGGCGCTTCGGCCGGAAGCAAAATACGCTGAATGTCCCGTGCGATTTCGAGATCGTGGTCAAGCCGCTTCTTTTCGTTCGCCATCGAGTAGATGATGGCGTTGTAGAGGGCAAAAGCGGACTGCTCGGCGATCGATTTAAAAACGATGAAATCGCCTTGCGCAAATGCCGGACCTATGGGCCCATTGGCGAGGGCGAGAACACCAAGGTCTTGATTTCCGTACCGGAGTGATGCGGCCATGACCGACGCAGTGCCAAAAGCGCTGTCGCGCAATTTCGCCAACTCAGGCGCTTCTGAGAACTCGTTCAAGCAAACGGGCTCTCCTGTTTGCCAGACGCGTCCGATTGTCCCCTCACCCGGAACAATCGAGTGCAGTCGCAGATAACTCTCTAGGGCGATGGGAGTAGCAGCTGCTTGTTGCAAAATATTTGCTGGAACATCTACCAGCGGCGGGCAGCCTTTGGAGATGAAGGCTGGAATAAGCTTTCCGCCGGTGCGATCGGCCACATAAAGCGCGCCACCGTGTGCGTCGAGAATACGCGTTCCGCCCTCGACGATGAGCCGGTGTAGTTCCTGAGGTCGAATGGTTTCCCTGAAGGCTTCGCCAAGCCCGTGCAGGAAATCGAAAACAAGCGTTTCTTCGACCTGAATTTCTTCATGAGAGCGTTCCAGGCTTCGAATCCGCCGTGTCTGGAAGTAGGCGGTAATAATCCACCCGGCAACAGACGCCAGAAGCAGTCCGAAGAGAACAATTGGCCACATCATGCAGGGCCAGCTTACTTCGAAGGCGTCTCGTGATGAAGGTCTTGTTTTAAATAATCGAGAACGTCCTTAAAGCGAAAGAGATTTTCCGGGGCCGCCTCGCAAAGAGCCTCGTGCGCTTCCAGCATCGTTTCCGTTTGCTCCTTTTTTTTGCTCTCCCGCGACTGGTCCCTGAAAACGCGCTCGAACGCCTCACATTCGGGTGCAGTCGCACCATTGGCATGAATATCGAATATTTGATCCAAGCCTAGCCCGAAGAGCAGTTCCCGGCTGCGATCCGCGCAGTGAACAACGTGAAGATGACCGCGGCCAAGTTCCTTCAAGCGCAATGCCACGCTGGCCATCGTTCCCATGAATGTGGAATCCATCATCACGCAATCCGCCAAATCAACCACAAACTCGCGATACCCGCGGTCCAACATCTCGCGCGCGAACTCCTTGAGGTGGCCGCTGTTCAGGAAACTACCTTTTCCCTCTATCTTCACCCATACGGTCGGACCGTTTACCCCTACTTGAATCGATGACTCCACGTTTGCTCTGTAAACGATACAGGATCGAGAGCCATGCTGTCAAACCTGTCCCACATCCGGGAAAGCTCTAGGAATTGATTCCAAATAGAGAAGTCAAAGAGCCTCTCCTTCCAAGACAGCGGGTCTTGCCTTACTCCCACATGTAGGAGCGGTTTTGCGCCACGATCCGCCCGCCTTCGATTAACAGACATCGCCAGGCAATCACTCGCCCGTCGTCAAAATAATCGTCACCAATGACCTTGAACTCTGTCTTGTGAGTGCCGCGCGCGTTTCGATAGGAAATCTCCTGCGCCTGAACGTGTTCGTGCAATTTCTCCTGGCGATATTCCAGACGCACTGTGAGATCAGCTGGCCGCTTGGTGCGCCAAAAGAAATCGAAGTAATCGCCGCAACGTTGGCGTTGATCGAGCTTCGTCACGGCGCCGAACAGCCGGTATTGTCGCTCAAAGGTAATGGGGGCGTCCTGAAGCGTCGCCGTCTTCTCACTCGGTGCAGAACCGGAAAGGGCTTTTGGGCTAAGCGCGCTCGTCGTCTGGCGCGCAGTTTGACGTTTCGGCCCTATCTCGCTCAGAAAGTAAAGCCTCGTTTTTCGAAACTCGAAATCTTTGCTCGGCGCGACCGGGAGCGGTGTCACTTTTTCGAGGATCTTGGGTTCTTCCGTCGCCCCGGCGAATCCGCTCCCGATAATGATCAACCCGGCCACTGCAGCGATAAATTTCATCACTGTAATGAAACGGGCTCACGCGCAACGTGTCAACATACGTCGTATAGAACAAATAAGTCCATGGACGAGCGAACGAAACGATGCACAGGTTTCGCTCGCCATGTTTCGCGCCTAGAATTTCCCTGTGATTGATGTTCGTTATGAGCGCGGCGTTTATTTGCCGCAGCAGGATTTATGGCTCGACCCCTGGGATGCAAAACGCTGCGCCTTCGTTTCACATGCGCATAACGACCACATTGCGCCGCATAATGAGATCATTGTTTCCGACCGGACAGCGCGTTTGATGCAGAGTCGGCTTGCGGGCGAGCGGATAGAGCATGTCCTGCCCTTCGGTGAAAGACGAACGGTGGGTGGCCTCGATCTCAGGTTATTGCCCGCCGGTCACATCTTTGGTTCGGCACAGTGTTTCGTTTTCGCCGGCGGCGAGACGCTCCTTTACACGGGGGATTTCAAACTGCGGCCGGGGAAATCCGCTGAGCAGGCGGAATGGCACAAAGCCGATACACTCGTCATGGAGACGACGTTTGGCCTGCCGCACTATCGATTTCCGCCAACGGAACAAGTTATCGACGAAATTGTCACTTTCTGCCGCGAAACAATCGATAATGGCCGGGTGCCGGTGCTCCTTGGCTACTCGTTAGGCAAAGCGCAGGAGATCCTGTGCTCGCTCAAGGGAGCGGGACTAACGCCCATGCTGCACGGCTCGGTCTATCAGATGACGCGTATTTACGAGCAGCTCGGCCAACTGTTTTGCAAATACGTTCGCTACAACGCGAATGATGTCGCGGGAAAAGTTCTCATCTGCCCACCGAGCGCAAATCGATCGCGCATGCTGGAAAGTATTCCGCGCAAACGTGTCGCAATGATTAGTGGCTGGGCAGTCGATGCGAACGCGGTCTATCGCTACCAAGTCGACGCGGCTTTTCCTCTCTCGGATCACGCTGACTACAACGATTTGGTTCGCTACGTCGATCTCGTACAGCCCCGGCGCGTGTTCACCCTACATGGTTTCGCCGCAGAGTTTGCCCGCGATTTGCGCGAGCGCGGCGTCGAGGCCTGGGCGCTGACGAAAGAAAATCAGCTCGAGCTGCAATTGGAGACTCTGGGCAGCGCACGCGACTCACGTGCATCAATCGGCTCCTCTCCGATTGGTCTTGAAACGATTAGCGCGCCGGCAGTTTGCCGCGAGGGTGCTGCAGAGAGGTCCGCAGCGGCAACTGCTCCCCAATCCGAATTCGCGACATTTGCCAATGTTGGCGAAACCATTGCTGCGACTGCCGCAAAGTTGGAAAAAATCCGCTTGCTTGCAAATTACTTGCGGAGGCTCGATCAAAAGCAGCTTCCCATTGCGGCGATTTATTTTACGGGCCATGCTTTTGCCCAGAGCGATCTGCGCACATTGCAAATAGGAGGATCGATCATCTACCGCGCGATGATGGCAGCGGCGAAATTGAGTGACGCACGATTCCACCGCATTGCCGGCGGGCACGGAGATGCGGGGAAAACCGCCTTCGAAACGCTGGATGAACGCACCTGCCCTGAACCATTCACGCTCAAGCAATCGCGCAATTTCTTCGAGGCATTGCAGCGGACCCGCGGACCCATTCCGAAGACTGAGTTGTTGCGATCACGCCTTGTCAGACTTTCAGCGCGCGAGGCTCAGTACGTCGTCAAGATTCTCACGGGAGACTTGCGCATTGGCTTGCGGGAGGGTCTCGTGGAGGAAGCAATTGCCCGCGCCTTCGACGCGCCGCTGGACGACGTGAAGGAAGTCAACATGCTACTCGGCGATATCGGCACCACCGCAGCGCTCGCTTGCGCAAAGGAGCTGCACCGTGCGGAATTATCGATCTTTCGTCCAATCAAGTGCATGCTGGCGACTCCCGAGCCAACAGCGGAAGCAGTGTGGGAACGGTTTGTTAAAGGGAACAATTCTGCGGAAGGCACGGCCGCCGCTACAGTTTATGTGGAAGACAAGTTCGACAGTATTCGCGCGCAAATTCGCGCGCAACTTCATCGCACCACAAAGCGGGTGGAAATTTTTTCGCGCGATTTACGACGCATCACCGATCAATTTCCGGAACTGACGGAGCAGGCCAGGAATTTCACACAAGAGTTGATTGTCGATGGCGAAATTATCGCTTTCGAAGAAGGTCGCAGGCTCACCTTTTTCGATTTGCAAAAGCGGCTCGGTCGCAAGAGTGATGGCGCGGATTTATTCGAGGGAGCTGCGGCAGATGTGCCGGTTGCTTTCGTCATCTTTGATGTTCTTTGGCTGAATGGACGTTCGCTATTGAAAACGCCGCTGCGCGAGCGGCGCGAATGGCTTGGCGGTTTGCAATTACCGCGGCACTTTCAAATTGTGCAAGTAATGCCCGCGCATTCCGCGGCTGAGATCGAGCAAACTTTTCAACAGGCACGGCGGCGCTTGAACGAAGGTCTCATGATTAAAGATCCGGAAAGCTTTTATTTACCAGGCACTCGCGGAATGTTTTGGTTTAAACTCAAAAAAGAGCTGGCGACGCTGGATGTGGTGGTCGTTGTCGCCGAGCTTGGCCATGGCAAACGCAATAATGTGCTGAGCGATTACACATTTGCCGTGCGCGACCAAGCGACGGGTGAGCTTTTGCCGATTGGCAAAGCCTACAGCGGATTGACTGACGTGGAGATTGCAGAATTAACCGAGCACTTCAAACAGAACACGATCGCGGATCATCGCCGGTACCGTGAAGTGAAACCGGATATTGTGCTCGAGGTCGCGTTCAATTCAATTCAGCCGAGCACGCGCCACGCTAGTGGGCTCGCGCTGCGTTTCCCAAGAATCAAAGCGATCCGGCGCGACAAAACGGTGGATTCTATCGACACACTCGAATACGCTCGCAAGCTCGCCGCGCAAAACGCAAATTCACTTGCCGACTTTAGGCGCAGCGCGTGAGCGATGTCGCACTTCCTCGGGAGCTGGGAGAAACCAAAGGAATACCAGGGGACGTCGGTCAAAAGTTAATGCGTCCGCGCCGCTGGTGAAGTTGCTGGTCTCACGATGACCGTTTCGACTTTGTCGCGTCGAAAATGCTGAATATTGGCGTAAACCGCCAACAGCACCATTGATCCAACAATTATGAGCATCAGCACAACCGCGCTCTTTGGAGCTCGGGACGATCGAATTTTTTCGCGAGGCGGCTGTAGCGAATTCACCCTGGAAGTATCGACGTCGGTCTTGCGCGCGCAAATCCCATCACTTCAATTCAAGCGCAGCGATTGCATTCATGACGCGCTGGCTTAGTCGCCCGTAGAGATTCTTCTCTGGCGATTTGAGGTCGATCACCGTAAAAAAAATCGGTTCTCCGATCACGATGGTGATTGGCACAAAGTGCAAACCACCACGGCCACGCGGCAAGGCCTCGTGCGCCCCAAAGATCCGCATCGGCACGACCGGGGCGAGCGTCTTTGCGATCACGAGTCCCAATCCCGGCTCGGCGGGCTGCAAATTGCCGTCGAGCGTCCGCGAGCCTTCCGGAAAAACCAGTGCGCCGTTCCCGGACTTGAGAACACGAATCAAGGCTTTAAGCGCGCTGCGGTCGATCCCTTCCTGATTAACTGGGATTACGTTCAGTTTGGGCAACAGCCAGCCAAGCAACGGTACTTCCATCAAGGTTCGCCGCGCCAGAAAATAAATCCCGCGATCGCATGTAATGCCGGCAAGCGGTGGATCGAGATAACTCTGGTGGTTCATCGCGAGAATTACCGGACCGCTTTGAATCATGCGCTCCCGATGAATTACACGAAGACGAAAAAACAACCGGCCAACGAGGCGAGAAAAATGGTAACCGAGCCAGTAATAGAAATTCATCGTTGGAGCGGCGAAGCGCTGGAGTCAGGCAGAGACCTTGAGACCCATTTCTTTTAGTCGTGCAACGACCTCGCTGACGACTCCTTCGATCGTAAGATGCGACGTGTCGATAACATGGGCATCTTTCGCGAGCACGAGCGGTGAGACAAGGCGTGAAGAATCAGCATGGTCACGCATGGTAATCTCGTCGCGCTGCCCTTGCGCGGCGCGACGCCGCAGACGCACTTCACGCGAAGCAACGATATAAAACTTGTAGGGTGTGTCTGGAAAAACGACCGAGCCGATGTCCCGGCCTTCCATAACCACGTCGTGACTGCGCGCGTACTCACGCGTTTTATGCTCAACAATTCGGCGGACTCGCGGGACGCTGCTAACGCGGGAGACACTTTCGTTCACGCG
>WNFD01006674.1_pt1 | contig 11506 bp, 11 predicted proteins | sample 5400491 | NCBI WGS metagenome assembly WNFD01 (sample SAMN13153343, study PRJNA577476) | soil metagenome | isolation source: 120 cm saprolite under Douglas fir tree site 2 hole 2 replicate 2 | place: USA:California | collected 2015-04-18 | reverse complement strand
GACCTCCCGGATGCAGTCCTGGAAGACGGCCTCCATCAAGGGGTCGAGGCCGGACGTGGGCTCGTCGAGGAGCAGGAGCTCGGCGTCGGAGGCGAGCGCCGCCACCAGGCCGACCTTCTGGCGGTTCCCCTTGGAGTAGGTGCGCGCCTTCTTGGTCGGATCGAGCTCGAAGCGCTGGAGAAGCTCGTCCCGCCGCCGCCGGTCGAGGTCGCCGCGGAGCCGGCCGAGGAGATCGATGATCTCTCCCCCGCTGAGGTTCGGCCACAGGCTCACCTCGCCGGGTACGTACGTGAGACGGCGGTGCAGCGCCACCGCGTCGCGCCATGGGTCACCGCTGAGAAGCGAGACGCTCCCTGCGTCGGCGCGAAGGAGGCCAAGCAGGATTCGGATGGTCGTGGTCTTGCCCGCGCCGTTGGGTCCGAGGAAGCCGTAGACCTCGCCTGTCTCAACCTTCAGATCGAGCCCGTTCAAAGCGCGGGTCGTTCCGAAGTTCTTGACGAGCCCGGACACGACGATCGCTGGCGCCATCGGTGAATCTTGGCACCGGCTCTTCGCCCGGCGCTTAACTATTCGCTAGTCCGGCGGCCCTCACCAACAGCTTCGGCCATGTGACTGGGCAAGAGAGTCAAACATCTCGGTCGTTGGGCACTTTCAGCGACGTCATTCGGAGTGCAGCACCTCGGCGACCCGGGTCATGGCGGCCCAGCGGGCCGGCAGCAATGAGCCGAGCAGCGCCACCCCCACCCCGGCCAGGGCGAGCAGGAGCAGCCCCGGCGCACTGAAGACCCTGAAGACGCTTTCAGGCATGTCGCTGCCCAGAAGGTTCGCGAAGCCTTGCATCATGGCCCGGTGGACGCCGACCCCGGCCGGGATACCCAGGAGCCCGCCAGCGACGCCAAGCAGAACCGCGCCGGCGGCCACCATGACGAGCACCTGCGCCGGCGTCATGCCCAGCGCCTTCAACACGGCGGTGTCGCGCACTCGTTCGCGCGTGTTCAGCAGCAGCGTATTGAACACGCCGGCTGCAGCGATCAGAGCCAGGACTGCGGCCAGCACCAGCATGACCGAGTTCAGGAAGCCCACCGTCGAGACGGTCTGGTCACGGTTGGCGCTTGCGTCCAGGAAGTCGGGCTCGGTGGCCTGGACGCGGCGGATGTAGGCATTGGCGTCGCTGCCGGGCTTGATCGTCACGAAGTAATAACTCGGCTGCGCCTCGGGCACGGCTTCCGCCAGCGTCGAGAGGTCCATCTCCATCTCGCGGCCAAGGGCCGTAGGCCTCAGCAAGGCCGCGGTGTTGTTCGCGCTGAAGACCTCGCCCACGAGCAGCAGAAGCACTGGCTGTCCGCTGATCAAGCCCTGGAATGAGTCGCCTACCTCGAGGTGCGTATCCTCCAGAACGGCGCGGGTGGCGACTACCTCTCCGCGGCCGCTGAACCAGCGGCCGCGGATGACGGGGATCCCGAGCCCGGCCGAGTCGCCGCGGTAGGCGTTCACAGTGATCGGATCGGCCACTCCAGGAACGGTCACCTGGGCGCCCGCCAGGCCGACGACCAGAGCCGTCTCCGGTTGTGCCGCCAGCGTCGCCATCACCTTCTGGTCGGGGTAGGCGTTCGCCCGCTGCAGGATGACGTCCGTGCTGCGGTGCGCGAGCGCGATGTCGACGAGGGTCCGCGCACTGGCGGGCAGACCGGTCGCGAAGACAAGGGTCGCCACACCGACCAAAACCGCAAGCGCGGTGAGCCCGGCGCGCAGCGGCCGCGCGAAAGCGTCGCCGGCGCCAAGCGCAAGCGGCCGGGGCAGCGGCAACCTTCGGAGCAAGGAACCCAGCAAAGAGCGGCGGCCGCCAGAGGGTGCAGTCGCCATCGAGATCGCGCCCACGGCGCTGAGCCGCCCGGCACGGAGGCCCGGCAGCACGGTCGCCAGGAGCACCACCGTCATGACCGTCAGCAGCGTTGCGAGTGCCATGACAGGCGCGAACGGGGGCTCCGGCGGCAGCGCCAGGCTGGCAGTTTCCCGGTCGACCAGCGGCACGCTGAGCGCAACACCGGCCGGGATCCCAAAGAGGCAGCCGGCCAGCGTCGGCAGCTGCATCTGCACGACCAGCGTCCCCACGACCTGGAGCGGCGTGAAGCCGACCGCCTTCATGATTCCGATCTCCCGGTAGTTGGCGATGACGATGCCGATCACCAGGTTGGCGACAGTGGCCGTGCAGGCCAGCAGGGCGAAGACTCCGAAGGCGAGGAAGAAGGTCAGAGCGAGCTGATTGGTGCCGTTGAAGACCTTCTGCAACAGTAAGTAATCGAGTGACCCCTGCACCGCGCCCGCGGGCAGCCCGGCCTGCAGGCGGGCGAGCTTGTCACGCAGCTCCTGCTGGCTGGGCGCGTGTTGGAAGCGGTAGACCATCTTGTATCCCCAGTCGGGTGCCAACAGCGGCAGCTGCGACTCTGTCACCCAGGCGAACTGCGTGCCGAACTCGGAATCGGCCTCATCGACGTCGCTGGCCTCTCCGACCACGACCAGTGCCGGCCTTTCGAGGGTGCCGAGCGAGAGCATGCGGTCCCCCAGCCGGACATGGTTGAAGTCGGCGAAAGATCGGGTAATGACGATCTCGCCTGGTCCCTGGACCCAGCGCCCGGCCACCAGCCGGAGGACCTCGACGCTGGCCTGGGGGCTCTCCCGACCGACCGTGACGAGCGGGAACGCGAAGCCGCCGCCACCGATCGCCATGTGGGTGCCCAGCTCGTAGCTGGTCGCGACCCAGGGCCAGGGACCGCCGGCCTGGCTGGCCCCGATCAGGCCGGGCGTGGCGGCCAGCTGCTGCGAGTCGACCTTATGGCGGTCGAACAGGACCGTCAAGTGGGCTCCCCGCTGAGTCTCGAAGGCGCTTTCCCAGGGGTGGCTCGAGGTCTGCAGGAGCGTCAGGCCCAAGGTCGTGGTCCCGCTGGCCAGGAAGATGACGAAGGCGATGACCGCCGACTGCAGGCGGCGCCGCTTGAGGTCGCCGAGCACCTTGGTCGTGACCGCGCTCATCCCGCCACCTCCTCGACGCGGACCCGCACCACCTCCGCCGGGCTGGCGGTGGAGGTCTGCAGGACGACGTCGTCGGCTACCCTTCCGTCGACCAGGCTCACCACCCGGCCCGCGTAGCGGGCGGCCAGCTTGGCGTCATGGGTGACCAGCAACACGGTCTGGCCGCCGCGATTGAGCTCGACCAGGAGCTCCATAACCTGCTCTCCGCTTCGGCTGTCGAGGGCACCGGTCGGCTCGTCGGCCAGCAGCATCAGCGGCCGGTTGACCAGAGCCCGGGCGATCGCCACCCGCTGCTGCTGACCACCCGAGAGGCGGGCCGGGTAGCGCGCCGCCTGGTCGGCGATACCGAGCTGCGCGAGCAGTTCCCGGGCCCGTTGGCGAGCCACGGTGGTGCCGCTGCCGGCCAGCTGGGCCGCGACCATGACGTTCTCGAGCACGCTCAGGCTGCCAAGCAGGTTGAAGAACTGGAACACGAACCCCACCCCGCTCCGGCGGTACCGGGCCAGCTCTGCCTCACCGGCGCGGCCGAGGTCGCGGCCGTCGACGAGCACTCGGCCGGAAGTCGGCCGGTCGAGCCCGGCCACCAGGTTGAGGAGGGTCGACTTTCCGCTCCCGGAGGGGCCCATGACGGCGAGGAACTCGCCCCGCTCGACGCCCAGACTGACCCCGTTTAGCGCTGGATGCTTGGCCCCACCGTCGTATAGCTTGCGAACATCGCTCAGCTCGACTAGCCGTTTCATTTTTCCTCCACTCCCTTGCGATTGGAATTCCGGATCTCATCGGCGCAGGCGTCCGTCCACTTGAGGTCGGCCTCGGTGTGGAGGATCGCGCCCTTGAACAGCAGGACGAGGTCGTCGCGCCCCTCCCGCCGCGCTCCTTGCTCAAGCTCGGCCAGGTCCTTCAGGCGCTGGAGATAAACGCGGCGCTGGGCCGTCAGCAGCCCGTCCAGGCGGCCGTCTGCCAGGCGAGTGCTGAGCAGCAGCTTCATGTAAATCTCCTCGCGCAGCTGCTGCGGTTCCGACTCAGGGCGGGACAGCCAGTCATCAAGCGCCTGTCGGCCACTGGCCGTCAGCCGGTATGCCAGCTTCCTGCGGTCACCGCGCTCGCCGTCGGCCTCGATCAGGCCGTCGCGCTCAAGTCTCTGCAGAGTCATGTAGACCTGGCCGAAGTTGACTTCCCAAGATCCGCCAAGCAGCGACTCGAACCGGTTCTTGACGTCGTAGCCGTGGAGCGGCTCTTCCGCCAGCAGGCCGAGAATCCCGAACTTAAGCGACACCGCCGCCCCTATCCATGCTCAGTATATCTGCGCAGTATATATACTCGGAAGCGGTTGTCAAGAACCCAATTTGACCAGCGCGGGCGGCGACTTAGCCGTCAATCGAGGCCGTTGTGGGACACGGTCCCGACCTGGAGCGTGTGGTGGCCGAGATTGTCTAGGTGAGCGGCCTGAGCTGCCTCACGTGATGCGCTGAGCGCTAAGGCTCGATTCGGTGACCTTCAGCAAGTCGAGCACCCCGCCACTGCCTTCAGATCTGCAGTTCAAAATAGCGTCCCGTCCCCCCGACCAAGACTCTGGTCGAGTGACCCCTACATATAGACTCTTGGACACCGTACGGTCCCAAATATTGGGGATGGGCATGGCCATCGCCGGACCAGGGAACGGGATTTGAACCCTGATCTGGCGAAGTCGCGGCGATTTAGAGCGCCATAGCCTAAATGAGCGTTTCTTACAGCGATCCTTTCCGATCCATTTTCGCGGCTGTGCCGCAGGATCGATTTCTATAGCGCGTGGCCAATGCATTCCGGGCCCCATAAAAACCGAGTCCTGGCCGATCCCCCAAACCCAACCTAGAATGCGACGTTGTCTCGTGTCCTCATCAGTCGGTTATTGCCTGAGCCGATTCGAGCCACTTCGATGTCGCCAAGCTTCACGGAGGTCTCCTTCATGACGCGTTACATAAGGGTTCGGCTCAACATCGATCTGAGTTCAAGAGCTGTAGAGTGGCCGAGATGACTCAGGTCGAGGGAAAAACTGTAGTGATTGACCGCTCAGCCGAGGATGTCTGGAGCTTCATGATCGACATTGCGAACATGCCCAACTGGGAGGACAGCCACGCTGAATGGAAACAGACTTCGGCGGGCCCGATCGACCTGGGTACTACTTTTCAGAGTTCAGTCCGCTTCCTCGGCTTGGAGGTCAAGACCGACCTCCGGATCACGGAATTCGAACCAAATAGGAAGTTCGCTGCTGAGGCCATGAATGGGATCGGGAAAGGCACGAAAATTAGTTACCTGATGGCACCGGTCGAGGGTAACAAGACGAAGTTGAGTCGCGTTACTGAAGTACACCTTCATGGCTTGGCCAAGCTACTTCAACCAATTCAAGATCCCCTAACACGATGGACTGGTGGAATGGAGGCCAATAATGTGAAGCGCATTGTGGAGAGCGAACGCTAGCGCCGCTGCAGGTCCTTAACCAGACCGCTGCCGTCAAGCCCTGTCAGTCGTCGAGCGTCTACCAAACGTATGGGATCAGACGAAAACGGACTTTCACCGAGTAATCAGGATATCCGGCTAATTCGTTTTGCAGCATCCGGTCTTCGATTGCCGTTCGACGGGCAACAACAGCCACCATGATCACCGCCGGGATGATCGAGAGCAGCGAATTGAGAGCCATCCCGCTGGCGACCAATGCCAGCACGAGGCCCGCATAACCCGGATGCCGCACGATTGCGTATGGCCCACTGGTGATCACCTGTTGCCCGCGATCCGACTGGATACGTACCGCGGTAGAAAAGAACGGATTGACCAGCATCGGCCAGATACCAAACCCTACCCCGATGGCCACGATCGCCAATCCGGCAACCACCCCGACCAGGGGGATATGGTCCGACCAATGAAAGCGCTGATCGAGCCCGGCGACGCTCCAGTGCAGCACGAACAGCACCAAAGCCCCCACGAAAATAATCAACAATTTGCCGTCGCGTCCGCCACTCGCCGGCTTGAGTCGTTCTTTCAACAAGTCGGGGCTTTTGCGGTACATCACCAGATCCCTGAAGAGACTCAGTACCAGGAGAATCCCGACATACACCCATACGTTCCACAAGTCCCAACGCCCGGCCAGGCCGAAGATCAACCCGGCGGCGACCGCTGCAAAGATCACAGATTGAAGCCCCGTCACGAATAGATACATTTCCAGTTCTTCCTTGGAGTTGTAGAGTGGCCGCCATGACAAGCGTCGAAGGAAAAGGTGTTGTGATCGACCGCTCAGTCGACGATGTCTGGAGGTTCATGACCGATATTTCGAACATGCCACAGTGGGAGGAGAACCAGGCGGACTGGAAACAGACCTCCGAGGGGCCGATCGACTCGGGAACAACCTTTCAGATCATATCCCGACCGTCCATCGGCCGACCCTTCGGCTGGGAGATCAAGACCAACCTCCGAATCACGGAATTCGAGCCTAATCGGAAGTTCGCTACTGAGGCCACCAGTGGGTTTTTAGAAGGCACGAAAATCAGCTACTTGATGGAACCGGTGGAGGGTGACAAGACGAGACTGAGTCGGGTGACCGAATTCAGGTTTCATGGCCTGGCCAGGCTTATGCGACCTTTTCAGGCTCCGCTGGCAAGGCGAGACGGTGGCGTTGAGATTAGTGGCGTGAAGCGAATCTTGGAGAGCCAACCCGGTCGCGATGGGTCCTAATCAGGTCTAGGACGCCTCTCCCGAGTTCAATCTCGGAGTTCAAATAGTGTCCCGTCCCCCCGACCAAAATCCGAGTTCAAAGTCGGCGATTTCGCCCGCTCTGTGGAGCCGCCGGATCACGCCGTGTCACAGGCTTTCTAGGAATTCGGCCAGCGGCAGCCGTCGCCTGATCTGAAATCGTGCGCCATCAAACGGAGGCCGCCGTAGCTGCCTCATTTGGGCATGATTTGGAGGACCGTGAGCCACCCGGTTCAGAAATCCAAGGCCGTGAGTCTCCACGAAATCCAGGCCGACTCATGTCTTGAGCTGGGAGGATCACAGCCGGGTCACACATTCCTGCGGAGTATCTCGACTCAGGCAAGGTCAGATCGGTCATCGACCGCACATATCCACTCGATCACACTGCAACGACTATCGCTTATGTCGAGTGCGGACACGTCCGCGGAAAAGTCGTAGTCACGCCGCAGCGTGCCCATCGTGTTGACGGCTTGACCCGCGTCTAAGGACGATGTCCACCGACTTCTGGAAGGGCTGCGCGATCTGGGCCCGGTTTCATTGAGAACGCGAGCGAATCGGACCCAATTGCTGGTGCTGGGCTTTTTCGTCGTTGTCTGGATCGCGCTCGTGGCGATCCTGGTCGTCTCACCTGATGTGTATGCGCAGACTCTGCGATTGGCGCCCGGAGACCTAACGACGATCGAGGTGGTTTTTCTGGTCGCGCTGTCGGCCTTGATCGCCACGCTGGTGGTCGGAGTGCTCCGGCGATGGCGGTGGACATTCTGGCTCATCCTGGTCGCCTTCCTCTTTGGCGTCTTGCGCGTCCCAGCCTCCGCCCTCCAACTCGTCGGGCTGATGCTGGCCACCGGCCCAACCTGGTACGAGGCGCTGCAGGGTGTCATCGGAGTCGTCCAGTTTCTGATTGCGCTGGCGATGATTGTGGGCTACCGGAAAGCCGGCGTGTGGGGAGCGTTCTGACGGAGCAAGGACGAATGCGGAATGAGGCTGGCGCTGCACAGCACTGTTTCATGCCTGGATGCGCTTAACTCAGGGCTTCATGCGGTTCATGGAACGCGTTCGCCAATTCGCAGACGAGCGTGAACTTGTCGACGTACCGAGGCGCTTTGAGATCGTCGTCAACGTCGGAGTGTGCGTCCTCGTTGTATTGGCGTCGGTGGCCGTCGAGCCTCGCCCGATCCAGTTTCTCCATGCGTTCGCGACCGCACTGGCGGCCTTGTGCGTGGTGGGCGCGGTGCTGGCTGCATTTGTCCTGCGACGGAGACACGACCTCCACGAGCGGCAGGCGATCGCACTCGTGCTCGGCGCCGGCTCCCTCGCGTTGTCGGCTCTGGATCCAGCCCTTGGTCCTGGCCTCCCGGCACTCTTTCTGACGATGGTCTGGGCGAGCCGGATCGGAGTCGTTGGGCCGCCGTTGGCGCTCATCACCAGCGCCGCCTTCCTGGTCCTGATCTCGATTCAAGCAGGGCGGCTCGACCCATTCACGATCCTATTCGCGGTCGCAGCACTGGCATGGTCCTATTTCGGTCCGCTGCTAGGAGGGCGAGCCCGCAGGCGTCGGGACGAGCGATTGGCGACGGAGGAGCGACAGAGGCTGGCCCGAGAGGTCCACGACGTGCTCGCCCACACGCTGACCGCACTCAGCGTTCAGCTCGAGGGGGCGCGAATGCTCCTGGAGGTCGGCGGCAAGGAGACCAAGGCGCTTGAGGCTGTCGACCGCGCGCAGCACCTGGCACTGGAAGGTCTCGAGGAAACGCGCCAGGCGGTGGCCGCACTTCGCGGCGATCAGCGCCCTGGCCCCGAATCGCTTGCGGCGCTCGTGTCTGGTTTCGAACGTGAGACCGGGGTGCCCACGCATCTCTCGATCGAGGGCACGCCGGTGGCGCTTAACCCGGACGCCGGGCTCGCGCTCTACCGCACCGCTCAGGAAGCCCTGACGAACGTCCGCAAGCACGCCGACGCTGACGAGGTGGTGGTGCAGCTGCGATACGCGACCGGAGGCGCCACGCTCACCGTCTCCAACCGAGGGCGGCAGAAGCCTGCGGAGGTGTCAGGCGGCTTCGGGTTGACCGGCCTTCGCGAGCGAGCAGGCTTGGTTGGTGGAATCCTGGAGTCGGGACCCACAAGCGATGGTTTCGCGGTGAGCCTTTGGGTGCCGATCTGACCCGCGTCATCGTGGTCGACGACCAGGCTCTCGTGCGTGAGGGCCTGGTAACCATGCTGGAGCTGATGCCTGGGATCGAGGTAGTCGGCACCGCCGGCGACGGTGAGGAGGCCGTCAATGTGGTCGAGCGAATGGGGCCAGACGTAGCGCTCATGGACCTCCGCATGCCGAAACTGGATGGGGTCGAGGCAACACGGCGCATCCGCGCCCATCACCCCGCCACCCAGGTCATCGTCCTGACCACTCACGCTGACGACAGCTCCATCATGGCGGCGATCGCAGCAGGCGCTCGTGGTTACCTGACGAAGCACTCGGGAGGCAAGGCGATTCGAGAGGCCATCGAGGCAGTGATGCAGGGCAATTCAGTGCTGGAGCCTGCGGTGCAGGCCCGAGTGCTCGAAGCAGTCGCCCGGGGTAAGCCGGTGCACAAGGCCTCGCTGCCCGATGGCCTGACGCCGCGTGAGGGCGAGGTGCTCACCCTCATCGCTGCTGGCCTCGCCAACCAGGAGATCGCCAGAAAGCTCTTCATCAGCGAGGGCACAGTCAAGACGCACATCAACAACCTGTTCGCCAAGATCGGCGCCCGAGACCGGGCCCAGGCGGTGGCCTACGCCTTTCGCCGCGGTCTCGCCCGCGAATAGCGGACTCGACGTAGGGGCTTTTCTCCACCCCAGGGTAGAGCCCAGAAATCTGCCCCCGCTCACATGCGTTGGAGGCGGGCTCGCCATGAAACTCGGAACATGATCAATCAAGCCTCCACCGCCGTCGCTGGGTCCACGTCAATGTCGAGCTGGTTGCAGCGCCAAGCTCCCGTCCTCACGCTGGTCTTGCTGCCCGCGCTGCTGATCGAGGTCCTGTACGGCGCCACACCGCTCGATCGGCTCTACGTCGTCGTCCCCGAAGTGCTGGTGTATGGCTGCGGCGCGCTCATCATCCGCACCGTCGTCAGAATGCGCGGCCTGGATTGGATCTCGATCCTTGTGCTCGGCGTCGCCTTTGCGGTGGCCGAGGAGTGCGTGATCCTGCAGACGTCGCTCAGCCCATTCTTCTTTGGCGGCTACGGACGTGTGCTTGGGGTTAACACGGTCTATTTGCTGGCGATGCTCGGCTACGAGAGCGTGTGGGCGATCCTGCTGCCCATCCTGCTCACTGAGATCATCTTTCCGCCCCGCCGAGAGCAACCGTGGATAGGCGGTCGCGGTCTCATCATCGCGGCCGTACTGTTCGTGGCTGGCTCGTTGATGGCCTGGTATAGCTGGACGCGATTCGGGATCGAGCACTTTTCGCACGGGTACAGCTACAACGCTCCTGCGCTCACGGTCATCTCCGCGGTGCTGGCGATCGCTGTTCTGGTCGCGCTCGCGATGCTGCCCCGTGCGCTACGGCCCGCGGCCCGCCGGCGCCGGCGTGTGCTCCGGCCGTGGCTCATGGGCCTCGTCGCCTTCTGGCTCGCCCTGCCCTGGTTCGGGCTCACCATCGTCGCCTACGCGGCGCCTCCAGTGAGCCCGTTGATCACGATCGCCGCCGGCATCACCTGGGCGGCAGGTGTGACGCTGGTTGTGCGCCACTGGACGTCTGGCAATGATTTTGGAGATCGCCACCACCTGGCACTGATCATTGGGGCTCTGACGGCCAGCTGGCTGGAAGGGTTCATCATCGTCAGCTCGGCCGGCGCGGTCGACGCCATCGGCAAGCTGCTCCTGGACCTGCTGGCAATTGCTTTCTTGGTATTGCTCGCCCGCGAGGTCAAAAGGCGAGCTCGACCTAGCGACCTTGGCTCGAGCTCCGCGGGGAAACCCGTCTAGGCGTGGCGAACACTCGAGCAAGTGAGCAGGCGACGGCGCAGGGATCTTTGCAACCTGGACCCTTCTGCTACTGATCCAACTTGTTGTGCCAGGATGGTTCGGCTTGCGACTAGATCCCGAAGGATTCACCGTGAGGATGAATCTCGGTAGTCGTCGCTACCGATGGGTCGATGTCGAGCGCTTTTTCTTGTCCTACACAGTCGCCCCATATCCAGTTGTCGTCTTCAAATACCGCGGCAAGGCTGAAATGCATGGTCTCCAGTGGACGATGGGAATCCTGGTCGCTGGACAGAAGTTGTGCGGGTAGTGCCGTGAGGGGCTTGGGCACCTGAAAGGTATTTCGATGGCGTGTCGATTCGATCCGCTGACAGCCAAGATGACAGCCAACTCGGCGGACGGAGGTGGCCGGCAGCGGACGAGCGCGGAATTCTAAGGGACATAACCGAACGTGGGCGGTCAGCTATGGATGACTACGGACAGTAGCCCCGCGGTCTTCAAAACCGTTTGCGGTCGTCCATAGATGTCCACCCAAGTTCGCTTTCGATCGCCGACGTCCGCCGGCTAGGCGAATGACAGCCAACGACAGCCAAGGTTCGACGACGCAGACCGTTTGGCGTCTGAGTAAGTTGGCGACGGCGCCTTATCCATTTCTGGCCGCAAACGGTTTTCTAGACCGTGTGCGGAGTGTTTCGTTCGCTCGCCTCTTCCTATATATGTGCCTGGACACTTAGGCTCAGCTCAGCTATCGAAAGCTTGCTGATTGCTGGCGATAAAGTGCCGCCACCGT
>WNFD01014971.1_pt1 | contig 11507 bp, 7 predicted proteins | sample 5400491 | NCBI WGS metagenome assembly WNFD01 (sample SAMN13153343, study PRJNA577476) | soil metagenome | isolation source: 120 cm saprolite under Douglas fir tree site 2 hole 2 replicate 2 | place: USA:California | collected 2015-04-18 | reverse complement strand
GTCCACCATCCACGCCGCCTACAACCCGCGCTACTTCGGCCGGCAACGCGGCTCCACGCTGTACTCGTGGATGGCCGACACCTACACTGTCTTCGCCCAGAAGCTGATCCCCGGCACCCAGCGCGACAGCCTGCACGTGCTCGACGGGCTGCTGGCCAACCAGACCGGCATCCAGCCCGAGATGGTCTCCACCGACACCGCCGGCGCCTCCGAGATCGTCTTCGCCCTGGCCTGGGCGCTGGGCTACCGGTGGGCGCCGCGGCTGGCCGACCTGCCCGATCAGCGGCTGTGGCGCATCGACCGTGACGCTCACTACGGCCCGCTCAACGGGCTGGCACGCCATCGCATCAACCTGCGGCTCATCGCCGAGCACTGGGACGAGATCTGCCGGCTCACCGCCTCCCTGCGCGCCGGCACCGTCGTCCCCTCGGCGATCCTGCGCACCCTGCAACGCGGCCCCAGCCCCTCCAGCCTCGCCCGCGCCCTGGCCGAGCTCGGCCGGGTGATCAAGACCCTGCACGTGCTCGAATACGCCCACGACCCGGCCTATCGCCGCATCATCCACCACCTGCTCAGCCGCGGGGAGCGGCGCAACTCCCTCGCCCGGGATGTCTTCCACGGCCAGCGCGGCCAGATCCGGCGGCACTACCAGGTCGGGCAGGAAAACCAGCTCGACAGCCTCGGCATCATGATCAACGTAATCGTGTTGTGGCAGACGGTGTACACCCAGGCCGCTCTCGACCACCTCGTCGCCGGCGGATACCCGCTCGACCCGGCCGACGTGGCCCGGCTCACCCCGCTCGGACACCCCACGATCAACCTGAACGGCCGCTACCGGACCACCAGCCGACCACCCGCCACCGGCCTCCGGCCGCTACGAATCGATTGACTCAGGATCCTGTACCGATCCTCGTCACAGGCCGAGTCCCTTCCAGGCCCCGGAGGCCATCGCCGCGTGCACGTCGGCCAGCCGCCAGCCGCGGGCCGCCGCAGCCGCCAGGACGGCCATCCGCGCCGCGCTGCGGTCGGCATAGCGCGTACGGTCCCACCTCCCGGTACGGGCCGTACGGTCAAGCTCAGGGCCAAGGTTCGCCCGGCCGCCGCGGCGGGGCACCCACGGGACGCCGGCGTCGTCTAGCTCGGCCGCGGGCAGCGCGGAAACAGGCTCACCGTGAGCCGTTTCCGCGTGGCGCAGCTCGGCCGCTCTCAGGCCGGTCGAGAGTCGGCCACCGTGTCAGCAGCATCATGAACGCGTCCTGCACGACGTCTTCCGCAGTCGGCCAGTCCCGGACGAGTGGCCCGCCTGCTAGACGGGCTGCGGGAGGCAGGTGCGCTCGACCAGGCCAATCAGCTGCCGGCGGCGGGTGGTGCAGCAGTTCTGCCGCGCCAGGCGGTGATGTCGGCGGCGTAGGTGCGACGGGAGTTCGTGGCTCCTACCAGTCTCAAAGGGACCAAGGCATCTCGGATAACGACATCTCTCTAAGGACGCGTTCGAAGAACTTGACGGAGTCGGCAGGGTCCAAAGCGATATTTATCATGCTTTGGAATTCCGCTTGGTAATTAGCCACCTCATCGACCCACGCTGGGGCTGCATCCTTGAGATCTTCCGGTAGAGTCTGGCTACCTGGACCGATAATCAAGTCTCCCTGACGAACACTCTCCAAGTACAAGGCATCTTCAAGGCCGAAGTCGAAACTTAGAATTGTGAACGGACCCCTCATGCCAAAATGCGCTCCGGCATCAAATGGAATAATAAGGATGGTTATGTATGGCTTGTCTGCAAGTGCTATGAGATGACGCAACTGGCCAGGCATAGTATCGCCGACCTTGTGCCTAAGCGCTGCTTCATCGAGTATATTAATCTGTTCCGCCTTTCGGGAGCCCACGTGTTCTTGGCGAGCTTTCCGCAGCGCTATGATATCTTCGATTTGTTCATCTCTAGCTCCGTACGCTACAGAGATGGCCCGCATGTACGGTTCGGTCTGGAGGAGGCCGGGTATATCTGACCCTTGGGCAACCTGCATTCTACTAGCATCTGTTTCATATCCGATGTAGTCGGCGAACGCCCTGTCGGACAGCTTATAATCCTGCCACCAGCCTCGCGTCCGGCCGCCTTCAGCCAGGTCGCTCAGATACTTGATGTACTCCTCATTAGTGACGTTGTAATGTCGCAGCAGGTATTCAAGATCAGCTTGGCTGAGGCGGACACCCCCGCCTTCCACGCGGATGAATTTCGATAGCGACCATCTAAGGGCCCGGGCCGCAACCTGCTGTGTTTCCTTGCGCGACTGGCGTAGCTTTATCAGCTCACGCGTTAGAAGGGCACGCTGGACCACGGGTCCATACCTATGTGAGTTCATTAACTCATCTCCAGCCAGAGTTTCCGACCTCCAGCTAGCTACGTCCACGTAGCTAGTGTCCATGTGGCTACTATCCATGAGGATGTCACACATGAGGATGCTCGCCACACTATCTAGTGAAGACCTGCCCAGTGTCCAGGTAGCTAGTGTCCATGTAGCTACTAGCCATCTGGCAGGCAAGGCCAGACACAAGATACGAAAGCGGTGAGAGGTGCGGAGCACATCGTCCGCTGCTGTGCCCGAGGTTGAGGTGATGCGGCTGCTGGAGGCTTCTTCCCTGGGCACGGCAGGCGCGCGCCAACTCCGTGGTCGTGCTGGCGCCAGTACCGTCGCCGTCATCAGGGCCCGCGCCTATGTTGCCGACAGCGACGCGGGACGAGCCTGGTGGGAAGCGAACCAACACAGCCCGGATGCGCTGCGTCGCAAGGCGCGTGAACTTGCCGACGCCGGGGACTTGGACCTAAGCGAGGTACTGATGAACGTGGCGGATCACCAGCAGAACATCACCCGTACGGCGCGGTGAAGGAGGCATCCCACCCTGGCATCAGCCGGGATCAGTTCTTAGCGGGGCGGCCCGCGCCTTCTCAAGCAGCTTGTCGGCTACCCAGGGTAGGCCGTCTGGACTCCAGCTGGTCTCTGAGCCTCCGCCGGGCTCTGCTCAGGTTTTGCCGCACTGCGGCGTCCGTCATCCCTAGCATCTCGCCGATCTCGTTGATCTCGAATTCATCGTAGTGGAGGGCGGCTACTTTCCTTTGCATGATAGGCAGGCGGGACAGCGCCGCGAGAACGGCCTCCGCCTCCTCGTTAAGCTCAATGCGCTCTGAGGCGGGCTGGCCGCCGGGTTCGTCATAACCTGGTTCCAGTGACCGCTCATTCCTTGCCTGCATCTGAAGCGCCTTGCGGGATGCCACCTTACGCAACCATGCTGCCGGGGTACGCACAGATTCCCATTGATGGAGCAGCTGCACAAAGGCATACTGCACAGCGTCCTCAGCATCGTGAGAATCAGCTCCGAACATGATCAGGTAGCGCATCAGCCTGGGCTTTTCTGCCTGATAGAACAGCGCAAAGTCTGCCTGTGGCGTATCATCGCGATCGCGGAGCGACTGGGGAGAGTGCCCGGCCATCACTGGCTTCTCTCTTCCGCCGCCCCGGCTGCTATACGCGCACGATGCCGCCGGAGCACTCCTTCTACCGCGCTACGCGTAGTGCCGAGGATCTCGGCGATTTCCGCCTGGGAGTACCCGTTCTCCGTGAGGAAGAGAACGGCCTGGGTGCGCTTACGGGCTTTTTCCGTCCTGGCCTCGATGCCAGCAAGCGCGCGGCGGATATCTTCACGTTGCATAAAGATATCAGCCGGGCCGGGATCGAACGATGCGATGTCGTAGGACAACGCTTCCAGCGACACTATGCGGGCGGATTCCTGAACTGCCTTGAGCCGGTGCTCCTCAGATGTCTTGAGGTATTTCCTCCAGACGTTAGCGAATTGGTAAAGGAGCGCCCTGGTGAAGTAGGTCTTCAGGCTCGCGCCAAGTTCCGGCTGCCACCCTCCCTGCTCCAGGCCCTTGGCCCTGAACCAAGGCAATGCTCTTTCGAGAGTCTCCAGGGCCAGCTCCTTACGGTCTCTTGCGGGAATCCGCCGGACCGTCAGGTAGAGGTCGATCTCACGGCACCGGGCGAAGATGTACCCGCTCCGGAGTAGGGCCATCATCTGCTCAAACCCGAAGGCGACGTACTCCTTCTCGAACGCGGCATAGACGGGCCCGGTGAAGTTGGCTGCGGCCAGGCCATCGCGAAGCCTGCGGTCGGCTTCCAGGCGCTTAGCGCTCTCCCCGGAGTCCAGGTCAGCCGCCGGATCCGCCGTAGGACCACCAGGGAATGTCCCCATGGACGGCGAGCCCGTCTTCATCGGCGTGGAACGGGTCGACCTAGGCCGCTCGTCCATGCCTTCCCCTCGTCGCCGCCAGATATCAAATGATGCTAGGCGCCACCCGCTGACCGGCGGTTAACCCCAGCTATAAGCCCCTAGTCGCCGCGGCCTGCCCGACCCGCGCCTGCTGCAGGATCTTTTGAGCCCGGCCTCAGCCAGGTATCGGCGCGGGCCTGGCGACGGGCAGCGACTAAAGAAACCACTGAACGATCGCCACACAGGCGGTCCGGATCGCAGCGGACAACTCATGCACGAAACGCGCGGGCCGAAGTCGGCATTGACCTCGATTAGGCCGTCGGCTGGTGGAACGGGTGACCGCCCCGACGACGGCGGAGGGCAAGCAGGTTCCGCGCCAGCGACGCGGGATAACCTCTCCTGGCGTTCCGTGGGCGCGGGGGCTGCCTCGCTAGCGACCCCCGTCAGCATCGGGATACTCCACCCCGTGCTCGGCGAGGTTATCGCCATCATCGAGGTGGCGGTGGCACTGACGATCATCGGAATCGCCTTGTTCGGAAGTCCGGCCCTGAGCGAGCGCGCCTTCCGCCTCCTGCGCTGGATCAGGGACCGGCCGGAGCCGCAGGCACCTGTGTCCGGTCACCTCGGCGATAGCGGCGTGCATGAGCGGCGCTGCGGACCTGCCAGGCGGGTCGCCCGCCAGCAGCAGAAGCCGCAGCGATTACCCACAGGATGGTCACCGAGCCTGCCGTAAAGCGAACGATTCTCGACATGATCACCAGCGGCGGCCCGGTATCAATGTCCGAAGTCGTCTGCATGACTGACGTGGGGTTTCGTCCTTGCGTGCAGAGGACTTCGGATTCGTGGAGTGTTCTGAATTCGCCTGCACTACGGGTCAATTTGGTTCGTACTCGTGTGCACGGCGGCAGGGATCTCGGCATCCCCGGCCGGCTGCTGCCGGATCATCGCGCGCTCGGTCGCACGGACCTTCGTCTCTGAACCCAAGATGTTCCCGGATAACTGGGGTTCTCGGGCAGCAACGCCTGCCATGGCAGCATGCCACCTGCGCGAACGCCGCCGCGCCTGTGCTCCCCGGTGCCCGGTTATCCGGCAACTGCAGGCACGCGGGCCGATAGCCGGCGCCAGATAAGAACAGCGGCTCGCAGTCGGCGGCGGGAACACGCGGGCCCCGGCGCGGCGGCCGGGAAGGCGGGCCGGCGCGGAGCACCGCCTGGACGGCGTCGGCGACGAGCTGGGCGGTCTCGGCGTCAATGGCGATGTCGCGGCGGAGCAGCACGCGGCGGACGACGTGGCCGGCGTGCCGGGGCGGGTCCTGCGGGCGGTCGGCCATGTCAGTCCTCTTTCTTGAGGTAGTCATAGACAGTGGTGCGGTGCACGCCGACGGCGGCGGCGATCTCGGCGACCGTGTGCAGCCGCTTGCCGTCCGGGCCGGTGGCGGCGTACATGCGGCGGACGGTGGCGGCCTGCCGGGCGTCCAGCTTGGGCTTGCGGCCGCCGGTGCGGCCGCGGGCCCGGGCCGCGGCCAGGCCCTCCCGGGTGCCCTCGACGATCAGCTCGCGCTGGAACTCATCGATCGCGCCCAGGAGATGGAACACCAGCCGGCCCTGCGGCGTGGTGGTGTCAATCTGCTGCTTCAGGACCACCAGGCCGACGCCGCGCTCGCGCAGCTCGTCGGCGAGTGCGAGCAAGTGCTTCAGGGACCGCATGGCGCGGGACAGCCGGGTGATGACGAAGACGTCGCCCGCGCGCAGGTAGGCCAGGGCCTTGTCGAGCTCGGGGCGGGCGGCGTGCTTGCCCGAGGCGGTGTCGGTGAAGATCTTCTCGCACCCGTAGGCGGTCAGGTCATCGACCTGGCTGTCGTCGTTCTGGCCGCGGGTGGACACCCGCGCGTACCCGATCTTCGCCATCATCGGTCCCCCGCCCGGGTGCCGGGTGGCGCGCACGGCCGCCCGGGCCGCGGCTGCACGCGACGGCATCGCGCCGGGGTGGGGAGCCGGGCCGCTGCCATGGCCCTGACTGTAGCGTAAACGGTGTGCCAGGCCGGTCGGGCGGCATAGTTTTCCCGACATGGTTTCCCGACATCGTGACCTGCGGGGCGTAACGCGGCGCCGAGCCGCCTGGCGGTGTCGGGGTAACGCTCGATTCCCCGACACTAGGGTGGGTGGCGTCCTCATGGTCATGTGCCGCGGGCGGGCACTGTGGCCTGGGAACCGGCCTGGGAGGTGCCCGCCGGGCTGTCCTGCTTCTGGCGGGAGCGGTCGCTGAGGTGATGCACTGGCGCTGGCCGCGGACAGGTTTGCGTGGCCGGCCGGTGCGCTCCGGTGACGCGGGGCTGCCGGATGCGGCGCGGGATGGGTGAAGCGGGCCGCGGGGTGGGAGACTGGCTGTCATGGCAGAAGGGGAGGCCGGCGCGGGCGACCGGCTGGGGTGGCGGTGGGATGTGGCGCTGTCGTTCGCCGGGGCGCAGCGGGAGTACGTGGAGCAGGTCGCGGCGGCGTTGAAGGCGCGGGGGCTGCGCTGTTTCTATGACGCTGATGAGCAGGTCGGGCTGTGGGGCAGGTACCTGGCCGAGGAGCTTCCGGCCATCTACGGGGAGCAGGCGGCCGCGGTGGTGGTGTTCATCTCGGCCGAGTACGCGGCGCGGGACTGGACCGTCCTGGAGCGGCGGGCGGCGTTTTCCCGGGCGGTGAGGGAGCGGCGGGAGTACGTGCTGCCGGCCCGGTTTGATGACGCGCCCCTGCCCGGGCTGCTGGCGGACATGGTCACGGTGGACCTGCGCGGCCGGGCACCGGGGCAGTTCGCCGCGATGATCGCCGCCAAGCTGGCCGGCCTGGATATCGCGGCGCCGGCGCCGTCGGCTGCTCCGGTGTCGGGGCCGGTGGATCTGGTGCTGGCGGTGGCCGGGGGGCAGGTGCGGCTGGCCGGCGGCGGCGTGGAGGTATCCGCGGGTCATGGCGGGGTGCGGCCCGGCTTAATCGAGGCGGTGAACGAGACCCGCCGGGCCCGGGCCCAGGCCGGCTTGCCGGTCCGTGACGTGGCGGGAACCCGGGCGGCTGCTGGTGAGCTGCCGCTGGGCCGGGCCGGGCGGCTGCTGGCGGAGTCGTTCCTGCCCGGGCCGGTCGCCGGCGAGCTGGCGCGGGTGCTGGCGGCGGCGCCCGCCCCCGATGGCCGCGGCCCGCTTGCGTTGCACCCGCTGGTCAGCCTGTACCGCAAGACGGATGCGGCGGCGGCCCGGCGGCTGCCGGGGCCGCTGCGGATCGTGGTGGCGATCGCCGCCCCCGACATTGGCGGCGGGGCGGTGCTGGATTATGAGCGGGAGCTGCGCAACGTGCTGGCCGCGGTCCGGGCGGCCCGGGCCGGCGCCGCCGACGTCCGGGTGGTGCCGTTCGCCACCGTGACGGCGATCCGGGAAGAGCTGGACCGCGGCCCGGCGCACGTGCTGCACATCACCGGGCACGGGTCCCCCGGCACCCTGGCCCTGGAAGACGACGACGGCTCCGCCCGGCCAGTCACAGCCGATGAGCTGGCGGACCTGGCGGTCCCGCCCGGGCAGATGCCGCCGGTGGTGGTGCTGTCGGCGTGTTACACCGACGCGGCTGGCAGCCAGGGCGGGGCCTCGTTCGCGGCCCGGCTGTGCCAGCGCGGCGCGGCGGCGGTGATCGCCACCGAGACCTCCATCACCGACCTGTACGCCACCCGGCTGCTCGCCCGCGTCTACGGCGCCCTGGCCCAGGCCCGCGACCCCGACATCATCGCCGCCCTAGCCGAGGCGCGCCGCGAGGTGCAGGCCGGGCTGCAGACCTCACCGGGGCGGCGCGAAGCCCTGATCGCCGGGCTGGGGGAATGGGCGGCGGTCACCGTCCTGGCCGGTGCCGGATCGGTGCCGGTGCTGGCCCCGGGGCAGGCCGCCCCCGTGCCGGCGGGGCCGTCGCGGCCGCGGATCGCGGGGCTGGCCGGGCGGGCCGACTGGTATTTCGTCGGGCGGCGGCGGGAGCAGCGCCGCTGGCCCGCCGACCTGACCGGGGACACCCTGGCCGGGATCGTGATCTGCGGGATCGGCGGGGGCGGCAAGACCACCCTGGCCGCCGAGATCACCGCCCGGGTCCTGGACCGCGACCCCGCCCGGATCCTGGTCAGCCTGGCCGGGCCGCTGACCCTGGAAGGCCTGCTCGGCGCCGTGATCACCGCCATCCGCCGCGAGCTGCTGGTCCGGGACCAGGACCCCGGCAGCGCGGTCATGATCCGGGCGCTGGATGCCGCCGGGCGGGCGGACCGGGGCTGGCAGGACCGGCTGGCCCTCCTCCGCGGCCACGTCCTGGGCCGGGTGCCGGTGCTGGTGCTGCTGGACAACTTCGAGGACAACCTCCGCCCGGACGGGCAGGCAGGGTATGAGGTGGCCGATGAGGCGCTGGCCGGGCTGCTGGCCGCCTGGGCGGCCGATCCGGGGGCGAGCCGGCTGCTGGTCACCAGCCGGTACCGGTTCGCCCTGCCCGGCGGGGCCGGGCAGGCGCTGTCGTTCCGGCAGCTGGGGGCGCTGTCCCAGGCCGAGACGATGAAGCTGGCCTGGTCGCTGCCCGCCCTGGACCGCCTCGATGAGGGCCAGCTGGAGCAAGTGTGGCGGCTGGCCGGCGGGCACCCCCGGTCGCTGGAATACCTGGACGCGCTGCTGGCCGGCGGCACCGCCCGCTACCTTGACGTGACCGCCCGGCTGGCCGCGGCGATCACCCGCCGCCTGGACGGCGCCGCCCGCGACCGGTGGCTGGCCGCCCGGACCGGGCTGGACGCCGCGCTGGCCGAGACCGTCGCGCTGGCCGCCGATGATGTCCTGCTCGAGGACCTGCTGGCCCGGCTGGCCCAGGTCCCCGGCGCCACCGGCCTGCTGCTGGGGGTCTCGGTGTACCGGGAACCAGCCGACTACAGCGCGGTCCTGTTCGCGGTCGGCCTGCCCGACCCGGACGCCGGGCACACCCCGGACCGGGCGGCCGCCTCCGAGCAGATCACCGCCATCCTGGCCGCCGCCGGGAGCACCGCCGATGCGTCCCTGGACCTGGCCGCCGTCCCCGGGCCGGTCCGGGAGCAGCTGGCGCCGCACCTCGCCGAGCTGAACCGGCCGCCTGCCCCGCCGTTCCGGCCGCCCCCCGGCCTGGCCGGGCAGGCCGCCGCCTGCCAGGCCGCCAGCCTCTTGACGATCACCGGCGAGGAGGGGCAGGAGCGTTTTTTCGTGCACCGGTGGACTGCCACCGCGCTGGCCGGGCGGGCCGCCCGCGAGCCCGGCCAGCGGCTGGCCGGGGCGCACCGGCAGGCGGCCGCCTACTGGCAGTGGCGGGTCCGGGTGTGGCCGCAGGACCGGGCCGCTGATGTGCATGACTTGCTGGAGGCCCGGCACCACCTGCTGCAGGCCGGGGACGCCGAAGGCGCCGGCCAGGTCACCGAGATGGCCGTCGGCCAGCTGCACACGTGGGGCGCGTGGGATCAGGAAGCCTCGCTGATCCACGACACCCTGGCCCGGCTTCCGACGGATTCTCCCCGCCAGGCCGCCTGGATCCACCAGCTCGGCATCCTCGCCCAGGACCGCGGGGACTACGACGAGGCCGCCCGCCAGTACCAGCGCGCCCTGGACATCTTCGAGCGGCTCGGCGACCAGGCCGGCATGGCCAGCGGCTACCACCAGCTCGGCGCCCTCGCCCAGGCGCGCGGGGACTACGACGGGGCCGCCCGCCAGTACCAGCGCTCCCTGGACATCGAAGAGCGGCTCGGCAACCAGGCCGGCATGGCCGCCAGCTACAGCCAGCTCGGCAGCCTCGCATACGGGCGCGGGGACTACGACGAGGCCGCCCGCCAGGTCCAGCGCTCCCTGGACATCCGCGAGCGGATCGGCGACCAGGCCGGCATGGCCAGGTCCTACCACGGCCTCGGCATGGTCGCCCATGCCCATGGGGACTACGACGAGGCCGCCCGCCAGTACCAGCGCGCCCTCGGCATCTTCGAGCGGATCGGCGACCCGGCCGGCGCGGCTCCCATCTACAGCCAGCTCGGCATCCTGGAAAAGGACCGCGGCGCCCAGGCTGCCGCGGCCATCACCTGGCATGTGAAAGCGCTCGCGATCAGGCTCCGCCTCGGCTCCCCCGAGGCGGAAATCGACCTGCGCCGCCTAGCCGCGTACCGCTCCGGAATCGGCCCCGGGGCCTTCACCGGCGTCCTGGTTCAAGCGGCCGGCAGCCCCGACCTGGCTGAGGCCATCACAGCCCTGCTCGACCAGCCGGACAACACCGACGACACCACAGCCTGACCACACCAGTCACCCGCTTACCGAGTCCGCCAGGAGCAACGAGAGCAGGTGAGCCGTAAATGTAGCGGTAACGGTCGTTTCTCCTACACCAGGCTGGTGGCGATGAGGCTGCCGGGCTTGCGGGCCGGGAGGACCCCAGACGAGCTCCGCCAAGATCATCGCTAGCGACAACGGGGCGCGGATCCTCCCCGAACCCGGTCGGGAACCCTCGGGATCGGGTAATCGGGGGTATCGCAGCAGGCGTGGAAGGCTTCGTGACTCGTACGCTGAGGGTGTGAGCCTGGGGCCGCGGTGAGCCAGCCGGCGCCGCGCCGGCGTTGGGCGCGGGCCGGGAATGTGCTGCTGGTCGTGCTGGTCACGGCGCTGCAGTTGGCAGGCCTGCGCGCCGGGAGCCCGGCGCGGGCGCCGGAGGTGCTGGCCGGGGTGGCCGGCGAGACTGTGGGGGTGGCGGCCGCGCTGATCGGCGGCGTGGCGCTGTGGTGGCGCCGGTCCCGGCCGGTCAGCGTGCGTGGCGGCGTACGCCGTGAACGCGGTGGTGGTTCCGGGCGTTCCGCCGTATGCGGGGTGGCTGGCGCTGTACGCCGCGGGCGCGCATGGCCGGCAGGCGGCGCGGGCGTGGTATGCGGCGGCGGCCGGCGCGGCCGCGCTGGCCGCCGTGTTCGCGGCCTGCGCCCTGCTATATCCCAAGACGGCCGGCGAGCTGCCGCTGCTGATCGCGGTCACCGCGATAGCGGCCCTGACCGGGACCCTGGTCCGGTCCCGGCGGACGCAGCTGACCGCGCTGCGCGATCGCGCCGCGGCGCTGGAGCGGGAGCGGGTCTCGGCCGGGGCCCGGGCGGCCGCGGAGGAGCGGCTGCGCATCGCCCGCGACGTGCATGACCTGGTCGGCCACGGGCTGAGCGCCATCGCCATCCAGTCCAGCACGGCGCGGCTGGCGCTGGACGCGGGCAGG
>WNFD01018050.1_pt1 | contig 11508 bp, 2 predicted proteins | sample 5400491 | NCBI WGS metagenome assembly WNFD01 (sample SAMN13153343, study PRJNA577476) | soil metagenome | isolation source: 120 cm saprolite under Douglas fir tree site 2 hole 2 replicate 2 | place: USA:California | collected 2015-04-18 | reverse complement strand
CGCGCCGCGCGACTGCAAAGCGATCGCACCGCGCATCACGAGCGGCATGTCGTCGTGCCAGAGATTATTGTCGAGCAGCAGCACCGCGAGCCGCAGCATGTTGCGATCCGGGGATACCATCAGCCACCACATTTGATTGCGCGCATCGCTCGCGAGATGCAACGCGGTTCCCTGCTGATTCAAGCGCGATCGCATGACTTGCTCGACGTTCTTCAAGCGGCGATCGCGATCCTTCAACTCGGGCATGCGAAGCAGGATGCTCCACCAATCGATCACGCCGGAGTCAGGCCAGAGATTAGGTTCGATGGTAATACTGCCGAGCAGCTTGGGATCGGCTTTACCGGCGCTGGCGAGCGCATCGATCGCGGCGAGTTTTCTTAGCGGCAAATCGGCAGCGAAAATCGGGCTGGCGTACTGAATCTTGCCTTCGATGAAGTCGCGCAGGCCGTTGGTGATAGTCGTTTCGGAATCGGGCGGAATAGTCAGTCCACTAGCATGTGCTATTGAAACTACATACGCAGTGAGTACTTCACTGCCGTGCGGCTCTGTGGTCGGGAAATACCTCAGCAATCCGTCGGAGGCGATGTACGAAGGAAGATCGGCGATGATGCCACTCCACAATTTCGGATCACCAATAGCCACCGCCCGCGAGACGCGTTGCTCGAGGCATGAATACGGATACTCGCGCATCGCCTCGCGCACGCCGTCGAGACTTGCGGCCAGCGACGGACTAAGCGCGACTTGCACGCCACCCTCGCCAACGAGGGCATCGGCGGGCCGCGCGACCGGTTGTTCGAGCGGCTTGTCCAATTGCGCCAAGGTTGCCTGAAAAGTTCGAACCGGAACTGCGGAAATCACGCGTTGACTGATCAACACATGATCGGACGGCCCGTGCTCGACGCTCGCATCGACGCGATACTTGAGTTCGCGCACCTTCTGCGGCACCGCCACATTCCATGAGATACTTCGGCCTTCACCGGGCCCGAGCGCAACCTTGAGCGGTGGTTGCGCCGCCGCCGCGAGGCCGTCGATGTTCGCATTGATGCTGGCGTCGAACGGATGCTCGGAGGCATTGCGCACGGTGAACTCGGCCGCAAACGAATCGCCATTGCGAATGATCGGCGAGACGCCCGACAGCAGCATCAGGTCCTGCGTCGATCGGATGGTCGCGGCGCCGGTGCCGAATTGATCCGCGCCGGCGTCGGCGATCGCAACGATTCGAAAACTGGTCAGCGAATCGTTGAGCGGCACTTCGACGTTCGCATTGCCATTTGAATCCAGCGGTACCGACGCCTTCCAGAGAAGCAGCGTATCGAAAAGTTCGCGCGTCACTTGCCGGCCACCGCCGCCGCCTGGCGGAATCGCCTTCAGACCGAAGTGACGCTTGCCGACGACTTGCATCTCAGCGATGGAGGTCTCGACCTGGTACCCGCGCCGACCCATCATCGCGTCGAGCAGTTTCCAACTGTCGTTAGCGCGCAGCTCGAGCAGACCTTCGTCCACCGCGGCGATCGCAATTGAACTGCCGGGCGCCGGCGCCTTGCCCTCACTGGTGCGCACCGCGATTTTCACCATCGCTTTTTCGCGCACATGATAGATGGTCTGCTCCGGCGTGACGTCCACCTTTAGACGATGATCGCGCCACCCGACGCGAATCTCCGCGATGCCGAGTTTGAAGGCCGGCTTGCCGAGGTCGATCATCGCGGTCGGCTGCACGCCTGCGATTCTACCGCGCACCGCCAGCACCGACACGAACACGTTGGGCGCATAATCGCGCACGGGCAGAGTGAGAACCGGATCGCGTCCACTCAGATGCACGATCGACGCGGCCAGGATGCCCTCGCGTTCGACCGTCACGAGCGCGGTCGCTTCCGCAAACGGCATCCGCACCTGGAAGCGCGCCTTGTCGCCCGGCTCGTAACCGGGTTTTTCTGGCAGCACGTCGATTCGATCGTCATCGCGGCCCGCGAAGGATTCGCGATCGTCGCCGGGAATGTAGATCTCGCTGTTTGCCGAACTCGAGTTGCCGGTATCGTCAGTCACGGTAGCTTGCAGAATCGCCTCACCGGTAATCGGCGGTTTCGTCTCGCAATTGATGCGACCGCGATCATCAGTCGTGCCGGAACAGAGCGCTCCGGCCGATTTCGTCTCAACGATATTTTCGTAAGCGTAGAAGCCGCCGACCAATCGTTTGCGATACGCGTAACGCGTGCGCCCGAAAATATCGACGTGAACCGGAACATGCGCAGCCGGCTTGCCCGCATCGTCGACGACCACAAAATGCGCGCGGATCTGCCCTGGCGACGACGCCCAATCGTCGAGCCGAATCCCGACCAGCAACTTGGCCGGCCATATCGTAATGTTGTTCGAGACGGTCTGGCTCTCGCCGTTAGGGTCGCGATACTCGAGTTCGGCGTGCACCTGAACCGGAGTCGCGATCCGCGGAATATCATTGATGTCAGTGCGCGCGCCGCCCGCCGCATCAAGAATGAGATCCTTGCGTTGATGCACTCCTGGCGGCTGTTCGACGGTGTCCTCGGCCGAGAAATCATTGCGCACGATTCCCGTCTTCACGACGCCGTTGGCAAATGCGAAATCGTCAAGGTCCACGAAATGCGGAAACCAATCTTTGACAATCTGGCTTCTCAGCGTGACCGGCAGGCCCTTGGCCGCACCACCAGACAAATACTGCGCGCTAAGATCGAGCGGGAACTCTGTAACGGCGACCAGTGGCTGCGCCGGAATGCGAATCGCCGCCTTCATCACCGGAATTCGGAACTCCTCGACGCGGAAACTTCCAGTCGTCAGCGACTGACTGGATGATTCGTTGCTGTCTGGCGAAGGCGTCGGAGTGGGACCAACGCTTCGACGAGACATCGTTACTGTGTATTCGCCGAGCTTCGCATCATGCGGTATTTGCCAGTCGTTGTCAGCGGTCCCCGAATCGTTCCACTTGAGATCGAAATCATAATGCTGATCGCCGTCGGCGAAGGTGATCGCCAGCACGTTCGGCAGATGGTCCGACGCGACGCGAGACAATCCTTGCATAGTCTTGGCCCGAATGAAGTGCTTCATGTGCACCGTTTCACCGGCGCGGAGCAGAGTGCGATCTAAAACGGTGTGAGCTTCATAGGGCGACGGCTGATAGTCAGTCGGCAGGTGAAATCGCCACGACTCAATACCCTGTTGCCAGGTCGAATGGACAAAGCTGAAATCATCACCGCGACGCGCAGTGACTAATACGCCATGACTCAGATCGCGGATCGATTCGACTTGGTTGGAATCGTAGTCACTACTATGTTCGGTCTGGGTAGAATTGCAGCGCGCGAGATTGTCGAAGGAGGCCAGCTTGGGAACCATAGCGAGGCCGCGACCGTCGGTAATGCCAGTCCAAAGTTCAGTGCCATGACAATCCGCGATCGACACGCGAGCGCCAGACACCGGATGTCCAGTCTCGAGCGCCGTCACCCAAACGATCGAGTTCGCCTGTCCCTGCTTGAAATGCACCGCGAGATTGGTGACCAACGCCGCCGTCGGAACATACATCGGGCGGGGCTCGCCGAGCAGAACCGAGCCGAGACGAGTGCTCTTGAGCTCAACGATATAGAGCCCGGGGCGGCGGAGCGGAATTCCGATCACCTCGAATGCCTTCGCACCGTTGGGCTTCGGCATCGAGAATTCCTGCGCGCCGGTGGTGGATTCGGCACTGAACACCGATGTCTTGCGCTTCGCCTCTGCGACGCGCGTGAGCCACGAAAGCACCTTGCCGCCATCGGGCTCGGGAACGCGCCATAGGGTCGCTTCGAGCCGACTGATCAAATCGCGAATGCCCGAGCCCGAAGAACTGCCGTCGCCGAGCTTGAGCTTCGCGCCCGCGATCTGCGCCTCGAGATTGCGCACTGTAACCGGCAGGACTGGATCGGCCTGCTCGATGATTCCGAAGCGTGCCGAGAATTTTGCGAGCGGTGGATACTCACCCATCTCGACTGTCATCGGAAATCGCGATTCGTTGGCGAGTGCGCGCCCGGTATCGTCAACAAGCTTGGGCGGAAGCTCAATCTTGTACTGCGACGATTCCTTGAACGGTCCTTTGAAGCTAATCGAAGAAACATCGGATGGGTCGGTGAGCTTTGCGAATTGCCGCTGTCCGTCAGGCGCAATCAGCACGATCTGCTCCGCCTGCACGGCGCTAATTTGATCGGTGAACGAAACGGTGATCGCCGTCAGCGGGATGCATCCGGCCTTCGGGTTTTCGCGTTCGCACAGGAGCTTCGCCTCGAAAACCTTGCGCGTCGTATAGTTTCGTGACGCCGATTCGCTCGGGCATGCTTTCAACAGAAAAGCCGGCGTGCTCGAGCACCGAACTCTCATCGGCCTCTGTGTCGAGCACGAGCACGAACGCCTGTTGCTCATCGATAGCGTTGCTCCCCGACCACGGCCGGGAATCGCTGATCGCGGGTCCGCCGGTATCAAATGAGAAAATCGACGCTGCGGTTAAGGCCTTGCCGTCGAGGGTCTTGAGCCCCGCGCGCAGTTTGAAACTGCATCGGATTCCGGCGGGCAAATCATGATCGAAATCGAACGACCAGTTGCGGCTGTCGATCCATCGCGCGGAGCCATGCATCGGGCAATCGATCTCGAACGGCATCGCAGTGTCACGCGGATCGCCGAGTGGCACCATCGGCTCGGAGAAGCGCGCCGTTACCTGTCGAACCTGTTTGACTGTGCCCCGAGGGCCGAGGGCTGAACCGCACGACTGAAGGTGTCACAGCGGCAGATGCGCTGGCCCCTAGCGTTGAAGAAACAACGAGCATAGTCAGCAGATTCGCGAACGAGCAGGCGAGATTCCCGACGAAAGACGGCAGATGAGCAATAGTTAGTGTACGACTGATCGGACTTCCTCCCCGTTTGTGCGAATAGCTAGTGACTATATAGTTGCGCCGCTTTGAGATGGCGCTGCGCAACGTTTCGCCTCAACTCACTAGGCTTCAGTACTTCGACATACGGCGACATTCCCATTACCCAGTTCTCGAGTTCCGCAGTGCCCCGAACTGTCATAGTAATAACAATCTTGCCGTCGCGTCTGCGAATAAGTTGCTGAGTCGGATGCAGCTTGCGCGATTTCAGGTAGGTCTCCGTGTCAGCATTGAGTATCAATAGCTCGACCTTGGTCTCAGGACCGTCAACTATCCCGAATGTCCCTTCGGTGTACGATGCAGGATCATGCGTCCTAGGATAGGAAAACCGCGCCGGCTGTCCGTCCTGTTCGAGCACCATCGCGACCGAAAGCATTCGTTCGACGGCGAAATAGAGAATTTTGCGCGCGAGCCGGCTATAGCCGAGCAGATAGAGACCGCCGCGATAGTCGATCAGGGTGTACGGATCGAACTCGTGAATTTTATTTTTTCCGCCGACGCCCGTGTAGTCGATCCGAAGCGTCGTCTGTTCGAGCAGCGCGCGCAGAATTGTATCGAGCTGATCGTTGTAACCTGAGTAGTCCTTCGGCGCGTAAGGCACCGTGTAGAACTTGCGATCGAGGAAGGACAACTTCCCTTGCTGCGAGGGCAGCAGCTTGCCGTACACGCGTTGCCAAAGACCCTCGATGCCTTCCTTGAGGACGGTGCCTTCGAGAAATTTGAGAACGCTGACACCGAAATAAAGAAACGCGGCATCGTAAGAGCTGAGCTGGGGGACGCCGATGGTCGCGGCCAGGCGAAGGGCGCGGCGCTCGCCCTCGCCAACAACCACAATCATTGGTGCCCCGCGCGAATCCAGCATGTCCTCGCGAAACACGCGCACGTATCGGAGCAAAGTGCGGCTCGAGATATCGAACTCCGCCAGAATGTCTTTAAACTTCCATCCGTACGGACGCGAATAGAGTTCGGCCGCGATTCGCGCGAGGCGCACGGCGGCGCCGTAAGTAGGCTTTCGGCGGGCCTGCTTCATGCTCGGTGGCACCCGTTCGCCAATATCACCTCTTGTGCGCAGAATGACAACCGTTGTCCCATCTGGCGGATAGGATTTCCAAATCAAAGCAATCGGGCGCGAGCGTACGAGATGCAGAGTGAAAGGAATCTGCACCAGGTGAAGCATCGCGGTGTGGACAAGTCGCGCGCGCTTGCTGGATCGGCGAAGGGAATGCTCACATCATCATCCTCTATCGGAGGTCGGGCCACCGAATCGATCTGATCCTGAGCGGTGCCGGCGGTCAGCAAAAAAGGGGAGCGCGAACGATAGAACCGGCCGGACCAAACTGCGATGATTCATCTCCACTATTCGAACCGCTTGGAGAACCTGATCGAGCCGCTTGCTGCAGTGGTCAAGCGGCAGCAGAGCGTCGCGCCGCTCGAGCCGGTCGCAATCATCGTTCCGAACCGGGTAATCGAGCAGTTCGTACGCTACCAGTTGGCCGAATCGATCGGCGTGGCCGCCAATTTGCGGTTTCCATTTCTGCGCAGCTATCTCGCGAGCAAACTCGAATCGATCGATCCGGAGCTTAAAGTTCTCGACGCCGACGATCTGCAGATAATCCTGTTCGAATGCATCCGCAGCTCGCGCAATCAAAATGATCGGGAGCTGCGCCCGGTTCGCGATTACGTCGAGGCCGGCTCGAAATCCGATTCCGACGTCGAGCAACGGACGCTCCTGCTGGCAGGTCACGTGGCGCATCTCTTCCGCGAGTATTCGATCTCGCGGCGTCCGATGTTGCAGCGCTGGCGCGTGGCAGGTCGCCTCGCTACGGCGCCGGAAATCAGCGCCGAGCGCTGGCAGCGGCATCTGTGGCGTTGCGTTTTCGACGCGACCGGCCGCGTGCTGCCGGAGTGGACGTCCGACGCATCGAAGCGATGGATGATGATTGCCGATGCGTTCGATGCCCTCGCGATCGATCGATTGCAATCCTCGCTGGCGGGCGAGCTGCACGTGTTCGGACAATCTTACATGGGGACCGCGTTCGCCGAGATTTTCTCGAAGCTCGGCAAACGTGATGGCCTTCGGATTCACATCTACACGCTCAATCCTTGTTTCGAATTCTGGGAAGATGTTCCAGGCGGGCGTTTGATCGCCGGATCGAAACTGGCTGAGCGCCGGGCCAAGAGCGACCAGTTTCGTGATGGCGTCGAAGATCCGTTCCAGCTTGCTTCGGGCGATACGCCTGCGCTCAGGCTTTGGGCACGTCCCGGCCGCGAGCATATCCGATTGCTCAATGAACTCACCGAGTGCGATTTCGATCCGCATTTTTCCGATCCTAATCGCGAGCCCGCGGCCACGGTTCTTGGCACTTTGCAGAATGACATCTTGATTCGAGCATCCGAGCCTCACGCCTGCGAAAGTGGACAAGGGTCGAGCGACGATGCGTCGATTCGATTCCTTGCGTGTCCGGGAATCCGCCGCGAAGTTGAAATTATCGCTGATGAGATTCAGTCGCTGCTGCGCGCCAACGATCGACATCTCATTGGTGCAGGCGCGGCGCCGCTGCGATTTCACGAGATTGCGGTGATCGTGCCCGACGGCTCCTTCGAACATTATCTGCCACACATCGAAAGCGTCTTCCGCGAGCATCATCAGATTCCAGTCGACGTTACCAATCGGCGCTTCACGAACATCAGCCGGGTGGCGGAAGCTATCGAGTTGCTGATGGGGCTGCCGCTTGGGCGATTCGGCCGCGATGAGATGATTCGACTGTTTACGCATCCGGCGATAATCGGCGACGCGGACGAGGCTGATACGTGGCGCACATGGATCGAGCAGCTCGGTGTTTTCTTCGGTGCCGACGGCGATGATCTCCACGATACTTACATTCGCGGCGATCTGTTCAATTGGGACCAGGCGCTGAAGCGCCTTTCGCTTGGTGCTCTGATGGCCGGCGAAAGCAGTGGCATCGATGCGACCTTCGAGACGCCGGACGGCAATCGCTATCTGCCGTTCGAGGTTCCGCAAGATGCGATCGAAAGCGTCGCGCGAATGGTCCGCACGGCGCGGTCGCTGATCGCGGATGCGCTCGAGATTCGCGCCGCCCGCATGACTTTCGCCGATTGGTCTCGCCTGCTGAGCGAGCTCGTCGCCAGGTATGTTCGAGCCGGTAACTCCACCGATGAGCGCCTGCGCGATTATTTTCTGGCAGAAATCGAACGGCTGGCAGCAGCCGGTTTGCGCACCGAAAAAGTCGGCTACGAAACGGTGCATCAGCTCGCGGCCTCGAGAATCAGTGCGCTGGAATCGAGCGGCGGCCAGCTTTCGGGAATGGGAGTCGCGGTCGGCTCGATCACGGCGCTGCGATCGATTCCGTTCAAGGTTATCTTCGCGCTCGGACAGGGCGAAGGAGAATTTCCGGCGCGCAGTGCAGCCGATCCGCTCGATTTGCGATCGAGTCGGCGCCAGGCCGGCGATGTCTCTCCGACCGAGCGCGATCGCTACATGTTCCTAGAGACTCTGCTGGCCGCTCGCGACGCGATTTATTTTTCATATGTCGGGCGTGATTGCAGCACTGGCGATCCGCTCGAGCCTGCGACGCTGATTCGCGAGCTTCAGTTCATGCTGCGCGGCTACGTGGACCATAAAACATTGCTCGGCATGACGGTCAATCATCGCGTCAGCCCCTACAGCCTCGATTATTTTCCCGGCCTGGCTGGCGCCAACGATGCCGAAAAAAATGCCGGACTCGCGAGCTTCGATGCCGACGCGCGTCGCGGCGCGCGCATGATCGCGCTTCGGCGAAGTCTGCGCGAGCACCTGGGAGATCTGCCTTTGCCCGAGCGATCTCTACTGATTAACTTGCTGCCGCCGGAAGTCCGCGGCCGGATTCGCGAGAGTCTCCGGCTGATCGAGGCGAGCAGCGAGGTCTCGTCGGCGGAGCCCGAGCGAGACGAAATCTGGCTGCCGATTTCCGCGCTCAAGCAATTCCTCGAATGCCCGCTGCAGGCGTCGGCGCGTTACGCGCTCGGGATGTTAAGGGAGGACGACGACGCTCAGGAGGAAGCGCAAGAGCCGATCGGTCAGTCAATCTTGCAGCGAACGGTTCTACTGCGTGAGGTGTTTTGGCAATGCGGCGGCGACGAAACTGCAATCGCGGAGAAATATGCGCAAGCGTTTCTGATCGCGCAGATGAAAGGAGAAGCTCCGGCCGGCATGTTCGCCGAAGCCGCCGGCGAAGAGGATCGCGCACTGATCGCTGAGTGGATCGCGAAAGCGAAGCACGCCGCGGCGATCGACCTTGCCGAGTGGCAGGACATTCGCATCGGGCGCGCCGATGAATTCTTTGCGGCAACACGAAGCCTCGACGCAATTTCGCTCGATGTCTCGATCGACCGACCCGATGGAGTTGCGGTGACAAAGCGCGTGAAGCTTCATGGCACGGTTCGTCGCTTCGCGCCCCGACTCGACGCAGCGATACAGGGCGTGCTGCGAGACTCGGTCAAGCCCAGAGATTTTCTGCCGCTCTTGCTGAATGCGATCGCGTTGTCGGCGGCCGGCGAGTCTCTTGATGAAAATTTTCGGGCGATTGTGGTCGGGCACGGCGGCAAAGCAAACAGTGTCAGAAAATTCTCACCGATGAAGCGCGACGACGCTCGCGGATACCTTGCAAAACTGGCTGGTCGCCTGCTGTCAGAGGGAAACTCATATTTTCTCCCGCTCGAAGCGGTCGAGGAATTTTGGAAGGCCAGCAAGAAGCCGGAGTCCGACATCGAAGCCGAACTTGAAGAGCTCCGAATCAACCCCAACTGGCGCTGCAGCTCGGACTACGGGCCGGTTCGCCACGCGCGCGATTTCGAACTGCCGGATCTGAAAACGATCGAGTCGATCTTCAAAGAGCGCTACCTGCCATTGGCGGCGATCTTCGACAAGCCGGTGCGGGTCAGATGAGCAATCTGCAATATTGGCGTCCTAAAATTCTCGACCGGATTGCGCTCGACCAGCATGCGGTGATCGAAGCCAGTGCCGGCACCGGCAAGACGTTCACGATTGAGAACATTGTCGTCGAAATTCTGTTCAGCGAAAAAGCGAAGCTCGATCAGATTCTGGTCGTGACCTTTACGGAAAGGGCGACCACCGAATTGCGCGCGCGCATCCGGACCAGGTTGGAATCGGTGCTCGCGGGCGAATCAGTTGCGGGCGCCGATCGCGATGAGCGGCGCGGACTCGCAGCGAGCGGAAGGCGAATAATCGAGGACGCGCTGTTCGCGTTCGATTGCGCGCCGATCCAAACCATCCACAGCTTCTGTCATCGCGCGCTCTCAGAGCTCGCGTTTCAGAGCGGGATGCGCTTCGGAATCGAACTGACGGACCGAGCCAGCAGCTTTCACGAAAGTTTCCGCGCCGTGCTGCGCGAGTATTTTGCCACGGAGAAATCGGCAAAGATTCTGATGAGCGAGTGGCTCGTCGACAGCGATATTGCGAAACTCGAGGAACTCCTGTCGGCGGCGAATCGCAAGCGCTATCTCGCGACTGGTGAACCGAAGCGTCACGCATCGATGAGCGCGGTCGAGCGTGCGGCACTCCCCGTTGAGGTGCGCATCACAGAGGCGTTCCTGCCGCGAATCGTGGCGCGCATGAATCGCCTCAAGCGCGAGCGCGGCGTTCTCGATTACGACGATATGCTGGAATGGCTGGCCGAATCGCTCGAGCAGCCGCAAGGCGCGGAGTTGGCGGCCGCGCTACGCGATCGTTATCGCTTTGCACTGATCGACGAGTTCCAGGACACCGACGATCTTCAGTGGCAGATCTTTCGCCGGGTGTTCATCGACGGAGACACGGGCAGTGTCGCGCACCTGATCGGCGATCCCAAGCAGGCTATCTACTCGTTTCGCGGCGCTGACGTTCACACTTATCTCGATGCTTGTTGTGAATTGAAAAGACGCCGGGTTTCGCCGATCCCTCTGGTCGAGAATTTCCGATCGACGCAGAATCTGATCGATGCGGTCAATCTGATTTTTCGACAAGACGTCGAGGCGCCGTTTTTTTCAGGCGAAATTCGCTACGACTCTCCCGTTGCCTGCGGACGCACCGAACTGCGCGCCGTTGACGCACAAGCGCACGACGTCAAGCCAGTCACGTTGCTGAAACCTGCACCGACCGGAAAACTTTCCACGCAACGCGCACGATTTTCGATCGGCCGCCGTATTGCACAGATTCTGCGCGAAATGCTCACGCCGAAATCAAATCGATTGCGAATCGTCGATGGCGACGGCCAACCAAAAGCTGTGCAGGCGGGACGTATATACATCCTTACCCGCACCAATCCCGAGAGCGCGATGATCGCCAGGCTGCTGCGCGGGGCGGGCGTGCCCTATGCGTTCTACAAACAAGAGGGACTTTTTCAGACGCGTGAAGCCGGCCACATCCTCGACGCGCTCAAAGCCGTGCAGCAACCAAATGTGCGATCGCACCGGCTCAAGGCGTGGACCACTCCGTTCTTTGCCGTGCCGCACGCCGACTTGCCGAAGCTTGCGGATCCGCCACCGTCGCATCCGTTGCTCGAGCGTCTTTACGAATGGAAATCGTTCGCCGACA
>WNFD01011318.1_pt1 | contig 11508 bp, 10 predicted proteins | sample 5400491 | NCBI WGS metagenome assembly WNFD01 (sample SAMN13153343, study PRJNA577476) | soil metagenome | isolation source: 120 cm saprolite under Douglas fir tree site 2 hole 2 replicate 2 | place: USA:California | collected 2015-04-18 | reverse complement strand
GCGTCTTTCTGGCCAGACTCAATCAGAGCAAAGCCCTTTTTCAGTTCGGCTGACGCAGCCTTGGTTCCGTCCGGGAAACTTTGCAACACCTGGTCATATCCCCTGACCGCTTGCGGATAGTTGCCCGCCTTGAAGTCCATTTCTGCAACGTAGAAATAGGCATTGCCCGCCAGATCGGTGTTGGGATAATTCTTCACGTAATCGCCGAATTCCTGCTTCGCTAGGTCCGCGTTACCGCCGTTGTAGTCGCGAAGGGCATTGTTGTAGAGCACGTCGGGAGGCGGCACCGCCAACTGCGCTTGCTGTGCCTGGGTCTGTGCTATCTGCTGGCTGGTCTGAGAAGCCAGACTCTGCTGCGTGGCCTGCAAGTCTTCGAGCTGTTTCGTGACTTTTCCGAGACGCGCCTTTAGCTCATCCAGGCTGTCATTTAACGACTGCAGCTGACCGGACAGCTGGTCCACACGGCCGCCGGTGTCGCTCTGCTGTTTCTGCAGCGAGGTTTGAATGTTGTTGATTGCCGATGTGACTTTGATGATGCTGTCGGTGTTCTGCTCCATCAAGTTCTTGAGCACGCCCATGCGCTCGTCGAGCGACTGCTTCAACGTAGTGACCTGGTCGGAAAGCTGTTGCACCTGAGTTTGTAGCGCGACCAGTTCGCGGTTGACGGCCCACGCTGGGGTCGTCCCCATCAGGCCTGCGGCCACAATCACAAAGCAAATACGGCGGCGGAAAGTTTTCATGATAGTTCCCAATTCCTCAAATAAGATGCGAAAAATGGCTTTCACGTAAGTCCAACAGATGCGCAGCCAGAGGTCAAGTTCACTGCGGTGCAAAGGCTTACGGGTCATCGAGTTTGCCAATAGCGGAGCGGCGTTACTCGCCCATCACTTTCACGATCACTCGCTTGTCTCTTTGGCCATCAAATTCGGCGTAGAAAATTTGCTGCCAGGTGCCGAAATCCAGCCGGCCGGCGGTGATCGGGACGATCACTTCATGGTGAATGAGCAGCGCTTTCAAATGCGAGTCGCCGTTGTCTTCGCCGGTACGGTGATGCTTGTAGCCTTCGCGAAAAGGCGCGAGCTGCTCCAGCCACTGGTCAATATCTTCGATCAATCCGGATTCGTTGTCATTCACGTACACCCCAGCGGTGATGTGCATGGCCGAGACCAGCACCATGCCGTCCCTGATGCCGCTCTTGTGGACGATGGCCTCCACCTGCGGCGTGATGTGGATGTACTCGCGGTGTTTGCGCGTGTGGAACTTGAGGTATTCGGTGTGGAATCTCATGGTCTAGCGTACTCGAGAGGGCCTCAGTGATCCTCTGTGCTCTCTGCGGTAGATGATCTTTCCGGCCTTAACAGCGGAAACAGAATCACATCCCGAATAGTATGCGAGTCCGTCAGCAGCATAGCCAACCGGTCAATCCCCACACCCACACCTCCTGCCGGCGGCATCCCGTAAGACAGTGCACGGATGTAGTCCTCATCCATCTGATGCGCTTCCTCGTCCCCACGTTCGCGTTCACTCAATTGCTGCTCGAAGCGGCGGCGCTGATCTTCGGGATCATTCAGTTCGCTGAAGCCGTTGGAAATTTCCATCTGTCCGATAAAAATCTCCCAGCGCTCCGTCCACTCCGGCTCGTCGGCTTTCTGCTTGGAAAGCGGCGAGACCGCGGTAGGGAACTCGTAAATAATGGTCGGCTGCGTAAGATGTTCTTCTGCGACAGCTTCAAACAGGCCGGCAATCGTCTTACCGGTAGGCTCATTCGGATCGTATGCCATATGTGAATGGGAGGAATTGAACCGCTCGACTAGCTCCGTCACCGAATCGTGCGAAGCGAAATCTGCAATCGCGGGCTTCGCTCCCGCCGCCTCCGGCCAGTACTGAATAATCGCCTCGCGCATGGTCATACGGCGCCAGTTCACCGCTGACCAATCAATTTCCGTGTCGCCCCATTTCGTTTTCGTCCCGCCGGTCACATCTTTCGCTGCTTGAATGATCAGTTCCTGGGTCAGGTCCATCACCCCGCGGTAATTCGTGTAAGCCTGATAAAACTCGAGCATGGTGAACTCGGGATTATGCCGGGTCGAAATGCCCTCGTTGCGGAAGTTGCGATTGATCTCGTATACGCGATCGAAGCCGCCCACCACCAGTCGCTTGAGATAGAGTTCCGGCGCGATGCGCAGATACAAATCCATGTCGAGCGTGTTGTGATGAGTGATGAACGGCTTAGCCACTGCGCCGCCCGCAATCGGCTGCATCATGGGAGTTTCGACTTCGAGGAAACCATGCTGGTTGAGAAACTTCCGCATGGATTGCACCAGCTTGCCGCGCTTGAGAAAAACTTCGCGAACCTCCGGATTCATCGCCAGGTCAACATAGCGCTGGCGATAACGCAGCTCAACATCGGTCAGGCCATGCCACTTCTCGGGCAACGGTAAAAGGTCTTTAGAGAGAAACGTCATCTGCTCAACATGGACGCTCAACTCGCCGGTCCGAGTCCGGAAAAGATATCCCCTGGCGCCGATGTGGTCGCCCAGGTCGAGCAGCTTGTAAAGTTCAAATCCTTTCTCTCCGACCGCGTCTTTCTTCACGTAAATCTGCAGCCGCTGGCCGTCCTGCTGCAGGTGCGCGAACCCAGCCTTGCCCATGAGGCGAATAGCCATGATCCGGCCAGCCACGCGTACGTGGACCCGAGCCGCTTCGAGTTGTTCCCCGGTCTTCGCCGAATATTCCGCAAGAATCTGCGGCAGCGTGTGGGTAAAATCGTATTTCGTCGGATACGCCTGCTGGCCGAGAGCCTCAATTTGTTTGAGTTTCTCCAGCCGCATTTTGTAGATATTTTCGTCCAGTGCCAAGGGTGGGCCTTTGCGCGCTAAAGTAAGCTGCGATTATAAACACTCAAGCGTTGTACCGCCGAGAGCGACAAAGAAAATCCGTTCTAAAATCTCGGCGATCTCGGCGTGCTCGGCGGTGAATTCGTCAGTCGCAGATTCGATGTATCATTCTGACCGTGGAGCGTCCCGACCATGACCACAACACCCCAACCTCAGCCTAGCGCCGGCGGTGAGACTTTCATTGCCAGCCGCTGGACCCGCGGAAACCTATTTTTCCCAACCCGAATTGTCGTCAGTCCGCTACACGTCAGCCGAGTCAAACCGCGCCTGTTCAGCAAAACGGAAGAAAGCATTGCGATTTCGCAAGTGGCTTCGGTCCAAATCCAGACCGGAATGATCTGGTCGCGAATCAGTATCGATTCGACCGGCGGCACCGACCCCATCACCAGTCACGGCCATCGCAAGCGCGATGCTCTCCGCATTCGTGAACTGATTGAGACTTATCAGGTCAAGAAATGACGTCCGGGTCAACCGACAATCAGAAAAACGAGAACGAAAAGGATCAGAACCAGAAAACCGCCTGGGTTCAGATGGGCAACTATGCTCAACTTGCGATCGTGTTTCCGGCGGCGACTTTAATTGGCTGGCTGATCGGCAGCGCCTGCGATCGCTGGCTGCACACTACGTGGCTCTACATCGTGGGTCTGATTCTCGGCATCGTCGCCGGATTTGTAGAACTGATTCGCACGGCCTCCGCCAACAAATGATCCCGGAAAACTCAGCGCCCGCTGACGATTTCTACGCCCGGACCATCGAGCGAATCCAGCGCATCATGCTGGTGATCAGTATCGCCGCCTTGGTCACCGCGCAGGTTTACTTCGGATGGCGCATCAGCCTTGGCGTGGCGGGGGGGAGCATCATCAGTTATGTGAATTTCCACTGGCTGAAGTCCGTTGTGGCCGGGCTCGCGCAGCTGACGGTGCAATCGGGAATTCCGGCATCCGGGCGCGGAATCGTTTACCGCTTTCTGTTGCGCTACTTTTTGATGGCCGTAGTCGGGTTTGTTATACTTAGTGTTTCGCGCGAGAGCTTGTACGGTTTTTTTGCGGGTTTGCTAATACCCGTAGCGGCACTACTTTGCGAGGCGGCTTACGAGACGTATAAAGCAGTGGCTGGTCACTGATTAGAGCGACCGGTTTGTTCTGATCGTTACTTGCACTGACCACTGAACTTCAATGCCCGAACAACTCAGATTTACCCAACTTCTGAACCACCTGTTCGCCGGTCCGGTAACAGTGCTGATGCGTGCGCTACATTTTCCACCGCCGCAGTATCCGCAGGCACCCATCTCGAACCCCGTCGCGATGGAAGTCTTGGTCTTCGGCTTTCTGCTGCTGACGTTCATCCTGGTGCGCAGCCAACTCTCCGTGGAGAAACCGGGCGCCCTGCAGCATGTCTTCGAAGGCATCGAAGGATTTGTCGGAAACCAGAGCCGAGATGTCATCGGCCATCACAGCGAGGGGTTCACCCCGTTTCTGGTCACTCTCGGTTTGTTCATCCTGATTGGTAACTTGCTTGGATTAGTGCCGGGACTCGAGTCTCCGACCGGCGTCCCGGTGGTGCCTTTAGGCTGCGCGCTTTGTGCTTTCCTCTATTACCACTGGCACGGACTCAGGAAGCACGGAATCGCCTACTTGAAGCAGTTTTTGGGACATCAGGACCCCAGCATGTCCATCTTCATGCGCATTCCCATCTCAATTCTGATGGTGCTGATTGAACCCATCAGTCATTTGGCAAGGGTGGTCTCGCTCACCGTTCGTCTGTACGGAAATATGTTCGCCGGTGATATGGTCATCCTGGTTTTTCTTTCGCTCATTCCAATCGGTATTCCCGTAGCCTTTATTGGCCTTCATATTTTTGTCGCGTTCGTGCAAGCATATGTCTTTGTTCTGCTAACGACTGTGTATCTGGCAGGGGCGGTAGCGGAAGAGCACTAGTTAAACCCGGCTTTTTCAGCCGTTCAGCGTGAGGGCGTTTGTACGGTAACGTCAACCACCCACTGGCGGCAATTCATAGGAGGAAGAAAGAAATGCGTATTCTGAGCAAGGTGTTCATGACGTTATCAGCCCTAAGTTTTGCAGTCCCCGCATTTGCGCAGGGCGGAGAGGCTGCCAATCCCACAAATTGGGTCGCTGCTTTAACCGGAATTGCGATGGCCATCGCGGCTGCCGGATGCGGACTCGGACAGGGCCGGGCGGCGGCGGCCGCTACCGAGGGGATCGCGCGAAATCCCTCGGCCAAAGCTGCCATTCAGGTGGCGCTGATTATCGGCCTGGCTTTTATTGAATCACTGGCGATCTACACACTGCTGGTGATCTTCGTGAAAATGAAGTAGCTGATGGAACAGAACAAGGGCCTCTGCTCAAAATGGGCAGGGGCTATTTTTTGTAATCTGGTCGTCTGAGAAGGGGAACTACGACCGCCGGTCGTACTTCCACTGGCCGTTTCGTCCTTCGGGAGCATGCTCCAGCGAGTCCATCAGGAGATGGCGCAGACGGTGGCGGCTTTCGAGATCGGTATCTACGAATTCGAAGCCGACCTCGTTAACTCGGGCGCGGCGCAACAGCACTTGTGCGCGGACGTGCCGCATGCCGACTTGGATATCGAGTTCAGCCTCCGACCCGATGCGCAGCGTGTCGTCTTTGGTTCCCATGCCGCCGCCCAAGCTTAATTCCCGCACCGACAGCATGGACTTGCCCCACGAACTGCTGATAGTGGCGGGCACGGCTTTTCTGAGCACGATCCTTTCGTAGCGCCGCTGCCGCACCCACGGACAGGCCGGTGCACAGTCCAGCGGACCAATGGCCAGTTCTCCAGGCTCCAGTCCGCTTTCGGCCATGATCTGCGTGGCGTAGCGCGGATCAATTTTTGCCAATGCCTGTGCCGCTGCAATACGCAGCTCGCGATGGTGCTGCCACTTGAACATCTTCTTGGCTTCAAACAAGCTGCGCAGCACGGGCACCGCGTCGGGTTCACGCAATCGACCCAGAGCCTCTATTGCCTTCAACTGAAGCAGTGCAGAGCGTCCTTCGGCCTCGCCGGCTGCGGCCATCACGATGAGTGGCGGCGCTGCAGTGCGGTCCCCGCTCATTCCAATTTCATCGAGTGCTTGCGGCACCACCGCGGCATCGAGAATTTCGAGCACTTCGAGCAGCGTGCGGCCGCGGTCCGGGGCCGCACCATAGGCAATCTGACGAACGATCACGTCATGGTAGAAACGGTTCCACTCCGGCAGCCGCAGAGGAAGCAACTCCAGCAATCCGGGTACGTCGAGGCGGCTCAGGAGGCCCACCGACGAAACTGCCAGACGCTGCGGCCCAACCTTGAGCATTTCGCGCAGACAGTCGTTGGCCGACGGGCCCAGCTCTTGGACCAATTCCACAATGCGGTCGCATTCCTCGCGCCGCATGGAGCGGAAGAAACGCTCCGCCAAATGCTCCGCCGCAGCTTCCGAGTTACGGCGCAGCACCCCTACCAACTCTGGCGGTACTCGTGTTTCGTTGAGTGCGGCCTCTAGGAATTCCGGCAATCGGCCTTCGACCCCAATGCGCGAGCGCAACTCCTTCGCCAGCGTCGGGCGGCGGCTGGCAAGATACTCCATAGTCTCGCAAGCTTGGGCCACTGCACGATATTGTTTTCGCTTGTTGGCCTCCGAACCCAGACGCACAAAAGCCGCGCCCAGTAGAGCCTCAATTTCGGGATCGGATTCTTTGCCGAGAGCTTCTCCCAGCTTCTGCACGGTTTCGGCCAGCAGGCTTCCTTCCACCACCGAGAACAGGTCTGCGAGATGGGTAAGCCCGCCCGCAACACGGGCGCGATATTCCGAGTCCTTCGACGTTACCTGTTGGGCATAACTGTGCAGCACCGCCGAAGCGGTTTCGCGGTCGCGACGCTGCAGCAGGAGTTCCACGTATTGCCGCACGTTGCGCGCCGGTACGCATGCTGCGTCCTCGGAGAGCAACGTTTTCTTCTTGCTTGTTTCCGGCAGTTCGGCCCAGAACATTCGGTCGAGCAGGTCGGCGTGCGATTCGACCAGCATGCCCGCCTTGCTCATCTTGTCTTCCTGCACCGAAAGGATCTTGCGTAAATTCGCCGTCTGCCGGCTCATCTCTTCCAGAAGTTTGTGGACTGCGTTCACCTTGAGTTCGCCGGTCTCGAAGCGTTCCAGCGCGTAGCGGATCGCCATCTGCTCCGCGGCGCGCATCAGAATCGGCTTTTCAATCTTGTGGCTCTGACCATAAGCCGAAAGCTCGTCGAGCATCTGCAGCACGGTGGTGCGAATGTTCTCTTCCGAGTGATGCAACTCTAGTCCGATGAGCTCTGGTTTCGGTGCGGACTCCGCCCCCAGTTCGCCGAAGCGGGTCAGCAGACGCAGAGCGTTGATGGTTTCTTTCTCGGTCAGCGGAAATGGTATCTCATTGGCGCGGGTGCCGATTGCATCATGCTCCGGAAGCGTGGCTGACGTCTGACCATCGGCCGGATAGCCTCCAGGTCCGTGCGCTCCTTCTGCGGCAGCTATGAGCTGCACTAACTTAGTGGGATCGTTGAGCCAATCCTTGAATTCCGGATTCAGCGACTGGGATGCAATCTGAGCGGCCGCGCTTACACCGGCGCTATCGGAGGCGATGAACTTTACCTCGTTGATGCGGATGCTGCCTTGGTTGTCCGGGAAAGCTGCTTTGATCCGGCTGGCAAAGTCTTCCGCCTTCGACCCGCTAAAGGAAAACGCGTGTACTAGATTCTCGAATTCCTCAACCGAGACCTGGTTCGAGAATTGAATGCTGGTCAATCCAGCAGCATTCAAGAGCTGGGCAAATCCGCGTTCGGCGTGTCCGGCTTCGAGCGGGACGCCGTCGAGCAACAGGCGGTCCGCAGCAACCCCTAGCACTACGCTGCCCTTGCGCTTCGGAATCGCTTGTTGCAGCTCTCCCCAGGCGACTTCAAATTGGGCTTGCGTACGCTTGTGGTCAAATCCGTACAGCCGGACATACTTCACCAGAATGTTCAAGCTATGGATGAAGGGACGCGCAGACGGCTGTGTGCTCGCTTTGCTTGTGCCAGTAGTAGGAATAGGCCACTCCCCAGAATTGATGCCTAGGTTAGCGTAAGCCGAAAGGCACCCGCGCGCATGTTACGGAGGTCTTTGCACGGGTGAGGCCAATAAGCTGTAGATGGACTGTAACTTATAGACAGAACTAGGGTTAATAAAAGCGTCAAGCCGGGGTTCGGAGGCGGGAAAGAGCCTAACGCCTATTTTTCAGAGATCACAAAATTCACCACCGTTGTGCCGTTCGGCTCGACCCCGACACTCTTCTCCCAGGTTCGTGGCTCGGTGAAGATTGGGCGTTGAATGCGCTTTTCTGTGAGCACATCGAACGATCCCTCCTGGCGGGCGACGCCCCAGCCTTCGTGCCACGCGACGATCTCATATTTCCCTGGTGGGACATCGGAAAGTTTGAATTTCCCGGCTTCGTCGGTTACGGCGTAGGCCAACCGTAGGCATGTCGCGGGAAATCACCTTGTCAGGGAAGGGAAAAGGCAGATTAAAAGTCGCTGCGCCGTCCATGTGAATAGTGTGCAGCACTGCGTCCGAGCTTTTCATCCGTAGGGTGCCAGTCGCCGGCACCAGCATTACATGGGGTTCGTAACGGCAATGTTTCTGGTCCAGAAAACGGCGCTGCTCTGGAATGTCCATCGGCTTGCCACTGGAGATATTCTTTAGAAACACAACCGTGTTTGCTACGCCATCCTGCGGCCCCACTACCAGGCGCTCCAAATCACGAGTTTTGGCGGACTCAGGGTCACAAATCTGCTGGTCTTTAAAGATCGCCATGGCGGCCAGATGCGGCATCGGACCCGACCACTTGACGGTGCCAGTGATTGTTCCTCCGTTGGTAACGGTAATGACCTGATAGCCCTGCCCAAACCCGGCTGCGGACAGCACGAGCAGGGTGGCTCCCACGATGAACGCTCGGATGCACTTCATAAACAACTCCGGTCTTATCCAAGTCGGAATGCGGCTCAGTAAAGCCTAACCCCACATTTTCAGTTCGCAAGTCACCGAAGTAACGCAGAAAGGGCCGTTTTCGTTAATGGGATAACAGACAGCGGCCGAACCAGTGGCCAGTGGCGGTTCCGGCATAGTCGGCGTGGCTGCCGGCAGGGGAGACCCGTCCACCAGCCGGGCTGCGCCCCAGCGCCCGCCAACGCATCCGGTCCATGGAGAGATACGGTGATTCCCAGCGGACTGGCGAATTATTTAATATTGGGGCAATGCGTAAAATCATCCTCGGCCTCGGCATCAGCCTCGATGGGTATATCGCCCGGCCGAACGGCGCCGTTGACTTTCTATTTATGCCCAAGGACTACTCGATGGCAGATTTCTTTGCTGCCATCGATACCGCCATCATGGGCCGCAAGACCTACGAAGCCGCTCTGAAAATGGGTGGCGGCGGCTTCGGAGGGTCGAAGATCGTGAGCTACGTCTTTTCTCGTACCCTGCCACCCGGCAAACACGATGGCCTGACCTTCGTCAGCCGATCCCCGGCAACCTTCGTCGAACGCTTGCGCAAGTACGCCGGCAAAGATATATGGCTCATGGGTGGAGGTGAGCTAGCCGAAGTTCGAACTTCGGCTAGCGCGCGACTTCCTTAAAGCGGACTTGGTCGACGAGCTGTACCTCGGCGTGGTTCCAGTGTTGTTGGGGGAAGGCATCCCTCTGTTCCCGAGTGGCTTTCCGCAACGAGATTTCTCGTTAGTCGAAAACAAGACCTATTCGAAGGGCCTGATCACACTTAAGTACAAGCGCACCCGGCGAGAGGCAAAAAGGAAGAACTTGACCAGGCACTGAGTTTTTATCTATGAGTTCCGGCTTTAGTCGGCGTGACTGCCAGCGGGGGAGACCCGTCCGCCAGCCGGGCTGCGCCGCAGCGCCCGCCAACGCATCCGGTCCATGTAGAGATAGACAACCGGGGTTGTGAACAACGTAAGGGCCTGGCTCAGGATGAGTCCCCCGCAGATAGTGATGCCCAGCGGCTGCCGTAGCTCCGACCCGGTTCCTGTGCCCAGAGCAAGGGGGAGGCCGCCCAGTAACGCCGCCATCGTCGTCATCATGATGGGGCGGAATCGCAGCATACAGGCCTCAAAGATCGCATCTTCTGGTGACTTGCCTTCGCGCCGCTCGGCATCGAGAGCAAAGTCAATCATCATGATTGCGTTCTTCTTTACGATTCCGATCAACAAAATAATCCCAATCAGGCCCATCACATTCAGTTCATTATGGGTAAGCAGGAGGGCAAGCAAAGCCCCCACTCCAGCCGAAGGCAAGGTCGAGAGAATAGTGATCGGATGAATGAAGCTCTCGTAGAGGATTCCAAGCACGATGTAAACCGTGAGCAACGCAGTGAGAATCAGGATCCATTCGTTGGCAAGAGACTCCTGAAACGCGGCCGCCGTCCCCTGAAAGCTAGGATGAATGGAGGCGGGGAGTCCGATCTCAGCTTCCGCGGCGTTGATGGCCTTCGTGGCGTCCCCCAGCGAGATATTAGGCGCCAGATTGAACGAAATCGTAGCTGAGGGGAATTGGCCCTGGTGGTTGACTGCCAACGCTACGTTCGCCGGGCCAAAATGGGCGATCGCTGAGAGTGGGATCATCTGACCATTTGCGGAGTGAACATACACCGCTTGCAGAGCGTCGGGACTGGTCTGGTATTGCGGTGCCACTTCCATAACCACGTGATACTGGTTTAGCTGCCGGTAAATGGTTGAGACCTGCCGCTGACCGAAAGCATCGTAGAGCGCGTTGTCTATGTCCTGTGGAGAGACGCCCAACCGCGACGCAGTGTCGCGGTCAATGATCACTTGCGCGTCCAGCCCCCGGTTCTGCTGATCGATATTGACATCGCGCAGATCTTTCAACGTTCGCAGCTTTTGTAACAGACGCGGGGCCCAAGTATTCAATTCATTCAGGTCTTCGCCCTGCAGGGTGTACTGATATTGGGCCTGGCTCTGGCGGCCTCCGATGGTAAGGTCCTGGGCCGATTGCATGAATAGGGTCGCACCCGGTACCTGCGCCAATTTCGGGCGCAGTTTTCCGATGACCTGGTCGGCGGTGATTTTCCGCTCTGTCCCCTGAGGTTTCAGGGTGATGAACATGCGTCCCTGGTTCTTGGCAGTGTTCCCCCCGGCGAACCCGACAATGGTTTGCACATTGGAATCTTTCATCACAATGCCCACGAATTGCTCCATCTTTTCTTTCATCGCCGCGAAGGAAATGTCCTGGTCCGCCTGCACTGAACCGGTCAAGCGCCCGGTATCCTGCTGTGGGAAAAATCCGTTGGGAACAACTTTGTAGAGATAAATTGTCAGCAGCGCCGTGGCGATAGTAACTGCGAGGGTCAGCGGCTGATACCGCAATACCCAGCCCAGGCTCTTCCGGTACAGCTTCAGCAACCCATCGAAAATGCTTTGTGAGAACCGGAACACGGCGCCGTGTTTCTCTTCACTGGTTGGCTTGAGAATCTGAGCGCACATCATCGGCGTCGTGGTCAGCGACACCAGCAGCGAAACTCCTATGGCCGCACTCAGGGTCACAGCAAATTCCCGGAACAAG
>WNFD01014724.1_pt1 | contig 11509 bp, 12 predicted proteins | sample 5400491 | NCBI WGS metagenome assembly WNFD01 (sample SAMN13153343, study PRJNA577476) | soil metagenome | isolation source: 120 cm saprolite under Douglas fir tree site 2 hole 2 replicate 2 | place: USA:California | collected 2015-04-18 | reverse complement strand
CGTTTTTGTGGAAAAAGCATCCTCGTCGGTGGAAGCGTGTTCCACGGTTGGGCAGGCGCCAGTTGGCGGCAAAAACTCAAGGCCCGGTCCGCGCTGGTATATCCGGCCATCCCGAATGTAGACCGGGATGCCGAGCGCATGGGCGAGCTTGCGGGCAGCACCAGTTAATTCGTCTTGGGTCATCGTTCCTTCACCTTTACTAAGCATCGCCTGAGGCAACATATTGCGATAGTGATTACAACGCCTTAACGTGGATGGCGCACCTCCCATCACCGCACCAATAGCAGCGCGCCTGCCCGCCGCCCGCGACGACACTTAGATCTCGCCAAGCTCGCGCAAGCTGGCATGGCCGTTGCGCCCGATGATGACATGGTCGTGCAGTACCACGCCGAGAGGAGCGGCGGCCTTTTTGATGTCCTGGGTTACGGCGATGTCGGCCTTGGACGGAGTCGGGTCGCCCGAGGGGTGATTGTGCACCAGGATCAGTGCCGCGGCGCCGAGATCAAGCGCGCGCTTGACGACCTCGCGCGGGTAGACCGGCGTATGGTCGACCGTGCCGCGCTGCTGGCGTTCATGCTTGATCAGCATGTTCTTGCGGTCGAGAAACAGGATGTGGAATTCCTCGACTTTGTTGTGCGCGACTTGGGCGTTGCAATAATCGATCAGCTTGTCCCATGAGTTGACGATCGGCCGCTCCTGCAATTCGAGGCGCATCAAACGCAGAGCCGCCTCGCGCACCGATTTGATCGCGGCGATGCCGGCAAGGCCGAGCCCGGCTTCGGACAGCGCGTCGGGATCGGCGCTCAGCACTTCGCCAAATCCCCCGAAATGCGCGAGGAGCGCCTTCGCCGTCGGCTTCACATCGCCGATCATCCGCTGGCGCAGCCGCCGGCGGTGGCCGTAATAATGCGGCACAGCGGTCGGTCCTTCGGCGAACTCATTCCTGCCACGCCCCGCGGGGTTCGGGAACGGAACCGTGCCGTCTTTGCCATTTTCCAGCCCGTCTGTGCCGTATATCTCACGGCACAACGATTTGACGCGATCATGGTCGCCTGCGTCGAAGACCCACACGCGCTGTGCGGCGTCCCATATTCCGCCGAGACTTCGGGCCTTGGCCGGGAAGTTGGGGTGGTAAGGAGTGCTGACGGCGATGCGACCGTCCTGTTCAACAATCGAGAGAGGCATCCAACGCCCCGCCTTCAGCATGCCGATTGCAGAACCTGACACCGGGATCGTCAATATGGCGTCCTTCAACGCGAGGCGTGTCCATAAGCCGTTACCACGACTCCGCTGACCGGCGGCTGGTCAGTCGAATGGCGTTACCCGCTCGCCGCGCAGCCGGTGGTAGACCTTTGCCGCTTGGCGTTTCAGCCCAAAGCTGAGACCGCGTCGGGTCCAAGGGTTGGCTGCGGTGATGCCCCAGCGTTCGCGCCGCTTCGGCAGCCAAAGCTTCTTGTAAGGGTCGTCGCCGCGGCCGAGCGTGATCTCGCGCGGGCGGTCGTCGGCCAGCGCGCGCTCGACCATCTCCATGGTGAGGAGCGTGCCGAGCGACAAATTGTCGAACCGCCTGTCATGCGCGAGCTTGTGGATGACGGCGCGGCAGTTCCATAGGGTCCAGACCTGCGCCGCGGCGGGCATGCCGTCGATGTAGTAGATGCCGAGACGCAACGCCCCGAACTCGGCGGCAAGCCGTATCAGCGCCGGAACCAACTCGGGAAAGTCCTCCGCCGGCTTCCAGCTCGCGGCGTAGATCCGCTGGTAATCGGCGATCGCGTGGCCGATACCCGAGGTATCCGAAAAGAAGGCCTTTGTCAGGCGGTTGCTGCGCTCGATCCGGCGTCGCTTGCGGCGCCACGTATTCCGCAGTTCCGAGGGGCGCGCGGCGAGGTAATCGGTAAAGCTCAGTGCCGCAGTCTCTTCGTACCACGTGCCGGAATGGAAGGTGCACTCGACAAGCAGCCCGGCGCGCCGGAGAGAACGCACGGCGGCGCGGTAGCTCGGGTGCTGCGGGTCGAGTTCGGCGAGGCTGAGGCGATCCCAGCGCGGCCGTTCGGCAAGGACCTCTGAAAGGATTGCGGTGAGGCCGGAATCGAGATCCGCTCCGGGGCCGCAAAGAATTTCGTGCTCGACGCTATAGGCATTGGCAAGGCTCGTGAGGCGCAACCCCGCCTCCCGCGTCCCGGTCTGGAGCAAGAGTGCCGTCGCCGAGCCCGGCCGCTCGTCGGTGTAGACGAGGATTTCGGTTCCCGCCGGCACGCCATGGCGCGCCATCAGGTCATACCATGCCGGCAACGCAAGAAAACTGTCCCCAGCCGCCGCGTCAAAAAGGCGAGCAAGGCCGCTCGGCGGTCGCCGAAAATCCGGATTTCGGTAAAGTGGCATCACGCGACGCCGGCGCTGCCGTCAAATCTCTCGGGTGTTGCAGATGCAAATCCTGACCTTTACGACGTTATATCCGAGCGAGGCCCGGCCCCAGCACGGGATTTTCGTCGAGACCCGGTTGCGAATGCTGGTCGAGAGCGGTGCGCTCGACGCTCGTGTGGTGGCGCCCTGTCCATGGTTTCCGCTCGCATCCCCACGGTTCGGTCGCTATTCGGTGTTTGCCCGGTTGCCGAGTGAGGAGCTGCGCCATGGGCTGCATGTCGCCCATCCGCGCTATCCGCAGCTGCCGAAGATCGGGATGAGCGTTGGGCCGCTTGCTCTTTTTGCTGCCGTATTGCCGGCTTTGCGCCGGCAGATCCGTGAGGGCAGGGGCTTCGATCTGATCGATGCGCATTATTTCTATCCCGACGGCGTCGCTGCGGTGCTACTGGGGCAAGCACTCGCCCGCCCCGTCGTAATTACCGCGCGCGGCAGCGATCTCAACATCATCGCCAAATACGCCGTCCCGCGCAGGTGGATGCGCTGGGCGGCGCGGCGGGCCGATGGCTTGGTTGTGGTGTCGAGCGGCCTGCAGCGCCGGCTGGCGGCTCTCGGGGTTGCGCCGGAGCGGGTGCGCGTGTTGCGCAACGGGGTCGATCTCTCTCTGTTCCGGCCGGTCGATCGGGACGCAGCGCGCCGCGCGCTCGGCTTTACCCGGCCGACCCTCGTTGCCGTCGGCAATCTCGTCGCTTTAAAGCGCCACCGCCTGATGGTCGAGGCGTTGGTCGGCCTGCCGGAGGCCGATCTCGTCATCGTCGGCGACGGGCCGGAGCGCGCCTCCATCGAGGCGCTGGTGCGCGAGCGGCGGGTCACCCACCGTGTCCGCCTTTTCGGGCATGTGCCTCAGCATCGTCTTCCCGATATCTATAGCGCAGCCGATCTCCTTGTGCTGGTTTCGACCTCGGAAGGTTGGCCCAATGTGCTGCTGGAGAGCATGGCATGCGGCACGCCGGTGGTCGTCTCCGACATTGACGGCATTTCCGATATCGTCGCGGCACCCGAAGCGGGGTGCGTCCTGGGCGAGACCACGGCGGACCGGCTCGCCGCTGCGGTCCGCGACCTGCTCGCAGCACCTCCCTCCCGTGGCGCCACCCGCGCCTACGCCGAGCGCTTCGACTGGCAGAGCACGACCGAGGGGCAGATCGCGCTGTTTCGCGAGATCTGCGGAAGACGGCACCGCCGGCATTCCCCAGCGGATGCCGGCTAGCCTTCTTCCCCCTCAGGCCGCTTTGGCCAGCTTCCCGCGGTCGTGCGGCGCCGCGAAGTCGAGCTCTGGTCCGAGCGGAATGATCCTGCTCGGGTTGAGATTGGGCATGCCGCCGTAATAGCCGAGCTTGATTCCCGGCATGTCGACCGTCTCGGCGACGCCCGGCATCTGATAAATCTCGCGCATATAGTTCGACAGATTGTGATAGTCGGCAATCCGGCGCAGATTGCATTTGAAGTGGCTGTAATAGACCGCGTCGAACCGCACCAGGGTCGGAAACAGCCGTAAATCCGCTTCGGTGAAGTAGTCACCGGTTAGATAACGCTCATCGCCGAGCCGTTCTTCGATCTCGTCGAGCGCCGTGAACAGCTTGTGGAAGCTCGCTTCGTAAGCCTGCTGGCTTCGGGCGAAGCCGCAGCGATAGACGCCGTCGTTGACCCACTCATAGACCGAGGCGTTGATCGCGTCGATCGCGCTGCGCAGCCCCTCCGGGTAGAAATCTCGCGCCGCATCGCCGAAATCATCGAACTCCGAGTTCAGCATGCGGATGATCTCGGACGATTCATTGTTGACGATCGTGCGCGTCCTGCGGTCCCACAATACGGGTACCGTAGCGCGGCCGGTATAGTCAGGATGCGCCGCGCGATAGACCTGGTGCAGGTGGAAGACGCCGTCGATCAGTCCGAGGTCGTCCAAACCGTGCGAATAAGCCCAGCCCTCTCCCTTCGGCAGATCCGATTGCAGGAGATCGATCGTGCCCTCGAGGCGTTTGAGCTTGCGCATCAGCACGGTGCGGTGCGCCCACGGACAGGACGGTGCGGTAACCAGTACATAGCGCTCGGCCTCTGCCCGGAAGCCGGATGAGCCGTCGCGAGTGACGCGGTCGCGAAACCGCGAATCGGGCCGCAGAAAGCTTCCATCGGCGTCGGCCATCCTCAACGCTTCTTGCGGAGGGTCCTCGTGATGCCAGATGCCGCTTACGAGCATGCCCATTTTCCGGTCTCCAGTCCTCGGTCCGATCACGCATTGATGATCGAGACCCCATCAGGTCGCAACCTCCTCATGCATGGCGGCCAGAGTCTGTGCGAATATCCTGGATCTCGGACTTGGGGGGGGGTGGCATCGTGTCGAAGCAGCCGCCGATCTTGGCCGGAAAGGATTTCGCGGCGCCGTCCGTCTTCGAGCCAAGAAATCTGTTGCGCGAGGCACGGCGCCAGAAGAATTTGCCGAGCACCGCGGTACCGGATGTCTGCATTCTAGACCCGGATGGCGACATTGTACGCACGCTCGCCACGGCCGGACGGGCTCGCCGTTCGCCCGGGTGGGCGTGCTATCACACCGATCTCCACGAATTCGAACACGCAGGCGAGTATTTTGGCATCATCGGCTGCGCGGTAGGCGCTTCCTTCGCCGTGCTCGTCGCCGAACAGCTATTTGCTTCGGGCTGCCGGTGTTTGCTCAGCATGACCTCGGCCGGACAAATTCTGAACCACGCGCCGCCGCCCTATTTCATTCTGATCGACCGCGCGTTGCGGGACGAGGGCACGAGCTATCACTACCTGCCGCCGACAGAGTTCGCCATGGCCGAGGAGCGGCTGGTCGAGGCGGCGATGGAAGCATTTGCGGCCTCCGCACAGCCGATCCATCGCGGCGCCAGCTGGACCACCGATGCGCCGTTCCGCGAGACCGCCGCCGCCATCGCGCATTGTCGCACGCGCCAGGTGCTCGCGGTCGAGATGGAAGCGGCAGGGCTCTATGCGTTTGCCCGGGCGCGGCGCCAGCCGGTCTTGTGCTTTGCCCACGTCACGAACCAGATGGCCGTCGTCGAGGGCGATTTCGAAAAAGGCGACGCCGATGGAACCGCTGCGTCGTTGGGCGTGATCGCGGTAGCGGCGAGCGCCTGGCGCCGGCTGGCCGAGCGCGACGCAGGCTCCGATTGACACAGCGAGGGCCGTCGAATGAATCCCAACCCGATCTCCGACGTTGTCGCTTTTCTGCTGCAGCCCGCTTGGACGACCGCGATATTCTGGCTGCTTGTCCTCGCCAGTATCATCGTCGCGGTCTACGCTTTCGCAGCCATCCCGAGCCAGCGCCGCGCGAGGTATATCTGCGATTGGGCCTTTCGGTTCCTGATCGGCGCGATGTGGTGGCAGCAGACCTTGTGGAAGTTGCCGCCGGCCTACACCGATCATCCCGAGCAGCCGTTCGGCGAGACCGGGCTCGCCTACTGGATGGGGGTCATGGGCAAGTCTGCCGCGATCCCGCTCCAGGCCGATTTCGTCAACAACATCGTGCTGCCGCATTTCTACCTATTCGCGCCAATCGTCTACGGCCTCGAGGTGCTGACCGCGGTGTCACTGCTCCTCGGCATCTTTGTGCGCATCTGGGGCGTGATCGGCGCGCTGCAGGTCGTCAATCTGTGGCTCGGACTCTACAGTGCCCCCGGCGAGTGGCCGTGGACCTATTTCTTTCTTCTCGTGCTGATGCTGATCTTCGCGCTGCATCGCTACGGCCGCAGCCTCGGCCTCGACGCAATCATCGTCGCGCGATCCGAAAATCGAAGCACCCTCGGCCGGATCTTCCTTGCAGCGGCGACTTGAAGGAAGGCGGGCAACTCCGCGGCGTTCCGCCGCGGAGTTCTAGCGGAACACCGGGAGCCCCGGGGGGTTTCTAGTGGCTGCGATGCGGCGAAAGCATCGTGATGACTGGAACCGGTATTTCCGCCGGACTTTCAAGATAAACAGATAGTGGGGAGGGAACCTGAAGGCGGTTTCCATCCACGCGAGGTTGGGCCGTGCTTGCGGGCCGGCCTTCTATCCTCCACCTGATGAGGTCTGAGATGAAAATCTTGTTGCTTGCCGCCACAGCTCTGGCGGTCGTGAGTGCCGCGAACCTCTCCCCCGCTATGGCGAACCGGCTTGGCCCCTTCGACACCCGGTTGACCGACTCCAGCGACATGTTGGGCCAGAATGGTCTGAATGCCGCCACGACAACGCCTGATGGCGGTCATTATGTATGGGAATACCATTACGGACATGATGGATGGGAGGGACATTGGGTGCCCCAGTCACTAGCTAGCGGGCAACACCGGTAGTCGACCTCTGAAATTGGACGAGCCCGCTCGGTGCCGGAAGGCGCGGAGCGGGCTCGTTCAGCTTGCAGCGTGATCTTCCGTCCTAGGAGAGGCGGGCACCGAATTGCAGGTTGGCGCGTGTCCTTTAGGCGGCAGGCAGCCCGCGCAGGATGGCGACGGCTGCGTCAATAAACTTATGCGTGTGGGCGCGTGGCTCCGATGCGGAAACGACGTCCTCGCCGGTAGCCACAGCCCCGACAAAATCCAGGGTGTGCCAGTGCCCGGGATGGGGCAAGGCCGGCAGCGCGTCCACCGGCGGGGCCGGCCAAGGACTGACGTAGAAATACGGCTGAGGGTAGTATTCATCCCCTGGGCTCATTCCGATCCCGATCGAGGCGACCCTTTCGGGATGGCCGGTTGCGGGCGACAGCAATGTCGCGATGTCGAAATGATGCGGCCAGCACCTCACTGGGCTTGCCCGCGACCCGATGTTGACGAGCCGGAGCCTGGTCTCCTGGAGAATGTCGTCGGCCGCGGCAAACCAGCGCGCCAGTCCGGCAAAACCAGCCTCATCGGTTGTGGCCGAGTATCGGCCGCCTTGCGCGACCGGATGAACCGGGATGCTGTAGCGAAGGGTCACGCCGCTAGCGGCATGAAGGCCGAGATCAGCCAACACGCCGTCAATCCAGGTGCCGGCCTCCACCTCGGTGCGCCCCTCGAGTTCGAACTCCGCGACCATCTCCGTCCCTTTTACGACAAACAAATTCAGCACAGCGATCCCCAGCCCGACCCGAAAGAAGATGCCCCCGTCAGCTGCGGCCAAATCATGCGTCACCAGCGCCTGGCGCGATGTGTCCCAGCCGAAGTTCGACTGGTCGTCGCCCGGCTGTGCCGGCAAGTTCGCGCGCGCGGCCCGCGTCGCCCACTGCAGCCCGTAGTGCGCCTGCAATCGTGCCTCGACCAGCGCCCGCGGATCGATTGCGCCAAGTTGGCTCCATATCGACTGCATTACAAACCTCCGATCACTGCATTGAAGGGGCGGGCGGACATCTCGTCGCGCTGACGCCGGACACCGGCTCTCGCTTTGGCGCCGCCAAGCTGAGCCACGGTCTAAGCTAGGAGATCCTATCAGATGCCGGCGGCGGTTGGGCTTCAGCTCGGGGCGCCGTTTCGTGCGCCCGAGCCCTATCGCGAACTTCTCGGTGGCCTCGGCAGTGACTTGAAGGGCGACGGATAGCGACACCGATCGTCAGCACTTCGGGGCTGGAGACGATCCTGAAATTGCCCAATTCACGTGGCAAACTTCTCACGTGGCAAACTTCCACCCGGCCGCGTGTAGGGGGTCTGCCCGGGCAGTCCGGCCGGCTCCGCCGAGCAAGAACGACGCTTCAACCTGAAGGAGAGGTCTCGCTGCAGACCGACTGCAGGAGCAGCGACCTCGGATCGTTGACACAACGTTTGATTGCAGTTGGGCGGCACCCCTAAGGGGAGAGAGCCATGCAACTGATGTACTTCACCGAGCAGCCGATGTCGGCTTATCCGGCGGATGAGGGCCTGAAATTCGGGGCCACGGCGCTGATGTTTTCCAACAAATACTTCGATCCGGTTGCCGGCAGCCGTCTCTATAATGAATACCTCGAGCAATACATCTATGCCGAGGAGATGGGCATCGACGGCTTCATGCTGAACGAGCATCACAACGCGCCGTTCTGCATGCAGGCCAAGTGCAACATCTTTGCCGCGATCCTCGCCGCGGTGACCAAAGAGGCGAAGATCATCTTGCTGGGCAACCCGCTGCCGTTGGCCGAAAACCCGGTTCGGCTGGCCGAAGAATTGTCGATGATCGACATGATTTCGAAGGGCCGCTTGGTCTCGGGCTTCGTGCGCGGCGGCGGCCAGGAGCAACTCGCCGCCGGCGTCAGCCCCGCCTTCAACCGCGAGCGCTTCCAGGAGGCGCACGATTTGATCGTCGCCGCCTGGACCCGCGAGGGCCCGTTCCGCTGGGAGGGCACCCATTACCAGCATCGCGTCGTCAATCCGTGGACGGTGCCATTGCAAAAGCCGCATCCGCGGATCTGGATTCCGGGAGTCATCAGCCCCGAGACGATCGTCTGGGCGGCCCAGCACGGCTACCCCTACATCGCGCTCAACACCCCGATCGACCGCACCAAGCAGATCTGGCAGATCTATGACAAGGTCGCGGTCGAGGCCGGCTTCACCCCGGGCCCCGACTATCACGGTATGCTCAAGCAGATCCACGTCGCCGAGACCGAGGAGAAGGCGCTCGCCAACGCTGCCCAATTCAGATGGATGCAGGGCGAATTCACCGGGCTTGCCCATCCCGTGTGGAGCACGCCCTCCGGCTACGGCAGTCCGGAAAACCGCCGCGCTTTTGTCGAGTTTGCCTCCGGGCGGTCGAGGAACCCGCGCTACCGGCCGGAGCTCGAAAAACAGCTCGAAGATTTAATGATCATCGCCGGTACGCCAAAACAGGTGATCGCCAAACTGCGCATCCTGCTCGAAGAGACGCGGCCCGGCATTCTCGGCATGTGGGGGAATGACGGCACCGTCACGCACCAGGACGCCAAGACCTGCATCCGGCTGATGGGCCAGGAGGTATTCCCCGCGGTGCGCGAAATGGCCAAGGAATTCGGCCTTGAGAGCCCGTTCGAGACGAACCAGCCGGTCAGCCTAGACTATATGAAGGCTCGCCACGAGCCAGTCCGCGCGGCGGCCGAATAGGTAGTCGCATGCCGTCGATCGTCGGTACCTGGAAATTGGCTCGGGCGGCGGCCCGCGACGCTGCCGGTGCGGCGTTGCCGGAGCCCTATGGCGGAAAGGGGATCGGCCGGGTGACGTTCACCGCCGAGGGGCGGATGATGTCGGTTGTCTGCGACGGAAGTCCGGAGCTGCCCGCCGGTATCCGACGGGAGTACAGCTCCTACTGCGGCACCTACACCTTTGACGGCTCACAGCTCGTCACCCGGGTCGATGCGGCATCGGATCCTAGCCGCATCGGCAGCGACCAGGTACGCGGCGTGCGTTTCGAGGACGGCCGCATGATCCTTTCGCCGCCGCCGCGCCGCACTGGCGGGAGCGAGGAATATCGCGAGATTACCTGGGAGCGCATTGCCGCTGAATGACAGCCCGTCGCGGTGCAGCGGCGAAGGGGGTAGGTGATGATCGTCGGAACCGGCCAATTCAAATACCTCGTCAACGCCGACTGGGCGAGATTGCCTGAGGGCTGGTCGTTCAAGGAGGTCGGCGGGGTCGGCGTCGACGGCAAAGACAATGTCTATGTCTTCAACCGCGGTGAGCATCCGATGATGGTGTTCGACCGTGCCGGCAACTTCCTGCGCTCATGGGGCGAGGGCCAATATCCGCGCGCCCACGGCGTCCATATGGCGCCGGACGACACGATGTTCCTGACCGATGATGGCGGTCATTTCGTGCGCAAAGTCACGCTCGACGGCAAGGTGCTGCTCGAGCTCGGCATTCCCGGTAAGCCCGCACCCTACATGAGCGGCGAGCCGTTCCACCGCTGCACCCACACTGCACTCTCGCCGAAAGACGAGATCTACGTCTCCGACGGTTACGGCAACTCGCGCGTCCATAAATATTCGCCCGACGGCAAGTTGCTGATGTCGTGGGGCGAGCCCGGCACCGGCGAGGGCGAGTTCAATATCGTGCACAACATCTGCACTGACGCCGACGGTTGGGTCTATGTCGCCGACCGCGAGAACCACCGGGTCCAGGTATTCGACGGCAACGGTAAATTCGAAACTCAGTGGCAGAACCTGCATCGCCCGTGCGGCATGTACATGCCATACGGCCATCAGCCGATCTGCTACATCGGCGAGGTCGGGCACCGAGCTCGGCAAGTTCCTTGCACCGCACGGGCTCGCCGTCGACCGGCACGGCGACATCTATGTCGGCGAGGTTTCGTGGACGGCCTGGCCGCAAATCTATCCCGGCAAGCCGCAACCCGCCGACCTGCGCTCCCTGCAGAAATTTGAAAAGGTCGAATGAAGTCGTCGCGCGGCTGGCCGCAGGGCATCACTCCGGGACGAACAGCAGGTTGTGCGCTTCGCCCTGTCGAAACGGGGCCTCGAGCGCAAGGTAGGCGTCCCAATCGGCCTCGGCCATACCATGGTCGAGGAGAATCCCGAGCATCCGATAGCCGCCGCCATCAAGTCGAGCCGGTCGATCCCGCCCTCGGCTACGAGTGAATCGAGGCTGCGCAGGCAGACACTCAGCCTTTCGTAGCCGGCGCCGGCAGGCCCGAGCCGGGCGATGCCGGTGTCGGTTCGCGCCGAGGTTACGATCGGCACGGCAAATTCGGCGCTGCCGTCATGGTCGCCGACCGCGCAGCGGATGACTTCGGCCTGACGGAGCGCATTGATGGCGAGGGTGGCTTCGAGGGCAGCGGCGTTGCGCGGCGCCGGCTCGGCGGCGAGTACGCGTCCCGCAGCACCGACGGCGCGGGCCAACGGTAGGGTCCATTCGCCGAGACTGGCGCCGATGTCGACCGCGACCGCGCCTGGAGAAAGAAAGGCGAGTGCGGCGGGATGGGCGCGCGGCGGGTGGAGCAGCGCATGCCGGCCGCGTGCGTCGAGCGGGTGCGGCACGTAGACGAGATCACCGGTGCGGTGCAGGGTAAACCCGCCGGGCCAACCACGCTCCAGCCTCGCAAGCAACCGCTTCTCGCGCCATCGCCGGAGGAGCCGCGCGCCGGGCGCTTCAGGTTCCCCGGGTGGGCGCAATTGCCACAGCCCCTTGAGCAGCGCCATCATCTCGCGAAGATCGGC
>WNFD01014375.1_pt2 | contig 11509 bp, 15 predicted proteins | sample 5400491 | NCBI WGS metagenome assembly WNFD01 (sample SAMN13153343, study PRJNA577476) | soil metagenome | isolation source: 120 cm saprolite under Douglas fir tree site 2 hole 2 replicate 2 | place: USA:California | collected 2015-04-18 | reverse complement strand
GTTTTATCCATGTTTCTGCACTGTCAATGTTGACACTGTCATTATGTCCCATCGTGTGCATAAACAGGATGTCACATGCTTCTATTTATAGTGGACTTCTGTTGATAGTGTACTTATTTCCATTTTCAATTCAGTTGCCTTTCTCCCTGTCATGTTCTTGGATTTGAATTTATAGCTTTTATGACACTGATGGAGTGCTGTTCTTCTTGGAGCATTCGGTCTGATTTGGTCATGGATGCTTGATGGATACTGTATAGACTGCATTACTAATCACGACAAAGGCCTCAAAGTTTCATAAGTGTATACAGGACAAGTTTAGAACAAGTTAGGGGCCACCCTAATCGTCATACTATGTGACCGTAAGCCATTGCAAAAACAAGTTTCAAATATGATGTATCTGATGTGAGTGGCCCATGACTGTCATGTCAAACACTCTATCAAATTGAGCCCATTGTACTTGGCAATGTTAGCTGCCACTGCTAAACCGTGTGTTGACTCTATAAATTCTGTAGTGAAGTGTTATAAGAATGTGTGATTGACACCTTGTGTGTTGATAATATAAATGTAGAGTGTTGGGATGAGCTAACAAAGATAGCGCTTACCTTAGCAAGCAGATGCTATGCGTTGGGACATTGGATGATGCCTGAGTTAGTATAGTTGTAAACATGCCCAAAGGGCGAGAAAATAGATGTTTCTCTCTCGGCCATTATCCTCTTAACAGTCCAGTGCTCCCTGTGTGCTCTAAATCTTATCATAGAGTGAAAGAACAGAGCTTCATTAGCCACAGAGAGAGAGTTATATGGCTGACTCAGAAACACCTGCACCGATGCCCAAACAGTGACAAAGCTCAATGACATAACGACATTGAACTCAGTCCACATTGCACAATGACAACCATGTTGTAAGTTTTGCCAAACTCTATTTTGAAAATCACATGCTATCAAACAGCAACCTAGATCAATTGTGTGCACAAATTTACAGTATAACCATCTATGTCCCTAACCATAGACTGTAATGGGCACTGCCAACTTGCAACCATTTTTGTTGTTTCTACCATACAATGTACTCCCCATGGGCAGTGGTTATTGAACAGTGTGACTATTCATAAGGTGCACTGCCCATATGTTGTAATCACAATCATGCACTTATTAAGAAAGTGATGGTTAGTGGGCCATGTTGACGCTGTTCACCGAATGGACAATAAGTCAATTTATTTGTTTAGTGATGGCACTGGCCCCTTCATTCAAATCTGGCATGTCTACCATGATGCTCATGTGTGATGAAGCACAGGAGCATGCGTTTGTGTAACAGGCTTCATTCATCACACAGGGGACAACAAGTATATTTGTTGCAAGGGGGTTTACTCCTCCTGCAGACAACCTCAAACTACATTCAGTTGATGACTGATTGTATAAGATTTTGGAGAGAATGCTCAACTCCTCAACACTCTCTGAGGAGTAATGGTACATCAATGTTTCAAGTCTGTTTCATATATTGTTGTGAGAAAGGGGGCAGCGCTGAGAGACCATACTAGCCATAGAAACAGAAGTATATAGTTGACATAGACAGACCTAGCTTCCCCGCACAAAGTGTGGAACTAGCTAGTCCACTATAATTTCCACTATAATAAAGAAGAGCTGTTTGAAATTCAAAGCTAACTGTCGACTCTGATTGGTCGAGGAAACCCCCACAATCTCCAACCGATCTCCAACTGCATCTCAAGGAAACCCCCACGATCTCTAACCACAAAACCACAAATCTGAAACCCCAGATCTCAAACCATGTGCTTTATGCAAGCTATCGAACTGCAACCACTCGCCTCCTCCACCTTCACCTTCAAACTCCACCTCACCTTCAACTTCAACTTCAATGGTGACCGTTGAGCGCACATCCCCACATTCTTCTTTCTCTCTCTCTCCTTGACAATTCAGCCAATGTCAGCGCCGCGAATGTGAACGCTTATGTCGACAACCTCCTCCACCTTCAACCATGCCCCTTTCAGCTGCTCCTTTCGCCTCCCCCCCATTGACCTCCTCTTCCTCACCACCTGCTCCTCCACCTCCTTTGGCCACTCCTTTCGCCTCCCCCCCATTCACCTCCTCTTCCTCACCACCCACTCCTCCACCTCCTTCGGCCCTGTCTCCTCAAATGTTGTGTCAACATCAGCACAACCAATGTGATCGCTTATGTCGAGATCAATGCCAAAATGGTCGTGAACCGCAGTTAGGTGCGCGACCCTGCCGTCCAACCATCCTGGAGAACCCTTATCCTCGACCGTGACACATGCCATCACCTCCTACAAGCCGTCACTCTCCATCTGGTCAAGTCCTATTTGACTCCCCCCCCTTGACCTCCTCTTCCTCACCACCGGCTCCTCAACCTGCTTCGGCCCTGTCTCCTCGAATGCTGTGCCAACTTCGGTGCAAGCAATGTGGTCGCTTACATCAAGATCAACGCGAAAACGGTTGTGAACCACAGTTAGCTGCACAACCCCTTTGTCCAACCATCCTGAAGAATCTATATCCTTGACCGCAACACACGCCATCACCTTCTGCAAGCTGTTGCTCTCCATCTGGTCGTGTCCCATTCGACTCCCCCCCATCGACCTCCTCTTCCTCACTGCCCGCTATTTCACAACCGTTGGTCCAGCCTCCCGCTTGACAACACTCACCCACCATACCCGCATCCTGACGCGAGAGAGGTCAGTGCCTGCGCCAGCGACGCAATCACCCTTCACACAACACACCAGACTCTGATTAGTCATCCACCCTTTCCTGTACGTCTCACCAGCTTTCGCTTTCCTCTCCTATCTAACCACCTCCTCCCCACTGTAGGTCAATCCATTTTGCCTATTGCATGACACCCATGTTCAAACTCGGATCAGACACTGTCATTTGGTCAGATGAATGCCGTTTGCCAATTTTGTGGAGCGAAACATTGGCTTGCAGAACGCATTGCTGGCTCCACAACCTTTCCAACATTCTCTCATTGTTGCCATCGTGGCAAGGTTGCTCTTGACCCCTTACCTGATCCACCGTTACCCATCCGGTCTCTCCTTACAGATCAAACTTCTCAAGCACGACACTTCCATTGTCACATTCGCCAATACAACTGCTCCTTCGCATTCACATCCTTTTGCACTACTGAGAATGATGAGGTCCTCAATAGCCGCAGCCCTTGGACGTGGAAAACTGGATACCAACTTTATCACTGTGCTGGCACACTTCTTCCTCCTGATGGCGAGCAACCAGTGTATGCCCAACTATATTTTTATGATGCAGACGACGTGATTCATTATCGTACAAGACGAAACCCTAATCTTTGGGGAGAGATTATTGACATTCTTCATCGATCCCTAAGCGAATGCAACCCCTTTTCCCAAGTATTCCTCCATGCGTGTGACATTTTGCATCGCATCAATTCCGGCAATCTTGCCATTCATATCGTTGCTGACCCTCTAACTGACCAGCGCCGATACAACATTCCAACCGTTGATGAAATTGCTGTGGTGATTGTGGGTAATGACCAAGACGTAAATACTGGCTGAGACATTATCTTACAGCCTCATGATGGTGGCCTCCAAAGAATCAGCGACCTTCACAGCGCATATGCGCCTCTACATTATGTCCTCCTATTTCCTCTAGGCACAGTGGGATGGAATCCAAACCTAACCCTTACACATTTGCATACAAAACGCATGTCTCAAATACAGTTTTATTCCTTCTGGCTTCACCTCCATGACACCGATTTCCCCTCCCTTCACTTAGGAGGATGCTTATTCCAACAGTACATTTGTGATGTATGGATATCTTCTGATCAAAATCGCTTGCGCTGGGTTCAACACAACCAACCACGCCTGCACACAGACCTATACAGTGGTCTTGAGGATGTCACCTCCCAAAATGACAACGATGTCGACCTAACTACCATTGGACATTGTGTCATCCTTCCTTCCTCCTATGTCAGTGGACCTCACTATATGAACCAGCATTTTCAAGATGCCATTGCAATAGCCAGACATTTCCATGGATTTGATCTTTTCATCACTTTCACATCAAATCCCTCTTGGACAACCCTTACTGATGAACTTCTACTAGGCCAGGTATCTGCTGATTGCCCAGATTTAGTTGTATGGGTGTTTCACATGTACAAAACTGCCCTGCTAGACAACATCACCAAATGGCACATTTTCGGAAATGTACACGCTCATGTACACTCCATCAAATTTCAAAAACGAGGCCTCCCACACATGCACCTTCTATTGTCTCTCTTTTCTCATGACCACCCTTCATCTCCAGCTGCCGTTGACTCCATCATCCATGCGTCTTGGCCAGATCCTGAACAAGAGCCTCTCCTGTTTGATGCCGTTAAACAATCCATGGTTCACAGTCCCTGTGGATGAGCATTTCCCCACGCACCATGCATGCGTGATGGTAAATGTTCAAAAGGATTCCCAAAACCCTTCCAGCCAGTCACAGCAATAACAACTGAAGGGTATCCAACCTACGCACGTCCCCCTAATGGTCATACATATGACATCGGAGGGTTTCCTGCCAACAACTGATGGATTGTTCCTTACAATCCTTACTTGCTTATGAGGTGCACTCGTGGCATCCTCTGGCATTGCAGCCCTTCTCCTGCCAGGAGGCCGAACAGCACACTCTATGTTTTTGATTCCTGTGGACAGTCTTTGCAAAGACTCCATATGCAACATCAGCAAAAACTCAAAGCAAGCAATGATGCTGCAACATGTCCGCCTAATCATTTGGAATGAAGCGGTGATGCAACACTGGTGTGTCGTCATCATGTTTGTTGCTGGCGTTATATATAACTGACATCCCATTTTCATACAGACATGTCGTGGAAACTGTGGATAGATCACTTTGAGACATTCGCTCATCTGAGTGTCCTTTTGGTGGAATAACCGTCGTTCTCAGCAGTGACTTCCAACAAACTCTCCCTGTTATGGTCAAGGCTTCACAGGAGGACACCGTTCTCGCAATCATTCAACAGTCTCGCATCTGGTGCAATGTCTCTGTTTGCATCTCACACAGAACATGCGATTGAACCACAACCCTCAATGTACAGAATTTGCACAATGGTTGCTCAAACTTGGCCATGGCAACACTGTAGACACAAACATGGGGTCAGGCTCAATCTCTTTACCTCCCAATGTCGTATGTTCTGACCAAGACCACCTTATTCGTTTCCTATATGGCACAATGCCTCATACATTGACACCTTCTCCACAGTACTTTTATGACAGAGTTCTCCTTGCCCCTCTCAATGACAACGTTCAGAAGCTGAACTCACACATTCTCCACCTTTTCCCTGGGATAGCATGCACATACATCAGTGCGGACACCCAGGTGATTGAACCAGGGACACAGCACTCTCCAAACGTAGTGCCCATCGAGTTCCTTAACTCTCTAAATGCTTCTGGATTGCCACTCACAAACCTTGAACTAAAGCCTGGATGTCCAATTATCCTCCTTCAGAACCTCGACCACAAACATGGCCTATGCAATGGAACCAGAGCAACTATTATGCAAATGTTGAACTGTGTACTTTAGGTTCATCTATTAGGTGGGGACCACGATGGTGAAATGGCCCTCATCCCTCAAATAACACTCACACCTTCAATCCGTGGTGTTCACTTCACTATTCATCTAAAGTGCAGACAGTTTCCTGTCCAACTTGCTTTTGCCATGACCATCAATCGATCTCAGAGACAATCTGTCGCCCATGTCGCTGTTGATCTCTGCACCGCTGCGTTTGCACATGGGCAACTGTATGTTGCCTTCTCACGAGTAACATCATCCAATAGCATGAAAGTGTTGTTGCCCTCTGAAACCCCTTTGCAAACAACTAACATTGTGTATCCTGAAGTTCTCTTGAATTAATGGTAGCTTCCTTTAAACACCTCATACCATACATTCTGTTCACACTGACGTCCCCATTTTTGCTCAAGCAGTAACCTTCAAAAATTGTATTTTCCGTTTGATTTGGGGCAATCACTGATCGCTAGCCATATGATTTGCTCTGAGACTAAAACAATGTCTGTGAAAATACACGTTTGCCCATGTCCAAATACATCCTCTGTGTCCTTCATTTTCTCCTCACAACTTTAGCTGTACACGTCAGCCTGTGTAACATTTGTGACTGTTTTCGTTGTCTTCATCTACGAACATACAACACAGCTGCATTCACATTACGAGACAACAACGACTTCTCCTCTTTTTCCTCTAACATACACTGTCTGCAAAGAGAAAGTCTCCCAAATTCGACAGTAATCAGCAAGCTCTCGCTCCTCAGTAGAATCACCGGCATCTCCCACATCACTCCATCCACCTCCTCTGCACACTCGGAAATTCTGGTTTTTTGCTCCTTACCCATTCATGCTTCACATCAACAGCCATTCGTTGCTGCTCAATCAAAAAAAGGTGCTGTGTGAAAGCATCTAGAATGTGATGGAAAGCCTCGTGTGGATCAGTGACTTTCCACACTCGTGTCACATCTACAACATTCCTTCCTTGAAACTGGCCAACATGTCCATACATGAAGGCATACACCATCAGACTGCACCGATAAGTGACAGTACCAAACTGAATGTGTTCGCATAACCCACCAAATTTCATGCAGATCCAGCCCCCTATTGTTGCCCACCTTCCACACCCGCACATGTACTGGCTTCCCCATTGCATCATCCAACATGTAACCGGTATGAGTTGGAAAGTTTTCAACAGTGATAATGTTGCCGACTAGGACAATCTGCACAACCGTAACAACTTAGACATCCACCGACCACACAAGTGACATTTGAAATGCAACTGTATGCAAAGGGATGCCTCCCAACTGCCACCCACAACAGTTGCTGTCCAGACATGCCAAATGCACTTGGTGCGTACATAATGCACGCACACTTTGCTCACCAAAAAAATCAGGCATCGACATTGATTGGGAACTACTTGCCCATCATTCCCTTGATGTAGACGGCATTGATGGAGAAGCATCGACATACTCCAACTCCAATGCATCTTCAACTTCCTGGTCGTCATTTGTTTCCATGATTCGTTCTCACTCACTACCCCTGACTGACACATTTGTATTAAAGGCACCATGATCATCACAATGTCGATGTTATGTTCTGGGTAACATAGGGGCATCCGTCACGTGCACACCAAAAATTGAATGTGAAATGGAGAACATTCAATCAAAGCCGCTAGCTATGCCTTATGCGCCATCACCGACACTGCTCACATGTACACCATATTTAGCCACTGCCATCGACCCTGAACTGTTGACTGACAAAGCACAACAGGCGGTGCAACCAGCTTTGAGAGTAGACGACTTGTATGCCTTCGCTCCATTGGATGCTATTCCTTCCAACATCATGCGAAACAACACTCATGCCTCTGTTCTGCGTAAGGTTCCATCACCATGGTTCACATGACTCACGTTTTCACAGAAATTCCGCAATGTATTTCTGTTGCCCAATTTGTTTCCGCCACCCAAGGTAGTCCATCCATACACTCAACAACAAATCAATAATTTTTTTATACAACAACAGCAGCCCCTGCATTCAAATAAGTTAAAAAAGTTAAAAAAGTATTTTCAACTTTTCCTGATGTACATTCACAGTTGCAGGGCAGCTATTCCTGAACTCAAGTGAATGGTCCATTGGCCACTCTTGCCCCCGCTTCACACATTCCTTTGTCGTTGTTGTCATAGCGAACCCACACTCATTTTTTCCCCTGTTATTGTGCATAGTTGGCCTGTAAATTGTACATAAACTTCTTCTCTAGTGGGTCGTACGCCTACAACAACACCTAAATGGCTATATGATCACTGACCGGAGAAGCTGTCTGCGACAGCATCATCATTAGAAACGAGGTCCGCAGAGATCAACTATACGCCTGTCATCGAGAGTCGTCTAAACACTTCACGATTTCATATAGCAAAGTGATTGCGTTATTGTCGCACCTCTGATATGTCGTCTAGTGACTATCATATTGACCTGCCATGAACTGAAACACAATTGGAAGCCTGTGCTTACACGAATGACGAAAACAATGCACACAGGTTGTCATACTGGGGCCGCCGAAAACGTCGGTGATGTGTACTGTTGGACAAAGAAAATAGGGTGGATAACGTTGGCGGTTTTTGGCCGCAATCGGACAGCATTTGCCCTGACGGGTGATTGTTTCTAGGTTGACCCTAGGCTAGGGGATAAAACGCGATAACGGCGTGTCAATGAGTAGGTCGAGGAAGACAATCGGTCCGATTATCATGTATTCGGTCGTTGGCTTGCTCCCTTCGAGTCTGGCGCTGTCCCTGAAGGCAGTTTCCAAAGAGCAATATGAACCGACTGAGCAGAGTATTTTGGCATCGTCAACCCAGAGGAGAAGGGCCGTCAAACGACTCGACGTAAGTTAATGCGTTGTCAATAACTGAATTTCATATACGCCATCAATTCGCAATTCGCCGTGCGCCGCAAATGATACCCATGACAACGGCATGTAGTGCAATCATATAGCCTCCCGTCAAAAGGTTTCCGTTGAATCTTTCGAGGGTGCCAGTGACAACTGGTCAGAACACAATCCAAATCAGCCCCCACAAATTTCTATGTGAAGAGATCAGTACACGAGTCAGCCCGGGAGAATTTATACGAACGCGCATCCTGAGCGGAATAAAGGGTGCATTTTCGGGCTGGTATTATTGTATAGCGCGGTGACCTGGCCAGCAAGGGTATAAGCTGTCCGCATGGGGGCGTCTTGCGAATCAATATTTTCCCAGAACACCCATCGGAGGACACTAAATCGGAGTTTCGCGGCCCATATATCTTCGTACCAGCCGGCTGGCTCACTTGGTCCATCTTGGCCTTCAACAACAAGTCGCATAAGAGAGGCTCAGCTCGAGGGTTCGTACTCGCTTCAGAAGACACGACAGTGCGCCGGTGCCCACCACGTACACAGAAACGAGACACCAAATACCAGTAGGTATCAGAGAACATCTTCCGATATATAATGGAAAGCTAGTCGGCAACAGGGCGGCATCTCGCCTTTGAAATGAGGGGTGAAGGAGCCACGTCTGCCACAAGTGGAAGCGCTGGCAACGAGATCCTGGAACAACACAACACAATAACAAGGCGAAATGAACTGAGACGTCATTGAAAAAAACAAAAGCTCTCACGTTCTCGACTATTAAGTCCGTTAATTTAATCTTTGGAACCCGGATGGGAGACAGGCGAAGACATCCATTTGCCGATTTGATGAAACAAACTCGAGAGCCGAGGCGGACAGCCTTAGCGCACAGGCAGGCAGTTGTCGCCTATGAAGTTTCCCACACTACAGTACACAAAGTCCAGGCCCATTTTCCTCTTGGCGTTCCACCTCGACTTGTCCCGGACGTAGGGATGGTAAATCGCGCAATATCGAAGTCTAGGAGCGGATTCCACGTCGACCACTATACGTTGCCCGACTGCCGCTGCTATATGACACACTCGCGGCACGTCAGACTTTGGCCGCCACAAGGCAGCGATTTATCGAGGACCCGTTGGACTCGTGGTGAAAAGGGGGAATGGGATATCCAATGATATCAAGGCTGGAAATCTGCTGACCTAACATGTCGCCACATCAGAAAAAGAGACCAGCAAGGGCCGTCTGTTTTGGCCAGGAAGGGTACTGTACGTTACCCGTTGGTTGACTCGATTTAGTCCTCCGAGAGCCAATGGCACTAACGCAGCGGTATAGATCCGTAATCCGCAGCTGAACCTAGACCTAAGGCCTAGGGATTCCGGCCTGGTCCGAGTCGCGAAGCCAGCTTCAGTCGTTCAGCGCGCGCATTAAGCCTTAGGCCTTAGGGGTTGAGGCGGCGGGCCGGGAAGTGCCGGTGCCGGTTGCCTCGGGAGTCGGGCGGTGCGGACACGCTGAGGCTGGAGTAGGCGGCTACTACTGTAGTCGTAGTCACAGTGCGTCTACACCACCATCCTCATCCCCTTACCATCTCTTACACTACGGGGCTTATCGAGACCCGCCCTCTTTGTCGCTCGTCTGAAGCCTCGCGATTAACAGATGTCTTCTGCGGATCCCCCTACACTCAGTCAGCCTAGGCGCAGCGTATCTACCTCCAAGCCCAAGGGCATTTTGAAGAACGCACCTCCTGCGCCGGGGGTTGCGACACAACAGTTAGTGATTGTGTTCATCTATGCCCTTGCCTCGTCTGAAAAGACATACTTACATATCGTATCCGTCTTCGCTCCACTCAACTTGCGACTCACGTGTTTCCTATCTGGTGTGATCGTACTCACCACAACCCTACATATCGCTCCAAAACTTCCATATCTGACACGAAAAATTGTTCCCCACCGTCGTTGATCCCTCGCATCGCATCCACCCCTGACTACATCCGTCATCTCTCTATCACTCTTTCGTACTTGGCGAACTTCGGAACAGTCTGCAATGGGACGAGGAGAACATCGCTCTAACAGAGCTGCAGAAGGATAGCCAGATGAAGATAACAGAGCCAAAGACACCTTACGTACGCTACAACGCTGAACTGGACTTGGTCGAGGGTGGTACGTGCCTATCCCCTATCTGACTAAAATTTTCGCTCACGGCCAGGACATAGAAATTCCAACATTCGAGCTTGGGGGATCATCCGCTCCCTCTCCACCTCCTGCCTCACCATCGCCAATAGAGCCTTCCTCTCCGCGCCGTGCCTCGTTCTCCACGGGAAAGCGGCCTGGACGCTCGAGTAGTGGCAGCTCGAGCCGCAGCACGAGCTTCAGCCTCCCTTCCAACATTCAGCGCGGCGAGGTCCAGGAAGAAAGCAGCGATGACGAGCCCATGTCTCCCGAAGGTGCCTAGTATTTAGTGGTTGAATCTTGCCCGAGATTAATCCACTGACCTGACCCTAATTCTGGCAGCCGCCGCGAAGCACGAGGCATTCTTGAAGGCCCGTGGGCGCCATTATTCGAATGAGGCAGAGGCGATGAAGGTTCGCACATGCACGTTCCTCTGGAATTGTATCCATCCACTCTTATGCTCTGCGCGCTGATGGGTTGGGCGTCTGTCTCCAGCGCGCGCCTAAACTTATGGAGGAAGAAGACGATGACTCGCCGAGCGAAGCAGCCCCGATGCCAACGACATCCAAGGTCAATGGTGCCGTTTCTTCATCAGTTCACGGGGCCCCCAACAAGAGTAGGGCCACTTGACTTGCCACTGGCAGTGGTTGAAAGCAGGAGAAGGTCGAAGTTGGGTGTCGAATACGCCCAACATGTATTTCCCCAAGTCGCAGTAGCGCCACCATCAGTACTTTATGAGTTGATCAATCTCCTGCCATGTCTTGGTGTCACCGTTCCTGTGTTTTAGCGTGTTCCTTATGCATGTCATTTCTGTCGAGTTGGTACGCGACTCCGCTTTGAATCTGACAGCACTCGACAGCGCATGAAAGGCAAGACGACTTGTCAGTCCCACGCGGCCTGAGTCCCCCTCGCTCTGTCTTCGGG
>WNFD01022467.1_pt1 | contig 11513 bp, 10 predicted proteins | sample 5400491 | NCBI WGS metagenome assembly WNFD01 (sample SAMN13153343, study PRJNA577476) | soil metagenome | isolation source: 120 cm saprolite under Douglas fir tree site 2 hole 2 replicate 2 | place: USA:California | collected 2015-04-18 | reverse complement strand
GCTTGGTGAAATGCGGCGGGGCGCCGCGCTTGAAAACCTGGCGAGGCGCAAACGAGACGAGGTCGTCCAGGACGAGGATGTCCGCCTGGTAGCCGGGAGCGATGGCTCCCAGGCGCCACAGCCGGTGATACATGGCGGGGTTGATCGTGGCCATGACGATCGCGTCCTCGGCCCTGATGCCGTCCGCCACCGCCACACGAACCATCTGGTTGATGTGGCCTTCCTCGACGATGAAGCCGGGCTCCCGGTCGTCGGTGCAGAACATGCACCAGTCGGTTCCGTACTGCTTCACCAGCGGCAGGAGGTCGCGCAGGTTGCGGGCGATGGAGGCCTCGCGCAGCATCACCCACATCCCGAGGCGCCGCTTCTCCAACGCCTCCTCGTACGTGGTCGCCTCGTGGTCGGACCGAATGCCCGCGGCGATGTATGCGTTGAGGGCAGGGCCGCGGACGCCCGGAGCGTGGCCGTCCACATGGTCGGTCAGTCCGGTAGTGAGCTTCGAAACCTCCGCCTTGTCGCCGCCGATGACCCCCGGGAAGTTCATCATCTCAGCCACGCCGATGGTGCGATGGCGGCGAAGGAGGCTTTCGATGTCGCCCGTGGTGAAAGGCCGCCGAGGCGACTCAAACTGCGACGCCGGCACGCACGACGACGCCATGACGTAGACGTCGAGGGGCAGGTCGGTGCAGCAGTCGAGCAGCCAGTGGATTCCATCGGTGCCGAGCACGTTGGCGATCTCGTGAGGGTCGGCCACGATCGCCGTGGTGCCGTGCGCCAGGACGGCCCGAGCGAACTCGTCGACCGTCAGCTTAGAAGACTCGATATGCATGTGCGCGTCGATGAAGCCGGGCACGAGGTATCCGCCGGAGACATCCTGGCGGTCCCGGCCCTCGTATCGCCCGAGCCCGACAACGTGGCCGTCCTTGATGGCGACGTCGACCTCGAGCCATTCTTTGGTGAACTACTGCCATCCAATGCGCGTCGATGCCAAGCAGGATAAGGCAACGCTATTCGGGCGTTAGCGATCGCGAACCGTCGTCGGCTCCTCGACCAGACCTGGTTGCCTCCGGCCGGCACGGCGGGTCGCCAGCGTCGAGCCGCCCAGCACGAGGATGAAACCGATGCCCATGCCCACCGTGAAGTTTTCGTGGAGCACCAGAATCCCGGCCACTGCGGCCACCGCCGGGTTGATGTAGGTGATGACGGTGGCGCGGACGGGCCCGATCTCGGCGATGAGAGCGAAGAAGATGAGGAACGCGAGCGAGCTGCAAACCAGCGCGAGCACTGCTACCGACTCCAGCACCCCCGTGCTCGGGATGGCTCGTGGCCACTGCAGCGCCGCCACCGGCGCATATGCAACCGCACACAGGGCGAGCGCGGCCGTGTTCACGCTCACCGCCGGCAGGCCCGAGAGATATCGCGCCAGGATCGCCGGGCCGGCGGCGTAGCCGACCACGACCACAGCCATCTCCGCCAGAGGCAGCCAGCCGGTAGCCCGAAGATCGAGACCGACGATGGCCGCCACGCCGACCAGGCCTAGAAACAGGGCCGGCCAGGTTGACCGACCCGATCCTTTCGCGGTTGCCGAACAGAGGCGCGATCAAGACGCCGACCAACGGCACCGCCGAGATCAGCAGGCCGGCGAGGGAGCTGGATATCTGTTTCTCAGCAGTCGAGATGGACAGCCAGGGGACGCCGATCTCGATGAGCGCAAACATCGCCAGGGGGCGCCATTTGTCGAAGAGGTTCCGAAAGCCGCCCCGCCGAATGGCGATCGGCAACAGCACGATGGCCGCGATCGCCGTCCGCAGGAACACGAGCGTCGCCGGCGTGAGCTCGTGGACGGCGATGCGGATGAACAGGTACGGGATACCCCAGATCACGCACATCGCGACGAAGAGAAGAAGGCCGCGACGTGTCATCCCGCACCAAGATTAATGACGGGAGTTGCTCAGGCCGGAGTCAGGTCCTTTGATCGGCGGGCGTTTGGACCTGGTCGTCGGGCTCGGTGACGACGACTCGTATGCGCTGCACGGCGTTGTTCTGCACCCCTTCGCGATTCCAGCTGGCGCCTGTAGGTCGAACGTTGCCGGCGCCATCGCTTGCGCGCACGCTGAGCTCATAATCGCCCGGATTTCTGGCGTCCCAGATGTAGCTCCAGGGGCGCCATGCATAAGCCGAGAGCGGATCGCCCAGATCTGCCGCGGCCCAGGTCTCGTCTCCGTCCACGCTGACTTCGACTTTCGTCACCGGCGCGCAGCCAGACCAGGCGCGGCCCGAAAGAACCTGGCGCGACGGGGCCAGAAAGCGCACGCGGGACATGAAGTCCGGAATCCCTGGCGGCACCATCAGCGCTCGCGGAAGCATGCGGGTTACGGGCTCGCCCGAGTCGTCATCAGAGCGCCGGTAGTGATAGGCGGTTGCCTGCTGGTAACCGTCGAAGCTGCTCCCCAGCACGGTGATCGCGCGCAACCACTTGACATGCGCCATGCCGTACCAGCCGGGGACGATCAGACGAAGCGGAAAACCATGCTGCGGTGGCAGGGGTTGCCCGTTGATCGCGTACGCGAGAAGGATTTCGTCTCGCCTGCATTCGGCCAAGGGCAAGCTTCGCTCGTACTGCTGCTCAATGTCGGCCTGGATCCCACGATCGAGCCCGGTGAACACCACGTCGCCGCTTTGGTCCATCAGCCCGGCCTCGTCCAGGAGCGGGCCCAGTCGCGTCCCGGTCCACTCGGCCGTTCCGACCGCCTCGACCAGCCAGGGCTGGCTCAGCGGGCGGGGTGAGAGCCGGGCGCGGCCGTTGCCGGCGCACTCGAGCGTCACCGCGAGAGTCGTCGCGGGCCGGGCCTTGAGCTGATCGATGGTGAATTTCAACGGATGCCGCACCTGGCCGCCCAGGGTCAGCGCGTAATTGTCCGGGTCCACAGCCGGAATGTCGAAGTGGATCAGAAGGTAGTGCAGGCCGATCGGGGTGATCTCGTAGCGTAGGGCTTCGAGCGGCATCGAGTGGTTGCGGACCGCCAGCTGGAGCTCGTTCTGCGTGATGTCCGGCCCGGTGATCAGCGTTCCGGCAGGCAGCGAATTCGTCACCTTCCCCGTCATTCGTTCTCAACCCTAACTCTCCGCCTCAGAGAGATGACGCGCGCGAGGTGCTTGCGCGCCCAAATTGTGCAAACATCTGTTCGACATGCCGGCCGTCTCGGATCTCGGGCTCAACCGGGCAGCGCCCGCGACGCTCGTCGTCGATCTGAACTGCGCCTTCGCCTCGATCGAGCAGCAGCACGACCCCCAGCTGCGAGGCCGGCCCCTTGCCATCGCCGCGTACGCGACCGACGCCGCCACCATCGTGTCCGCATCGCGGGAGGCGCGCGACCTCGGCATCAGGACCGGCATGCGGGTCTTCGAAGCGAAGGCGATCTTCCCTTCGATCGCTGTGGCTGAGCCGAACCCACCCCTCTACCGCGCGGTGTCGGACCAGCTGATCGACATCATGGAACGGCACAGCCCCGACGTCCTGCGGATGTCTATCGATGAAGCCTCCATGAACCTGGCCGGCACGCCCGACCTGGTCAAGCTGGGGCCGGAAGGGGTCGGCGTCGCAATCAAGGCGGCGCTGCGGCACGAGGCAGGTGAATGCATCACCTGCTCGGTCGGCATCTCCACCTCGATCTGGATGGCGAAACAGGCGTCCAACCTCAACAAGCGCGACGGCCTGGAGCGGATCGACCACACCAACCTGCTTCCGACGTTCGAGCGCCTCCATCTCACCGACCTGTCTGGCATCGCCGAAGCCACCGCGCGCCGCCTGCGGAGGGCCGGCGTCCGCACGCCGCTCGGATTCCTCCGCGCCACCGCCGACCAATTGCGCTTCGCGGGCATGCAGCGGGCGGTCGCGGACGGCTGGCTCCGGCGGCTTCGGGGCTTCGAGGTCGGCACCTTCGAAGGCCCCGCGCGGAAGAGCTACAGCCACTCGCACGTGCTGGCGCGAGCGAGCAGCTCGCAGGGTGAGCTGGAAGAGCTGCTCATGCGTTTGTCCGAGATGGTCGGCCGCAGGCTTCGGGCCGCGGGCCGGCGTGGCCGGGTGGTGTCGGTGGGCGTGGTCTACCGTCCGGACGTCGACCGCTATTCGAAACAATCGACCCTGCCCGTCCCGATCGCCACCGGAGAGGAGATCTACCGAGCCGGGCTGGCGCTCCTGGCCGGCCGTGACGTTCGGCGCTTGGTCGGAACGCTCGGTATCGGGCTGGCGGGACTCAGCGACGACCACGGCCAGCTGGACCTCTTCGCCGGGCCGTCTCGGCCGCGGAACGAGCGCTTGGAGGTGGCCATGGATGCGATCCGTGACCGCTTCGGCGAGGACGCCGTGCAGCGGGCGCGGCTTCTAGGCCGCGCTCCGGTGGTTCGGGATCGGATCGCCTTCGGCAACACCGGCCACCCCGACGACAAGAAAGGAACTTGAGCACATTCCCATGCGTTCTGATGGGGGGCGGACTGTTGCGTTTGAGGAAGCCGGCGAAATCCGCTTCGGATATACCTTGAGGATCAGACCGCCCGACGACGTCTACCTCAACGAGCCTTATCTCTCGATTCGATGGGACGGCGTGCATCACCACGCATCGCCAATACGGAACCCAGCGCACGAGCGTCATGGGCGATCTCGCGCAGATTGCCGCTGATCGGGTTCGAGTAACCGATGAAGAAAAGACCGGCGGCTTGCGGCGAACACCGCGGTGCGTGAAAGCCAGGACGTCCATTCGCATCAAGCACACCCAGGTGGCCGACCATCGGTTCCAGGCCGGGGCTGTAGCCGGTCGCGGCGATCACGGCGTCCGCCTTCAGGCGGCGCTCGCCGCAGATCACTTCGCTGGCTTCGAAGCCGGTAATTCCTGGCACGACTTCGACGCGCCCCGCCTTGAGCTGGGCGAGGAAACCGACATCGATGAGCGGGATGTGTCCATCGAGCACGCGAGTAGCCACGCCACTGGCGGGGGCGGCGATTCCATATCGAGAGAGGTCGCCGATCACAAGCTTTTGCACCAGCAGGCTCAGCGGGTCGACGAACTTGAGTGGCAGCGGTCGCATCAATATCCCGAGCTGCTGCGGGGCGATGCCGGCCGGGCCGTCGCGCCGGACGATGTTGGGCGCCGTGCGAATCGAAATCCAGACCTTGCCGGCGCCGCCCTCGACGAGATCGGCTGCGATCTCTGCGCCTGAATTGCCCGCGCCGACGACCAGGACGTCACGGCCGCGGAAAGGAACCGGGTTGCGATACCCCGAGGAGTGGCTGAGCTCGCCCGTGAAGCCGGCCTTGCCCGGCCAATCGGGCAGCCGCGGGGTGCGGTTGTAGCCGGTGGCGACGACAACCTGGCCGGCCTCGAGCGGGCCTCCACTGGTGGTGAGGCGCCAGCCGTCCGACGCGGGGTCGATCCGCTCGACCCGCACGCCTAATCGGATCGGGACCCCGACCTTGCGGGCGTAATGCTCGAGGTACGGTCGTAATGACCGCGCCAGCTGGCGCCCACAGCTTCGGCAGCGTCCAGGATCTGGGCCGTGAGCCCGTTCCGGCGAGCCTCGGCCGCTGCAGCCAGCCCGGCGGGACCGGCGCCCACGACTATCAGCTGGGGTTCGTCGATCGAGAAACGATAGCGCTAGGCAGGAACGGGTGCAGCGACAGCAGGAAGGGCGACGGCGGGCAGAAGTGATTCGAGGCTCCCGTCGCCGACGGCCTTCGTCAGGGCCTCGAGGATGGCTGGGTCGAACTCCGCCCCGGATCCAGCTTTGAGCCGCTCCAGGGCCGCGGCGACGGTGAGCCGTTCACATCCGCGACCGGCGGTCATGGCCTCATAGCCTTCGACGACGGCAAGGATGCGGGCGGCCAGCGGGATGTCGGCGCCCGCCATCCCGTCGGGCTTGCCCTGGCCGTCCCATCGCTCGTGGTGATGGCGCACGGCGGATGCGATCTCCGGAGAAAACCTGGCTCCGGCGACGATTCGCTCGCCCTCCTCGGCGTGGCCCGCCATCTCGAAATTCTCAGCATCCGCACCGAGGGTCATGTGCCCGACGTCGTGGAGGAACGCCGCCATGCGTAGCTCCTCGAGCTTGCTGGGCGGCAGGCCCACGCGTAAGCCGACGGCGCCGGCGATGGAAGTCACGCGACTGGAATGGCCCTGCGCGATCGGGTTGCGGTGGTCGACCGCGTGGGCGGCAGCGACGACCACCTGCGGGCCCGCGTCGGCGAGCATGCCGGTGAGGTTTCCATCGGCCAGCTCGAGCTCCGTGACGAGCTGGGGGAACGTGCACGCGCGGTCCTTGCCCTCGCGCTTGGCGAGGTACAGCGCCTGGTCTGCGGCGGCGACCAGCTCCTGCGCATTCAAGGCGTCTTCGGGGTAGGTGGCGACCCCAACGCTGAAAGTGAGGGACTTGCCCGCAGTGGTGGCCACCGCGGCTGCATGCACCGCATCGACGATGCGGTAGGCGAGCCGCTGAGCGCCGACAGCCGAAGTGTCGGCGGCCAGGATCGCCAGCTCGTCGCCGCCGTAGCGCGCCACCGTGTCCTGGGCACGCGCGGCACCCCGGGCAATCCTCGCGCCCAGCTGGAGAACGAGGTCACCGTGCTGATGGCCGAGCTCATCGTTGACCGATTTGAAGTAATCGAAGTCGATGAGCAGGAGCGAGATGGAGGCGGTCGATCGGTCGGCGCGCGCAAAGGCCGCGTCAAGACGTTTGTGCAGCTCGCGGATGTTGTAAAGACCGGTCAGGCCGTCCGTGGTCGCCTCCTGCGTGCTGGCGTGGTAGCGGAGTGCGTTCGCCAGCGCAACGGCCGAACCACCAGACAATGCCGAAACGGCGAAAAGGTCCTGGTTGGTGAAACCGCGGCTGGGGCGCTTCAGAGACAAGAGCGCGGTCACCCCCCCGCCCGACGCCATCGGCACCACCATCGCGCCGCGATCGCTTGAGAACGCGGCCTCGCCCGAGCGGGCGACCTGGGCGAGCTGCATGTCGTCAAGCAGGTCAGGCGCGCCTTCGGGGCCCTGCTGCAACTTGGCCGTGGCCACGATCGAGAAACCATCAGGCGAAGCGAGCACCATGCTGCCCAGCGTCGCATCGGTCATCTCGAGGGCATTGCTCACCATGGCCGCGAACACATCTTTGATGTCGGTTTGCGTGCTGATGCTCGCGCTCAGCTCGCGCAGCAGGTCAGCCTGGGCCGCGCGCTGAACCGCCTGCCGGCGTTCGCGCTCGAGCTCGCGGGTCATGTAGCCGGTCGCCAGCGCGACGATGAGGAACAGGAAGACGATGCCCAGGGCGCTGACTCGCGCGTTGGGATCGTTGGACAGAGTCGTCGGCGTGAAGCTGCCCCCGACGAACAGATAGATGAATGCGATGAACAGGGCCGAGATCACGCTTGCGGTCGCACCGAACCGGACCGCGTTGGTGATGACGGAGAGGAACAGAGCGAGGAAGTAGGGGCTGTTGAATCCATTGGTGAGGTAGACCAGCCCCGCCGCGAAGAAGATGTCCATGGTCATCGTGGAGAGGCTGAACTGCTTGCCCGGCCGGAAACCCCTGACCAGGAGCAGCGTGACGACCACATTCATGGCGGCCCAGACGCCGAGCGCAAAGTCGACGGTCAATTTCTCCTGGTTGCTGGTGATCGAGGTCAGGTTGACCAGCGCCGTGAGCACGGCCAGGAAGATCCATCGGAACATGACCGCCACCCGCTCGCCGAACTGGCGCCGCTGGGCGTCGAAGTTTTCGTCCAGAGCGCGCGCTCGGACTTCCCTCTGTCGCTGGTCGCTGGCGACGACCGGTTGGCTGCTCATGGAGGTTTCCGAACTTGGCGGCCGGATCGCATCGGCAGGCTATCACCCGGCCCCGCGGGTCGCCCCCTGCGAACAGTGGGCATTTGGTCGTCTCGGACCCTGCCTGGGGACCCGATCAGGAATGAGATCAGGGCTAGGTGGGTAGTTTCTAGAGAACCCCATGGAGGCTACGACAATGAAGCTGGAAGGCATCCACCACGTCAGCTCGATCACGGGCGACGCCCAGGCGAACGTCGACTTCTACGCCGGTACGTTGGGATTGCGGCTGGTCAAGAAGACTGTCAACCAGGACGACCCGACCGTTTACCACCTTTTCTACGGCGACGACAACGGCAGCCCGGGCCTGGACCTGACCTTCTTCGAGTATCCGGGGGCCCGTCCTGGCCGAGCGGGGCGGGGCATGATTCACCGGATCGTCCTTCGTGTCGGCTCCGAGCACGCGCTCGACTTCTGGGAACGACGCTTGGGCAATGGCCTGCGGTCGGATGGATCGCTGGTGTTCTCCGACCCGGAGGGTCTTGGGCTGGAGCTTCGTGTGGTGGAGACGGCTGACGCCCCACTGACGGCGTCGCATGCCGACATACCGGCCGAGCACGCGATCCAGGGATTCGAAGAGGTGCGCACGTACACCTCCAACCCCGAAACGAGCCGCGAGCTGCTCGAGGGCGCGCTGGGGTTCGCGCGAGCCGGAGACATGTCGTGGGAGGCTCGCGGCGACAGGCGGGCCGGACGCTACGTGTACGACGTTGCTCCCGCGGAGCGCGGCGTGCCCGGGGCCGGCACGGTGCATCACGTCGCCTGGGCGTCGCTTGACGACGAGCAGGTGGCGTGGCGCGAGCGCGTCATTGCGGCCGGCGCTCAGCCGACGCCTGTGATCGACCGCTATTGGTTCAAGTCCGTGTACTTTCGCGAGCCAAGTGGCGTGCTGTTCGAGATCGCGACGATGGGTCCCGGCTTTGCGGTCGACGAGGATCCCGCGCACTTGGGCGAACGCCTCGTGCTGCCGCCGAAGTTTGAAGGTCTGCGCGACCAGCTCGAGGCCACCCTCACGGCGATCCACGCTCCCGCCGCCGCCCGCCGCTAGGTCGCCTTGGGGGGATATTCGAGCTCGGCATACCAGTCCCCACGGCCTTCGGGTGTACGGTCGAGCACGGACCAGAGCGGCCACATGAAGTCGATGTGGTGCATGTCCAGTCCGGGATCGTTGGGGACCATGAACAGCTCGCTGCTCCACATGTAATGACTCTTTCCGTCGCGGCGGGTGAAAACGGTCGCCATCGGAAGCTGCTCGCCTGACGGGGTCTCTGCGTGGGAGCAGAAGAACGATCGAGATTCCGCTGCAGGGGACCGATCACCACGAGGACTTGCCTGAGCAGGCTGAGCCGGCGGCGGCGGCGCATCCGTCCCAGCCTTGACTCCAGGTTCAACGACGGGGGACCCACGGGACTCACACCGGGCGGAGGCAAGAAAGGCTTCGCTGAGGGTAGCCCTGCGAGGCCCTGCGAAGGTGATGTCTAGAATCGGTCCACTGTCAACGACCGGATAAGGGACGCAAAGTCGCCGTATTGGGACGGATATCAGACCGCGTACGCAACTGCCATCGGGCGTTTTTCAACTGCGATCTGAAATGGCAACTCTCCATGCCGGAAAGAACGCCGTCAAGCGAGCAGCCGCCAACCCCCTGCTCGCGCTTCTGGAGCGACTGGGTTACGCCGTTCGCGGTGCGCTGTACGCCGTCATGGGACTGCTCGCCTTGGGCATAGCGCTCGGAGCCGGTGGCGGCGAGACCACCGATCTGTCGGGCAGCCTCGTCTTTTTGACCGGCAACCCGTTTGGGAAGCTGGTGCTGATCGTCGCCGCGATCGGCCTGGCCGCTTACTCGCTGTGGGGTTTCACGAGGGCGATCTACGATCCCCTGCGCCGCGGCCGAGACGCATCCGGCTATGCGGCGAGGCTTGGCTTCGTCACAAGCGCCCTTTCCTATGCCGCGATCGTGTTCTTCGCTCTCCAGATCCTGGCCGGGTCGGTGGGCACGTCAGGCGACAGCACCCGGAAAACGATCGCCTCGGTTCTCATCCACCCAGCCGGCGGCGGGCTGACGATCCTCATCGGCCTCGTCGCGATCGGGATCGGCCTCGGACAATTCCTCGAAGCCTATCGGGCGACTTTCAAAGCGGACTTAAAGGGCGCAGAGATGAGCGCATCCGAGCAGCGCATCGTGGTCGGCTTCGGCCGCTTCGGGATGTTCGCCCGCGGCGTCACTTTTGTAGTTATCGGTTGGTTTGTCCTCCAGGCCGGCGTCCTCCACGACGCCAGCCAGGCCCAGGGCTTCGGGGGTGCGTTCTTGTTCTTGCTGAACCAACCACTCGGACGCCTCCTACTGGGCGTCGTCGCGCTGGGATTCGTGGCGCTCGGCCTCCACTCGTTCGCTTGCGCGCGATGGATCCGGTTGATGGGCAGCTCGCCTTTAGCGCCCGCAAGTAGTCGGGTATCGGCGAGGAAATAATTGAGGTCGCATGGCCCCCCGCACGCGTAGCGCCAAGAGCAGCCCCAAGCGCGCGACCAGCCTGCTGATCTTGAGCTCGAAGGCGGGCTCGATGACGCCCGATATCGAGGCCAAGCTACGCAAAGCCTTCGCGAGCAGCCTGATCGTCGAATTCGATCCCAAGATGGACCTCGAAAGGCTGGCCTCTCCGAGGGCCAAGATCATCGTCGCGGGCGGGGACGGCACCATCGGCTGGGTGGTCCGGAGGCTCGCCGACACGAAGCACCCAGTCGGCATTCTTTCGATGGGAACCTTCAATAATTTTGCGAAGTCGCTGCGCCTGCCGACCACTATCGACGCGGCCATCCGTGTGGTGAAGACGGGCAAACTCCATCCGATCACCCTTGGTCGCTTGAACGGGAGGGTGTTTCTCGAGGCCGCCGCCATCGGCCTGTTCGGTGAGACCATCGCGGCAGGCGAATCGGCCAAGGACCGGGCGTTCGGAGCGTTCGCCGAGGATTTGAAGCATATTGCCGAGGCGAGGCCGTTCACCTACGAGCTGTCCGGCGACTTCAAAGGCAGCGGAACCGCCATGTCCCTTGTCTTCACGAACACCAATTCCATCGGCTCGCAGATGCCGGTCAGCGACAGTACGCCCAAGGACCCGTACCTCGAGCTCTCCGTGCATGCCGGCGCCAGCCGCCGAGACATCGTCAAGCGCGTGCTCGCCGGCGCCGTGCTCTCCAAGCACAGGGAGGGAGGCCTGGGCCAGGTGTTTCAGTTCCGCAAGCTCGACGTGGTCACGAAGCCGAAAGTGCGCGTTTACGCTGACAATGCCCAGCTGGGCCGGACGCCAGCGACCATCACAGCCGCGCTGAGTGCACTGAAAGTGATCCTGCCCCGGTGAGCGCGCAGCCCCAAGACGCGACCGCGCCGCTGGCGGAACCCAAGCAGGCGGCCGCGGAGGTCATCGCCGGGCGACCCGGGCCAACCGCCAGGCGCTGGCTGGGGCCCACCGTTCTGATCGTTTTCGTCCTCTTCGCCATCGACACTTTCCTGGTCGTGCAGAACGAGGTCCTTCCATTTGACATCCCGATCGCGACCTTCATCCAGTCGGTCAACTGGGGTCCGCTCGTCTATCCGATGGAGCTGATCAACCTGAGCGCGGGAATCTGGCAGGTCTTGCTCGGCGCCGTCGCGGT
>WNFD01014517.1_pt1 | contig 11513 bp, 8 predicted proteins | sample 5400491 | NCBI WGS metagenome assembly WNFD01 (sample SAMN13153343, study PRJNA577476) | soil metagenome | isolation source: 120 cm saprolite under Douglas fir tree site 2 hole 2 replicate 2 | place: USA:California | collected 2015-04-18 | reverse complement strand
TTGCTGATACGGGGATAATCTATGGGAACGATCATAGAGGCAGAGGCCGAGCTTCGCAAAACGTCAGGTTCAATCGAGGATCCGGGCGCGGGGATTTCGCTCCGCACCGGCAATGGTGACGGGTGGCTTTCGCGCGTTGCGGCTGAAACGACCGTTGCGCTGAAATCTTCCACATGGTGGGCGTTTCTGGTAGTGGTGCTTGCGATCGGCTGCGTCGCTTATGCCGACAACATGGCGGAAGAAGTTTCGCTCGGCTACCTCTATATACTGCCGCTTTCGTTCAGCGCGATTCTCCTTCCATCCCGCTTGACGTATGCGCTGGTCGTTCTCTGCATTTTCTTTCATGACCTTTTCGGCCCGCCCATCCAGCATATTTCGGGACGCGTGCTGCATAATCTGGCGGCGCTCGTGGGATTCACTTTCGTTGTGCTGATACTGCAGTGGTTTGTTGCGCAGCGGAACGCCTTGAATGAATTGACCCGCAACCAGCGAGACGCGCTGTTGAAAGAAGTGGAGTTGGCGGCGGAAGTCCAGCGGCTGTTTCTGCCGCACAGCGATCCCGATACGGCGGGATTTGAAATTGCCGGAGATATGCATCCCGCCCGCGTGGTGGGAGGCGATTACTACGATTATCTTGCGCGTCCGGACGGGAGAATGAGGCTGGTGATTGCGGACGTTTCCGGAAAAGGCGTGGCGGCGGCGCTGCTGATGTCGGCGACGGCGGCGGCCGTTCAACTGGAGACCAACGAACCGCGGAAGTTGTGCGACGTTGCAAACCATTTGAATAAGGAGCTGTATGCTCTGCAGGACGACGGGCGATTTGTGACGGTGCTTCTCGGGGAACTCGATCCTCGGTCGGGCCAGCTGAAGTACATCAATTGCGGGCACAACCCGGCGCTTCTGGTTCGCAGGGATGGCGGAGATCCGGTTTGGCTGCATGCTTCTTGCACGCCCGTGGGCATGGCGCCAGAGATGGATTGCGCGCTCGAAGAAATCACGCTGGCTGCTGGAGACATCATGGTGTGGTACACGGACGGGCTTACAGAAGCGAACGATCGAGATGCGCAAGAGTTTGGAACCGAGCGGTTGCTGGAATCGGTGAGAATGCATTCCGGCGGCAGCGCGAGAGAGATTTGTGATCAGATCTGGCGCGACGTTGCCGGCTTCACGCAACGGGATTCCCTGGACGACGATCTGACACTGATGGTGATCAAGATGAAAAATGTTTTGGAGCCAAATGTTTTCCCGCCGTTTTCTGATTGATTCTGATTTCGCCGCCAGAATGTTCGCCAGCTTATTGAAGAGTGGAATGAAAACACGTTCCTTGCGGGACTTACGGGCGTCTGCTAATTGGCACCGGCGTCGGCAGGCAAGCAGACCAGAAAGGCGCAATAATTTGAGGACTGTTAACTTGTTCAAAGGAAATAGCGCGTATTGAGCACTGGCGCGGATGGAATTGGAATTTGCCGTGCATTACTGACAAAGGCTCCATTGTGACGGGCGTTTTTTGGAGCGGGATCAAAATGAAATCTTTCACAGCGAACGTGACCAAGCTTGGTTTTATAGGCCTCGGCAATATGGGCAGCCGCGTTGCGGCGCGATTGCTGGCCGCCGGTTTTCAAGTTTCCGTTTTTGCGCGGAACCCAGCGAAGAGAGATGCGTTTAAGGCGAAGGGCGCCACGGCATACGATTCGGTTGGGGAACTTGCGCGTTCGGTTGACGTGATTCTTTCGTGCCTGACCGATGACCGGGCCGTGGGCGACGTCTATTTTGGCGGCGGCGGAGTTATCGAGAATGCCGAGCCGGGGACAGTTGTGATTGAGATGAGCACGATTCTGCCGGCCACTTCGCGCGAATTGGCGAGCAAAGCTTCGCAGGCGGGCGTGCAGGCACTGGATGTGGCTATTTCGGGGAGCACACCGGCGGCGGAACAAGGCACCGTCACGCTGCTTGCCGGCGGAAACCCGGACATCTTTCAAGCGGCACAGCCGATTTTTCAAGCGATTGCGGCGAAGTATTTCCACCTGGGGCCGAGCGGTGCGGGAACGACGATGAAGATGGTGGTGAACGCAATCCTCGGGGCGGAGATGCAGGCGATCGCGGAAGCGGCGGCGATGGGGGAAAAAGCGGGATTGTCTCGCGAAATCCTTTTGCAGGTATTATCGCAGACGGCGGTTATCGCGCCGGCCCACGTGGGGAAACTCTCCCGCGCGGCTCGCGGGGACTACAACCCCCAATTTCCGCTTCCTCTGATGAACAAGGACTTTCGGCTGATTCTGCAACTGGCGGGCGAGGTTCAGGCCGCGATGCCCGCGACGTCTGCCGCGTTCCAGGTGAACACAGAGGCCCTCAGCAGGTACGGTGACTTGGATTTTTCGGCAGTGATGGGGTACATGGAGGAAGCCTCGGCGAAGAACACCCCGAGCTTGTCCACGACTAGATGATTGGGCGAGGCGTGGGATAGGAGTGTCAGCATCTCGACATTCCTGACGAATTATGGGCATCTTCCGTCGGACGGCGCTCCCTGTGTACAAGAATTCATTGAAGGGAGTGGGCTTTATTCGCATGACCCATGTGTCGCCTGGCGGCATCCAAAGTGCACCTCTAATAGGGAGGGTAGGTCTACTTTCATGGTCAAACTCAATGTGAATGGCGTTGATCACTCGTTTGACGGCGACCCAAGCATGCCCCTGCTGTGGTATCTGCGCGATGTTCTGGGTCTTACAGGAACAAAATTCGGCTGCGGGGTGGCGCTTTGCGGCGCCTGCATGCCAATCCGGGCAGATCATGCAGGCGATAGCGCTGCTGAAAAGCAAACCTCATCCGACAGACCAGGATATTGAGGACGGAATGGCGGGCAACATCTGCCGGTGCGGAACTTACCAGCGAATTCGAGCGGCGATCAAGCTGGCAGCGGAGAAGAGCGCATGAGTCACATTGAAAACGTAAGCCGCCGCAGATTTCTGACGGGGATTGTGGGCGCAGGAGCTTTTGTTCTGGCCGTTCGATACGCTCCTCCGATTTTTGGCGGTCACCCGGCGGCAGACGGGCAAACGGAAGCCGACCGAGCGCCGTTCCATCCCAATGCCTTCGTGGGAATTGAAACGGACGGAACGGTGCACATCGTTGCGCACCGCTCGGAGATGGGCACCGCGATACGGACCACTCTTCCGCTGGTGGTGGCGGATGAACTGGACGCGGATTGGAACCGCGTGAAAATCGATCAGGCTATCGGCGATAAAAGATACGGAGATCAGAACACCGACGGTTCTCATTCGGTTCGCAGCTTTTTCGACACGATGCGGGAATGCGGGGCGACCGCGCGCTGGATGCTGGTGCAGGCCGCGGCGCAGAAGTGGAACGTGCCCGCTTCCGAGTGTTCGACGGAACCGAACACGGTTGTGCATGCGAAGAGCGGTCGCAAACTGGGCTATGGGGAACTTGCTTCGGCGGCGGCGAAACTGGATGTGCCCAAGAAGGAACAGGTGACTTTCAAGAAGCCGGCGGACTGGCGATACATCGGCAAGGGCAAAACCAGTTACGACCTGGAGCACCTCTGCACCGGGAAAGCAATTTACGGAATGGACGCAAAGATCGAAGGAATGGTTTATGCGTCGATCGAGCACCCGCCTGTTTATGGCGGGAAGGTGAAGAGCTACGACGAGCAGGAAGCGCTGAAAGTTTCTGGGGTTCACCAGACGATGCAGATTGATCCGTTCAAACCTCCAGCGGCGTTTCAGCCGCTTGGCGGGGTGGCCGTGCTTGCGGACAATTCTTGGGCTGCGTTTCAGGGGCGCAAAAAACTGAAGATTACGTGGGACAACGGAGCGAACGAAAGTTACGACTCCGCGGAGTATAAGAAGGAACTGCAGGATACGGCGCGGAAGCCGGCCAAAGTTATCCAGGATGGAAAAGCGACGATTTGGGCGCCGACGCAGAATCCGCAGGCGGTTCAGGCGATCGTTTCTTCGGAACTTGGCATTCCGAAAGAGAACGTGATCTGCAATGTGACGCTGCTCGGCGGGGGGTTCGGAAGAAAGTCGAAGCCGGATTACGTTGCCGAGGCGGCTGTGCTGTCCAAGAAAGTTGGACGGCCGGTGAAGGTGGTATGGACGCGCGAAGACGACATTAAGTTTGATTACTACAACGCGGTTGCAGGAATGTATTTCAAAGCCGCGGTGGATGCAAAGGGAAAGCCGACGGCATGGTTGCAGAGATCGGTCTTTCCGCCCATTAGTTCGATTTTTGACGTGAACGCGGTTTACGGCGACCCGCCGCATCTTGCGCAGGGCTGGACGGACATGCCGTATGACCTGCCCAACCTGAGCATCGAGAACGGGCCGGCAAAAGCGCACGTTCGCATTGGCTGGCTGCGTTCCGTGGCAAATATTTATCACGGGTTCGGAATTCAGTGCTTTACGGATGAGCTTGCGAATCGGGCGCATCGCGACCCTTACGAATACCTGCTCGATCTGATTGGGCCGCCGCGCACGATCGACTTCAAGAATGTCGAGTATCCGAATTATGGTGCTTCGCTTGAGACGTATCCGTGGGAAACCGGGCGGCTGCGCCACGTCACGGAACTTGTTGCGGAAAAATCCGGCTGGGCGAAGAAGAAGAGTGTGAAGGGCCATGGGTTCGGCATCGCGGCGCACAAAAGTTTTCTAACCTACGTGGCGACAGTTGTGGAGGTCGAAGTGAACGACCAGGGTGAAATCCGCATTCCGCGGGTTGACACAGCGGTGGATGCGGGGTTAATCGCGAACCCCGAAATCACCCGCGCGCAATTTGAGGGGGCTGCGGTTTTTGGCACCAGCATCGTGCGCACGGGAGAGATCACGGCGAAGAACGGCGTGATTCAGCAGTCCAATTTCAACGATTATCCCGTGGCGCGGATCAACGAGGCTCCTCAACAAACGAATGTTTATCTCGTTGAGAGCTCCGCTCCGCCGGCGGGAGTTGGCGAGCCTGGCGTGCCGCCGTTTGTCGCGGCGTTCTGCAACGCTATATATGCCGCTACCGGGAAACGGGTGCGGAACCTGCCGCTGTCTTCGAGCGGGCTATTCGGCTGATCAAAAGCGTATGCATTGGGGGAGGAAGTAAATCATGGCCGACGAACAAAACCTGCAAAGCTCAAAAGAGCACGATGATTCGTCTCTTTTGCCGGCGACGAACAGGCAGGAAGCGACCGAGAAGGGCGTTTCCCGCCGCGAATTCGTGAGCTTTGCGGCCGCGTCCCTCTTTTTCACGCAAATGAACCGGCCAGCTTTGGCAGCGGAATCCAGAAATGGAATTCCGTATCGAATATTGGGGCGCACACGGGAGAAAGTTTCGCTGATCGGACTGGGCGGCTACCACCTTGGCAAGCAGGCGGACACCCAGGAGAGCATCCGCATCATTCGCACGGGCCTGGATGAGGGCGTGAATTTTCTCGACAACTGCTGGGACTACAACGGCGGGGAGAGCGAAGTGCGGATGGGGAACGCACTGCGCGACGGCTACAGACAGAAGGCGTTTCTGATGTCCAAGATAGATGGGCGCACGAAGGCTGCCGCGACCAGCCAGATCAACGAGTCATTGAAACGGCTGCAAACCGACCGGATCGACCTGATGCAGTTCCATGAGGTGATCCGTGAAACCGATCCGGAACGGATTTTTGCGGATGGCGGAGCGATGGAGGCGGTGCTGGAAGCACAGAAGGCGGGCAAGATTCGCTACATCGGCTTTACTGGGCACAAGAGTCCGGACATTCACTTGAAAATGCTGGCGACCGCTTCACAGCACAAGTTCACGTTTGATGCCGTGCAGATGCCCCTTAACGTGATGGACGCGCACTTCGAGAGTTTTGAAAAGAAGGTTTTGCCGGTGCTGCTGCAGAATGACATCGGAGTCCTGGGGATGAAGCCGATGGGCGACCATGTGATCCTGGAAAGCAAAACGGCCACGCCGGTGGAATGCCTGCACTATGCGATGAATCTGCCGACAAGCGAGGTGATCACGGGTTGCGATTCGCCGACGATACTTCAGCAAGCACTTCAGGCGGCCCGCAGCTTTCAGCCGATGAACGCTCCGGAAGTTGCCGCACTGCTGGCGAAGACGGCGAGGGCCGCGGAAGCCGGCAAGTTTGAACTGTATAAAACTTCTCACCACTTCGACGGCACCTTTGCCAACCCACAGTGGCTCGGATAGGAACGCCGCGATTTTTTAACCCAAAGAAAAGGAAAAAGACGAAATGCTCGAATACATCAACATTAAAGGTACGACTCTCAAAAGTTCCCGGATTGGCCTGGGGACGTGGGCCATCGGCGGATGGATGTGGGGCGGAACGGACGAAAAAGAATCCATCCGCACAATTCATACGGCGCTCGACCAGGGGATCAACCTGATCGACACAGCGCCTATTTACGGCCAGGGGCGCTCGGAGGAGATCGTGGGCGAAGCTGTTCGCCAATACGGGCGGAGGGACAATATTATCCTCGCGACCAAGGTGGGCATCGATTGGACCACGGGCACGATCGAAAGAAACTCCAGCCGCGAACGAATCCAGAAGGAGTTTGGGGACTCGTTGCGTCGCCTGCAAACCGACTACATTGATATTTACCAGGTGCATTGGCCGGATCCCGTGGCCCCGATCGAGGAGACGGCCGGGACGCTGCGGGAACTCTACGAACAAGGGAAGATTCGCGCGATCGGCGTGAGCAACTATTCGCCAGCCCAGATGGAACGCTTCCGAGCCGTTGCGCCGCTGCACACGGTGCAGCCGCCCTACAATCTTTTCGAGCGGGAGATTGAGGCGGACGTTTTGCCGTACGCCCTCAAGAATGACATCACCGCGCTTACCTACGGCGCCATCTGCCGCGGATTGCTGAGCGGCACGATGCGGGCGGACCGGCAATTTTCCAAGGATGATTTGCGCAAGACCAATGATCCGAAGTTCCAGGCGCCGCATTTTGCGGAATACCTGGACGCGGCGAAGAGGCTGGATGCGTATGCGCGGGAGAAATTCACCAAGGGCGTGATTCATCTGGCGGTGCGCTGGCTGCTGGATCAGCCCGGGGTTGGAGTGGCGCTGTGGGGCGCGCGACGTCCAGACCAATTGGCGCCAATCCAGGAAGTGAGCGGCTGGAAGTTGACGGAAAATGATTTCAAGTCAATCGATGCCATTCTGCACGAGAGCGTGCGCCATCCCGTGGGGCCGGAATTCATGGCACCCCCGGCGCGCCAAGTTCCCCAGGAAGCGTAGCGCTACCGGGATGGCGGGCAGGCTGTTGGACGAGAAAAGAAAGAGCTGGTGGCTGTAGTGCACATGCGAGGTTGGGGTTCCGCGGGCCTTTTTTTACTGGCGGTGGCGGCGGCCGGGCGCCTGAATGTTCCGGACGCGCGGCTTCCGGAAGTGCGTTCGGAAGGCCAGGTGGTTTCGCTGACGTTGCACGCGGCCGTGAACTCCGAGGGCCGGGACACCTTCGCCTACAACGGACAGAACATCGCACCGGTGATTCGTGTTTTTCCGGGTGACACGCTGAAGATCGATTACGAAAATGATCTTCCGGTTCACTCAACGGAGAGTTGCGCAATTTCTCCGTGCAAGAACATGACGAATCTGCATTTTCATGGGCTGGAGGTTTCGCCGGAGTCGCCGCAGGACGACGTGATCGACATGATGGCCATGCCTGGCGACACGCTGCACTATGCCGTCAAGATTCCGGCGGATCATCCACCGGGATTGTTCTGGTATCATACGCACCCGCACGGGGAGAGCCACCGGCAGGCACTGGACGGGATGTCCGGCGCCATCGTGATTGAAGGGATGGAACGATATGTTCCCGAAGTTCGCAAGCTGCGCGAGCAGGTACTTGTTGTGCGTGGGGAATCGATCGAGCACTCTGCCGATGCCGCAGCACTGCTGCGCCGCGTGGAGGCGCAACCCGCCAAATGCGGAAGTGAGTCCGAGGCAACCGAGCGCGTGTTCAGCGTGAATGGCGAGTATCGTCCGGCGATCGGCATCAACCCGGGCGAGCGGCAGTTCTGGCGGATTGTGAATGCTTCAGCGGATCAATACATCGATCTTCAGGTTGACAAGCAGAAACTCGAAATCGTCGCGTTGGACGGAATGCCGCTGGCCTATCACGACCCGAAGCATCCGAGAAAAATTGTGGAGCATGCGTTGGTGCCGCCGGCGGGGCGCCTGGAGGCGATCGTCACCGGCCCGGATGCAGGGGCGCACGCGTCGCTTCGAACGCTTTGCGTGGATACCGGATCCGCGGGCGACCCAAATGGGGCGATGGTGCTTGCCGATTTGCACGCGGGATCTGCGGCCCCGCCGGAACCGCAGCGAAACAGGCGCAAACTGGCTCCGCCGGAATATAAATCAATTGATTTGCAGGCGTATGAGAGTTCGAAGCCGGACTTTAGCGTCGTGTTCACGGAAGATAAGAACGGGTTTTATGTCAACGGGCAGAAGTATGAGCCGAATGCGGCGGCGATGACGCATGCGCGGGTGGGGACGTATCAGCACTGGCAAATTCTAAACGCCTCGGCAGAGCTGCACCCGATGCACATTCACCAGACGCATTTCCTGGTTTATGCCGAGAATGGAAAGCGACTGGAAAATCCCGTGTGGCTGGACACCGTGAATGTGCCGGTCGGCGAAACGGTGGACGTGGTGATGGATTTTACGAATCCCGTGATCAAGGGTATGTCGCTGTTTCACTGCCACCTGCTGAATCACGAAGATAAAGGGATGATGGCCAAGGTCCTTTTTGAATGAAATGCATACATGAAGACGCGTGCCGGTACGGTTCAGCGAATGGATAATCCGGGAAGAGCCTAGAGCACCGGCGCTGTTGCAACGCCGACGTATTTGTCCGCTCCACCGTAATAGAAGAGCCAGCGGTTGCCGTCGCGGACCATACCTTCGACAAAAACGACGTTCGGCACCTGCCCCACCTTTTCCCATTCTTTTTCCGGCGCAAAGACCGGCTTGTCCGCGCGGGCTAGAACTTTTGTGGGATCTTTTTTGTCGAAAAGGACCCAGCCGGTGGAATAAACCAGGTTGTCGTCGGCACCGTTGTAAACGAGAAAAATACCCTGCGGCGTGATGATTGGCGGCGGGCCCGGCTCTTCTACCTGCGAGTCGAACATTCCGGAGCGGCTTGCCATCACCGGATGATCGAGGGCTTCTGTCCAGTGCAGCAAATCCTCGGAATAAGCCACGCCCATCTGCTGATCTTTGCCTTTGGCGTCGGCAAGATAGTACATCCAATACTTGCCGTTAATTTTTTCGGGAACAATCGCGCCGGATTTCGTCCACTTCACGTTCCATTTTCCCTTGTAGCTGGGGATGATTACGCCTTGCCGCTGCCAATGAATCAGGTCGGTGGAGGTGGCGAGGCAGAGTTGGGCGTCTTTTTTGTCCGGAGCGGCGCCGTCAACATTGTTATATCCGGTGTAAGTGAGATAGTACGTGTCATCGATTTTCTGCAACCGGGGATCTTCCACGCCACCGCCTTTTTCATAGGGCGCCTCAGAAACCAGGAGCGGTTCAGGCCGCCGGGTGAAATGGACCCCATCGTCGCTGGATGCATAGCCGAGCGAGGATGTGCCCTTGCGATCCTGGGCCCTGTAAAGCATCACGAACTTTCCATCCTGTTTTACGACGGAAGGATTGAAGGTTCCCGCGGATTCAAATTTATCGCCTTGGGGGGAGACGATGGGATCGACGGAAAGCCGGGTCCAGGCTCCAAAGGGTGGAGAAAGAGAAACTGCAGCAGCGATTGCAATGGCAATGCCGATCAACGCGGCGAGGGTGGGGATTCTTGCCACACGAATTGCAGAGAGAGGGATTCCGATCATCATGAGACTTCCTTCCTTAGCCAAACGACTCGACTGGAAAACATGTTTCCTGCGGATAGGGATCGATTTCCTATCCATCAAAACTCGGCCTGCAGCCGGATAAAGGACTGCTTCTGAACCTCCAGCGTCTCGGCGGCCGGCTTGCCATTTGCTGTCAGGCGAACAGTGCGTCCTTTGGCCGCGGGGAATGCAATTTTCGCGGAGCGGGCGTTGGACGTGGGATTGTAGAGGATGAAATTCAGCTTCTGGGGCGGAAACTCTGCTAAATGGGTCACATCAAGAAGGTCGAGGTTGACCAACATCAATTCCCTATCGCTGGACTGCCCGAGAGCTTCGAACATCAGATACATCCAGATGGATTCGCCCGCGCCGTAGATTTCCTTGCCCACGTTTCCGGTCATGCCCGCGAGTTCGAGCGTGCCCAGATTTTCGAATGGAATGAATGCGGAGGGGCCTCGCTTGCGGTTTGCCGTGCAATCCTGAAAGAAATAGAAATTGTTGCGGCGCTGCTGGTCCATGAAGCGCAGCAAACCTTCGAAGACGATTCCGCGTTTCATGACGCCGGTCCAGGGAAGGATGGCTTCGACATTTTCTTTGAAGGCGGGATAGAGGATGGAGGCGGCGGCCTGAACCATTCCGCGGATGTCGTGGGTTTTCTGGCTGGGATCGGAATACCAATAGAACATGCGGAGCTGCTCGTAGAGTAGATACTTCGACTCCTCCGTCATGCCGAGTTCCGCCGCGGCTAGCGCACCGTAGGCGAGTTCCTGGGGTTCGTGAAAAAGGCGATCCGGCGGCACCGTGTACAAAACTTGGATTGCGCGGCGCGCTTCCTCCAGATACTGAGCTTCTCCCGTCAGTTTGTTTGCCAGAATCGCGGCCCACGCATACAGGCCACCGACGGCATAATTCGTGCCGGCGCCCTCCGCCTGGAGGGTGGCGACCTGGTAGTAGATGGGAAAAAGATAGTTGTACTGCTGCGCGAGTTTCCGGGCGGTCCGAAAAGCGTCGAGAAATTTGTCCGTGATTTCCTTTGAGCCGGCCAGACTGCCGATCATCGGATATTTGACAAGGGAATTTTCGAACGGATACCAGGAATCGGCGCGCTCATCCTTTTTGGGCGTGAGGTCGTTGCTGATGCTGTGCGTTTCGGCGTGGTAGAACGCGGGAAGATCCGCGAGCAGATCGTTGCACTCGTGTTCGAAGCTTGCCGAGGGATGGAGGCGAAGATAGAGAAGCGAGGGCCAAAGAACATCCGTGACGGTCATCAGCTCGAAATTGTCGGGGGAGTCAGTCCAGAGTTGAGACGTAGATTTAACGTAGGCGCGCAGGCCGGTGTGGCCTTTCGCCTCGACCAGCGCGGACGTTTTGTCCTGCAGGTCTTCCACTGTGCCGGTTGCGAACTCTTTCCAGGACGTGGCACACGCGGGCCAAGCGAGTTTCTCCTCAAACAACGGAAGAAGGGCCGGCATCCAGCGCGAGACGGACTCCTGCGCGGTCAGCAAGTGGGTCATGGGACGCTGAAGGAGCCAATAGGTGAAGTTGATGTCTCCTGCCGGCAATATATTGCCGGTGGCTTGTTGGGCGAGAAGTCCTACGCCGAGGCGTTGGGTGCCGTCGCGTTCGATTTGAGAGAGGCTGGAGCAGCGATAAACCAGAAA